>Ga0302139_10001333_pt1 | contig 12074 bp, 9 predicted proteins | sample CBN3_331_MG_FD_203104 | JGI IMG/M metagenome (GOLD analysis project Ga0302139, IMG submission 203104) | Marine microbial communities from Western Arctic Ocean, Canada - CBN3_33.1 | ecosystem: Environmental > Aquatic > Marine > Oceanic | place: Canada: Western Arctic Ocean | collected 2017-09-15 | reverse complement strand
AAAAGGGCAAGAAATCCGCAGCAACTCGGTCGCGTGAACGTGCCACCCGTCGCCAGGAAGCCGAAGCCACTAAGAAACTGCGCCAAGCAGCTCAATTGGCTATCAATTACGTCGTGCGGGCGCAGAACACGAAGAACGGCAGTTGGGGATACACGCCGCGCAGCGATGGCGATACGTCGGTCGTCGGGTGGCAGGTGATGGCCCTGGTCAGTGCCCGAAGCGGAAAACTGACAGTTCCCCGCGTCGTCTTTCAGGGAGCCGACAATTTCCTGAACACCGTCCAGTCCGGCGGCGGAGCCTTCTACGGATATCGTGGTCGTGAGAAGAAAGCCTCGACCACAGCTATCGGTCTGCTGTGTCGCATGTATCTGGGCTGGAAGCGGGACAATCAGGGGTTGATCGACGGCGTGGATTACATCGCCAAAATCGGTCCCGTAAAAAACAACATGTACCACAACTATTACGCCACCCAAGTTCTGCATCATTGGGGCGGCGAGAAGTGGAAGAAGTGGAACGAAAAGAACCGCAACTGGCTTGTCGAGACGCAGGTTAAATCGGGCAAGGCTGTCGGCAGTTGGAATCCGGCGGGCGGACATTCCGCCAAAGCAGGACGCATCTACCAGACCTGCCTGTGCATCATGACGCTCGAAGTCTACTATCGTCATCTGCCACTTTATCAACGCACGAAACAGACGGGCGATCTTTGATGCCGCCGATTGGCAATCGCGCCGGTCATCTTCGTTTGCTTGACCGCCCGATTCCACGATCGACATCCCGATGCCCCAGCCGAACGACTCCCGTCTGCAATACGATCCCACCGCCACGAAAGCCATCCTGCCGGCCGATCTTTGGGACGACCTCGCCCCGCAACTGCTCGCCGCCCGCGACGAAACGCTGGCCGATGTCGAGTTGCTGCATTCGGGGAATCCCGTCCCTGCAGAAAAGGAACCACTGGATGCCGGGTTCATCGAGCTTCCACGCGAACTGCTCGACGAAGCGGCTGTCAACGAAAAAACGAGTCTGCTGGAGCGCATCGAAACCACAGCCGCCGGATTGAGAAAAGACTTCGACCGAGTCGTCGTGCTGGGAATTGGTGGCTCGCACATGGGAATGCGGGCGCTCTTTGAAGCGTTGCGGCATCCCTATCACAACGAACTCAAGCGCGAACAACGCGATGGTCTGCCCCGGCTTACCTTCCAGGGGAACAACCTCGACAACGACGCATCCCAAGGTTTGCTCGACCTGCTGGCCCACGGTAACCGAGAACGTCTCGAAGACCGCTGGGGGGTGATTGTGATCAGCAAGTCGGGCAGCACACTCGAAACGGCGGTCGCCTTCCGACTGTTTCGCGACGCGCTCGAACAACTGTACGGAGCCGACTCCGACGAGTGTCGTCGCTTCATCGTTCCCGTCACCGGCGAAGCGGGCAAGCTGCGGGCGTTATCCAACGAGGCCGGTTACCAGCACGTCTTCCCAATTCCCGATGATGTGGGCGGGCGGTTTTCGGTCTTCACGGCCGTCGGCTTATTGCCGGCTGCTGTGCTGGGTTTGGATGTGCGCCGGTTGCTCGCCGGAGCGGCCGACATGACCGATCGGTTCCGCAACGAACCGCCCGGCCAAAACCCCGTGCTGGATTACGTCGCCACCGGCCACCTCTGCGAACACGAACGGGGCCTGACAACCCGCGTGCTTTCGACATGGGGCGGACGGCTCGAAGCGGTTGGTTTGTGGTACGACCAATTACTTTCCGAAAGCCTCGGCAAGCACGAACAAGGGGCCACGCCGATCACCGTTGTGAATACCCGCGACCTGCATAGCCGGGGGCAACAGCATCAGGAAGGGCGACGCGACAAACTGATCACCAACGTTGTTGTTGATACCCCGTCGAGTACGCCGCTCGCTTTGCCAAGTTCAAGTTTCGACCAAGACAACTTGAATCGATTGGCGGGCCGCACGATGCCCGAGTTTCTCACCGCTGCCATCGCGGGAACAAACCAGGCCTATGCCGATGCGGACCGACCGACGGCCGACATTCGGTTGCCCTGTCTTGACGAATTCGCGCTGGGGCAACTCTTGCAGATGCTCATGCTGGCGACGGTTGTCGAAGGCCGATTGATCAACATCAACCCCTACGGGCAACCGGGCGTCGAAGCCTACAAACGAAACATGCAGGCGAAGCTTGATCGCTCGTGAGCGGAACGTTTTCAGAGCTGAGCTCTCAAGCCGTTCGCACTAGAACAGCGTTCGCTCGCAGAAACGCGGCTCCCGCTAAGTGATGGGTGCTTCGCTGGCGTTGTGGTGTTCCTGGTGACAAGCGTACTGGGCTACCATGGCGATCAGCTTCTTGCGATCAATTAGCTTGGTCGCGTAGTCGTCGCAGCCGGCGATGATGCATTTGTCCTTGTCACCGCTCATGGCGTGTGCCGTCAGTGCGATCACCGGGCCGCGATAACCCGCATCCCGTAACTCGGCGGTTGCACTGTACCCATCGAGTACGGGCATTTGCATGTCCATCAAAATCACGTCGGAGGGGGTTCCTTCATCGTGGGCTGCCAAGGCAAGTTCGAGAGCAATCCGGCCGTTCTCTGCAACGGTCACGTCGGCTCCCGCCTTCTTGAGAAAGAACGAGATCAAACGCTGGTTATCAGGCCCGTCTTCCGCCAGCAGGATACGACACTCGAGCGGTGCGTCCGCAATAGCCGGATTCGCAACCTGACCGATGGAAGCTTCCGACCCGGTCATCTTGTCAACCATCGTCACACCTGCCAAAGGCCCGGTTAAGATGGCGAGAGAGAACGTACTTCCTTCACCGGGAGTGCTGCGAACCTGAATGCTGCCTCCCAACATTTCCGCAAGGCGTTTGCTGATCGTCAGACCCAATCCTGTTCCACCGAATTTGCGCGTCGTCGAGGCGTCTGCTTGGACGAACGTCTCGAATAGTTTATCAATTTGTTCTGCGGTTAATCCGATGCCCGTGTCGATCACGTCAAACTGCATCTGAGGCCGATCCGAATCAACGTCCAACAGTCGGACCAGCACGCGAACCTTTCCAACCTCCGTAAACTTGATGGCGTTTCCAATGAGGTTGATGAGAATCTGACGCAGTCGAGTGGGGTCGGACTGAATGTGTTCGGGCATCGGGCCGTCGTATTCAACTTCCAACGTCAGACCCGCCGCGCTGGCTCGCACACGCATCAGGGATGCCACATCAGCGAGAACCTGGCCTGGCGAGCACTCAATCTGCTCGGACACCAATTTGCCGGCCTCGATCTTCGAGAGATCGAGAATGTCATTGATGATCTTGAGAAGATACTCGCCGTTTCTTTGGATCGTCTTCAGCCCATTCACATTCTGTGGATCGCTGACGTTTTCCAGAACGACTTCTGCGAATCCCAGAATAGCAGTCATCGGTGTGCGAATTTCGTGGCTCATATTGGCCAGGAATTCGCTCTTCGCCCGATCTGCCGTGCTGGTGGCAATCAAGTCTTCGTTGGTTCGAGCGTTAATCAACGCACCAGCCAATACGGCCGTCAAAATATCTGCGACGGTGCAGTCGATGTCGCCGAACGTTCCTCGCCGGCGATTTGCGACCAGACAAAATGCGAACACTTCTTCCTGATGACCGACGGCACCACGCATCGGGACGCAAAGCCAAGGCCCCTCCACGCCGAAGTGTGCAACGAGTTCCTGCTCATATGCTTTGTCAGTGAAACCGGCGGCATGCTGTTCTCGAGAAAACGCAGCCAAGGTTGCCCCCAGCGCAGTGGGCACCGGAGACGCCGGGCATTCTGCCACGCCGTGGGACGCCAGAATATCCCAATGCGGAAGAGCACCAAAGTTCGCGGCGTGCTCGTCGGCAGTTGCCGTTCTCCAACAACTGCGACAAACAACCACCGTACTGCGACATTCCAGCACCGAACGCATGGCCGGCATGACAAGCTTGGCCGCATCCGTAACGTTTACCTGAGCCAAACGCGTGAACGTGTCGGAATGGTATTGCAGACGATCGAGTGCTCGAATCGCCGAATCGCCAGTTTTCACCTCTCTTCCAAACATCTCGACCCTCTAAGGTGTCAGCTCACGGGCGACAAAGACTCAACCAGGAAAGCCCTGGCCTCTTCGACACTGACCGTCAAGATGCCGTGCAGAAGCTTGCCGGGTGCAGTCGCCATGCAAGGAACTCCGGCTCCCGAAGCACAGAGCAACGCGGCTTGTCCGGCTTCACTTTCGACATCAACAATGGTCAGCGTCTGTCCCGCAGTCTTTGCCGCCTCGCCCCAGAACTCGGCTGCCTTACTCGTAAATGGACACCAATTCGCAGTCACCAGCAAAGGGTATTGCGGCGCGTCACTGGGAGGCTGCGGTTCGGGAACCGTCTCCTGCCCAAGAAGTTCTGCGACGCTCGGATGAGAGCGGAAACCTTCCGCTGTGAGGTGAGCTCGTCAGTAAAAGCCCGCCGGTCCCCGACGCGCTTTCTGATACTCTGCGCCATCGACAAGAATTGTGGGGGAACCCCGCAGCCCATAGTCCTCGGCCGCTTCAGGAGAGGGGACCTGCACCATCTCCACTGTAATATCAAGTCCGTCTTCGACAATGCCGTCTTCCAGGAGATCGTAAAAGTCGATGGTCGACTGACATCCCCGAAACGTAACAAGCTTGATGTGTTTCATGAGGTTTTTAACTCCTTTTGGTGCGCACTGGGATAGAGAACGAGTCTCCAAATATCGCTCCCTGTCCGGACATCGAGTGCGAGGAAGCACCGTATGGCGTCAGAGTGGCAGTGTCGGACGCAATCTCCAACATCCGCTCCCTGTGATGACGACTATCCGGCCTAAAAAGGACGACCGGCTGAATACCGAGTTCCGAAAATATCGATCGCTCCAGTCGTCACGGTCACTATTTTTTTCGATTCACTGGCCGCACCTCATGTCGTATCACCCGTGGCTTGATACCCGCAGCTCGCCATTCAACGACCAACTCATTCGCCCCCAGACGTCGACGTAGCCGTACCAGGATCCGTACAATTGTGGGTTGCCGTTGTTATCCGCTGTGGTCGTTGGCTGTTCGCTCTCTGACGAAACCTGCCATGTCGTTCAACCTCATCAACCCCTGGATGCTGCTCGGCCTGGCGGGGCTGGCGTTGCCCGTGTTGGCGCATCTGTTGAGCAAGAAAAAGTACGACGTGGTGAACTGGGGGGCGATGCAGTTTCTGGAGATGGGCCGCAACACCCGGCGGAAAATTCGTCTCGAAGAATTGTTGCTCATGCTGCTGCGAATGGGGTTGATCGCCCTGATCGCAATTGCACTCGCGCGACCGTGGGCGTCCGGCGGCATGCTGTCGAGCTTCGTCTCCACACAGGCTCGCGACGTGGTGATTGTCATCGACGGCTCGTACAGCATGGGTTGGGAAGGGAAAGCAGAAACCCCGCATGCGGCGGCCGTGCAATGGGCACACGATTTTCTGGAAACGCTTCAGCCGGGCGATTCGGTGGCGTTGTTAGATGCCCGCGACCGGGTCCGACCGGTGATTGAATCGCCGACGCGCGATTTTCGTATTGTGCGTGATGCGCTAAACGGTTTGCCGCCCCCCTCGGGAACATCCAACCTGGCCGATGCCACCGCGCGGGCCGTGCAGATTCTCAGTCGGACCAGCAACCTGTCGCGCGAGGTCGTCGTGCTGACCGATGGGCAAGCCCGCTGCTGGCGAGCCGAGGATGACAACCTGTGGACCCGCTTCGACGACCTCCGCAAACAACCGACGGTGAAACCGCGCGTGTGGGTGGTCGATGTCGCGCAGCAGAAAAGTGCCGACCGGACGAATTTCGGCGTCGAAACGTTGCAACTTTCGCGCGAATTAACGGCGGTCGATTTCCCCGTGCGTGTGACAACGAAAGTCGTTTACTCCGGAGGCAAAACGACCGCCACGCGACGTGTCTACTTGGAAGTCGACGGGCAACGGATCGATGAGAAAACGCTCAGCGTGCAACTGCAACCCGGCAGCGAAGGGCGCGGCGAGCGGAGTGTCGAGTTCGAGTACCGCTTTGCCTCAGCCGGTTCGCACGTGATCGGCGTCACCCTCGATGACGACGACCTGCCGGGCGATAACCGCTCGGAAGCAGCGGTCGTTGTCACGGCGGCCCTCCCCGTGCTGCTGGTCGACGGCGACCCCCGAGTGGAACCCGGACAAAGCGAATCCCATTTCATGCGGCTCGCCCTCACACCCGATGCCAACGCAAATCCGTTGGTCCGCGCAACGGTGGTCAAGTGGAACGAGTTCCAACCGAGCGATCTCAAGGGAGCGCAAGTGGTCGCGTTGATGAACGTCCCGCGACTCACCGACGGGCAAGTCGAGGCGATCAGCGATTTCGTTGCATCAGGTGGCGGGCTGTTCTGCGTGCTGGGTGACAAAGTCGACAAGGCCGCCTACGCGGGAAACTTGCATGCGGCGGGCAACGGACTGCTGCCCGCGTTGCCGGTCTCGATCGAAGACGACACAGCCGAGGAACTGCAAGGCGTCCGTGTGCAGGGTGCCAGCTTGGAAACGTCCTGGCTGAAACGTTTTCGCAGCGACCGAGGTGGTGACTTCACCAAATCCCGCTTCGCCCACTGGTGGAAGACGCAGCCCGTCGAGTCGGCAGATGAAAAATCTGGCAACGAAGACGGAGACGATGCCAACGCCCTGTTCGGCGATGACGACACGCAAACAGGTTTGCCGACCGCGTCGCCGCCGTTGGTCGTGGCTCGGTTAACGACGAACGACCCGTTGCTGGTCGAGCGGAATTATGGGCGAGGTCGCGTACTGTTGATGACGTCACCGGTCGACGCGACCGATTGGAACACGCTGCCGGCCAAGCAGGATTTCGTCGTGCTGTTGCACGAAGTCGTCTTTCACCTGGCCTCGGGACGGTCAACCCGGAACGTTGATGTGGGCCTGCCGTTGGTGTTACCGGTCGCTGTCGACTTGGATTCCAAACGCTACGCGTTCTTCGGCCCCAGCCATACGGTTTTCGAGGCCGAACGGGCCGGCGACATCGAACACCCGGCCGTGCGATTGGGTGATACGCGTTTACCCGGCCTTTACGACTTCCGCGAGCGAGGCGACAACGATGAACCCAAACGGGGGTCGTCGCATGAGTATTTCGTTGTCGATTTCGACCGGGGGGAATCCGACTTGAATCCGCTGGAAGAGACGCAACGCTCAACATTATCGGGTGACGAGCGAATGACGTTCGTCGCAACGCTGGCCGATCTGAAAAGCAAGATGTTCACCGACGCCTCGCAAACCGAGTTCTGGCATTTGCTGTTACTGGTCTTTTTGGGCATCCTGATTGGGGAAGTCGTGATGACACGCCAACTGGTCAAAGGCGGTCACATGCTCGATGAGGAGACCGGCGAGGAAATCGCATCCTCTTCGGATGAAGAAGATGTCTTTGTCGGGGATGATGCGCTCGGGCGAGAGGAGCTGGTACGATAGCGGTCGTCTCTGCGTGGCGGCCACTAGTTAACTACTAAGACACAAAGGCCGCTTGATTCAATGTCCGTTTTCCTTTCTGTCTTTGTGCCTTCGTGGTTTATTTCAACTGCCGATCGAAAGGACACCCTGATGCACCTCTCGAAACCGTCCCTGTTACTCACCTTACTTCTTGCCTCGGGAACAGCTATGGCCGACGAAACCGACGCGAACATCACCTACCGTGAAGACGTGGTTTACGGCCGTGTGCATGGGGCCGGCTTACTGGCCGACATTGCCTCTCCGAAATCGAACAAGCCGCTGCCGGTGATCATCTCGGTCCACGGCGGGCGCTGGCGTGGCGGTCACAAGAAAGACGGCTCGACCATCAAAGTGCAGCAGTGGGCCGAGTTCGGGTTCTTCGCGATGTCGATCGATTACCGGCTCGTCGGTGCGTCCCCCGCCCCGCATTGCATATCAAGATATGCAATGCGCGATCCGCTACGTGCATGCCAACGCCAAGGAGCTTGGCGTCGACACAGACCGCATTTTTCTCATCGGTCAATCGGCCGGCGGGCATATGGTTTCGCTGGCCGCCACACTCGGCGACGGCCCCTGGCCACGCACCGGTGGCTGGGATGAGGCCAGCAACGACTTCCGCGCGGTCATCAGCGTGGCAGCCAACTACGAACTGAACACGCTCAGTTGGGGCAACATCTGGACCCCCACCAAGGGCGACCCCATCGCGGCTCGCAAACTCGCATCGCCAGTCAATCATGTGAAGAAGGACATGCAGCCGCTGCTGATTCTGCATTCCGACAACGATCGCTCGGTCCCCATCGACAACGCTTTGCTGATGGTGAAAACACTTGAAAAAGCCGGTGCAAAACACATCTTCCACCGCTATCCCGACGCGGGACACATGGGCATTACCCCGGAAGTCATCAAGCGATCGCGGGAGTTCATTGCCGCACAGTCGAAGAAGTGACGGCCACCTGATATCTTGCAGAGTCTCAACTGAAACCAATCCACCACATGCAATTCAATCACACAGGAGCCACCTCGATGATTCACACCCGTTTGTTCGCGATCGCCGCTCTGCTGCTGTCGTCGCTTGCCACGTTTTCGGTCGCTGAAGAGAAACCCGCACACGATGCCATCAAACCGGTTCCGCGCGCGGGCGGGTGGATGAAGCGGCATGAGAGTTTCAATAAACGCGTCGCCCAAGGTAATGCCGACTTGCTGTTCATCGGCGATTCGATCACCCAAGGCTGGGAAGGCCGTGGAAAAAATGTGTGGGCGAAATACTACGGCAAGCGAAACGCCGTCAACCTGGGCATCGGTGGCGATCGCACGCAACATGTGATTTGGCGATTAGACAACGGCAACATCAAAGACATTTCACCCAAACTGGCCGTCATCATGATCGGCACCAACAACTCGGGCAGTAATTCGTCCGAGCAAATCGCCGAAGGCGTGACCGTCATCGTCAAGCAGTTGCAGAAGAAGTTGCCCAAGATGAAGGTGCTGTTGTTGGCCGTCTTCCCGCGTGGTGCAAACAAAGACGACAAGCGACGACAGACCAACGAAAAAGCCAACGCCATCTTCGCCAAACTGGCCGACGGCAAGCAGGTGCAGTACCTCGACATCGGCCCGAGTTTCCTTGCGAAAGACGGCACCCTGTCGCGTGAGATCATGCCCGATTTGTTGCACCTCACCGAGAAAGGCTACACGATCTGGGCCGACTCGATTGAAGCGAAGGTTGCCGAGCTGATGGGCGAGAAGTAATCACTTCGGCATCACTTATTGACGAACCATCCGGTAGCGCGAGCGACCGGACATATTTGCAAGTAACAGCCGGCTTACGCCGGCCGCTCGCCTGAGCACCTTACGGAAGACGCTTTGAGATGGCTTTGTTGAGTTTGCGCGATGTCTCGTTTGCTTGGGGCGGTCCGTTACTGTTGGATGGCGTCGATCTCGAAATCGAGAAAGGCGAACACATCGGTTTGCTCGGCCGGAACGGCAGCGGCAAGTCGACGTTGATGAGAATGCTCGCTGGCGAAATCGAACCCGAAGACGGAGAGATCCGCCGCGCGCCCGGGTTAAATGTCGCGCGCCTGATCCAGGAAGTCCCGCAAGACCTCACCGGACCCGTCTCCGAGGTCGTACTACAAGGCTACAACGTCGGCAGCGAATCTAACCAGGACGACTGGATAGCCCATCAGGCGGTCGAACGCGTGCTGTCGAAAATGACACTCGACGGCCAAGCCGAGTTTTCCACGCTCTCTTCGGGAATGAAACGTCGCGTGCTGTTGGCCCAGGCGTTGGTCAGCGAACCGGATGTTTTACTGCTTGACGAACCGACCAACCATCTCGACATCACCGCCATCTCCTGGCTCGAACGTTTCCTGAAAGGCTACCCCGGCACACTATTGTTCGTGACGCATGACCGCGTTTTCCTGCAGGCGTTGGCCACGCGGATCATTGAAATCGATCGCGGTAAGATGTTCGACTGGTCTTGCGATTACACCACGTTCCTGGTCCGCAAGCAGCAGATGCTCGAATCCGAAGAGAAGCAGAACGCATCCTTCGACCGCAAACTCGCTCAGGAAGAAGTCTGGATTCGCCAGGGCATCAAGGCCCGCCGGACACGCAACGAGGGCCGCGTGCGGGCACTCAAAAAACTGCGCGAGGAACGGGGCAATCGCAGAGAACGCACCGGAAACGTGCGGATGCAGGCCGCGTCCGCCGAACGATCCGGGCAACTCGTCGTCGAAGCCAAAAACATCTCCTTCGCCTACGACGACACCCCCGTCGTCAAAAACTTCTCGACGCTCATCTCGCGCGGAGACAAGATCGGCATCATCGGCCCGAATGGATCGGGGAAAACCACACTGCTCAAGCTGTTACTGGGCCAGTTGGAACCAACCTCGGGCACCATCCGACGCGGCACGCGGATGGAAGTTCTTTACTTCGACCAGTTACGCGAACAACTCGACGAAGAAAAAACCGTCGTCGAGAACGTGGGGGGAGGGCAGGACATGCTGCTGATCGACGGCCGGCAGAAACACATCTACGGCTACCTGCAAGACTTCCTCTTTACCCCCGAACGGGCGCGGCGGCCGGCTCGTTATCTCTCCGGCGGTGAACGCAATCGCTTGCTGCTGGCCAAGCTGTTCACCAAGTCGTCCAACGTGCTCGTCCTCGATGAACCGACCAACGACCTGGACACCGAAACGCTCGAACTGCTCGAAGAACTCGTGTCGAATTACAAAGGCACGTTGTTACTGGTCAGCCATGACCGGGCGTTTCTCGATAACGTGGTGGCCAGCACGTTCGCGTTCGGCGGCGACGGCGAGGTGAAAGAGTACGACGGCGGATACGAAAGCTACATGCGACAACGGGCCGCCGCGACCGCGCAGCCTGCCGAAGAACCGCAAGAACTCACCGAACAACCCCAAGAGCAGCCACCGCAAAAGCTGGACAAGCTGAACTTCAAGGAACAACGCGAACTCGATGCGCTGCCCGCGAAACTCGCCGCGATTGAAGCCGAGCAAAGCGAACTTCACACGGCGATGGCAGATCCTGAATTCTTCAAGCAGGACAGTACGGTCATCACCGAGGCGACCTCGCGACTGGAATCTCTCGACAAAGAACTCGGCACGTTGTACGCCCGCTGGGAAGAGCTCGAAGCCCGTTCATAACCCGAAGCGTAAGCGAGGGACATTCCAATGTGCTGCATCGAACTGACATCCCTTGAAAACGACATCGTCCGATGGCTTCTCGAGAATTGCGAAGACAGCGACGTGCAAAGGCAATTGCCGCACCTGCTTCTTCGTAAGCGTGATTACACTGGGGTTGGGTTCTTTCTTCATTTCTCGTTGCCGCCCGACGTAATTGCGACCCCTGACTCCACTGGTGACTCAATGCCGATCCTCGGGCCGGAGATTGCAAGCTCACAACTAGATTCAGGTGCAGGGACAGTGCTATTCCTGACTAACGGACTTATTGACTGTATTGAAATATTTGCCTACGGAAACCACTTCCCCGAGACTCTTGGGGACCACACCCTGACCTGATCACAGTACGTCGGATAATAATCCAATCCACCCGAGCGGCGAAGTCGGGCGTTTTCATATGGACGATCTCCCGCCGCCGGGTGATTGGTGTCGTTGGTGTGAAAGATCTGCAAACCGCGATGTCAAAGTGTAAGATCTGGTTTGGACCGTTGTCATTGTCGGCTACTATTTGTTGTACAGCAGATGCCGCCCATCACCATTGGTACGTCTGACGGGACCACAATAGTAACCCGAAGCGTAAGCGAGGGACGCAGGCAAAACGTCCCCCCTTCTCCCAACCCACGATTCATCCCGACCGTCCCCAATGCAAGACCCAATCGGTTATTTCCTCACCTGGGTCACCTACGGCACATGGCTTCCCGGCGATGCTCGCGGCTGGGTTGAATTCCAGAAGGGTTGGCAACTGCACGCACTCAACTGCCGATCGAACCATGTTCACGTCGTCGTGTCCGCGGGCGATACAATCCCGACCAAGATTCGCAGCGACCTGAAAGCGTGGGCGACGCGCTGTCTGAAGAAGCAATTTGATCCGACCCGTGAGAACT
>Ga0302139_10001332_pt1 | contig 12075 bp, 10 predicted proteins | sample CBN3_331_MG_FD_203104 | JGI IMG/M metagenome (GOLD analysis project Ga0302139, IMG submission 203104) | Marine microbial communities from Western Arctic Ocean, Canada - CBN3_33.1 | ecosystem: Environmental > Aquatic > Marine > Oceanic | place: Canada: Western Arctic Ocean | collected 2017-09-15 | reverse complement strand
AAGCTGTACTCCTCGTAAAGTTGGGGAAGGTCAATAAACGGCAAAATCAATACCCGCCAACTGTGCATGGGCTTGCCGTTTTCGTCTGCGATGTATGCCGGGGGAAACGATCCGTAGATGTCGTGGTAGTTGTGCAGCGCCAATCCAATTTGCTTCAGGTTGGACTTACATACCGATCGCCGCGCGTGAGTTCTGTGCGACTGCACGGCAGGCAGCAGCATGGCAATCAAGCAGGCGCACAGAATGCTCACCGCGCACACAATTCCCAACGCCGTCGGGCGCGAGCGGCTGTAGAACACGCACGCCCATGCGACTGGAATCAGTACGCCGGGGAGAATGCCGGTCTCGCCGAACGTGGTCACGGCAGAGACGAAGACCGCGATGGCGTACAGAACGTGATCGAGGTGGAAAACCCTCGAGTGCTCATCCGCTGTGTTGTGTGTTGGATCGTTTGGGGTTTCGTTCATGATCTATTCTGTCTCAGTAGATTTCGCTGAGTTGCCCTGCAACGATCCACGCAGAAATCGCCACGACAGAAACACGACACAGACAACGAACAACGCCAGCACGAAACTGTGAGCCAGCAGCAGAAGGACCATCTGCTCGTCCGGGTTTTCCCAGTCGTACACGCTCGACGGGAAGAACCGCATCAGGGAATACCGGCCGAACAGCCAATCGCACCACGGTCGTCAGGCTTGCTGATCGGAGGACTTGCCGGCAAGCACCAAAGACGTCACCCGGCTGAGCACCAGCATGGAAGCGATCCAATGCACGAACCCCAGGAATCCGACAACCTTCAGGAAGCGTTTCAATTGTTTGTTCCGTCGTTTTCGGGAATCCACTCGACTATTATCTACTGTATATATGTGGATATTGTCGAAGGTTGCCCTGTGAAAGGCAAGCAGGATTCCACACGTCCGGTTCGGCGGTGGGTTGGAGGGCTGGCGCAGAGGGCCCGGCGACAACCGGTAATGTCTCGTCGGCCTGGGCGAGTTCTTCGCTCGATTCGATGACCCGCATATGCTGCCAGTGACCGGCCAGGAAGCGCCAGACGAAGCCGATACCGACCACGACGATGTAGAGGGTGCACGCCGTCCAACCGACCATCAGGCTGCCCTCGGCAAACACGGCCATCAGCACGACCGGCAGCACCATCACCAACCAGGCGGAGAGCACGACGAGCACAAGTGAAAACCGCGTGTCGCCCGCGCCGCGAACGGCTGAGCCGAACACGATGGCCATTGCATCGAAGATCACAAAGACCGCAACGAACCGCAACAGCACGGTGACCTGTTCGACTAACGCCGTGTTTCCCGAGGTTTCGCCGACCGCGACGAACGGTGCAATCACGACGTCGGGAAATACGACGAACAGCAACGCGCAGGCGATCATGTACGCGCTGGAGAATGCGAAGGCGGTCCAGGTGGTGCGAACCGCGAGGCCTGGTCGACCTTCGCCGATCCGTTTTCCGACGAGTGTCATCACGGCCGTTCCGAAACCCAACATGGGTACGAACGCCAATTGGTTGATGGTGAAGGCCATGTTGGTGGCGGCCAACGCCTCTTCTCCCAAGCGGCCCAGCAGAAAGATGAACAGCGCGAAACCGGCAATGTCGGCGAAGAATTGCAGACCGTTCGGCAGGCCGTAGCGAATGAGCCGGGCGAAGAGCGCGCGATCGTATCCTCGGTTTTCCCAAAGGCCGTACTTCTTCCCGTCGACGCTGGTGAGCATGAGGACGGCATAGGCGACGACCGCCAGGCTCTTGGAGATGACCGTTGCCAGGGCGGCTCCGCCGATGCCCATTTCCGGGAAGAGTCCGTGTCCGAAAATCAGGAACCAGTCGAGCAGCGCATTGACCGCGACGGCGGCGATGTTGATCCACATCACGACCATGCTTTTTCCGCGCCCGCTATAGAAGCAGGCCATCACGGCGGTCAGCATGAAGGGAATGCCGCCGGTGCAGAGGATCGAGAAGTATTCGATCTCCAATTCCCGTACGGCCGGTGCGTGATCGACGACCGCGAAAATCCAGGGCGTGAAGGGGATGACGCCCAAGAGGATGACCCCAGCACCGAACGAAAGATACAGCCCCTGCCAGATCGAAGCGGCCACCCGATCGGGTCGGCCGGCTCCTTCGTATTGAGCCACGAACGTATTCACATAGATTGCCGTTCCCAGCGCGAGACTGATCACCGTCCAATGCAACACGGCAGCCGGTGTGGCTGCGGCCAAGGCGGCGGTGGAATGCCACGTGAGGAAAATGCGATCGACGATATTCATCAACGACAGCGAACCGGCGCTGAGCACCAGCGGCAGCGAGACGGCGAGCAGCTCTTTCAAGCTACCGGGACGATGAGTGGGCGTTGACACGTTGCAGGGAATTCGTGTTGGGGGAGGCTGAGAATGACGGTCGTCACGGTCGACAGGTTGGGCGAGAGCACGCTACGATCGATCACTTCGTGCAGCCCGCCTTCGACTCGACACCGCTAAAGAAACTTCGGTTCACGCTTGGTACTCCATCATGTCGACTTCCAGCCGAAATTGGCAGTCGACCGGTCTTCTTCTATTCGCCTCTATCTGCAATTCCGGCCGATGTCTACCGATTCCTACCTGATGAATTTGGGCAGTCGCCTGCTGACGGGGTTAGCCGATATGGCTGAACCGCGACGTGGGCGTCATCGGAATTTCGTGCTGTCTCGACAAATGCCCGATGGCGGATTTCGAGGCCGCGAGGGAGAATCTGACGTCTACTACACCGGTTTCGCAGTGCGATCGCTGATGATTCTCGACGAACTCGACGCCACCGCAGCCGAGCGAATTGCGGGGTTCCTGAAATCTCAGCCGCTGAACGAACTGTCTGTCGTCGATGTTGTGAGTTGGATGTACTCGGCTTTGGCGGTTCAATTGGCTGGCGGAGGAGATGTGCTGGCCGAGGCGGATCCGAATTGGGCCGATGAACTCGTTGCCCAGCTGGAGGGGCATCGCCGGGCGGACGGCGGCTACGCGAAAACCCACGAAGGGGCAGCCGGGAGCACGTACACATCGTTTCTGGTTGCCCTCACCTACGAACTGTTGGGGCGTGACATCCCCAAGCCGAATTCGCTGGTGCAATTCATTTTTGACCGCCAACGCGATGACGGCGGGTTTGTCGAAATTGCTCCGATGCGTCGTAGCGGGACAAATCCCACGGCTGCTGCCATCGCGATTCTGCGAATGTTCGACTCTGTCGATGACGAAATCCGGGAGGACATCACGCATTTCCTACGCGACGCCCGCAGCGGTGAAGGAGGCTTTCAGGCCAACAGTCGCGTTCCGTTCGCCGATGGACTTTCAACGTTCACCGGCTTGCTGACGGCCCAGGACCTCGGATTGGACGGCATTTTGTTGTCGGCTCACGTGCGAGAATTTTTGACCAGCGAGCTTGAATTTCCGACCGGCGGATTCCGCGGAGCCACATGGGACGACCAAGCCGATGTCGAGTACACATTTTACGGCTTGGGCATTTTGGCGTTGTTGACGGCTGACCGCACCGACGACGAAACCAACGTTCCGACAGAGAACGAGTGAGAGCGACTGAGGTGGAGGTTAGCTGGCCGGTTCGAGCTGCTCGCGGTCGGCGAGTTCTTGCAGTTGGCGAATCGAACGCACGAGCAGTTGCCGTGCACGTTCGGTGCTGATGCCCAGTTGCTCGGCGATTTCGCGGAACTTCAATGGTTGATCGCAGTCTCCCAAGCCGAAGCGAGAAGAAACGATTCGCCTGTCGCGGTCGTCAAGGCACGCAATCATCCTGACGACGAGCTTCTTCGTTTCCTTTTCGAGAGCGATGTCGGTCTGCTCTGAGGTGTGGTCGTCGGTGGCCGCTTCAAAGACCCCCTCGGTGCCTGTCGCAAATCGTTTCTGCTGTCGACGATTTCGCGGGGTCGATCGATAAAGGCTATTGCGGATTGCCCAAGTGGCGTAGGTGCTGAACCGCGTTCCACGCTCGAAGTTGAATAGCTCGGCGGCTCGAATCAGCGGCACGTTGCCATCGCTGATGAGTACATCGAATTCGTTGGCCGGGCCGACAACTGTTTTTGCAATGGAAACAACAAGCCGCAGGTTGGCTGCCACGATACGATTGCGGATTCGTAGGGCGTCTGCCAGGTGCGCTTCGATTTGATCCAGAAGTTCGGAGCGGGGTTGTTCGACGTCGATCGTTTTCTGAAGTTCGCCAGCGCGGAACTTCAGGAAGTTCATCCCGCGAAACAGGTTTCGTTCTTCGTCGCGTTCGAGCAGCGGAATGGCGTACAGGGCGGCCAGATAGGGGGGCGTGTCGCGGGGGGCTTTGGGAAGATCGATACTCGAATCCACGTCAGACTTTCGTGGCAGTTCGCCAAGAATCTGTTCCGCCGCTCCCGATTCGGAAAAAGAATCACTTGGAATAAATTCGACCTTCATTTCCAGTATACACTGCGCGCGTTCCTGTTCGTCAGGCGAGTATGAAAAATTCAACGCCGACTTTCGCGAGGAAGGTCGCTTCTCCGAAGACTCGGCAATGTGTTCCTCAAGCGACACCCTCGATGGGGAATCGATAGCGGTCGTTATGGTACAGGTGGTGTGGTCAGTCATCCCAAATGGCTCGAAAGTATGAATTGATAAATCCTAACATTGGTACATAACCCTTTGCACCAAGGCAGGTCAGGTTACCATAAAAACATTTATGACAACAAGAACTGTGCTAAAAAAATTTTCCCTGAAAATACCCTTATTTACCCGAATTTATCTGAATCCTCGCCATTACTCGTCTATGAATGGATTTCTGAGGTGAGCCAAGGCAAACTAGGTAAATGCTTGGATTCCGCTGCTGCGGCGCGGGCATTTCGATATCCACGCTGAAAAATGAGACGTGTCACGACAGAAACCCTGCTAAAATGCAAATCCCTCAAGATGAACTCCAAAAATCGACAGATCTGCTCGTCATTGGCGGCGGGCCTGGCGGCTACGCGGCCGCATTTGAGGCGGCCGACCAAGGGATGGATGTCGTTCTGGTCGATTCCGGTGCGGCTCTTGGTGGAACATGTTTGCACCGAGGCTGTATTCCCTCAAAAACGTTGCTTCACGTCGCGCGGCTGATTCAGGAAACACGCGAGGCAGAGTCTTGGGGCATTCGGTTTGCCAAGCCGGAAATTGATCTCGCCCGCCTGCGATCCTTCTCGGCGGAAGTCATCGACAGCTTGGCCACCGGCGTTCAAGGACTCGCCAAGGCACGGTCGGTTCGCGTGATCCAAGCCACGGCACGGTTCGAGGACTCATTGACCGTCTCGCTGGAACGGCCCAATGGAGAAGTCGGCCGAATTTCCTTCGCGCACGCCATCATCGCGACCGGTTCCACGCCGGCGATGCCGAGTGTGTGGCAGGTCGATGATGAAGGCGTCATGGATTCCACGTCGGCACTGGCCTTGAAGTCGATCCCCGAACGCCTGTTGGTCATCGGAGGGGGCTATATCGGATTGGAATTGGGAACAGTCTACGCCAGTCTTGGTGCCCGGGTGTCGGTTGTCGAGATGGCGTCCGGCTTGTTGCCGGGTGTCGACCGTGATCTCATCGGGCCGTTGAAGCGACGACTTGATGGGCTGTTCGAGAACATCTCGATGAACACCACCGTCGGCACGTTGCAAGCCGGCGAGAAGGGGATTACCGCACAACTTGCGCAGGGCGATGACGAGCGAGAAGAATGTTTCGACCGTGTACTGGTTGCCGTCGGTCGCCGACCGAACACGAGCAATCTAGGCCTGGAATCGACGGATGTCCGGCTTGATGAGCGTGGTTTCATCGAGGTGGATGCCGTCGGGCGAACCAGCGTTCCCGAGATCTTCGCGGTCGGCGATGTCGCCGGTGAGCCAATGCTGGCCCACAAGGCAACTCGCGACGGGAAGGACGTGATCGCGGCGATCAACGGTCAATCACTGGGTGAAGCCGACGCTGTTGTGCCCGCCGTCGTGTTCACCGACCCCGAGATCGCCTGGTGCGGCTTGACCGAATCGGCGGCCCGCGCTGCGAAGCGGAAGGTCAAATCGGTCCGCTATCCCTGGGCTGCCTCTGGGCGTGCTCAAACGATCGGCCGGACAGATGGGCTGACGAAAATCATCTTCGACCCGGAAACAAAACAGGTTCTGGGCGTCGGCATTGTCGGCAGCGGAGCCGGTGAGTTGATCGCCGAAGGTACGCTGGCGGTTCAGCAGAAACTCACCGTCACCGAGTTGGCCGAAACAATTCACGCCCACCCCACACTCTCCGAGACCGTAATGGAAGCGGTCGAACTGGCGGCCTTCGGCAGCGCAACGCACCTGTACCGCGCAGGGAAGTGATTGCGTGCGGGAATAAGAACAGGCGCGGCTGTCGATATCCGCCCGCCAAGTTCTGTCAGCCGTTCCTCCGAAACCAGCCGAATCCGCTTCCGCTTCACTACACAAATCTCGCAGGCTCGATAAGATAGCGAGAAACATCAGGACGGATCTGCCGTGGCGGGAGCTAGGACAAGGATGATCACGATCAAGAAGGGACTAAATCTGCCGATCGCAGGCTGCCCCCAACAAACGATCGTTGAGAGTTCGCAGGTTCAGTCCGTGGCTTTGGTTGCCGACGATTACATCGGCCTGAAACCAACGATGGCCGTCCACGAGGGCGATGCCGTCAAGCTGGGGCAGTTGCTCTTCACTGACAAGAAAACGCCCGGCGTGCAATTCACGTCACCTGGTTGTGGCACGGTCACCGCAGTCAATCGTGGGGCCAAACGAGCATTTCAGTCAGTGGTGATCGAGTTGAGTGGTGCTGACGAAGAATCGTTCGTCTCCTACGGCAACACCGATCTCAGCACACTGACCGCCGACCAGGTCCGCGAGAATCTGCTGAATTCCGGGATGTGGACCGTCTTTCGCACGCGACCGTACAGCAAAGTGCCCACGGCCGACGCCGTGCCGCATTCGATATTCGTTACGGCCATCGACACGTCACCGTTGGCAGCCGACCCGGCCGCCGTGATTGCCGAAAGCCCAGACGATTTTATCTATGGGTTACAGGTCATCCGCCATTTGACGGAAGGCGGCGTGTTCCTCTGCAAGGCTCCAGGGGCCGACATCCCGGGGGGTGATCTCGATTTTGTGAAGCTCACCGAGTTCGCCGGCCCGCATCCTGCCGGCTTGCCCGGCACGCACATTCACTCACTCGATTCCATCAGCGAGAAGAAAACCGTCTGGCATGTGAACTACCAGGATGTCGTCGCGATCGGTCGGTTGTTTGTCACGGGCAGGCTTCCCGTCGAACGCGTTGTGGCGATCGGTGGTCCTGTCGTCCGGAATCCGCGTTTACTGCGAACACGCCTCGGGGCGAATCTTTCCGACCTACTTTCCGGAGAACTGGAAGAAGGCGATAACCGCGTTATCTCCGGTTCGGTGCTCGCCGGGCGGACAGCCACAGGGCCGTTCGATTTTCTCGGGCGACATCACTTACAGGTCTCCGTTCTCGCAGAAGGCCGCGAACGCGAATTTCTGGGCTGGAACAAACCGGGTTTCAATAAGTTCTCCGTCAAACGTGTGTTTGCTTCGGCATTGTCCGGGGCAGCAAAAGAATTCGGTTTCACGACGGCAACGGAAGGCAGTCCGCGGTCGATGGTGCCGATCGGTTCCTACGAAAAAGTAATGCCGCTGGACATCTTGCCGACGTTCCTGCTGAGGGCATTGGAAGTCGGAGACACCGAGCAGGCTCAGGCGTTGGGGTGTCTCGAACTCGACGAAGAAGACTTGGCGCTATGCACTTTCGTGTGTCCCGGCAAGACCGATTGGGGGCCATTGCTCCGCAAGAGTCTGGTAAACATTGAGCGTGAAGGTTGATTGAGCCGACTGAATAATTTGAACCACAGAGGACACAGAGAGTCACAGAGGAAGGGCTTTGTATTGGTGAAGTGAATGTGGGAGTTGTGGTGCGGGTGGCATGCCCTGACAACGGAAGGGCGTGGTCAACTTCTCTTTCCTGCCTCTGTGTTTCTCTGAGTCCTCTGTGGTAAATAAAATGAAGAAGATCTGAAACTAACGGCTCTGACACGAAAACCAAAACTAACCGCACACTGACCAGCGCGATAAGAAACCTACGACTTCCATGAAACCGTTGCGACACCTTCTCGACCGCATTCAACCGGCCTTTGAACAAGGTGGACGGTTCGAGAAGCTGTACCCGCTTTACGAAGCGATCGACACCTTCCTCTACACGCCCGGTGAGGTCACCCATACTGCATCGCATGTTCGCGACGGCCTCGACCTGAAGCGGATGATGACAACGGTTGCCGTGGCTCTTCTCCCGTGCGTTTACATGGCGTTTTACAACACGGGCTTCCAGGCCAACACAGCGATCGCCGGGCAAGGGCTCGCATCCGTCGAAGGTTGGCGTTCGGCTTGTCTTCTCGGATTGGGACTGGAACACGACCCCACCTGCTGGGGAGCAAATATCGTTTACGGTGCGCTCTTCTTCTTGCCCGTCTATATCGTCACGATGACGGTCGGCGGATTGTGGGAAGTCCTCTTCGGTTGCATGCGTGGTCACGATGTTAACGAAGGGTTTCTTGTCACGGGCCTGCTCCTGCCACTCACATTGCCCGCCACGATTCCTCTTTGGCAGGTCGCGTTGGCCGTCAGCTTTGGCGTCGTTGTTGGTAAGGAAGTCTTCGGAGGAACGGGGCGGAACTTCCTCAACCCGGCACTCACTGCGCGGGCCTTCTTGTACTTCGCGTATCCTGCACAAATCGTGGGCGACACCGTCTGGACCGCCGTCGATGGTTTCAGCGGAGCCACCATCCTCGGTCAACTGGCCGGGGCCGATACCGATCTCAAAATGCAATCTGTCACGGGAGCCTTGGAAGACGGCGGGTTGGGCATTGATTGGATGCAGGCGTTTCTCGGCAGCATTCAAGGTTCGATGGGCGAAACGTCAACGCTGGCCTGCCTGATTGGCGCAGTCATTCTCATCGGCACCGGCATCGGTTCCTGGAAGATCATGGCGGGTGTCATCGCCGGAGCCGGAGCGACTTCCGCGTTGCTCTACACCATCGGCAGCGACACGAACTCGATGTTCGCAATGGCCCCGCATTGGCACCTTGTCGTCGGCGGGTTTGCCTTCGGCACCGTCTTCATGGCGACCGACCCGGTCTCGGCCGCGATGACCGATACCGGCAAATGGTTTTACGGCGGACTGATCGGGCTGATGACCATCCTCATTCGCGTCGTTAACCCAGCCTTTCCGGAAGGCATCATGCTGGCGATTCTGTTCGGCAACGTGTTCGCACCGCTGATCGACTGGTGCGTCGTGCAGGCGAACATTAAACGGAGGCTCGCCCGCAATGAAACGTGAATCGATCGGCCACACATTCCTGGTCGCCATCCTGCTTTGCCTTTTCTGTTCGTTTTTGGTCTCCGCTGCGGCTGTCGGGCTGCGTGACATTCAGCAGGCGAACAAGGAACGCGAACGGAAACGGAACATTCTGGTGGTCGCCGGGTTGTTTACGGATGGAAAAACTTCGGCGGACGACATCGAATCGATCTACGACAAGAACGTCATTGCAATCCTCGTCGACCTCAACCAGGGAACCGTCGTTGACGCAAGCGAAATCGACGGCCTGACGATGCCCTACGACCAACGCAGAGCGTCGTCGGATGCGACACTCAGCGCACCGTTGGATCGGTCCGATGACATCGCCAGCCTCATTCGTCGGGAGAAATACTCTGCGGTGTATCTCGTCGAAAAGCCGGACGGCAGCCAGTTAATCGTTTTGCCGATTCGCGGGTATGGGTTGTGGTCCACGTTATGGGGCTTTCTCGCTCTCGACGGCGACGGCAACACGATTCGCGGTCTGACGTATTACGACCACGCCGAAACGCCCGGCTTGGGGGGCGAAGTCGATAATCCCGACTGGAAAGCCAAGTGGCAGGGCAAGCTGGCATTCGACGCGGACGGCAAGGTCTCCATTCAAGTCATCAAAGGCACCGTTTTGCCGAACGATCCGGAGAAGGACTTCAAAGTCGACGGCCTCGCCGGGGCCACCATCACCTCGCGAGGCGTGTCGAACATGCTCGAATTCTGGCTGGGAGCCAACGGCTTCGGACCGTACCTGAAGTGGCGAGCCGAAGGGGGCGGTGATGACTGAAATGAAACCGCGCGAAGCACTGCTGGACCCGATTGTCGATAACAACCCGATTGCCTTACAGGTACTCGGTATCTGTTCGGCCTTGGCGGTTACCACCCAGATGACGACAACGATTGTCATGTGCCTGGCTGTGATTTTCGTTGTCGCGTTTTCCAATGCGTCCGTCAGCATGATTCGCAACCAGATCCCTAACAGCATTCGCATCATCGTGCAGATGACTATCATTGCGACGCTGGTGATCGTCGTCGACCAATTCCTCAAAGCCTACGCATTTACAGTCAGCCAAAAACTCTCGGTGTTCGTCGGGCTGATTATCACAAATTGCATCGTGATGGGCCGCGCGACTTCTTTCGCGATGAAGAACAACGTGAAACTGAGTTTTCTTGACGGTATCGGAAACGGTCTGGGCTACAGTGCGATTCTCATTGCCTGCGGCATGCTACGTGAGTTCTTCGGTTCGGGATCTCTATTTGGCGTCAAGATACTGGCGACCGTCAATGACGGGGGCTGGTATGTGCCGAACGGATTGATGCTGTTGCCTCCCAGTGCGTTTTTCATCATCGGATTCCTCATCTGGGGCATTCGGACATGGAAACCCGAGCAGAATGAGGAGAACTAGGACATGAGCGGCGATCTCAATCTGTTCGTAAAGAGCATCTTTATCGAGAATCTGGCGTTGTCGTTCTTTCTCGGGATGTGCACGTTTCTGGCCATCTCGAAGAACGTGAAGACTGCGTGGGGACTGGGCATTGCGGTCATCGTGATTCAGGCGATAACAGTGCCGATAAATAATCTGATTTACCGTCACTTGTTGAAGGAGGGCGGTCTCGGCTGGGCAAGCGAAAACCTGTCGTCCGTCGATCTCACCTTTCTGGGGCTGATTTGCTACATCGGCGTCATTGCGGCGATGGTTCAGATCCTGGAGTTGACGCTCGACCGCTTCTTCCCCGCGCTGCACAGCGCCTTGGGGATCTTTCTCCCGTTGATCACGGTCAACTGCGCGATCCTCGGCGGGACGTTGTTCATGGTCGAACGCAACTACACGTTCCGACAGAGTGTCGTGTACGGCTTCGGGTCGGGATTCGGTTGGGCGTTGGCCATTTTGGCGCTGGCCGGCATTCGCGAGAAAATGAAATACAGTGACGTGCCGGTTGGTTTGCGTGGGTTGGGAATCACATTCATCACCGTCGGCCTGATGGCCTTGGCTTTCATGTCGTTTTCGGGAATTCAACTGTGAGCGGTCTTGGCGAAATTCTGCTGGGCGTGGGCATGTTCACCGGCGTGGTGCTGGTGCTGGTGGTGCTCATCTTGCTGGCAAAATCCAAACTGGTTGCCTCGGGCGACGTGAACATCCTCATCAACGATCAGCAAACGCTGACGACTCCCGCCGGCGACAAACTGCTGGGTTGTCTGGCGAGCCAGGGGATCTTTATCTCCTCGGCCTGTGGTGGTGGCGGAACCTGCGGACAATGCGTGGTGAAAATCCAAGAAGGTGGCGGAGAGATTCTGCCGACCGAGCGCACACATATCAGCCGCCGGGAAGCCCGCGAGGGCGTGCGTCTTTCCTGTCAGGTGGCCGTCAAGCAGGACATGAAAATCGAAGTCCCGCCCGAGGTCTTCGAGACGAAGAAGTGGCAGTGCAAGGTCAAGTCCAACCGCAATGTGGCCACGTTCATCAAGGAACTCGTGCTCGAACTTCCGACAGGCGAAGAAGTCGGCTTCAAGGCGGGCGGGTTCATTCAGATCGAAGTCCCGCCGCATCACTTGAAGTATTCGACGTTCGACATCGAAGACGAGTACCACGAAGACTGGGATAAATTCAACCTGTGGCGGTTTGAATCAGACGTCGACGAGCCAGTGGTGCGAGCCTATTCGATGGCGAATTACCCTGGCGAGCAGGACAT
>Ga0302139_10001329_pt1 | contig 12085 bp, 9 predicted proteins | sample CBN3_331_MG_FD_203104 | JGI IMG/M metagenome (GOLD analysis project Ga0302139, IMG submission 203104) | Marine microbial communities from Western Arctic Ocean, Canada - CBN3_33.1 | ecosystem: Environmental > Aquatic > Marine > Oceanic | place: Canada: Western Arctic Ocean | collected 2017-09-15 | reverse complement strand
AAAACACAAAGCCTCCAAGAAACGAAGAGTCTCAGGGAATGTACGGCAGAGGGCCAGTGCAACTCAAGAAGCAAAGAATGGGCCGCAGATGACGCGGATGAACGCAGATTTTCGCGGAGATAATACAGACTCTGATCTGCGCTGATCCGCGTACGAAGTCAGCGTGCCGCCAGGCCTGCGGGCTATTCTTTCTCTCTGTGAGATTTTGAGCTTTTAGTAGTCAGCCAAAAACAGAGGTTCTCCACTTGTCGAAGCTGATGGCTGACTGCTGAAAGCTGACCGCTTGGTCGTGGTTTGATTCGTCGAACCACGAGGTTCACCGTAATCGATGACGATAGCCGTGAAACCGCCTGCAAGATTCTGACTTGATCTGTTGCCTCTGGGCGGCCATACTTCCAGGCGTTCATGTATATGGACTGTCGTATCGTACCTTCTCCCAGTGTCCCCGGCGGATCTCTCAAGCGAATGGAACAGGACAACGAAAGCAGTGACGCACCCGCGGTTGATCAGCAGGACGTCGAGCTGTTCGACCTATTGCGGTTAAATCTCGTGCCTGGTATCGGGCCGCGAATGCAACGATCGTTGCTGGACCGCTTCGACACGGCCGGCGCGGTGTTGAGTGCGAACATTAACGAACTGCGACAGGCTCCGAGGATTGGTGCCAAGCTGGCGCAGGCGATTGCCCAATCTGACAACACCGACGCCGCACAGCGTGAATGGGATCGTTGCGAGCAGTTAGGGATTCGTTTGATCGGACGGCATCACGATGCCTACCCGCGCATGCTCACCGAAATTTTTGCGCCGCCGAATGTGCTCTACTGTCGGGGAAACATCGAGCCGCGCGATGAACTGGCGGTTGGAATTGTTGGATCGCGACGCTGCACACACTACGGACGACAACAGGCCGAACGGTTGGCCGGTGCGTTGGCGCGTGCCGGGATGACAGTCATCAGCAGGCTGGCACGTGGGATCGACGCGGTCGCGCATCGGGCCGCGTTGGCAGCGGGTGGTCGGACGATCGCAGTGATGGCCTCGGGGGTGAAAACGATTTATCCGCCCGAGCATGCCGAATTGGCCGAGCAGGTTGCCCAGCAGGGAGCGGTTGTCAGTGAGTGCTCGCTGGAACAGCAACCGACACCGGGGCTGTTCCCGCAGCGCAACCGGATCATCAGCGGCATGTCATTGGGTGTCATCATCATTGAAGCATCCCGCAACAGCGGCGCCTTGCATACCGCGCGGCATGCGATGGAACAGGGCCGCGAAGTTCTCGCCGTTCCCGGTCGCGTCGACAGCCTGGCCAGTGAAGGCTGTCATGACCTGATTCGCGACGGCGTGGGGCTGGTGCGGAATGTTGACGATGTACTCGAAGCGTTGGGTCCGTTGATTGAACCGCTCCGAGTCGATGCCACCGAAACCGTCCACTCCCCGCGCGAGTTGACATTGAACGATCAGGAACGGGCGATCCTGAACTTGGTCACGATCGATTCCCAACACATCGACGAACTGCTGCGATCAACAGCCATCGAAGCATCTCGCGTGTTGTCCACGCTGACGGTTCTCGAAATGAAACGCATGGTCCGTCGCCTGCCGGGCGGTTACTACGTGCGCGCGAACTGATACGACCTGGACGGTCTGCGACCTTCGTCGCACAATCTTTCGGGAACCCACGGGAAAGCTGGGAGAACTACTGACACAATCCGATTTCTACGCGGCCAGCCTCCCACTCGCTACGTTGTTTAAAACCTGGGTGGGCAGTAGGCGATAGGGAGGCAGCCTGGTGGGCTTGCCCCTCCGCAATTGCTCTACGCACCCGGATGCCGGCGCGGCTTGTAGCGATTCCAGCGTTCAATTATCGCTGAAGCGGACGAACACCCGAAAAAGTCGTGAAAGTCATGTGGCGAGAGCCGGTGTCAGGGTATCATGGGGGTGGCCGACCGCTGGAGCAGTTGGAGCACGTTCCTCTCTCGGGAACTTCGACTCGTTACCTTCCTCGAAACGTTTCAAGAGGAGACACTCTCATGCGTCGCATCGTACTCTCGATTGTCTTGCTAGCCGTGACTCTCTCCGGGAGGCGGGCCGAGGCGGCTGACGCGGTCACATTGAAATGGAAATTGAAAACCGGTGATACGTTCTACCTTGAAAATGTTCAGAAGATGAAGCAGACGATTACGGTGATGGGCCGCGAAGTGAAGCAGAGCACCACCCAAACTGCATTCACGCAGTTTTCCGTGAAGAAAGAGCTGCCCGATGGCGGAGCCGTCATCGAGCAAACAATTCTGAAGATCAGCAATCCGGAGAACAAGCCTGGCTCAGCAGGTGCAAAAATCTCCGAGAACATGAAGGGCGTAAAGTTCACCATCACGCTCAATAGCAAACACAACGTCGTGAAGTTCGAGGGGTACGACGAATTCATTAAGAAAGTCACCGATGGCAACAAGGCTGTCGCAATGGCCCTGCGGTCGATGATGTCAAAAGAGACGATGCAAAAAACCGCTAGTGAAGCGTTCTCTCAACTTCCCGGAAAATCGGTCTCGACAGGCGACATGTGGAATCGGTCGAATAACCTCTCGATGGGACCCATCGGCAACATGGCCGTCACCGCCATTTATGAATATGTCGGAAATGCGAAAGTCGACGGGAAACCTGTCGAACGCATCACGTACGTCGCAGTGGTGAAGTATTCGCCCCCGAAAGCCGACGAAAACAGCAATTTGCCATTTACGATTGCCAAAGGCGACCTCAAGTCCGACTCATTTTCCGGAACGATACACTTCGACCCGAAGTCGGGCCGAAGTGTCGACTCGGTGACACAAATGAAAATCAGCGGCGACCTGACGTACCTGATTCAGGGGAAAACCAGGGTTGTCTCGCTGAAGCAGAACATGAAAATCGAAGTCCGCGTGCTGGACAAGAACCCGCTCGACAAATAACGGTTGTCAGACCGTTCCTTCTGTCTTGTCATCGCTGCATCCACCGCCCGCCCCGTCTGGTTCCCGATACGACCGCATCATCATCGCGGCTCCGGCGGCGAAGAGTGTCAGCATGCCCGAGGAAGTGGGTTGTTTTGATGTCGAATCGAAACCGCATGCGGCTGATGATCTCGATCGCCACAACCGCCACGCCCAGCCACATCAGCCACCAGGCCCACTTCTGTTTGGCGTCGTAAAACAGCGCGAGCACTCCCAGAAAGAAGGGCATGAACACGATGCCCATCGAAGTGGTTTCCCAAAAACCGCGACCGCTCCCACCGGAGAGTCCCACCGGAGAGTCCCACCGGAGAGTCCCCCCGAGACGAGTCCGATCCCTCACGACACAGCACCGAGTCGAAGACCAAATACAACGCGAGCATCGCCATGCCGAAGCCGATGGCGTACTGACCAAGCCCACCTTCGGTACCGCCGGAACCTTTCATCGTTGTTCTTTCCTGGAAGTGAAGAGTTGGCAGCGAAACGACATTCATAGAACCCACAGGGTGGGCATTGTCGGTATTCGTTCCTCGAAAGGCAAGCAGAAATCGGCAGCATGTTCCGCGTTGACGCTTTAACTCCGGGCCATCGACGTGACGCTTGTAATCAACGCCACTCGGCACTGGGAGAGCCAGTGGTACCCTTCGTTGTTGTTACACGTCGCCACATCCACCCACCATGCGTGTTCAACCAAACGCCCACCACCAACAGCGTCCCTAATAGAATGGGGCGCAGGTCGCTCAGAGCCATGCCGCGCAGTCCTTCTTCAAGAACCGAGATGAGGAAGACGCCCAGGATCGAACCGACAATCGAACCTGCCCCGCCGTCGACGCGGGTGCCGCCTAAGACGACGGCGACGATGACTTGCAGTTCGAGTCCGCGTTGCCAACTGGCGGTGACCGAGCCGAACTTGGCCGAGGCAAGCACAGCGGCGACGAAGGCGATCAGGCCCATCAGAGTGTAGACCTGGAGGGTGCGACGTTCTACTGGGATGGCCGCGTAACGGGCGGCGACGCGGTTGCCACCGAGCATGAGGATTTCCCGACGCCAGCGAGACATCCCGAACCAACCGCCGACCAACATGAGGATGCCGCCGGCCACCAGTCCGCCGCCGAGCGGTTCGCCGAACCAGCCGTAACCGGGGACGCCGGCGAACACCGCGTTCTCGCTGCCCCGCATCACAACGTTGCACAACCCACGATAGAAAATCAGCGTGCCCAGCGTGGTGATGATGGGCGGCACATCCAGCCGGGCAATCACCAGCCCGTTGAAGAACCCCAACGCCAGCCCCAACAGCAAACCGACCGGCACGGCCGTGTACCAGAACGACACGCCCCCCTCGAATGTCGACATCACGCAGGCCACCAACGCAACCATCGACCCGACGGAGAGATCGATGCCCGCCGTCATCAGCACGATTGTCATCCCCAACGCGAGCACCAACAGCGGCGCGGCTTGGGCGAGCAGGTCGGTCGCGTACCAGCCGAACGTGAGTTGAAACTCGGCGAGCGAATCGAATCGAACCCCGCTTTGCGGCGCGAAGACTGCCACCTCGACGAGCAGCAATAAGGGGAGGAGCGCGCGTCTCATCGCAGTTCCTCCAACAGCTTGGCTTTGCGATGCATCAGGCAGTCGAATCCGATGACGCCGATGATCAGCGCCCCATGCACGGCATGCCGCGAGTATTCACTGAGTCCCGCGTAAAGCATCGCCTGACCGACCAGATACAGAAACGCGCCGCCGAGAATGGTGCCGAGATAGCTACCCTCGCCACCAAAGATGTTCGTACCGCCCATCACCACGGCTGCGACGACTTGTAACTCGAATCCTCGCGCCAGCCGGTTCGGTTCGATTGTTAATCCGCGAGTTGTTTCCGTCAGCGCGGCCAATCCGAGAAACAACCCGCTGACGAAGAAGGCACCGGTGAGTAGTCGAGCCGGGTCAAGTCCTTGTAGCCGACAGGCCGCTTGCGAACTGCCATGCGCCAGCCAAAGTCGCGGTGTCTTTCCGAAGGATTCCCAAACGATGGCGATGACGATCGCGAACAGCAGGATGCTACCCGCCCATTCGTTTCCGGGACGATGATAGGCGTCTCCCTGAATGGAAATCTGTCCGCTAAATTTCTCCAACGAGACGTTCGCCAACGCGAGTGCCAGCCCGCGGTAAAACGTAAGACCGGCCAGCGTGACGATGATGGCGGGTATCTTCAACCAGCGAATCAAGCACGCATTCCACATCGACAAACACAAGGCGGTCGCGTAACAAGCGGCGAAACAGACCGCCGGGGCGAACTCGTATTCATACAGAATCCCGAACACCGTGCCCGCCACCACAATGATGGCCCCGACCGACAGATCGATCGCGCCGGTGTAGACAATGCCCGTGAGCCCGAGAGCCGCCAAAATGAGCGGGGCCACGTTGGGGCCGAACCGCGACAGTTCATCGAGAAACGAGGCTTTCTCGTTCGAGAGCGTGTGCGCGTAAATGAACGCCAGCAGGATCAGGTTTCCAGCCAGCAGAAACCGCAACCGGTTACGCAGCGCGGGCGAGAGATGAGAAAGGAAGGGCAACGTCACGAGATGGCCGCCTCGAAAAGTCCGGAGGCGGCTAGAATGACGTTCTGTTCGGTTAGCTCGTCGTTGGAGAGTTCCGTTTCGATGCGGCCTCGGTTCATCACGTACACACGATCGCTCATGCCGACCAGTTCGGGCAGGTCGCTGGAAACAAACAGAACCGCCCTGCCCTGGTCAGCCAGCCGATCGATCAGCGCATGAATCTCGGCCTTCGCACCGACATCAACGCCGCGCGTTGGTTCGTCGAGCAGAATCAAATCGGGAGCACGTTCCAGCCAACGAGCCAGTAACGCTTTCTGTTGATTGCCGCCACTGAGCGTGCCGATCGGCTGCGAGACATGGGCAGCGCGCACGTCATACCGTGCGATCGCCTCGTCGACCCGCGACCGTTCCGCCTTGCGAGAGATCAATCCATAGCGAGCCAGCAGGTCAGTGAAGCCGACTGAAATGTTGGTATCCAAACCATGTTCGAGGACCAGTCCCTGTCGTTTTCGTTCTTCGGGCAGGTAGACGACGCCTCGTTGAATCGCGTCGCGTGGATGTTGCGGATGCCAGTCGTGGCCAAACAGCGTCATGCGGCCGTTTGTGATCGGATACAGTCCGTAAATCGCACGGACAACTTCCGACCGCCCCGCTCCGACAAGTCCTGCCAACCCGACGATTTCACCCGGTTTCACAACCAGACTGATATCGGTGAACATCGCATTGCAGGATAACTCCTGCACGGCCAACGCCGGGTCGTCGCTTTTCGGGCCGCTCCGTGTCTTGGGATAAACCTGTTCGACCGGCCGCCCGACCATATCGTGGATCAGTTGTTCGACTTCCACCTCTTGCGTTTCATGATCGGCCACGAGTTCCCCGTCACGCAGAACGATGACGCGGTCGGTAAGCGAAAAGAGCTCGTCGAGGCGATGCGTCACGTACAAGATCGTCACGCCCTCAGCCTGCGTGCGCTGCAGGTGACCAAACAACCGTTCGACTTCCGGTTCGGACAGCGCGGCCGTCGGCTCGTCGAGAATCAATAAGCGAGCATCCCGCGCGAGCGCACCGGCGATGGCGACTTCCTGTTTTTCCGCCGGCGTGAGTGAGTCGAACGGAACATCAACGGGCAGATCGAGACCAAAGTCGCGCAAGATGTTCGATGCCGTTTCGCGCAGAGCAGGCCAATCGACACCGCCGAATCGCGAACGGGGCCACGGCTCCCTCAGCAGCATGTTCTCCGCAACCGAGAGGTGCCCGCAGTACTCCAGTTCCTGATGAATCGTGGCGATCCCCGTATCCAATGCGTCGCGGGGTGACGTGAAAGCCACTTGGTTCCCGTCCCAAACGATTCGCCCCCCGCTGGGTTGATACACACCCGAGAGCAGTTTGATCAGCGTCGACTTGCCCGCCCCGTTTTCCCCGACCAGACCGAGTAGTTGACCGCGACCGATTGTCAGATCCAACGGTGCCAACGCCCGCACACCGGCGAATGTTTTTTCAACCGCATGGAGTGTTAGAAGTGGAGCGGGCATTGGATGGTTGTGAGATCCGGGAGAAAATTGAGTGGCGACTTACTTTTCTTCGACTGCAAACGCAGGGGCTGGGATTGTATCCGTCTGAAACTTACGGTTCGGATCGTTCAACGGCAAGCCGCAGGCGACTGCTTTTTCCGGTCGACACCGACGCCTACGGCTTGCCGTTAAACGAGTGGAAATAATCCATCCCCGCAAAATGTGAGCGGGATCTTGCACCAGACTTGCCCCGTCTTGCTAGGGTGAGGATGATTGTAAGGGAAGACTCAACCAACCATCCTCGCCACGGTCACCGAGATTTCGCCATGACGATACGCCATTATCTGTTGCTCACCGTTGCTTTGACTGCCGCCGTTCCTACGCTGTCGAATGCGGCAGAGAAAAACGCGGCTCCGGATTACACTAAGCAGATTGCGCCGATTTTTCGCACGTACTGCAGCGGCTGCCATAACCGCAAGGACGCCGAGGGCGAGTTGACGCTCGATACGTTCGCCGGGTTGAAGAAGGGGGGCGAGAACGGGGCGATTGTGGTGGCAGGCAAGCCGGAGAAAAGTCGGCTGTTGCTGTCGGTCGAGCGGAAAGTCGAACCGTTCATGCCGCCGGAGGGAGAGAAGGCTCCGTCGAAAGCGGAGATCGCATTGTTGCGCGCCTGGATCAAAGCGGGAGCACGAGGGCCGGTGGGTGGAGACGATCCGCTGACATTGGTCACGCCGAAGATCGCTCCGCTCGGCAAGGTGCGGCGAGCCGTGCATGCGGTGTCCTATTCGCCCAACGGAAAGCTGCTGGCGATTGGTCGTTACGGCAGCGTGGACGTCATCGATGCAGTGAAGCGAACGCCGGTGGCGACCTTGAAGAACATCAGTGGGCATGTGACGGACGTTGGTTTCACGCGCGATGGGAAGACACTGTTCGCTGCGGCGGGTGAGCCGGGGTTGTTCGGGCAGGCCGTGTTGTGGCGAACGTCGGATTGGAAACCGGCACGCACAATCCGCGGCCACAATGACAGCCTGTACGCCGCAGCCGTCAGTCCGAACAGTAAGCTGTTGGCGACTGGCAGTTATGATCGCTCGATTCGCCTGTGGGATGTTGCGACCGGTAAGGAAGTTCGCGAGTTGGCCGGGCATAACGGGGCAATCACCGACTTGGCGTTTCATCCCGCCGGTGCCATTCTGGCCAGCGCCAGTAGCGATCGCACAATCAAGTTATGGAACGTCGCCACCGGAGAACGACTCGATACGCTGGGTCAGCCGGAGAAAGACCAGTACACCGTTGCCTTCAGTCCGAACGGTCGGTTCGTTGTTGCAGGGGGTGTCGATCACCGCATCCGCGTGTGGGAAATCCTGTCTGGCGGGAAAGAGGGAACCAACCCGTTGCGTTACGCCCGCTTCGCGCATGAGGCACCGATTCTGAAAATCGCCTTCTCGCCCGACGGAACGCGTTTGATTTCCTCGGCCGAAGATCGCAGTGTCAAGTTATGGAAAACGGCCGACTTCACGCAAGCGGGTGCGATCGAACGGCAACCGGATTGGGCTCCGGCGTTGGCAGTTTCTCCGAACGGTAAGGTGCTGACGATCGGTCGGGCCGACGGCAGTCTGGCGGGGTATGGTTTATCGAAAGTGGGCGGGTCTCCTCGGGCAGCGCGCCCGACGTTCTCTCCCAAGCCGAAACTGCCCACGCCCAAAGTCGCCGTGCTGAAAGCTCCCGGTGCGGTCGACGGCTTGTTGGTTCAGCCGGGGCAGGCGGACTTGTACTTGTTCAGCAGCCGGGCGGATCGCACGTGGATCATCGAAACAGAAGCGTCACAGAAGAAGTCTCCGGTCGATACGAAGATCGAAATTTTGCATCCCGATGGTCGGCCCGTTTTGCGTTCGCTGTTGCAGGCGGTGCGTGATTCGTGGATCACGTTCCGGCCGATCAACTCGACCTCGGCCGACGTGCGGGCGAAGAACTGGGAAGAGATGGGGCTGAACCAGTACCTCTACATGGCGGGCGAAGTCTGCAAAATCCATCGCATGCCGCAAGGCCCGGATTCGGGTTTGCGGTTTTACGCCATTGGTGGGAAGCGACAACTGTATCTCGATTCCAGTGCAACCATCCACGCGGTCAACGATCCGGTGTATATCGTCGAGGCCCATTCGCCGACGGCGTCACTGGCCGACAACGGCTTGCCCGTCTTTCCGCTATACTACGCCAACGACGACGACGGCCAACGCAAACTGGGGGCTGATTCGCAACTTACCTTCACCGCGCCGGCCGACGGGGAATACCTTGTGCGGGTTTCCGACGTGCGAGGATTCGGCGGGAAAGACTTCAAATACCGATTGTCCGTCCGCGACCCCAAACCCGATTTCAGCGTGGCCTTCGACGGAAAGAAACCGAGCATCGCGGCGGGCAGTGGGAAGCGAATCAAGTTCACGTTGACTCGCGCCGACGGATTCGATGACGACGTGGCGATTTCCATCGCCGGTTTACCGCCAGGCTTTTCCGCTGCGTCTCCGGTGGTTGTCCAGGCGGGACATCTCGAAGCGCAGGGCGTCATCAACGCGGCCGCTGACGCGAAAACGCCGACAAAGGAGCAATGGGAGCAAATCAAGATCACCGCACAGGCCACAGTCGCCGGCAAGAACGTCGTCAAACCGCTGGGCAACTTCGGCGAGATCAAAGTCACCGCCAAGCCGAAGGTGATCGTGCATTTGGTGCCTGACCCCGAGGCGAAAATTCCCGCCCAGATCAATAAAACCGGCGAGATTGTGATCGTTCCAGGCACTATGACAACGGCCATCGTGCGCATCGAACGCAACGGGGCGAAGGGCGACTTACGATTCGATGTCGACAACCTGCCGCATGGCGTGATCGTAGCGGACTTGGGGCTGAGTGGTATTACCGTACTCGCCGGCCGGAACGAACGCCGTATCTTCCTGCAAGCGGACAGTTGGGTTCCCGAAACCAATCGCTTGATCCATGCCGTTTCGCGAACCGAGGGCAACCAATCGTCTCGGCCGATCGGGTTTCATGTGCGACGCGTACAGAAGGTCGGTACGGAATCGCGTGGTGGGCGATGAATTCGGTTCGGCGTCGTTACTTCTTCACCGGCCGCGTGCAAGGCGTGGGGTTCCGCTTCACAACCGCCCGCATCGCGCGACGGCATCCGGTCGTCGGCTACGTGAAGAACCTGGCCGATGGTCGTGTTGAATTGGGTATCGAAGCGGAAGAAGACGTCGTTGGTCACTTCCTCATCGACATCGAACGCGCACTGCCTAGGCATGTCGAGTCGCGCACTTGTGAGGACGTTGAAGAGGCCGAGGCGTGGGAAGAGTTTGAGGTACGGTATTAACCGTTTGGACGAATCGTCACTGCTACCGACTTGAATTGGCTGTATGATCCCGACGGGAAGAGGACGCAGGCTTAGTTTCCTGAAACGAGGACAAAGCGATGAATCGTGTTTTCTGTTTGACGTTGGTGTCTTCCGTTTCAATTCTCTCTGCGTCGTGCGGTCGGCCGACCGATGGCCAGGTGGCGACGCAAGCGAATATGGCGGCATCAAGTGGTGACACGCCGGCGGTGGCGCTGGCCGAGCGAGAACCGCGTGAGCGAGAGACAGCCAAACCGATTACGGCTGACGCCAGCTCCTTGGAGATTTTCGAGAAGCGGATTCTACCCATCTTTCAGGCGAAGAACCCGTCGAGCTGTGCGGAATGTCATTTAAGTGGTGTCGATTTGAAAGACTACATCGGCCCCAATCAGGAAGCGACATTCGCCTCGCTGGTGGCCAATGGTTTGGTCGATGTGAAGAACCCCGATGCGTCGAAGCTGTTGAAGTTCATCAGTCGTCGCCCTGAAAAACGCAGCCTGATCACAGACAAAGTGCGCCAACAGGAGTTGACCGCCTTTCGCGCCTGGATTCGCGCGGCGGTGAAAGATCCAAAACTGCTCGCGGCGAAGGCGGGCAAAGAGCCGCTTGGTCCGTCGGTGTCGAACGAAGTCATTCGACATGCACGGACCGATCGGGTGTTGGCCTCGTTTCTGGACAACATCTGGAGCGAAGTCGGCCGTTGTGCGGCGTGTCATTCGCCCGATCGCAATCAGAAGCAAGTGAAGCAGCATGGTGCGCAGGTTTCCTGGATTACGCTTCGCGATCCGCAAGCAACGCTGAACCACCTGATCGATTCGGGCCTTATCGATCTCGACGCCCCCGAGGAAAGCCTGCTACTGACGAAACCCACGTTGCAAGTCGAACACAAAGGCGGATTGAAGATGTTAGTGGGTGATCGCAGTTACAAGCAGTTTCGGCGCTTCATCGACGACTACGCGGCCGTCGCCAACGGGACTTACAAAACGGCCGATCAGCTTCCGAAAGCGGAGGACGAAGTTTCATTCGCCAGTGAGAACTGGCTGAAAGTGACCGGCGTGCCGGCCGAGTTTCACAAGAAACTGTTGCAGGCTGATGTGTATCGACGTGTTGAAGCCGGCTGGTCGATAACACGCTGGGCGACCGGCGATCGCGCGGTGTTCGGCCCCAAGAAACTCTGGCAGCAATCGCTCAGCCTGACCGCAGCCCGCGACTCGAATCGTGGAAAGGAAATTCGTTCGCGCAAACTTCGCCGTTTGCCACCTGGTCGGTATTTGGTGAAACTGTATGTCGACCGGGCGGGCAAGCTGCAAAAAAACTTTCGGGCGACACTCGGCGACGAAGAGTTCGTCGGGGAAGTCGAAGTCGACACCCGCTGGCCGGCTGGTTACGGGCGCATGACGGTCGTCCGTTACCCCACGCGGTAACGCGAGTTTCTGCTGAATGTTTGATTGTGTATTTGATCGTGTGTTGGGCCACTTCCTTTCCGTTCACCTGCCCGGTAGGCTGCCTGTCGGAAACGTTGGTGCATCAACCGCTGCCAACATGACAATTGGCCATTCCGGACACTCCGCCCCAACCCATGATCTGGCTTCGCGAACACGCCTTACAACTGTCGTTTCTGGTGGGCTACTTGGCGTTGCTGGCGTATCATGGTTGGCGTGGGAAGCGGGCCTCGAAGTC
>Ga0302139_10001323_pt1 | contig 12107 bp, 9 predicted proteins | sample CBN3_331_MG_FD_203104 | JGI IMG/M metagenome (GOLD analysis project Ga0302139, IMG submission 203104) | Marine microbial communities from Western Arctic Ocean, Canada - CBN3_33.1 | ecosystem: Environmental > Aquatic > Marine > Oceanic | place: Canada: Western Arctic Ocean | collected 2017-09-15 | reverse complement strand
CTCGTCGATGATGGGCTGGTTGCTAGAGTAAAAGAAATAGCGCCAATTTTTGAAGAAGCAGTACATAGCCTTAAAGGTAGCCCTTATGTAACTGATATTCGCAATTACGGATTAGCTGCGGGTATAAGTCTCGAACACTTCCCTAATGAACCGTTAAAGAGGCCTTTCGAGGTTGGTTTAAAGTGCTTGGAGAAAGGTTTCTATGTTCGTTGGGGGGCAGATACTTTGCAATTGGCACCTCCATTCATTGTCAACCAAGAACAAATTGATGATCTGATAAACGCGGTAGGAGAATCATTGCATGAGCTCGATTGAAAAAACAAAGAAGGCCAGCCAATCAGATCCAAATGTACTTGGGCACTTTATTAGTGGTAAAGAGGTTAATAGCAAAGGGGTTGGGAGTGCGGCTCGTACAGGTAAAATTTACGATCCAGCTACTGGCAAGGTTAGTAAACTTGTGGAATTGGCTGATGGGGATATCTTAGAGCAAGCTATTGCCGCCGCTGAATCGGCATTCTTGGGCTGGAGAGGGACGCCTCCACATAAGCGATCACAGGTAATGTTTCGTTTCAAGCAGTTGTTAGAAGAAAATGCCGATGATATTTGCCGAGAAATTACATCAGAACACGGTAAAGTTCTAGATGATGCTCGGGGTGAGCTTGGTAGGGGAATCGAAGTTGTAGAGTATGCCTGCGGCATTTCGGAGTTGTTAAAAGGCGAGTATTCAAAGAATGTAGGGCCAGGTATAGATAGTTGGTCAGAATTTCAGGCTCTTGGAATAGTAGCAGGTGTCACACCTTTTAATTTTCCGGCTATGGTTCCAATGTGGATGTACCCTATGGCGATAGCCTGTGGTAACTGTTTTATTCTGAAACCGTCAGAAAGAGATCCCAGCGCATCGATGTTAATGGCAAAGCTGCTAACTGAAGCAGGATTGCCAGATGGTGTATTTAATGTGGTAAACGGTGACAAGGAAACAGTAGATGGGCTAATTAATGATCCTCGAGTGCAAGCTATCTCTTTTGTGGGGTCCACTCCTATTGCCGAATCAATCTATCAGCGCGCCTGTGATAAAGGCAAACGGGTGCAGGCTCTGGGTGGGGCGAAAAACCATGCAGTGATTATGCCTGATGCGGATATCGATAACGCCGTGAATGCACTAATGGGAGCTGCTTATGGCTCCTGTGGGGAGCGTTGTATGGCTATCTCCGTGGCTGTCTGTGTCGGTGAAGAAACCGCTAACGCCGCAGTGGCTCAATTAGAGCAGCGAGTGAGAAAATTAAGAATAGGTCCGGGTACTGATACTAGTAATGATATGGGGCCAGTTATTACTGCCGAATCATTGGCGAGGGTAAATCGTTATATCGAAGAAGGACAGCAACAAGGTGCAGAGCTTACCGTGGATGGTAGGGGCTTAATTGTAGCCGGTCATGAAGAGGGGTTTTTTATTGGAGGCTGTCTCTTCGATGAAGTAACTCAGAACATGAGTATTTATAAAGATGAGATATTTGGACCGGTGTTGTGTGTGGTTCGAGTGGCAAATCTCGATGAAGCAATGGCACTGATCAATAGTCATGAATACGGCAACGGGACCTGTATTTTTACTCGAGATGGTGAAACCGCCCGTTACTTCAGTGACAACATTCAGGTCGGCATGGTGGGGGTGAATGTAGTCCTACCGGTTCCAGTAGCCAGCCATAGCTTTGGGGGTTGGAAACGTTCACTGTTTGGCGATCTCTATGTTTATGGTCCTGATGCGGTTCGCTTTTACACCAGACGCAAGACCATGACTCAGCGTTGGCCGGCTTCTTTTAATGAGGAAGGAGTACAGTTTTCGTTTCCTAGTAACTGACGAAGATGCACATCAGATAACTGTGTTATAGCGCTCATTTCCATCGATTAGCTGCGGCATCCTTCTGCGTTTAAATCAAGAGTACCTTTTGCCGATTACTAACTATAATTAGAACGGTGGCTTTGTTAGTTTAAATTGTTTCCGAATTTGTAATTTTTTTATCACCATTGCTAGCCGCTACTCTTTCTTGGCTTTAGTTTATCGCCCTTTAAAAGCCCATTATTGCGATACCTTTTTGGTTTGCGATATGTGTGCTGAAGACCTGAATCGTGATGGTGTTGTGGAGTATGTTTATTTTCTTGATGATCACAAAGTCTTCACGTATCGGGAAGGGACAGAAGAAGTCCTTCCTAAATCAAGAGAAATGCATCGTTGTGCACTGTTGTGGATGAAGAGCTGGTCGAAGTCAACTCTCGGGTATTTGATGTGGGTGACACTGCATTCTTTCTGGAAGGGTATGATATTCGCGGGGCGATGTTGATCAACTATATAGTTTCCATACCGGATGTCTCTGCCTGTGAGATGCAAGCCAAAAAAGTCACTGAATATGCCACTCCGACAATGGCATATTAAGCTTCACACTTGCAATTTGTCACATGTCAGACTCTCCATCTCCTCTATAATTCGCCGATATATTCCACTGTATTTATATCGAAATAACTTCCTCCCGGAGCTCTATTTGTATGTTGACCTCTCTTATCTGTAGTTTTGAGAAAAGCACTTCTTACGCGTTTAAAATTTCCATTGTTCTTAGCCTTATTTTTACAGTTGCTGGCCTCACTAATAGCGCCAGTGCTCAAGAGAGTGTGGGCAATGACACCACGGTTGTTTATCCGGCTTCTTATTTTGCAGAGTACGCCCCGGTGTCGGCATTAGATATGTTGAATAGAATTCCAGGTATGGATATTCAGGACCCAAACCGGAGTAGTCGGTCGACAGCTCGAAACCCTGGTCGAGGTAGTCGTGGATTAGGTAGCGGTAACAGTGGCACTCAGGTAATGATAAATGGCAAAAGAACTGCTGGTAAAAATAACAATTCACAAACTCAGTTAGTTCGAATCAACGCAGATCAAGTTGACTATATAGAAATCATTCGTGGAACTGGTGGTGATCTTGATGTGCGTGGAAGCACACAGATTGCCAACATTGTATTGTTTGAGCAACTCTCCAATACCAGTCTCTCTTACGAAATTAATACGGATTACTATAGCGATGATGAATCTGAACCGGGCGGCTCGCTATCTTATGGAGGTCAAACGGGAAATTTAAATTTTCTGGTGAGTGCTATAGCTCAGCCCCAGTATCAAAATCGAATATCCAATGAGAAGAGCTTTCTTCCGGATAATTCTCCCAATGACATCATTAAAGAAGATAGAACTCGAGAGCAAACCAGCTATACACTTTCAACGAATCTTGATTATCAGCTCAGTGATAAAAGCAGCGTACGTTTTAATGCTCTCTACGCAGAGAATGATGACCCAACATTTGTTGATCGAGCAACTCTGGATTTAGTGGATGGTGTAAATATTCCCTTTTGGGAGAGAGAAGATATTCCCAGCACAAATAGCAATTGGGAAGTGGGCGGTGATTTTGAGTACCGATTCGACAATGGTAATCGGTTTAAGGCGTTGCTTATCAGCAATGAAACAGACATTGCTAGTATCAGGAAACGTTTCGATGTATTTGCTGATGGCACTGAAACTCAAGACCTTTATCTTGATTCGGCTAGCATTGCTCAAGAACGTATAGTGCGAGCCTCCTATACAATGGATGTGTTTAATGGACAGGACTTGGAATTTGGTGCTGAGCGAGCTCAAACAATTCTCGACTCAAATTTACGCTTGGCCCTGCCAGCAGCGAGAGGCACACCTTCCGCTGCGTACGATGGCCTAGTTCCTCAAATGGTCCCAAATGCAAATACTCGGGTGGAAGAGATTCGCTATGAGCCGTTCGCGATTCATAACTGGCGAATCAATTCTAGAATGTCTTTGGAAACTTCAATGGTGTATGAGTTCTCTAAAATTGAGCAGAGCGGTGACTTTAACAATAAGAGAGATTTCAGTTTTTTTAAGCCAAAAATAGATTATCGATTCGATATTACACCGCAATTACAGTTAAGATTTCTAATCGAAAAATTTGTGCGGCAAATTAGTTTTACCGATTTTGTGGCCTCTACCGATGCTGAAGATGATGATTCAAACACTTTGGCAGGGAACACTGCCTTACGGCCTGATTTTTGGTGGAACTACAATCTTCTTGCTGAGTATCGTTTGCCAAATGATGCCGGTGTAGTTACAGCTAATCTCTACAAACATCGTCACAATGACTTTCTCCAGCGTATTGATGTTTCTACATCCTCAGATAACCCGGTTTCTGCAGCAGGAAATACTGGAAAAGGTGATATGGTGGTGTTCGAAGTAAAGGGCAGTGTGCGCATGAATATGATTAATATGCCCAATCTATTGGTGACTACTAAAGTCGCTGCTCGAGACTCTCAATTTAAAGATCCATTCCTCAACATCACCCGTCGATTTAATAACTACCATCGCGGAGAGTTTGATTTTGGTTTTCGTCACGACCTTCCAAAGTGGAAATTAAATTGGGGAGTTAACATGATCAATCGTATCGATGGGGCTACCAAGCGTTGGGATATTGATGATATCGAAGAAGATCATGCGGACCCTTACATAACTGCTTTTGTTGAGAAGATCGCGTTCAATGACATTACTTTCAGGCTGGATATGCGGAATGTATCTGACGTGAAAGTTTGTCGAGATAGGACCCGTTACGTTGGCCATATCGCCAATAATGTACTTGAGGAACTCGAATTTAATTGTTGGAGCATGGGTAGAACCATATCTCTAAAAATGAGTGGCACTTTCTAGGATCACCAATCTTGCTGACTTTTTCGTTGTTTAGCCATTAATGATAAATCCTATCGACCTTAAAAACTTTTTAGCTCATTCGTAATATTGCTTCCTCTCCAAATTCCCTGCCCAGTGTTCGCAAAATCAACCATTGGAGCATAGACATCGCTATCAATTGCTCCTATTCTTCCTAGTCTAAGATTATTTTAGTTTACTTTTTTGTGCGGTTTCCTTTCTAGATATTAATAGAAGATGCCAGCCCAAAATTAGGAGTCATCATGCAACTCAAACTGATATGCCTCGCCTTCGCGAACTGCCTCTTTCTAAGCAGTGTTCAAGTTTCTGCGCAATCACCTGAAGGGTGGACAACGCCTTATCCTGCTTTCCGTGTCATAGATAATCTCTATGGTGTCGGTTTGCTCGACCTTAGTGTTTTCTTAATCACTTCAGATGAGGGGCATATACTTATTAATACTGGTCTCGAAGACTCCACGGCTTTGATTCGCGAAAACATGGAATCATTAGGTTTTAGAATAGAAGATGTTGCTATCTTGTTGACGATGCAGGCTCACTGGGATCACACAGCAGCTCTTGCGGAAATTAAACAAATTTCTAATGCGGAAATGTGGGCTACAGTTGATGATGCACGCGTGCTGGAGGATGGGGGCTTTAGTGATGCTCATTTCGGTGGTCGTGAGTCATTCGAACCAGTAATTGTAGATAAAATCATTTCCGAAGGAGAAGTGATTGAGCTGGGTAACATTAAACTCACTGTATACGACCATCCGGGGCATACTGAAGGCAGTTCTAGCTATTCAATGGTCGTGAATGAAAATGGTCGTGATTACAATGTTGTTATTGCGAATATGGGTACGATTAATCCTGGTAAGGTAATGGAAGTCGATCCGACCTACCCAGGTGTGAGCGAAGATTTTGCTTCTACCTATCGCCGTCAGAAACAAATGGATGTCGACGTATGGGTTGCTGCTCACGGCAGTCAGTATGGGCTTCATGATAAGTATAAACCAGGTCAAGCTTATAGCCCGGACACCTTTGTCGATCCGCAAGGCTTCGTTGCTGAAGTTGAGCGCTTAGAAGAAATCTATTTAGAGCAGCTGGCTGAAGAGCGAAGTAACTAACAAGACTAGGTTTTAAAAGAGCTGAACTAAAATCAAGTAGAAAATAATTACTTTAATATCTATTACAATTAGCTAAGAGTCCATCTTGAGAAGATGGCTGATTTTGGAGTTTCTAAATGGATTATTTAACTTCTGTCTTTCTGATGAGCCTACGAAGATATGTTTTTTGTGTCAGGAATTTATTTACTAGTCAATTCGCTGGGCGTTTTCTGTTAGTTACCGTAACAATTTTTCACTTCACCGCGCAAAGTGTTGCTCAGGCACCAATAATTCAACCTGGTATTCCAGGACAACCAAGTCGGCTAATTTCTGCAGAGGAAGCGTCGGATTTAGCCAGTATCCAATTTTCTCAAGGCGATGTGATGTTTATGCAGGGAATGATTTCTCATCATGCTCAAGCTATGGAAATGGCTGCTTTGGTTAATGAAAGAACGAACCGCGAGGCTGTGCGATTACTTGCTCAGCGGATTTCACTTTCCCAAGAAGATGAAATCTCGATGATGCAAGACTGGTTGGAGGATCGTGATCTAGAAGCTCCCGATATGAATATCCATCATTCTCCTGATTACATTCCCATGCCTGGCATGGCGAGCATGGATGATATGGCTGCACTGGAAGACGCTGAAGGTTTCGCTTTCGATTCGCTGTTTTTAGAATTCATGATTAAGCATCACGACGGTGCTTTAACAATGGTTGATACTCTTTTAGATCAACGCGGTTCTGCGCAGGATTCAGTGCTCTTTGCTTTTACTTCTGATGTGACATCAGACCAAACCAGTGAAATTGAACGTATGGACGCCATGTTGGCTGGGTTTTCCCCTGATCCGCGAGTGAATCTTCGGGCCGGATTTAATGACGCGGGCGAAGCGTCGTTAAATATGGAGTTGCTTGTAGCGATTCCGAAACCTGAAGGTTTCTTTGATCCTAGCAATCCTTCAGGACTACCTATGGATCGTGAAGATGCAGACGCTGATCAAACGTTATCACCCGATGCGGATATAGATGTCGCCGATAATTTAAGCGGTCAAACTGGAATAAGTACCGCAGTTGAAACCCCCGTGGCTGACGATACAGAAGACGAAAATTCAGAGCCGCGCCCTAGCTTATTAAATTTTGCCAACACCGACCTAACGTTTGCGGGCAATGTTTTGGTTGCTGGCAACTACCATGGCTTTAATGCCTTCGATATTAGCAACCCTCGAGCTCCAGAATTATTAAGTTCAGTTGTTTGTCCTGGCGGGCAGGGGGATGTATCAATTATTGGTGATTTGCTGATTCTCTCGGTTGAGCAAACCAGAGGTCGCCTGGATTGTGGTTTGCAGGGAGTGGCAGAACCAACAAGCACTGACCGATTTAGAGGTATCAGAATCTTCGACGTTAGTGATTTTAGATTGCCGCAACAGGTCGGAGCTGTGCAAACCTGCCGAGGTTCACACACCCATACTGTAGTCACAGATCCTGATGATGAAGGTAATATTTATGTGTATGGCTCTGGGACTAGTTCTGTTCGACCTGGAGACGAACTTGACGGTTGTTTTGAAGAGTCTCCATATGAAAACACTGAATCAGCATTGTTCAGAATTGATGTCATTCAGATTCCACTGAATGATCCTGCGGAATCTCGAGTAGTAAATCGGCCTTTTATTTTCTCTGACCCGAACTCGGGAGTAGCAGCAGGATTATGGGAAGGCGGAGATCACGGAGAGGGCACCCAAAGTACGCGTGAAACTAATCAGTGTCATGACATTACTGCCTATCCCGAAATCGGTATGGCCGCTGGGGCCTGTTCTGGTAATGGCATTCTCTTGGATATTTCAGATCCAGTGAACCCTATTCGCTTGGATGAAGTAATCGATGCTGGTTTTGCCTACTGGCATTCGGCGGCATTCAATAATGATGGTGACAAAGTTTTATTTACCGACGAGTGGGGTGGGGGGGGACGACCTCGCTGCCGTGCCTCTGACCCTATTGATTGGGGTGCCGATGCCATCTATGACATTGTTGACGGTAAGATGCAGTTTCGCAGCCACTATAAAATGCCGGCGCCGCAAACCGACACGGAAAATTGTGTAGCACACAATGGCTCACTAATCCCGGTGCCGGGGCGAGATATATTCGTTCAGGCCTGGTACCAGGGTGGAATCTCGGTAATTGATTTCACTGACTCATCAAATCCTACTGAAATTGCCTTTTTCGATCGTGGGCCCCTACATGAAGAAGAACTTATTCTGGGAGGATACTGGTCAGCCTACTGGTATGGTGGATTGATCTATGGGACTGAAATCGCCAGAGGCCTCGACGTTCTATCTCTTGTCCCCAGTGACTATTTGACCGCAAATGAAATTGCAGCAGCGTCGCTGCTGGCTCCTGACTCCGTTGTTAATGCTCAACAACAGAAACGTCATAGCTGGCCAGCAGAACCAGTGGTAGCAAGGGCCTATGTTGATCAACTACGCCGAGGAAATTCTGTTGAAGGTTCTCAATTACAAGAAATTGGTCAGCTTATAACGCAAGCCGAGAATGCTCTTGCAAATAACAATGGAGGCTCACAAACAATAACTTCAGAACAACTTAGAGCCATAGCTAGTGAATTAAGTGCTAGCGCTTCGAGCACGCGAAATTCCAGTAATGGAAGCCTTAGTGGATTGGTGGTCACTCTGGAACGACTGGCTGAACGAATAAAATGAATCGTGGGGCTAGGCAATTCGTAAGTTGATGCAATTAGCTTTCTTGTAGCAGCTATCAAAAGGCATGCAAAACTACTTGCATGACAGTCCTTTATTCATTTAGTTTAAGCACATTGCTGCCATTAAGGTGGATCTCAAGGAGAATGAAAATGCGCAATACAAGAACAAAAAGAACGATAATTTGGCTAAGCTGCCTGCTCGGTATGGCTTTTTTTAGCGTGCAATTTGTCTCAGCGCAAATCGTACAGCCTGATGAGCTTGGTTTTATTATTGGCCAGCCAGAGGATCTTACCCCGCCTGAGGGTGCGAGAAGCGTCACGATTCTTGGTAATCCTTCCGAACCAGGGCCTTATGTTATCCGAATAACTTTTCCACCTGGCGCGGGCAGTCGACCACATTTTCATAGTACCGCCCGCTATATCACTGTAATTAAAGGCACTTGGTATACGTCCTGGGGTCCTGAATCAGATGTCTATGATCCAGATAATATGCTGGCGATAAAGGAGGGTACGTTTGTTTTTCAACCTCCCGGCGGTCATCACTACGATATGGCTAAAGACGAAGAAGTAATTGTTCAAATTATGGGAATGGGGCCAGTTGTCACAACTTCTATTCCTCAGTAAAACTGCTTGGTGAGGTTGTCCTGGTGGTGAATAAATAAAGTACCGCTCCCAGGGCCATCCAACCGACGATGATTGTCCATTCTTGCCAAATCAAAGCAGATGGACTTCCAGGCAGATATAGTAAGCTCAATCCAAGAGACAATATTAAAGCGGCAATACCCACTGCATTTCCAAACGGCACTTTATAAGGCCGCTCCAATTCTGGTTCTTTCTTTCTCAAAATAAGAAATGAAGCTGCAACCATTGAATAAGCAACAACGATTCCCAGCCCACCTGCATCAACTACCCACACCAATACTGGTCGACCGAAAAATGGTCCGATCACCGAGAGTGCGCCGATAAGTAAGACTGCATTGTAGGGAGTGCGATACTCGGGATGTAATTTAGCCAAAAAACTTGGCAGCAAACTGGCATTTGCCAGAGCGTAGATGGCGCGGCTGCCGCCCAGTATGAAAGCATTCCAACTAGTAATTATTCCAGCTAAGCCTGCTACTAACAGACCAATACGGCCAGGCTCGCCATAAACAGCAGCATTGGCGTCGGCTGTTACAACTTCGCCATTCACTATGGCCGCCTCATCCAGAGATAAACCTACACCCAAAACGATAAGGCTATACCAGGCAATTGCCATCGCCACAGAGAGCATTAACACAGAGCCGATATCTTTATAAGGTAGGTTGATTTCTTCAGCAGCTTGCGGAATGGTGTCAAAGCCCACGAACATAAATGGCACCATAACCAAAACCAGCGCAATGCCTGACAAGCCATCTTGAAACAGCGGCTCCAAATTAGAAGTGCTGCCGATCACTGCAGCTCCACTAACAAACAGCACTCCTACAATCAAAATTGCCAGAACTACTACTGATTGAACTACCGCAGCCATGCGAACACCGCGGATGTTTAAATAGGTCATTAACATCGAGCCTGCAACACCCGTTAAAACCCAGCTCAAATAAACATCCCAGCCGGCAATCTGCCAGAGGAAGATTTTATCAAGGCCTGGAATAAGAGAATCAAGTACTGTCGGTAGGGCAACGGCTTCGAAGGTGACTACTGAGACATAACCAAGGATTATCGCCCAGGTACAAATAAACGAGGCGCCTGCTCCCAATGCCCGATGGCTATAGACATGTTCTCCACCTGCAAACGGCATTGCAGCAGCGAGCTCAGCATAGGTTAAGCCGATTACGAGAATGATAGCGCCCCCGAAGAGGAAAGCGATGATCGCGCCAGCTGTGCCCGCAGAGCTTATCCATGTCCCGGACAGCACCACCCAACTCCAGCCGATCATAGCACCGAAGGCTAACGTAAAAACTTCGCTGCGCCCTAATACGCGAAGAAATTTTACTTCTTGTGATGAATCAGACATGGTGTTTTCTTTTATAGGTTAGAGAGGTTGCGGCAGCGGGCTTTTGCGAATTGATGGAACTGAGGTTATAGATTCTCCCTGTGGGTGGCAAGTCGGACCGAGCTGGTTTCGGGTTTAGATGCTTTATCTTCGCTTGGCTTTTGTGTCGCATCGCACTATGATCAAAGCTCTTACGTGATTATTAAGGCACCAAATGAGCCTAAAATATTGTGTGAAATTATTGTTTTGCTCAATCTTTACTTTCCTTCCTTTGGTTTTGGCGGCACAGGAGTTGGTTGTTGATGAAAGTTTGCCAAAGCAACCGTCTTCCGAGCAGCCCTCGGCGGATGAACCTGTCGAGAGAGTTAAGTCTTCAAGGTCTATAGAAGAGATCATAGTAGTTGGTCAACAATCATTGGCACGACTTGGTCGCCTGGTTGTGGAAAAGCAGGATGAAATATTTGCATTTTTTAATGAAAATAATAGTGCGGATAAATTCGATATTATTTGTAAGAGAGAACGTAAGACAGGATCCTACATATCTGAGCGGGTTTGTGAACCGAAATTTTTACGTGACTTCCGAGGACAGAAAGCTCGAGAGTTTAGAATGGGGTTTGGGGTGTATCTAAACCAAAGAGAACTAGTAGAACAGCCCTATGCGGCTGAGCATTTTGAACAACTGCAGAATGAAATGACTGAAATGATGCGGACACATAAAGAGTATTCTGACGCTTTGGCAGATCTTACTGATCTGTCAGAGAATTTACAATTCCAACGTGTTGAATATTTTTCAGATAACTAAAAGAAACAAAACTATTCAACGCAAATTCTTAAAAGGTCGTTATAAATTCACGGAATTTGAGCGTAATAATTGGATAGTTCGACTGAAAATTATTTAATTTGAAGAACTACTATGCTTTCTGAATCAATTTTACGTCGAGAGCCCCGGAAATGCTTCGTACTGATCTGGAAACCTATAGAGGCTCAGGTTTTCATCGGGGCTACTTGATGGCCAGTGCTAATCAGCGAGAAACTGAACTGCAAAATAGTGAAACCTTCTTGCTATCGGATATGTCTCCGCAGAAACTTCAGTTCAATGCCAGGATTTGGAAGGAGCTTGAATAAGAGGTAAGAAGGCTTTATAGGAAGCCTTCGGTTTCGGAAATCTATGTAATATGTGCGCCAATTTCTGACTTTGATAAGGCGACGAAAGCTATCGGATCCTTAGATAGCAATGGTGTTTCCCTGTCTATATTCTATACTTATTTCAAATCAATACTGACAGAAAAAATTAGTGCTACGTTACAACTGTGGTCTTTCATTATCCTTGATAAGCAAGTCGCAGGCCCTTCCAAAGACTCTCGTGTTTCTACTGTATAAGTTGAGCGCTATGCGGGTATCAAATTGAGGGAGCTTTTAGAAGTGCTAAAAAGAAATAGAAAGCGCATGTGCTCTGGTGACGGCTCTCTCAGAAAATAATTCATCCAATCTTCAGGTTTTCTTAATCATGGAAAGTTTTCTGTTAAATATTCGCCGACAAATAATATGGAATATTGGCTTTGGCTTTCTCGCAGCTATTTTCTCAGCCAGT
>Ga0302139_10001321_pt1 | contig 12109 bp, 14 predicted proteins | sample CBN3_331_MG_FD_203104 | JGI IMG/M metagenome (GOLD analysis project Ga0302139, IMG submission 203104) | Marine microbial communities from Western Arctic Ocean, Canada - CBN3_33.1 | ecosystem: Environmental > Aquatic > Marine > Oceanic | place: Canada: Western Arctic Ocean | collected 2017-09-15 | reverse complement strand
TCAGCTTTCAGCTTTCAGCTTTCAGCTTTCAGCTTTCAGCTTTCAGCTAAAAACACCTTGTCGTAGCTGATGGCTGACTGCTGAAAGCTGACCGCTTCGCTGCTTGTCGCCGGAATGAGTTTTTCAACAGGCTGTTATTGTATGGTCTTCACGCGACGCAAGTAAGCGAATGGAAGTCCGCTTCATCATCGTCACGATTCGATCGGGGGCTGGTCACACATCTTTCGATCCGATTCTGTTCGTGAAACTACCCGAATACGGTACTGCAAAACAAAACGACCGTTTTCGCTTGGGTGTCGAATGGCCACGTGAGGTGGTTGGTCGTGGCAGTAAGCTTTTCCTGCGGGTATCATCGAGGCCAACCGACTGCGACTGCGGCGGTGGCTGCGGTGAGAACAGATTCCATTGGGGAATGTCGGATGACAGAAGAGATGTTACACACCTTCGGAAATAGCGACAAACAGGAGCGATGAGAATGGCGGTTGATCGAAGTGACTGGTCTGAACACGTCGAGAGTGTTGTCCGTTCTCGTCATTACACATGGCTCCCGGAAGGGCTGGGGGATGAACCCGTTGATGAGGCGATGGCTTACATCGTGGCCGACGTGATGCACGTCTGCAAGATGCCGGTATCCCTTGGGAAGACGTCCTGGCCCGCAGCCGTGACCGCTTCAACAGCGAAGAAGCGGAATTCCACGCTTGATCCACCTGCGTGTCTGTCGGGGACTGTTTCTGATGAGACGTGCCGCGTGAGACGGAAAGTTGTGGCCCGACTGGTTTCGAGTGTTCTACTTCGACCTGTCAACCGACTGATGGACCGCAACGCCGTATGACTCTGTGGTATCATTAGATGGTGGTATCATCAGATAGGTACTCCACGACGTCCCACAACATCAACGGCCTCTACCGGAATGCGAAACATGAAACCTCTCAGGTCTTGTCTCACGGTTCTTTTGTCCTTTGCCGCTTGCGTCGCGACGGAGAGTTACGCGGCAGACGGTCAGTTCACGGTTCAGTCGAACCTGCAGGCCGGCGTGGCCAAGGTGGATATTACGCCGGTCGACGTGAAGGGATATGAAGTCGTGGGGCACCGGCGCAAAGTCACCGGTGTGCGAGATCCCTTGCGAGCGGGCGTGCTGGTCCTGACCGACGGAGAGACGCAAGCAGCCATTGTGACGCTCGATACCATCAATGCCTGGACTGAAATGGTCAAGCTGGCACGGCTGCGGATTGAAAAAGAAACCGGCGTACCGGCCGCCAATATTCTGGTGGCCGCCTCGCACAATCATTCGGGACCTCGCTTCGATGCGAAATCAAAGTGGGGACAGGAACTCATCGACAAACTCGGCGCGGCGGCAAAACGGGCGTCGCTTAGCATGCGGCCGGTGAGCGTCGGCTATGGTGAGGACCGGATCAGCTTCAACATCAATCGCCGCAAAGTGATCAACGGGCGCGCCGTCGTGCGGTTGAACCCGGACGGGCCGAACGATCCACGTGTCAAGGTGCTGCGGTTCGACGACGGCAAATCACTCACACCGCTGGCAGTCGTGATGCACGCGGTCTGTCATCCGTGCTTCTTCACCTGGGGAGACAAAGGCTCGACGCCTTACCCGAAAGGCTATCCGAAGATGAGTGCCGACTTTCCCGGCGAGGCACAGTCGTTTGTTGAGATGTGTTATGGCGGGCGGACAAGCGCTTTGTTCATGCAAGGTTGTGCCGGCGACATCCGGCCGAACCTGCCGGGCTATCCGTATCGCTGTGCCGACGAAGCGGACATTCAATGGGCGGGACGCGACTTGGGCGGTGCCGTTGTGCGAACGCTGGCCCGCAACGTCACGCGTGAAAAACTACGGCAGCGTGCCGAGTTCTATCCGATCCGCGTCGCCAGTTCGGTCGTCTCGCTGCCTGGAAAGCAGGGGCGAATTGAGGCGGAATTGCAGGCGATGAAGATCGGTCCTTATCTGCTGCTGACAATGCCCGGTGAGCCGATGGTCGAATACGGCTTCAAGCTGGAAAAGGCCATCGCCGACCGGGCGATTCCGATCATCATCGGCTACGCGAACGGACACATCGGCTACATCGCAACATCAGATGCTCACAAAGTCGGCGGCTACGAACCGAACACCTCGAAGCTCGCCCCCGAAGCCGAGCTGATCCTGCTGACCGAACTCGGCCGCCTGGCCGACCGTGTGGTGGGTGATGTCTTTGAATCGTTTTCCAAACACCCGAAAGACTTGAAGCGACGGGAGAAACAGAAGAAGTCGCGGCTGGAACCGAAGGTTAAACCATGACCGACAGACGCGTGGTTCCTCGCCGGCCCGACGGAGAACTTCAGTGACAGCACCAGTGATCTTACGGAAGTTGTGGGGTAACTCCCTGCGGTTGTCCAAGATCCTTGAGACTGTTCGGCACGAGTTCTCGCCACCGTGTCTACGGCACCGTGTCTACGCGGCCGTGTCATCATCGCGTTGTACGCAATCACGTTTTCATGGAGGACGGGGAAATGTCCTACTTCACAATATCGCACTTCGGCAACACGGCCCTCAGGCTCTTCACGCCAGCATCGGTCACCAGAGTGCCGCCGACGTCGAGACGTTCCAGCTGCGCCAGTCCCTCAAGATGAACCAGCCCGGCATCGGTCACTAAGGTGCCGTTGAGGTACAGCCCTTTCAGCGTCGCTCGACCCTTGAGATGTGCCAACGCATCGTCAGTCACCTTTGTGCCGCGAAGATACAGAACTTGCAAGCTCGTCATCCCCACGAGATGCTCCAGCCCTGCGTCGGTCACCTGCGTGCTGTCGAGGTCCAATTCTTGAAGCATCGACAGACCCTGGACGTGTTGCAATCCGGAGTCGGCGACTTGAGTGCTGCGGAGGCTCAGCGATTGCAGGTTCGTCATCCCCTTGAGATGTGCCAATCCGGCGTCAGTCACTTCCGTGAGGTGGAGCCGCAGACGTCGCAGGCCCGTCAGTCCCTTGAGATGTTCCAGACCAGCGTCGGTCACGTTCTTGCAAGCTCCCAGGCCCAGCGATTGCAAGCTTGTCAGTCCGGCCAGATTCTCCAATCCTGCGTCCGTCACCTCTGAGAAGATGAGGCTGACCTCCAACACCGGTTTTTCGGGACTCTCCTCGTCAAGTGTGACTTCACCCTGAAGTTTCTTGATGGCTGCAATGGCGGCGGACCGTGGATCGATCATTCCCACGTCATCTGTGTTATCCGCATCGTTCGGAAGGGTGTCGGCGTCAGCCACGTCATTCAATTCGGTCGCCGTATCCCTCGCGTCGGCGACATCGTTCAAGTCGTTCGTCGTGCCAGCGGCAGCCTGCAAATCGTCTGGCGCTTGTTGCTTTTCACATCCGACCAGCAATACCGACCATGCCAACAGTATGAAGTGTAAAGTTCTCATGGTGTCACCAATCGTGTGAGAGGGAACGGACCCGCCGAGCATACCGTCACGGAGTGCGCCGTTCCACAGGGGGCTGTGTCCTGCTCAAAGCCCTGTCGCACAACACGACTACTTCAGCGGACGCAGCGTCAGCGGCGACTTAATGAATCCAGAAACATATGGTGACGGGGCGGTTCTTTTATTCCAGTCCACCGGCTGTCACCGAAGTCAACACGCACCGGGCCGTTACTTGCACGGAGTCAAGACGGCGGGTTCGGGGCTTCCGTGTCGGTAACTGCAATTTCTGCCCGCATCCTTGGCCGCATAGAGCGCGGAATCGCCCCTCTTGAGCAAAGAGGAAGCGTCGTCGTCGACCTGGGCTTCGGCCACGCCAATGCAAACCGTCAGCGAGTGTTCTTTGCCGTCGTAGCGCAGCGGGGTGGTGTCGATCGCTACACGCAGTTTCTCGGCAATGCAGCTTGCTTCATCGAGCGTGCTATCGGGCAGCAAGGCAACGAATTCGTCACCGCCGATTCGGGCCGCCGTACCACGGTAACTCACGATCTCATTGGTAATGTCAGCCACTTCCTTGAGAACCGCGTCGCCCAGCAAATGGCCGAACTCGTTATTGAACGTCTTGAAGTAATCGATATCCATAATCAGCAAACACAGGGGTGCTCCCTGCCGTTGTCGCTGCGTCAGCGCGCGAGACATCTCCAGGTCGAACAAACGTCGGTTCCCGAGACCCGTCAGAGGGTCGGCATGGGCTTCGGCCAGATTCGATTCGATCTCGTGCTTCTGCCACACAATATGTCGCAGCGCAACGATCCCCATGACCAACGACACCGACAGAATGGTCATCAGGAATGATCTGGAATAAACGTCGGGGCCGTGCTTCGAGATGATCCATAAGTATCCCGACAGACCGGCCACAATCACGCCGAACAGTCGTCCGTGGGCTAACACGTACTTGTCGATGTCGAAGGAATGTTTATCGGCGTGAGTCTCACCACCGTGGTAGAGCGTTTGGTTCCCGTATGACGCCACGAATGCGAACAGGCGGGTGCTGGAAATCGCCAGCACGCCAACCGCTCCGCTGATCGCCAGGAGCGCGGTAAACGTGATATTCCAGATTTCGACAAGCGTATCCACGGAATCCCTCACTCAGTTTCCTTGGTTCAATGGTGATTGCTGCGTAGACCGTGAGCGCAATCAGCATTTTGTTCATGATCCAGGCAAGTCTAGGTCGCCATTGCCCGGCCCGCCGAAACTAATCAGGCCATCGAAGCTTGGTCTCGCAGATTGCCTGGAACCGAAGGTGCTACGACCTCGATAATCGGACTCATCGGTAGCGGCAGGGCGTGGTAGGGCGATTATGTGTCGATTATTGCCCATAATCTGCGTGATTCCCAATCCAGAACCAGAGCAGGCCGTTTTCCACTTCCACCGCTAACACTCGGTGTTGCCGTCTGACACGGGCGGAACGAAACCGTCCAACTTTCTTGAAGTGCAATGACGGATGGCTGGGGTCGGCTTTAAGCAACGCGAAGTTCTTGTTTGCGAGCTTCTGAATGCCGGTGGGCAACACGTCATAACAACGCCAGAAGCCGGGACTGGCGAAATGGTTCATAGCCCGGTCGATTCACCTGTTTGGTGTTCCCGGACGGCTTCGTTTGCCAAGCGGTCAAGCCGTCCGGCAGCGGCGTTGGTCTCGAACTCTTGATCCCAGTTCTTCGCATCGAACGCGAGGAACCATTCGCGAAACTTCAAGAGTTCCTCGGGCGGCAAGCCAGAGATCGTCTGTTCGAGTTCTTGGAGAGTCATGCTGGTATCGTACCACCTTGGGAATACAGAAGTGGAGACTGAAACAGACCGACCCACCTGCACTGCCACGCTACGATTTGATCTTCCGCTCGCGAAGTTTCTGGCGGGCGCGGGAGAGAGTCGGGCCGATGGTGTTTTCGGCCAGGCCCAGGCCTTGGCTGATCTCGCGGTACGACTTGCCTTCCAGGTGGTATTGGCGAACCACCTCGGCGTCGCCGACGGAGAGGCCCGTGAGCATTTGCTCGACCTCTTCCATGTCGTCGATGCGTGACTGTTCGGTCGCTGCCAACTCGGCCGCGTCCAGCTCGGCTCGCTCGACGCCGGCACCCTGTGCGCTCACATGCCCCAAGGCTTCGGCCATCTTGCGGCGCGACATTTCGCGAACCACAATGCGGCGGGCAATCACTGTGAGATATGTCGCTAGCGAACTTTTTCCGCGAAAACGGCGAAGAATTTTGTAGTCGTCAGCGACTAAGGCCAGAAACACTTCGGCGCACAAATCGTCGACATCCTGCGGCTTCGAGGTGACGCTTCGCGCATGAGCGGCGTGGTTGATGACATGCACGAACAGGCCGATGAAGCGATCGACGAAATCCCGCCACGCGCCGGGTTCTTCCGCCACGCAACGTTTGAGCAGATTGCGATCAATTTCAGTCAATGCCACGGGACCGCAGCCCTATTCAGCGGGAACGTTGAAAATGGGGAATGCGCCGTTTTGGCCGACATCGTTGAACGAAGTTCGGTCTGATCCAAGGGGTCCGACGCCACACCAACAAGGCAATCCTCTCGAAACCCCGCAAAACGTAGGAGTTTCTCGATAAGATCACTTCCAGCCAATGTAATTGGATTCGTGAGACGTGGCAAGACGGACTTCTACTCATACGTTGTGGTGCATCGTCGCAAGTCGTTCACCAATGGGTAGCTACGACCGCAGAGGGCCATCGGTGATTGCGAATATTTCGGTCACTTGACACCCTCGAAACGCACGATTAAGATTCGCCGAGTTGTCGGCCCACAAGTCGTGTCGACGGCATTTGTTGCGGAGCGAACCGTTCCACACTGCACCACATTGATCGTTTGTGAAAGCTGATTCGTTCGACAAGGTCGATCGAATCAGCATGCCGGAAGAAGAAAGGGAGCAGCATGACCCACGTCGTCGTCGAACCGTGCTTCGGCTGTAAGTACACCGATTGCGTTGTTGTTTGCCCAGTCGAGTGCTTTTACGAAGGCGAATCGATGCTTTACATCCATCCGGATGAATGCATCGATTGCGAAGCCTGTGTGCCGGAATGTCCGGTCGAGGCCATCTTCCATGAAGATAACTTGCCCGAGGAATGGACAGATTACACCGCGCTCAACGCTGAACTGTCCACGACATGCCCGGTTCTGACTGAGAAGAAAGAATCGCTGGCAGATTCCGGCGATACTTGCGCTGCGGCAGGCTAAGCGGCAACCCGCTGAATCACAAGAATTCACACGCCCGGTCTCCTTCGAGAGCGGGCGTTTTTTTGCGCCGGACCCGCCAGCCCGCGAAATCATACTAGCCCGAAGCGCAAGCGAGTGTGTCATTCGGGAACGCGAACCTGCTTCAATAGCGCGCCAGTGACGGATCAATCTCGATCGCCCAGCGATCCACGCCGCCTATCATGCTCGTTGCGTGCGCGAAGCCCTGTTGTCGCAACCAGGTGGCGACCTGCAAACTCCGCATGCCGTGATGACAGTAAACGATGATTTCGGCGTCACGATGTTCCGCCAGTTCCTCGACCCGCGTGGCGATTTCGCTCATCGGTAGCAATCGGGAAAACTCAATACGCACCAACGCATACTCGTCTTCCTCGCGACAGTCGAGCAAGACAAACTCGGCGCTGTCTGTTTGCTTTGTGGCCGTTAGCTTTTCATTGACTTGTCGGCAGTCAATTTCGATGGGGCTGTCGGCAGAGGGTGTTGGCATGGAGAGGCTTTCACACGGTTCGTAATTGAGAGGACGGGTTGTTCCGCTGTACGGCTCGGCGTAGAATCCGTTAGCCCGGCGCCGCATCGATGGGCATATAGAATATCGGCGCACCATCACGAATGGCAAACGACAAGCTACGGCGGCAGATCGTTTTTGAGGCCGCCCGTCTGATGTATCACCGTCGCGAGTCGGAGTACTCTCGGGCGAAATGGAGAGCCGCCCGCAGGTTCTGTCACGGCTGGGTCAAGCCGGCGGACCTGCCCACCCACCGTGAGATTCGCGCGGAAATTCTTCGGTTTGCCTACACCGAAGAGAAGGCCAGACGTCCTGAACTGCCCGACATGCAGGTCGAAGTTGAGGTGGAGGGCAAGCCCGATCGTTTCCAAGTCTTCCGGGCGCTGCTGTTGCCATTGGAACACGTCAGCGAGAAGCGGGAGTATCATCCTGAGAGCGATGTGCTGTATCACAGCCTGCAAGTTTTCGACCTGGCATGTAACGAAATTCCTTACGACGAGGAATTTCTGCTGGCGGCGTTATTGCATGACGTGGGCAAGGCGATCGATCCTTACGAGCACGTCGAGGCCGGTCTGGAAGCACTTGGCGAATCCATCACCGATCGGACGGCTTGGTTGATCGAACAGCACATCCTGGCGCATGCTTTGGCCGAGGGAACAATTGGCGTTCGCGCGCGACGCCGGTTGATGCGGGCCGATGACTTCGACGAACTTGTGCTGTTGAGCAAATGCGATCGCGCCGGGCGCGTACCGGGCGCGGATGTTCCCGATGTAGACGCTGCCTTGGATTACCTCCGTGATCTCGCCAAGATGTGCGGATAGAACATTCGAGGATAACAGCCAGCTTACGCTGGCCGCTCGCCAGGACACAGGACTATGCCATGCAACGATTGATTGTCACCGGACCGAAGCAGGCGGAATTTCAGGAAGTTGACCGGCCCGCGTGTCCGGAAGATGGCGTTGTCATCAAGGCGCGGGTGACGGCGATTAGTGTGGGGACCGAGATTCGTGTATTCCGCGCGGTTCCTGTTGATGCCGCTGGCAAATTCCTGCACGAGCGGATTCCGTTTGAATTGCCGGCCGAGAACGGTTACTCGATGGTTGGCGAAATTGTCGAAACCGGTTCGCGGGTGGAGTCGCTGGTTGTGGGCGATCGCGTTTTCGCAGGTTTGCCTCACAAAGAATACGCCACGGCCGCCGAGCAGGACGTCTTCAAGCTGCCTGAGGAAATCCCTGATGAGCAGGCCGTCTTCCTGAATATTCTGGAAGTCGGGCATATCTCGCTGCGGCGCGGAAGCCCGTCACCCGGAGAGAATGTGGCGGTTCTTGGGCAGGGAGTGATCGGCCTGGGAATTCTCGCGTACGCGCGGGCGTTCGGTTTTCGCACCATCGCCGTTGACCCCAGCCCCGCGCGGTTGGCGATTGCCGAGGCGATGGGGGCCGGCTTGGCGATCTCTCCCGAGGAACCCGATTTCCTCGCACGCGTGGCCGAGTTCTGTGATGGGCACGGGGCGGATCTTGTTGTCGAAGCGGCGTCGGTTTGGTCAGCAGTGGAAACCGGCATGCAGATCGCCGCGCCGGAAGCGAAGATCGTTGTTGCCGCACGTCATACGGATCAGCCCGAGTACAACCCGGTTGGTCATCCTTATTTGGGCAAGCGATTGACGTTGCTGACATCCTACGGCCACGAACCACTTGGTAGCCGTTGGGATCGGTCTCGTTCGGTCGCGCTTTCGATCGATCTGTTGCGGCGTGACCGGTTGCGGGTTGCCCCGTTGGTCACGCACACTTTTGATCGCCAGGAACTTCCCGACATCTACGCCCGACTGGAACAGGGTGACCGCGACATCGTCGGGGCCGTGTTTCGGTGGTGACGCTTTGTTAGTCTGAAAAACGATGATTGCTCTTGTTTAACGGCGAGCCGCAGGCGTCAGTTTTTCGCAACCGATACCGGGCATCCCACCGACAGACAGCCACACCGACGCCTGCGGCTCGCCGTTAAACGAAATAGAATCCAGAACGCTTCTTCTGCAACGGAAACAACGATGCTCTGCACTTCGATTGCTCCGGAATCGCGAACGCTGGCGAAGGTTGATTTGCTCAACGCGGCTAGCCAGAGCGATATGGTCGAGTTGTGTCTGGATCGGTTCATTAAGGCTCCTGATGTGAAGGAGCTGATTGAAGAGATCGATACGCCGGTGCTTGTTTCGTGTCGTCGCAAGCAAGACGGTGGACGTTGGGAGGGAACCGAAGACCACCGCCTGCGACGTCTCCGCGCCGCGATGGGGGCGGGGCCGTCTTATGTCGAAATCGACATCGACAACGCGGCCGCCATTGACGTTTCCAAGGAAACGAAACGCGTGATTTCGTTCACCAGCCTGGATGGCCCGCTGGATGACATCGAAGCGATGTTCGATCGCGCAGCGGCCGCCGGAGCCGATGTCGCCAAGTTCACCTGGCCGACACCCACCCTGGACGATGCCTGGCCCATGCTGGAGGCGATCAGTCACGATCACGATGTGCCGGCGGTCGGGATGGGGCTGGGACATGGCGGGTTGTCGTTTTCGCTGCTGGGGCGGAAGTACGGCTCACCATGGATTTATGGCGCTCTGGAAGCGGGCATGGAATCGCACGAAGGGCAATGCACGCTGGCGGAACTCGAACAAACGCATCGCTGGCGAGAAATCGACGGCGAAACGCGGTTTGTGGGCGTGCTGGGTTTCGGCACGTCGCGTGCGCGGACGGTTCGAGCATTCAACGAGGGGTTCGAGCGTTTGCAGATCAACGCACGCTGTCTGCCGTTGGAGATCGGACAGTTCGATCAATTGGCGGAAATACTGGATGCACTGCAGATCAACTCCATCGTGGCGAGTCGTCATCTGGGCGAACACATCCTGCCGTTGGCTGAGCATCCCGAGGAGTCTGCCGAGATCGGTCGCAACGCGGACTTGCTGCTGAAGAAGAAGGATGGCTGGCATGGATACAACAGTATTTGGCGCAGCGCGATTAAGTCGTTGGAGCGCAGGTTACATGTTGCCGGTGCAGGGCAGAAACCGCTCGATGGTCGCAACGTGCTTGTCTTCGGTGCTGGTCCGCTGGCCGCTTCAATGGTTTATGGCTTGCAGAAACGCGGCGCCTGGGTGACGGTGACTTCCTCGACGGACATCGAAGACGAAAGCAGTGTTGTCTTCTGCCCGGAATGCGGTGCTTCGGTGAATACGACCCCCGACCTGGCCGAGCAGATGGCCGACCGGTTCGATGCGATGGCCGCACCATTTCAAAACGTGAACGGCTTGCCAACTGATGTCGTCGTGTTTGCCGACCCTGCGTTGCACTTGGGTTACGCGGCCAACGAATTGAATCCGGCTTTCCTGAATTCGTCAATGACTGTGATCGACTTGGCCGGTATGCACCAGGACAGCGAACTGGCGGCCGAGGCGCGGCACCGAGGCTGCCGGGTCGTCGAAGCGGGCGATGTACACTCGGACCAAATCGCAACGCAGTTCAAGTCGGTCGCGGGGAAGGAGTTGCCGTAGGGGTCTGTTGTGAATTCGCCGTAAAGGCATAGAATTCCAGCGACGTCGGCCCCGAAGATTCACGGGTCGCCGTAACGTATTTGATTTTGGTCGTTCATTAGATACTCATCCATATCGGTACGTCGGGCGTGTTATATAGGTACTTCTATCGTGTGATTGTGCTTTCGTCGTCGGAAGCCGAGCACGACATCGCACGGGCCTACGACGTGCATGCCAACGGGTATTTGGTCAAGCCGATGGAATTTGGCAAGTTCTATCAGATGCTGGAAGAGGTCTGCTCGTATTGGTCAAAATGGAATACGCTGGCGATGAGTTCGGCAAGCCCAAGCACTGAATCGTCCGATTGACGGCACCGGCGCTGGTTGATGGTTGGTCTTCTGCAACGCATCACAAAAAACAGGTAAGTCGTCTTCCTCGTTTTGCGATTCGGTCGTGCTATGCTGATTCAACGGTAAAGTAGAATCACGCGCAAACCCTCTGTGCTCATGCGGTTGGTTGTGAACTTTCATGTTAGAAGGATGTTGGTAAGATGCCAGACATCTCTGTCGAGCATCGGGTGGTCCCTGCGATGGCACAGTCTCAGAAAGAGTATCGCTGTCAGCTGCCGTGGGTGGGGTACTATGAGCAATATTAACCCTGAAGAACGATCACGCTGCCTGTTCGAGAATTTGAACGATGCGTTTTTTGTCTTCGATCCGGATGGATATCGAGTTCTCGATGCCAACCCGACGGCCGAGCGTCTGACCGGCCTGCCCTGCAAGCAACTCGTGGGCATGACGTTGTCTGAGTTGTTGTTGGCCGACGAGGGTCATTCGCTCGATGCGTTGATTCAGGCCTACCAATCGACGGGTGTGTTTCATTCGCAGGAAGGCTACCGGCTGCACTCCGAGAAAGGCGATTCCTCCGCGTTGAACATTAGTGTCAGCCGCATTCATACCTCGCCCAAACCGTTGGGGCTTGTCGTCGCCTGCGATATCACAAAGCGCAAACAGGCCTTGCGAACGGCGAAAGACGAACTGGCCTATTCATCGGTCCCCGTACGCGACGGCACAGGTCGCGTGACCGGCAGCCTGGGGATCTTGCAGGACGTCACCGAGAGGAAGCAGTCTGAAGTGGAGTTGCGCGAAAGCGAAGAGCGGCTGGGACTGGCGATGCGGGGGACTTCAGACGGGCTGTGGGACTCGGATCTTGCCACGGGTCAGGAATACTGGTCACCTCGATTTCGTGAAATGGTGGAGTATGACGAGGATGAACTTGAAGCGACCTACGACTCGTTTCTGGTTCATCCGGAATTCGCGTACTGAGGTTTGCGAAGAGAAGGACATGCTTGTCTCATCTGAAGTTGTGTCGAAATCGACTTCAGAAACGGTAGAGCAAGCATGTCCAAGAGTCTGTTGT
>Ga0302139_10001314_pt1 | contig 12128 bp, 9 predicted proteins | sample CBN3_331_MG_FD_203104 | JGI IMG/M metagenome (GOLD analysis project Ga0302139, IMG submission 203104) | Marine microbial communities from Western Arctic Ocean, Canada - CBN3_33.1 | ecosystem: Environmental > Aquatic > Marine > Oceanic | place: Canada: Western Arctic Ocean | collected 2017-09-15 | reverse complement strand
TAATCACACACTACTCCAGAATTCTGGAACATGTCCAACCAGATAGGGTGCATGTCCTATTGGATGGAAGAATCGTATCATCCGGAGGTCCGGAACTTGCTACAAAACTTGAAGAGAGAGGTTACGCCTGGCTGAAAGAAGAGTGAGGTAGTGGAATGGCGAAAAACAATGATGCTCGGGAAGCAGTAGGAGAATACAAAGCTGGATGGCACGATCCTGAAAACTCAACGATTAGATTCGACTTTGGTCTTTCGGAGGAAGTAGTTAGGGAAATCTCCAACCTAAAGAATGAGCCCGAGTGGATGACAGAAATTCGAGTCAGGGCCTTCAAACACTTCATGAGAAGACCGATGCCGACATGGGGTAACATGTCGATGTTGGAGGAAATTGACTTCGACAATATCTGCTACTTTCTGAGATCATCTGATTCAACCAAGAATAACTGGGATGACGTGCCAGATGACATCAGAAATACATTCGAAAGGCTTGGAATACCAGAAGCAGAGCAGAAGTGGTTGTCAGGAGTAACAGCTCAATACGAGTCAGAAACAGTATATCACAGCATCCGTGAAGACTTGGAAAAGCAAGGGGTAATTTTCCTAGACATGGACAGTGGGCTCAGGGAGCACCCAGAGATGGTGAAAAAGTGGTTCTGCTCGGTCGTGCCATTTGCTGACAACAAATTTTCGGCGCTAAACACTGCAGTCTGGTCGGGAGGTTCGTTCATTTATGTCCCCGAGGGAGTTCACGTTGAGATGCCAGTTCAGGCATACTTCCGAATCAATGCAAAGAATATGGGTCAATTCGAAAGGACTCTGATCATTGCTGACAAGGGGAGCAGTATCCATTACATCGAGGGGTGCACCGCCCCTACCTACTCGACTGACTCACTCCACTCAGCAGTAGTAGAATTGATTGCACTCCCAGGTTCACACATCCGGTACTCAACAATCCAAAACTGGAGTTCCAATGTTTACAATCTAGTGACAAAGAGGGGGATAGCCCATGAAAAGTCGAAGATTGAGTGGGTTGACGGAAACATAGGAAGTAAACTTACCATGAAGTATCCCTCTGTTATCCTAAAGGGAGAAGGTAGTCATGCAGAAGTAATTTCAGTTGCATATTCTGGAGAGGGTCAGCATCAAGATGCTGGGGCTAAGATACATCACCTAGCATCTAACACTACTAGTAAAATTCTCTCGAAAAGCATAAGCAAAAATGGTGGCAGGGGTTCTTACAGGGGAATGGTTACAGTTTCGCCCAAAGCGGACAATTGCAAGTTGAATGTCGTCTGCGATGCTCTGATTCTAGATGAGGGAAGCAGGTCTGACACATACCCAACAATGGAAGTAGCGAACTCAACGGCAAGATGTGAACATGAAGCGAGTGTCTCGAAAGTCAGCGATGAGCAGTTATTCTATCTTATGAGTCGTGGGCACTCCGAGAATGAGTCCCTAGCAATGATTGTCAACGGTTTCTTCGAACCTTTCACCAGAGAGCTACCAATGGAATACGCAGTGGAGCTCAATCAACTGATGGCTCTTGAGATGGAAGGAAGCATAGGTTAAGGTCGTCGAATAATGGATTCGGCCTCGAGATACCTCAGTCTGGGGAAGCCAAACAGAGCGGATCATCTTTGGAGATATACTTCCTGGAAGAAAGTTCACCCCACGGGTGACATTTTGGAGATGCCGCCCCTAGGACAACCGGAACTAAGTCTGAGCATGATAGATGGTTCGGAACCACCTTCCGGAATCAAGTTGGAACAAGGGATAGAGGGTGATCCGGATTTCTCAATGGATAATGCACTGACTAATGCCTTTCTCGATGCTTCGGCAAAATCCTCAGAATGGACATTGGTGGTAGACAAGAGATTCTCTCCGGGAAAACCAGTAATTCTAGAAATTAGGACCGGTGATTCACCATCAGTTGCGCATATTTCTCTGGATATTGGGGAAATATCGGAGTTTGAGTTAATTACCAAAGTCACTGGTAGAAGCGAGTGGTTCGGACTACTTAGGACTGGTCAAATTCGAAATGGGGCAATCATGAATGATGTTGTTCTCGGCCTTCAAGAAAAGGGAACTTTGCTGCGTTCAGATGCTATTGCAATTGGTCGAGATGCACAGGTCAGAGCAGGGACAGTGTCTTCGGGTTCGGAGAGAACAAAATCCGATCTCCGATACATTATGGGAGATCCGGGTGGAAACATCAGAGTACTGGGTTCGATCCTGTCTGCAGATTCAATGCACATAGATCACCACATAGAAATCCATCATGAAGCACCGGAAACTTTCAGTCGGCTATCTTGGCACTCTGCCTGCAGTGGCAGTAGTAGAACGATAGGGACTGGGATGCTAACCATTAGGAAAGGCTCCAAAGGGGCAGATGCTGCACAGGTTTTCCATAATCTACTGCTCTCTGAATCTGCGGAGGCCGATTCAATACCAGAGTTAGAGGTGATGGAAAACGATGTCGTGGGTTGTGGCCATGGCACTGCAAATGGGCCAATAGACGAAGAGCAGATGTTTTATCTCAACGCTAGGGGTTTCGACGAAGATGGCGCTAAGAGATCATTGATTGCAGCATTCCTCAATTCAACACTCTCAGAGATGGGTGGGGCCGAACTACACGAGTGGCTCGTAAACGAGTTAAGTCTCAAACTAGAAGCCCTCAACATGTGAAGGATTGGGAAATTAATTTGTGAACCGCGTGGCGGACGCTTTAGTCATAGATAGTGACCATTGCAAGAACATCTTCTGCCTTTGTGGTTTCATGGGAGAGGGTTTTCCGATGCGTCGGCACATAGGGTGTCCTCGGTGCTACAGAGTAGTGGAAGTATGTTACGAAGGGGTTCCTGAGTATTACAAAATTTTCAGATAGATTTTGATTATTTAGGCGGGCGATGAATTAGTGACATCTATGAGGGTGGCCATTATAGCGGCAAATGAGAGAGAGAAATGCTTCAAAAAAACGGCTTGCAAGATAGGAGGCTTGAGAACAAGGTCTCCAGTATTCTGGGCGGAGTCGCATTTGGATATCTGGCATTATGCTTCCTTGCTCCCTATTTGCTTCCTTCTGATTCCGTCCCAGAGCTCTCAGGGCGCGCGAATGCTATTGATTACGCATTCGAAAGTAGTTGGGGAAACGCCGAACATGGAGAGGGTGTTTCTGTTGGTCATGACCAATCACTGCATGGCGGAGTATTTGCGTGGAGTGATTTGAACCCAATTTGGGCGCTAGCATACGGATTTGGAGATTTGAATTGCCATCAGAAGCATGAGAGATCGTGGGAAATAAATGGAAATCAGATGCCAGTATGTGCAAGAGATATCGGAATTTTCCTTGGTTTTACCATTGGTTGCTTGTTCTTCGGGCTCAGGGGCTTCAACAGATGGACGGTTAGGGATAGTTTCCTTTCAGTTCTCCCGGACAAATGGCTCCACGGAATTTACGAGAGGGACAAGAGGATGATAGCGATGCTGTCGATTATGGGACTGGGATTAATTCCAATGGGTGTAGATGGTTTCACTCAATTGCTTCTTAATTCATATGAGTCTAACAACATGCTCAGAATAGTTACTGGGGTGGGATCTGGATTCGTTGGGGGGTGGTGGTTCTGTTCGGCTTTCTCCGCCAGACCCAGGTTCTTTCAAGAGGCTGAGAGCGTCACCCTTCCCGCGAGTTCTAGATTAGTCGTCAAGTGATTTCACTTTCCTAGCCACCAATCGACCAAGGATTCGATGTTTTTCGGGGGTGACTTTCCATCGAAGCCACTACCCAGAATCGACAAGCGACAGATTGTATCCACTAATGCACGTTCGTGTTGTCCGGATTTGATTATCTGCCCCATCGAGAAGCGAATGTGAGTCCCGGGATTGAGTAACTGCCATTTCCTGATTGTCTGCCTGAGGGGCCAGATTGCAAGAACAAGTCGTCCAAACGCGAAGTATTCCTCTCGAAGCTGGGACTTTGGTGCCTCTCGTCCGACTAGATTCTTTCTCCGATATACCCAACCCAATTCTTCGAGGAACTTGATAATCCTCTGAGTGTGCCTCTTGGATACGCACCGAACTGGACCCATGGCAGCCCTTAGTTCGGAGGTCTCAGCGGAATTAATGAGAGAAAGGGTTCCACAGACAGAAGACATTGAATGATTTAGAATATTTTTTGGATTATTCTGACGATTCGGGAGTTCTTCTTCCATTGAGGAGAGATCCTTCTTGTGATTCTCCTGGGCAGATTTGAGTATTTTCCACGGTGCTTTTCCATCCAACCACTCCAATTTTGTCTTTGCAGGTGCAATCCCAATGTCGGAAAGTATGCTTTGATTCTGTGATTCTCTGAACATAGACCTAATCTGGAATTGGTCGACTTGCTCCATTTCGACATTTATTGGATTTGGCCTACTATTCATGAAAGAGCGAATTGCCTTTTTCAGAGAATTACGAAGCTGATTCTGAGTCCCCTCGTTTGAAATCGGACCCAATATTGCCCCCATGTCAAATGGGATGGGCATTTCCAAATCCCCAGAGAGTAGTTGACGATATCCATCCCTGATCCGAATCTGTAATTCTGATGTCTCAAAGTACTCTTCTTTGCTAGAAAGCTCACGAAGTGTGCCTTTTCTGATTCTCTCTAAAGCTATTTTCGGATTGCAATCCACCCAAATACAAAGATCTGGAATTAATGCTGCTGCGTTAATCTGAGCAGTTCTTTCCAGACCAATTCCACCAACTATTCCCTGGTAAACAAGAGAAGAGTGGATATTCCTGCAACTGACTACAGCCTTCCCCTCTTGTAAGCGTGGTAGAATCCAGCCATGTGAATGGTCCAGCCTATCTGCTGCGAACAATCCCGCCTCCTCAGCAGGAGTCAGTTTTTGCCTCCTTACAGATTCTATTGCCAGTCTACCTAGTGCATGATCCCTCCGAGGTTCGGCAGTAGCTTCTACAGAAGTAAAGCAGAACTCTGACTGTAGAACCTCATTTACTATCTGTGTTGCTAGTCCCTTTCCACTACCATCTCCACCTTCAATTGAGAACAGATACATGCGACTCTCCCGATGCCTAATGGCGACTACCAGAAAACTGTTCCTTAGACAATGTCACTAATCCCATTCCAATCAAAATAAGCAGTGGTCCAATGAAAATCATTCCCCTGCTCCAGAGGCCGAGGAAGGAAAGCCACCATGATCTCCTATAGCTATTACTCCGATATGCCTCAACACCACCGTAGACTCCCGTTAGTCCAAGAAGAACGGTAAGTAAGGCAATAGCAGTAGCAATGGAAACTGACTGAGCCTGATGGCTCTCACCACGCATGTCAATTACATTCTCGCCGTTTCCTTTGGACATAGTGACAGTGATTTGTGCTTCGTCACCTGGGACGAAATACAACTTGGTTGTATTGTTCCCAGTGTGAGTAAATGATAGCAGAGCAGATTCTCTGCGGATTTCGGGAATAGAGAATCTTCCATTAGAATCTGTGAATGTCTCCTTGCCCGTAGTTGCACCCTCAACGGAAAGAAGTCTCACCCTTACCCCTTCGATTGGTTCTCCGCCCGTGTCGTTTCCAGATAGTTCAGAGATGACTATGCCGGATATATCAGAATACTCATCGGATGCGTCTAGAGTACTTGAGAGAATTTCATCCGGATTTGCTGATACGAGAAGAACCCCCAACTGTACACCGAGAAGGCTTCCGATGATTATCAAAATAGCCCCAGCAACCCTAGTTGATGACTCACCCGACATGTCTTCTAGGAAGTACTCGAGGTCGATACCTCCTTCGTCATCTTCATCGGCCACGGCGTGCCCTAACGATGGGAGTCCTTGAAGTTGGGCGTTTCTGGTTCTTTCCTCATGAAGGTTATTCGAAATAGTAAGATTGCCGATACGATAGTGACTCCCGAGGCCGCAACCGAGATTGGAAATCCGGGAGATTCATCGGGACTCAATATTACTTCCAAGATTGTGAAATTGACCAAGTACATCTCCGTCCAATTCTTCCCAGTGATCCAGAATCCCTCGGAATTCTGATCAAATGCGATTCCATTCAAGACTTCTTCAGAACCGTTTCCCTGTGAAGAAGAGATTGAAATTAGAGAAGCGTAAGACTTCACTGCCCCGGAAGTAGAGGAAATTTCCAAAATGATGTCCTCCATCCAAACGTTTGCATATATTTTATCATCGACGCACTCCAATTCATTTAGGTTTGAGACTGGATTTCCATCCCACGTGACAAGTACAGTGAAATTGGTTTCGAAGGTATTGGGGTCTCTGAATGAAAGCTCAGAGGTGCCGTTTGAGGTTACCATGTGCTCACCATTGTAGCACAATCCCCAACCCTCTCCTTCGAAACTGAAGTTTCCGATTATGCTGAAATTAGAGATATCGAATACTAATGCTACACCTTCCCTCCAAGTCAACATTATGATCGACTGATCCTTTACGGTAATCCCTTCTCCAAAGTAAGAGTCATCTATTGATACCTGTCGGATTACCTCTCCATTTTGTGAATCAATCTCACTTAGTCTCGAATGCCCGTAAAGGCCTGAGCTCTCGAAAATTGACTTCCCTTGTACTTCCAGGCCTTGTGTGAAAGAAGAAGAGTTGTGAGGCAATGTACGCAAAATATCGACATCTCTTTCTTCGGCTAATTGGTAGGTTTCTGCGCCCAAAGAATGAGGAGAAAGGAGAAGGAGCAGTAGGGCAACGAGGACGATTGATGGCCCTGGACTACCTCCCATGTACGAACGATGCTCCATCGATGTTAAAATACGTCCTCGAACAGTTTTGAGCAGATTGGTGAACAAGGTGCTAGTTATGGGTGGCGGTTCGAAAATCAACGCTACTAGGAAGACTGTGTTGACCGTAGTTTCACTACTGGTGGTTTCCCTATCCCCCGGTGCTTTAGGAAGCACGGAGGGACAACCAAGAAGCTGCCTGAATACTTGGTCGGTAGATGATACCGACAACATGACAACCAGTGACGGTACATTTTCGGTCACTGTAGAGAAAATTTCCTCCAATGCTGCAATTTTCGTGGAAGACGAGCAGATTATTTCATCCACTATCTTGAATGATATTGTGTCAAACTGGGAGTCAATCATATTCCCCTCCACCACAAACTACTTCGGAGCTCCTCCCGATATTGATGACAATTGCCAGATAGAAATAGCCGTCCTATCTATAGACGGTCCTGGAGGAGAAGAAGGGTATTTTGAATCTGGAGTTTCATCGTTACGTGAGTCCTTATTCCTAGACATTGATGACCTTTCAGAAAGGAATCGCGTCATGACCCATGAGTTCGGGCAATTGATTCATCACGAGATGGATCCTTTCGAATACAAATGGGTCGATGAGGGCACTGCAGGACTATCGGAGTTCCTTAGCTTCGGAGCGTCTCCGGAACTTGAGGAGAGAGCAAACTCGTGGACATTGAACTCCAACACCAGTTTGAGGTGGTGGGATGGGAGAGATTCTGATAGAGGTTCTAGTTTCCTTTTCATGTCTTACTTAGCAGACAAACTAGGTGGTCCGACCTCGATTAGACAGTTGGTCTCGGATGGCTCTCTAGGGGGCAACGGAATTGAGAACCTAGCTAGGAACCCCGGGCCCGGTTCGACCCCAATAGGGACTTCAATGAGCGAGATATTTGCGAACTTCAGTGCTGCAGTCACCCTAGATAGTGCGCAAGGCGCATTTGGTTTCTCCGAAATTGACTTGGTTGAAGACTGCTCCGCCGGTGGATTCTGCAAAGGAACTGTAAGTGTCGAGAACGATCAGTGGTCCGATGCATGGCAATCGTCTGGACACTCAATAGAAGGATGGGGTCTCAAATCTTTCAGGTTCACACAAGGGGATGGTTATCCATTGAGCATAATGGTTCAACCGGACCGATTTGGTTTCGAGGGTGCCATTCTATCGAAAGAGGACTCTTCCGGTACTTGGACCATGGAAAGGCTGAGGATTGACTCAAACGACGGACGGGGGACTGGCTTAGTTCATGGATTTGGCAACACTACCTCTGATGTATTGCTCCTTGTCTGGTACAACTCTCTTGTTGATGACTGCGATTTCGACTTTGCAAATTGTGGTGTTCTTTCGGGAGGAAATTATCCCGCTGGATCATTTACCGTAAGTGCAAGCCAGGTTACAAGCCCTGCAGAAGTCTTGATCGATTCAATCGTGGGTTTCGATCGAGACGGAGACGCTCTGGAAGATAGCGTGGAAATTGGGATGAGTGTAAGTTCAAGTGCATTTTCGGAGTCTTTGTCTGTAGAATTTTCAGCTTTTAGCAACAACACACTATTTGATTCTGCAGATTTCATGATCTCTGTAGGAAACTCTGAGCCGGAAATGCGCTCAGCATGGTTTACTCCACCGTTTACCAGTGATTGGTCGTTCACAGCTAAAGTCAGAGACATTACTGGAGAGTTGCAGGACATAGCCCAATCACTTCCTCAGCAGGTTTTCAACATGAAACCTGTAGGATCGGGATCAATCTCATCCAATGAGACTCAGACTTGGACTTCCACATACATCTTTGGAGGTGGTTACGATTCGTGGGGATTCGGTTTCCAAAACGGTTCTTTCGGCCACAATGAAACTCCGCAATCGTACATCTGGGACCTAGGAGATGGAAATTCTTCCAGCTTGAAGAATCCTATTCATTCATTCACAGAAGAAGGAAATTTCATTATTACTCTCCTTGTAATGGATCAAGGTGGTTACTTTTCCGAATCAGAGTCATGGACAATCTCAGTGAATGACACCTCTGAACCAATTCCTGAGATTTCCGTTGATGGATTGTCGATTCAGGATGAATTGACTGTACAGACAAATCAGAGAGTTCAATTTTCTGCATTTGGCACGTCTGACAACGTCCCCGTAGACAAATTATTTTTCTCATGGAACTGGGGAGATGGTTCTACTGACTCTGGGACTGGACTCTTCGAAGTGGGACACTCTTGGATAGATGGTAGCAGTGAGGGGACGGTTTACTCTCTAGAACTCGTAGTTAGTGATGGCCACCAGTCATCACAGAAGACGCTTCTAGTAACAGTTCTGAACAGAGAACCTTACCAGATCTTCTCGGAAAAATTGGAGGCCTTTGCAGTAACGCCCCTAGCAATGCCCGAAATATTCGAGGACGAAGATGGAATTATTGTCGAATACCGGTGGACTTTCGAAGGAGGAGTCAACTTAGACGGACAGGGGGTATCACTTGCATCGGATTTCTTGGAGACAAGTTCGTTCGAAGCAAACCCAATCGTTAGCTGGAGGGAACCGGGGATGAAGAATGTGACACTGGAGGTCAGTGATGACGACGGAAATACATCCATTGCATACTTGGAAGTGGAAATCCTGAATCAACGTCCAGTGGCACTTTTTGAACGGCCGTCGGATGGAGAAATTGGAGATGCTTATATTTTCAGTAGTTCATCATTCGACCCTGATGGAGATACGTCTGCACTATCTCACTACTGGACTTTCTCGGACAGAGAGGATGCCATAGAGAATACAACTTCTGTAAGTAGAACTTTTTCTATTCCTGGTCTCTATAGTATTTCTCTAGTCGTCTCCGACGAGAGGAATCTGAATTCAGCACCGAAGACGTTTCTGCTGTATATCCAAAATCCCTTGCCAGTCCCCATTATTTCATTCAGCTGCCCGAGTGATGGAGATGGGATGTTGTCAGAAATTCCCAATGGTGAAAACGGAGAGTTGATTTGGAAGATTCCAAGAACAGTGGACGGTGGGGCTTTCGTGGGCCCGGGGAATGTCATTAGATTCGATGGAAGTAACAGTTTCGATGCAGACCCAAAATTTGAAGGAAAGACATCCTCGGACATCAAAGACCCAGAGTGGAATGGCATTGTTGAGTGGATTTGGGACTTCGGAGATGCGAGTCCGCCCTCTTCTGGTCCACAAGTTTGGCACAGTTACGAAAGATCTGGAGAATATACAGTTAGGCTAACTGTAGTTGATGGGTTTGGAGATGGTGACTCAAATACTTCGGAGATTAAGGTAATAGTCTCCACTGCTCCCGTAATTACATCTTCAAGGCCGATTCCTTTCGAGTATGTTGTTGTGGGGGACTTAGTTAATTTAAGTGGGAAAGCCTTAGATCTGGACTTAGAAGAAGGTACTGTGGCTTGGCTGGATGATGATGCACTGTTCGACAGTGACGGAGACGGCGATCCCACCAATGACAGAGACAAGAGTCTTAATGAGTCACTGAGATTCGAATGGGACATTAATGCCTTCATAGATGAAGATTGTAATACTCTGGAGGGTTGTGATGGCAACTCAAGAAATGACTGGATCACCTCGAATCAGACTTGGGAAGAGCCTGGAGAAGTAAGGATTTCACTGACTGTGTGCGATGGATTGAACGTCTGTGAATCAAAGGACTATGTGATTACAGTCATATCAATAGAAGATACCAGACCCCCAAAGACGCTTTCCGACTTGAGAATGGAGGATATTATCCCCGGGAAAGAAAGCGCAGGGCTGCTTTTCCTAGTGACACTGGTAGCAATCCTGGGTTGGATGGTCCTCAAGGAGAGGGACGAAGATGAATTGGACGCTCTAGACATGGCCAAAAAATACGACGTTGATGAGGTCGAGGCGGAAGGTGGGCTGCCAGGCATGGATCAACACCGGCCCCCTCCGCAACCAAGATATCTGACTTCTGATCAGCGCACAAACACGGATTCGGGATATGTGCGACCAATTAGAACGAGGCGAAGAAAATGAGGATAGTCATTGTAGGGGGAATGGGGGTACAGTTCCTATTTGCAGTTCTTCTGAGCTCGGTTGTTATTGCCTCGATTCCGGCAAGTTCCCAATCGACAACCTGCAATGTTTCTCCTAGTAGTGACTGGAACTCAACAGAAGACCCCCGAGATTACCTGTCAGTAGGAGTTCCCGGATACGGTAATGAAAGATCGTTCGGTTTTGGAGGAGACACGGGACTGAATGCCCTAGACAAAGACATCAGCACGGAATGGTCCGACGGAGCATGGGACGGTTTTCCTGGTATTCACGTTGAGAATGAGTCTGCAACGACTATCGCAATGATACTGGAACCGGGCATGAGATACACATTCTGCATTGACTTCCATGGTAACTCGAAAGGGGACGTCTATCTCCTAACTGACTCGAACCTGGACATGTACACCATTGATTTCTACTGTGATGAAGAAGGATGGGATTTGATTTGCGAGGAGGGAGGTTTAGATTCCGTCCCAGTTGAGTACAGAGACATGTTTACTTGGATCCCATTCAGAGATGCCCATGCTTACGAATCTGTGTCCTACCAAGAGTTCTCAGTAGCGATCGACTCCTCCGGATCTGCATGGTCATTTGCAGGATTCGGAGTCTCTGACGAACAAGTCTTGCACTTGGTCCTAGATGGGTGGGACAATAGCCGCGAAGGGGATCATCCAGCTTCTGGAAACATGAGCGTAGAGGTCCTAATCGATGTAGAGGAAAGATTCTCACTACCGAAGACTGCGGCCTATATCCTAATCGGGACACTCCCACTTTCATGCATAATCGTCCCACTAATCATCCACTGGAAATATCACTCATCTGCTTTGGGTAGAAGAGAGAGCGAAGAAATGATCGAAGTTCCGTTCCTGAGGGACGGGTGACTAGGAATACTCCAGAATGTCCCATGCGATTCTCAGATCTGAGGCGTTTATTCTCCCCTGCTGAGCCAAATGCCAACCAGACTCAGTTGTTGCAAAGACAAAGTCCTGGCCGAGTACTGGTGCGTGTATTCGTCCCCAGTCCCCCCCTGGACCCAGTCCCATCAATGAAAAATTTGCCTCGGAAGTCTTCAGCAGCAATGCAGACTCGAAAATCCTGAGTGCATCCTTTCTATCGTTTGTCTTATAACAGACTTTAACCAAATCTCCCATTTCCTGTGCATCCATAACATCCTGAGAAATCTCAGATGCTGAAGGAACTCCATCCAATGAATGCAATGACGCAAGGACTTTCGTATCTTTTCCCGTAAGTTTGACCAAATCTTCCCTCTTGAGAGGGTCAATATCAATTTCTAGGTCAATCCAACTGGGTTTACTTGCAATAGATGCTTCGAGGACCGAAAAC
>Ga0302139_10001303_pt1 | contig 12187 bp, 10 predicted proteins | sample CBN3_331_MG_FD_203104 | JGI IMG/M metagenome (GOLD analysis project Ga0302139, IMG submission 203104) | Marine microbial communities from Western Arctic Ocean, Canada - CBN3_33.1 | ecosystem: Environmental > Aquatic > Marine > Oceanic | place: Canada: Western Arctic Ocean | collected 2017-09-15 | reverse complement strand
AGTGTAAATCTGCGTCGTGGATATGTCCGCATGCCCCAGCATTTGTTGTACTGCCCGCAGATCGGCACCATGGGCCAATAAGTGGCTTGCAAATGCATGTCTCAGGACATGTGGCGAGACCCGCGAAGACTCGATTCCCGCGTCGTATGCGAGCTCCTTAATCATCTGGCCAAAGCGCCTCTCCGTAAGATGGCCACTTGCGCCTCTCGAGGGAAATAACCAGGGCGAAGGTTCGCCGTTCTTGAGAAACACCGGGCGCACGTCAACGTAGTCTACAATCGCTTTTTTAGCGGCCTCACTGAGCGGAACAATGCGCTCCTTATCTCCCTTACCTCGAACCATGATGATCCGGGTGTCAGACGTCGCGACGGACACCGGTAGGCTGACGAGTTCAGACACGCGAAGCCCCGCGGCGTACAGGGTCTCCACAAGTGCCACAAGGCGAGCGCCGTCCGGGCCGGATTTTTTTCGAGCTTCTATCAGAAGCCGCTCTACCTCATTCTCCGCCAACACCTTCGGTAGGGGCCGGTTGCGTCTCGGCCCATCAACCGGGATGCATGGATCGTCGCTCCGAAGTCCTTCGGCGTAAAGAAATCCAAAAAACTGCCGCAGCGCCGACAGACGCCGAGCAGCTGTCGACGCTGCCAGGCCCGCGTTGGCCATGAACGCCAGATAATTCCGGATAACTCCAGTATCAACCGACGAGACACGAGCCCCTTCACCGCCCGCAAACTTTGCAAAATTTTCGAGGTCGCGCTGATAATTCTTCAATGTCGCTCGCGCGGCCCCTCGCTCGGCAGACATCATTTCGAGAAACAGCTCAACGTTCGTATCAGTCACATTCATCCGATCCTGGCCATCGGTGATCTTCGCGAATTCTCGGGAATCGTCCGTCAGAGGCCTTTCGCGAGCGCCGCCTCAAGCGCCAGCTTCCGAGCGTCGGGGTCCAAGCCCACTTCTTTGAGCGCAGATATGACAGCGTGCAGCGTTGTGAGATTGGCGCCTGCCGGGCCCACTTCACCCAACGCCAACAGCGATAACATAACCGTCTCTCCGACCCGGCGTTTTCTGGACGCCGTTTCAAGGGATCGCCAGAGCTGCACAGACGGCAGATATGCAGTCACGGTCAAAGAGGAACCCAGTAGCTCTTGCCATAAACTCTCTGGCACGTCGTACCCAATCGCATCCATTAATGTCAGCGCCACCGCCGCCCGCTCGTAAGCGTTGTCACCCGAGCGCTTCTGTTCGCCTTCCCACCAGCTTTGAAGTGCATCGGGGTTCCATCCCAGAGAGCTCTCCACGTCCATAAGCTGGACAAGAGGCCAGAGATCCAAGATGGCAACAGCAGCATCTGGAACGTCATTGGAGGCGGTCCGGGACATCATATCGAACCATCTGCGCGCTGCGGGTACGTCTCCCGCCGCGAGAAGCGCGCGTCCGATCTCCGATGCCGCCCACGCAAGACCGGGTGTGGGATCAATGGCGCGACAAATGTCGCGCATGACGCGCGCAGTCGTATTGAACCCACCAGCAAGACGTGCCCGCGACAAGGCGGTTACGACAACACGGGCCCGACTCTGCGCTTCTATCTCAATCGATGCCACTTGATACAAAAGCGCGTTGATCCGCGGTCCGGCTTCCTCGACAGCCAGCGTACCCCAACCCAACCGGTCATCCGGGGACATTTCGACGCTTGCGTAAATTTCCGCAAGGGCATCTGGCGAAAGGGCTCCTGCCGCCTCAGCCCGCTCCGCCGCCAAAAGCCGCGTTGCCAACGGAGCATTGGGAGAGGTCGCAATAGAACGCAAAATAGCGGGCCGTGCTCCGGGAACGGCGTCGTCAGGCACATCCAGTCGCGCGGCGCGCAGCATGGCCAAATGCAATGGCGACGGGTCGATAAGACTGCTTGGCGCGTTCTTTGAGTCACCGACGAGCGATGCAATCAATTCAAAAAATGAGACGTCTCCACCGCCGCCCTGCTCTTGCAGCAATGAAACACCGAGTTGTGCCGCGGCATTCTCGCCGCTGAGGGCCTTGCAGAACGTCAGCCCTTTGAGCCAATACGGGTCGTCGCTGTCACGAAGTAGAGCTTCGATGTTGGTGCATGCGCCGGCGTGGTTTTCGGACAGAAGCATGCTTTCTACTTCCGCACGAGCAAGCGCGATGTCCTGGAGTCGCGAGGGCGCCAACCGTAGAAGGTCCGTCACGAGATCGGTTTGTCCGCTCGCACTCAACCGTTCCACCCGCAGCCCAAGCAAGCTCGGGGCGATCGGTGCGCCGACCGGAACCCGTGCTTCCGACAACAGGAGTCGACGCGTCAAATCCTGCATGACCGGCGACAAGGTTTGAACTGGAAGGCGCGGCAGGAGCCCCTCAATGAAGGCGCGACTGCTTCCCGTCCACATATCCGTGCCGAAGCCGCCGTCTTCTTCGGTCAGAAGGCCGACGGAAGACGGATCGATGGTCGCGAGTTGACCCACGACCACGTTGCCGCCCTGAACGATTGAACGAATTTTAGATGAGCTTTCAATCGGTGGGTTCGATTCGGTGTTTTCATTTGGAACCGAATTCGTACCAGGAACCACAGTTTCCTGCTGTTGGCTTGGCGTGCCGGGAATGAGCTTTACCGGTGGTCCAACCTGGGCATGGGCGGCGACGCCAAACAATGCACAAAACACCACGCCGACCAGCTGCGATCGGCGAAATTTCCCACGTGACAGGCGATCAGCGCGGAAATCTCTCATCGGGCAAAACCTTTTCCACTCGCTCTGAGGGTGGGGGAATATCCCACGTCGCAAGAAATACCGCTCCGCCAATAACGGCCAGCAACATGATGATGAGTACGATGTAAGGCACCTTGGACATCAAACTAAGTAAACCTTGAAGGGGCGCGCCAGGGGATCAGGACAGCCTCCGAACACGTATGCTAAAGTGTAATTGTGGCGAAGTTGGGTCAGTCTATCGGCTCGCGAATCGGGATTCAATGTCCCGAACTCTCAGCCGAAGTGCGATTTCCCAAGGGACCCATTCTGACTTTCGGCTGCTGATTCATATGTCCAAACCAAATTCATCAGCGACATCTACCACCCCGAATCGCATGCTTGTCCTGGTCGGACTGATGGGTTCAGGCAAAACTACGATTGGGCGCCGGCTCGCCGCCCGGCTGGATGTTCCATTCGTCGACGCCGACGATGAAGTGGAGCGGGCCGCAGGGTGCTCTATCGAAGACATGTTCGAAGTCCACGGTGAGGCAGCGTTCCGTGAAGGGGAAATGCGCGTGATCGCACGATTGCTGGAGGGACAACCAGGAGTCATGGCGACAGGTGGTGGCGCCTTCATGAATGAGGAGACCCGTGAAAAGATCATGGAGTCGGGAATATCGATTTGGCTTAGGGCAGATTTGGATGTGCTCGTTCGGCGTTGCGGACGGCGCGACGACCGGCCACTTCTCAAAGGCGGCGATATGCGCGAGACATTGGAAAACTTGATTGATCAAAGGTATCCGATTTACGGGAAGGCCAACATCATCGTGGATACCGGTGATATGCCGCACCGCACGGTTGTCGACAAGATTATGGATGAATTGGCGGCAGGAGATTTTATATTGGCAGGGCCCGCGGACTTGCACGAGTAACTGACACATCGATGGAAACCACTCCCAATGTCGTCGACGTCTCACTTGGTGAACGCAGTTACCAAATTCACGTAGGGACAGACATACTGATGGAGACCGGCAAGTTCCTCGAGCCGGTACTTCAGCAAAAGCGCGTGGTCGTGGTGTCCGACGAAATTGTGATCGCATTGCACCACGCACGTCTCGCGGACTCCCTGGAGTCATCGGGGATCGAGCACGATTCGATCACGCTCCCCGCCGGAGAACACGTCAAGAGCTTCAAGCATCTTGAAATGCTGCTCGACCGCCTGCTTGAGATGCGCGTTGAGCGGGGCGACGCAATCGTCGCCCTCGGCGGCGGCGTGATCGGCGACCTCGCCGGATTTGCCGCCAGCACTCTGCGTCGCGGTGTCGATGTTATCCAGGTGCCAACGACATTGCTTGCTCAAGTCGACAGCTCTGTTGGCGGTAAGACCGCAATCAATACCCGATTCGGGAAAAACCTCGTTGGCGCATTCCACCAGCCGAAGTTGGTACTGGCCGATACAGAGACGCTCGCGACGTTGCCCGAACGCGATATGCGGGCGGGGTACGCGGAGGTCGTGAAGTATGGCCTCATCGACCAACCGGATTTCTTCAGTTGGCTGGAATCCAACGGAGCACGCGTGATCTCGGGAGATCCAGAAGCCACGCGTCACGCCGTGGTCTCGAGCTGCCGGGCCAAGGCACGATTCGTGTCAGCTGACGAACGGGAAGCCGGGTCGCGCGCCCTGCTCAATCTCGGTCATACGTTCGCCCACGCCCTGGAAGCCGAGGTCGCCTACGAAGGCCAGCTCATGCATGGCGAGGCGGTAGCAATCGGTATCGTTATGGCGTTCGAGCTATCGACTCGCATGGGCCTTTGCCCCGTCGAAGATGCCGCCCGCGTCCGGCGCCATATTGCCGATACCGGCCTGCCGACCTCAGCCACCTCAATCTCCGGCCTGGAGAACGTTCACCCAGAAACATTGGTCGGCCATATGCGCCAGGACAAAAAGGTACGCGGCAAGCAGTTGACGTTCATTCTTTGCCACGGGATCGGCCAAGCCTTTATCACTTCGGATGTCGATGAACAGGCGGTAATCGCAATGCTTGGGGAGGAATTCGCGGCCTCAGCATGACGTCCCGATGATACATTGCCTGACGATGTTACTCGCTGAATTCACCCTGGCCAGCGGGTGATAGGAAACTACGGATTCAGCCCTTCAATTACGGACCACAAAGCTTGGAATCGACGCTTCTCATCTCTTTGATCGCGATAGCGGGACTGCTCGTGCTGTCGGCGCTGTTTTCCGGTTCCGAGACCGCACTGACCGCATCAAACCGTGCCCGCATTCATCATCTTCTGCGCAAGGGGAATCGCCGCGCCCGCGTGGTAACACAACTCATGGAAACTCGCGAGCATCTGATCGGGGCGATTTTGCTGGGCAATAATCTGGTGAACATTCTTGCCTCTGCCCTCGCGACCAGCATCCTGATCACCTACTTCGGTGATCTTGGCGTCGCGATCGCCACCGTCGTCATGACAGTGCTGATCTTGATCTTCTCTGAGATTCTTCCCAAGACCTACGCCTTGTCCAACGCCGATCGCGTTGCCTTGGGTGTTGCACCAATCATTCGGGTTTTCGTTGCCGCCTTTTCACCATTCACCCGGGCACTGAATTTCGTGGTGGGCATCGCGCTGCGCTTGCTGGGTGCCGGAAGTGGGAACCCCGAGGTCGCCACCGCGAGCGAGGAGATTCGAAGCACAATCGACTTGCACGTGATCGACGGAGAGGTGGTCAAGCACGAGCGCGACATGCTTGGCAGCATCCTCGACCTGACCGAGGTCGAAGTTGGCGAGGTCATGGTTCATCGTGGAAACATGTTCGCGGTCAATGCGAATGATCCTCCATCAAGCCTCCTTGAGGAGATCCTCTCCAGCCCATACACGCGCATTCCCGTATGGCGTGACGACGCCGACAACATCGTCGGGATCGTTCACGTCAAGGATTTGTTGAAAGCGTTCCATTCTCACCAAGGGCAGTTCGACGACCTCGACGTTGCCTCGGTGATTGCAGAACCATGGTTCGTTCCGGAGACCACGTCGTTGCGCCAGCAGCTCAATGCTTTTCGGCGCCGTCGCGCGCACGTCGCGCTCGTCGTGGATGAATACGGAACCCTGATGGGGCTCGTCACCTTGGAAGATATTCTCGAGGAGATCGTCGGGGACATTGCGGACGAGCATGACGTGCCGGCGCCGACCGTCCGGGCACTCGGTGACGGCTCCTACATTGTGGATGGCGCAACAACAATCCGAGATCTCAACCGGCTGTTCGACTGGAGTTTACCCGATGAAGAAGCCGCGACCGTCGCAGGATTGGTGATCTACAGTGCGCAGGTGATCCCCGAAGTAGGCCAGGTCTTTACGTTCTTTGAATTCAGATTCGAAGTGCTCCGACGTCAAAGAAATCAGATTGTATCCCTCCGGATAACGCCAGCTCCGAAGCGGCAGGTCGAAGCTTTGTGAAGCGATTGCCAGTCGTGCGCTGTGCCGTCATCACGCTGACCCGGAACTTCATTTCAAATCCCGCCTCCGCCCGACAGAGCCCCGGCGCCTTATGATCCTGAACCACATCGCGCAATTGGCTCCAGTAGCCGCGCCAGTCTTGATCACGATTGCCACCGGCTACGCATGGGCGCGGCAGGGGCGCGCACTCGATGTCCGATTTCTTGCAAACCTGATCCACAACGTGGGCATGCCGTGCATGATTTTTTCAACCTTGACCCGGGTGAATGTCGATCCCCTGGTCTTCGTCGATATGGGCTGGGCTTCCCTCGCGACTCACCTCGCCTTCGTCCTGATCGGTGCCCTGGTGTTGCGCGCCGCACGCCTACCGCTTTCGGTTTATCTCAACGGCATGGTCTATCCGAACGCGGGTAACGTGGGATTGCCTTTGTGCTTTTTCGCTTTTGGAGAATTTGGCCTGGCGTTGTCGATCGCCTGGTTCACGATCGACTCGGTGATGGCGGCAACGCTGGGCGTCTGGGTCGCGTCCGGAAAATTCACGGGCCGGGATTTGATCCGGGCGCCGCTGATCTACGCGGCGCTGGGGGCGGTGTACTTTCTAGCAAGCGGGACCAAACCGCCGGTGTGGCTTGCCAATACCACGGGCCTGATCGGAGGCTTAGCGATCCCATTGTTGCTGGTGTTGCTCGGCGCGTCCCTTGCGACGTTACGAGTGACCAACCTGAGACGTGCGGTGCTGCTCTCGGTTCTCAGACTAGGCATGGGATTCGGCATCGGCGTCATCGCGGCGTGGTTGTTTGGATTTGAAGGCGTGGAACGTGGCGTCTTGATCATCAACTGTTCCCTGTCAGTCGGAATCATCAACTATCTCCTCTCTCAGTATTACAACCGAGAACCCCAAGAAGTTGCGGCCATGGTCGTGGTCTCCGGCTTCATCTCAATCGCCACGCTCCCCCTGTTATTGGCGTACGTGCTGTGACCACGGAAATCTTTGCCATTGTCGCACCCGTGCTTCTCGGCGCCGCCTTGGGGTTCGGTTGGGCGCGATACGGCCCCCCCTTCAACACCGAGCTGTTGACGTCGTTGGTTCTCATAATCGGCACGCCCTGCCTAATTTTCTCTACACTGACGAAATTCACCGTTGATCTCGAAACGGTCGGCAATATGGCGTTGGCGACACTCATGTCACTGGCGTTCATTTCAGTGGTCGGCGGCAGTATTCTGTATGTCACCCGGCAGCCCGTCAGAACTTTTCTTCCCTCGTTGCTGTTTCCGAACGCTGGTAATATGGGATTACCGCTCTGCCTGTTCGCATTTGGCGATGAGGGGCTTGCCCTCGGGATCGCTTTTTTCACGGTAACGTCCGTGGGAAACTTCACGCTTGGTGTATGGCTTGCATCGGGCGATATGTCTCCATCGAGGCTGTTGCGCACGCCACTCATCTGGGCAGCGGTCGCGGGCGTGGCTTTTCTCGCCACTGGCGTCAATCCGCCGCTCTGGCTGGCCAATACAACGCAATTGATCGGAGGCTTCACGATTCCTGCGATCCTCATCGCTCTTGGGGTGGCCTTGGCTCAAATGCAAGTGAAGAATCTGGGACGCGCGATCCTGGTCGGGGTGCTCCGCCTGGTTCTCGGTTTCGCCATCGGTCTGGCGCTCGCGCACCTGTTCGAATTCGACGGCATTGCGCGCGGGGTGATCATTCTACAGTGCACGATGCCAGTAGCCGTCTACAATTTCCTGTTCGCTCAACGGTATGACAACCGCCCTTCAGATGTTGCCGGGGGGGTGGTGATTTCAACAACGATCTCGTTTTTGACCTTGCCCTTCTTGATCGCTTTTGTGATTTGACGAAGCTGACAGCTTGCTTCTTCCCCCAAGAGCCCACGGTCCGATTTATGGATCTTCGCCGACAGCCCTCACCTGTAGTGCGAGCGCATGGACACGGTCTGCGAGTTCATCTGCGAGCACCCGGTAGACCATCCGCTGGCGCTCCACGCGGGAGGCCCCTTCGAAAGCCGCAGAGACGATCTCCACACGAAAGTGTGTCTCCCCCTCAGGGCGAGCGCCAATGTGCCCCGCGTGTAGATGGGACTCATCAACGATGTCGAGACGGGTCGGAGAAAACGCGTCCGTCAACTTGGCTTCAATCGAATTCGCGATGCTCATGTTCTCATCCGTATAAAGCCGATTCCATTGCTTCGCGTGAAGTTGGCCGGTCAACTAGGGCTTCCCCTGGCAAGGCTTGCTCTGGACCAGCAGAGTCATGCACGTTGATCAGCCGAGATCACCCTGTCAAGGCAGACTGATTGCCGTCGGAGGTGTGCGCAGGACCATGGTTCCATCCTCTGACCATCTATGGGCATTCTGGACTCAAACGGTTGTCAGCACATATGCCTGAATTCATACTTGAGTTATGCCGCCGTCAAAGCTCAAGAGTTTTTCTCCGGTGCAAACCGTCCGCCTCTGCGATTACCCAGAATGTGGCGCGGCTGGAGAATTCCGCGCGCCGCAGTCACCACATGCCCTTAATTCCTTTTTTTGGTTTTGCCTCGATCACGTCCGCGCTTACAACGCCACATGGAATTACTTCGACGGCATGTCGCAGAACGAAATCGAGAAATTTCAAAAAAGTGCTGTCACGTGGCACCGCCCCACCTGGCCTTTTGCTTCGGAATCCGGAGACAAAAATAAAAATACATCTTCGTCCGATCGCGATTTTTTCTCCAGTTACCGCGATGATTTTGGGGTTTTGTGGGGAGAAAGTGCCGCCACCGATGACGACGAGAGACATCAGAGACGGCGAGTGACGTCGGAAGAAAGACGCTCTTTGGCCGAACTGAACCTTGACTCAGACGCGGACTTGCAACAAATCAAGGACCGGTACAAGGAACTGGTCAAAAAGTTCCACCCCGACGTCAATGGTGGCAGCATAAAAGCCGAGGAACGGCTGAAGGCGGTCAACCAGGCGTATGGCAATTTACTGTCTTCCGGCTACACCTGAGTCGTAGCCCTCAACAACACGGACTCACTTTATGGATTCCTCGGATACTGCGGTCGAAGAGACCGAACAGCCGCTCGGTGTTCCCGACATCAAAATCTCGGTCAACCAAGTGTTCGGCCTCGATACGGAGCTTCAGGCACCTGCATTTTCACAGACGCACGAATTGGTGCCTGATGTCGACGAAGCATATTGCTTCGATCGCGACACCACGCTCGCGATCCTCGCGGGCTTTGCCTACAATCGGCGCGTTATGATCCAGGGCTATCACGGCACTGGGAAATCAACACATATCGAACAAGTCGCGGCCCGCCTCAATTGGCCCTGTATTCGCGTCAATCTCGATTCTCATATCAGCCGGATCGACCTCATCGGAAAGGATGCGATCGTTATCAGAGACGGCAAGCAGATCACGGAATTTCGTGAGGGAATGCTGCCGTGGGCGCTGCAATCTGCGACGGCCTTGGTCTTTGACGAATATGACGCTGGCCGGCCCGACGTCATGTTCGTCATCCAGCGGGCACTCGAGGCAGAGGGCAAGTTGACCTTGCTGGATCAGAACAAGGTTATTCGCCCACATCCAGCGTTTCGTCTTTTTTCCACGACGAACACCATCGGCCTTGGCGATACCACGGGTCTCTATCACGGCACGCAGCAGATCAATCAAGGCCAGATGGACCGCTGGAACATCGTCTCCACCCTCAACTACCTCTCACACGATGCAGAGGTAGAGATCGTTCTGGCGAAGACACCCGCCTATGACACGCCGGAGGGCCGCAAGATAGTCGCGAACATGGTCATGCTCGCCGACCTTACACGGGCCGGATTTATCAACGGCGACCTTTCGACAGTGATGTCTCCTCGGACAGTGATCACGTGGGCGGAAAACGCAAGTATCTTCAACGACGTCGGGTTCGCGTTCCGGCTGACGTTTTTGAACAAATGCGACGAAGTCGAGCGGACGACGGTGGCTGAATATTATCAGCGCTGTATCGGGGAAGAGCTGCCTGAATCCGCCGCCAATGTCACTTTGATGTAGCTGCGTCAGCAGCCTCATCCGTCGAGGAATCATGAGCCAGCCGGAAAGTCCTGTCGAACCCTTCAAGCGGGCCGTCACCGCGACAATGCGTGCTATCGCGGAGGACGATGAGTTGGAAGTCTCCTACGGCTCGGAGGGATCCGGCATTAGCGGATCCCGCGCCCGGTTGCCGCTTCCTTCGCGCGAACTTCCGACGAACGAAGTGGGCCAAATTCGAGGGATGGCGGATTCGATCGCGCTGCGACTTCGCCACCACGACGAGCAATTGCATGCGGCCCGCGCACCCAAAGGGCAGGATGCCCGTGCGCTTTTCAACGCCGTTGAGCTTGCCCGAATTGAGGCAATCGGTGCGTTGCAAATGGTTGGCGTGTCCCAAAATCTGGATGACGCCCTGGAAAAGGAATGCGAAGCACGCGGCTTCGCAAAAATGGAATATCAGGAGCAGGCTCCGATCGCCGACGCTGTGCGCCTTATGCTGCGCGAACAGCTAACCGGCAAGGCGGCGCCGGAGAGCGGCAAACGCATTGTCGACCTATGGCGTGATGCCATCGAAGAGAAAGCCGGCAGCGACTTCCGGGAACTTGCCGAGACGATAGAAGACCAGGCGTCCTTTGCCGCCGTGGCACGCCGGCTCATCGCTCACCTCGATCTAGCCGAGGACTGGGACGGCGAAGACGAGGAACTCGATCAATCGTCCGATGACGAAGAGACGGATCAGGAGAACCAGGAAGATAACGGAGACGGTTCACCGCCAGAAGGCATGTCGGCGGAGACCGAAGAGGCTGCCGACGGCGAGAGCGACGGCGAGACTGATTTTGTCGCGTCCGACCAGATGCAGCCGCTCGGGGACGGCGAGGAAGATCCTGGAAAATCAGAACACCCCTGGTGGCCGGACGGGCTCTACGGCGACAATTCCAACGAGCCGCCGTATCAAGCGTATGCCACTCAGTTTGATGAAATCGTCGAGGCCTTTGAGCTTTGCGATACTGAGGAATTGGCACGACTTCGAGCACAATTGGACCGACAGGTTCAACACCTTCAGACCGTTATCGGCCGGCTCGCCAATCGCCTGCAGCGACGCCTGCTCGCGAAACAACAACGGTCATGGAAGTTCGACCTCGACGAAGGTTTGCTGGATGCCGCGCGACTGGCGCGCGTGATCATCAATCCGACGCATTCCCTGTCATACAAAATGGAGCAGGAAACCGATTTCCGGGACACGGTCGTCACATTGCTGATCGACAATTCGGGCTCCATGCGTGGCCGGCCAATCAGCGTGGCGGCAACGTGCGCCGATATTCTTGCCCGGACTCTGGAGCGCTGCGGTGTGAAGGTCGAGATATTGGGCTTCACGACCCGCGCTTGGAAGGGTGGCCAAGCGCGCGAACTCTGGCTGTCACAAGGGAAGCCTCCAAATCCCGGCCGCCTCAACGACCTCCGGCACATCGTCTACAAAGCCGCGGATGAACCTTGGCGGCGCGCACGCCGGAATCTTGGGCTCATGTTGCGGGAAGGCATCCTCAAGGAAAACATAGATGGGGAAGCCTTGCTGTGGGCTCATCATCGCCTCCTGGGCCGGCACGAACAACGCCGGATTCTGATGGTCATTTCAGATGGCGCGCCAGTGGATGATTCAACTCTGTCGATCAATCCCGGAAATTATTTGGATCGGCATTTGCGTCAGGTCATTCATTGGATCGAGTCGCGCTCATCTGTCGAGCTCACCGCCATCGGCATTGGTCACGACGTAACGCGCTATTACCGGCGCGCCGTGACGATTGTCGACGCGGAACAACTGGGTGGCGCGATGATGGACAGGCTCGCCGAATTATTCGACGAAGAGCCTCCGAAGCCCGTGCCGGGGAGATCGGCGCGTATCCACTGACCGCACCGTCTCGTTTCGATGTTGCGCCGGTCGATGTCAGACTGACAGGGCAGGCACGCCTGTTAAACGTGCTTCTTTAGAAATTCGAGAGTTTGCTGCCA
>Ga0302139_10001291_pt1 | contig 12271 bp, 12 predicted proteins | sample CBN3_331_MG_FD_203104 | JGI IMG/M metagenome (GOLD analysis project Ga0302139, IMG submission 203104) | Marine microbial communities from Western Arctic Ocean, Canada - CBN3_33.1 | ecosystem: Environmental > Aquatic > Marine > Oceanic | place: Canada: Western Arctic Ocean | collected 2017-09-15 | reverse complement strand
GATGTGGCGATCGCTGGAAAAGGTTGACAAGCCGCTGGTCGTTAGCATGGGCGATGTGGCAGCCAGCGGCGGGTACTACATTTCGATGGGGGCCGATGCCATCTTCGCGGAACGCGGCACGTTGACCGGCTCGATTGGTGTGGTCGGCGGCAAGCTGGCTTTGAAGGGGCTGTTCGAGAAGCTGGGCATCACCACCAGCATTGTTTCACGCGGCAAGAACAGTGGGGCGATGAGTCCCTTGGACGGCTTCTCAAAAAGTGAACGGGCCGCCATGACGAAACTTCTTTATGAGATCTACGACCAATTCACCCGCAAGGCGGCGGCTGGGCGGAAGATGAAGTACGAGACCCTCGAAAAACTGGCGCGGGGCCGAGTTTACACGGGCGAAATGGCGTTGAAGGTGGGTTTGGTCGACAAGCTCGGCACGCTGGAAGACGCCGTCGCACACGCACGCAAGTTAGCTGGGTTTGCTCCCGGTGACAAAGTCGACCGCATGGTTCTCCCGAAAGCGGCCAGTCCGTTTGAACAACTCTTCGGTCCCATCGATCCGGACGTCGAATCCAAATTGGCCACCGGCAGCCTGATCATGCAGGAACTGAAATCGCTCTCTCCCGAATTGGCCGAGAAGTTTCGCATGGTTCAACTGATCAACCTGCTGGCGAAGGAATCCCGGCTGACGTTGATGCCGTTTGCAGTGCGAGTGCGGTAACGGGAGTGAGAGATGGTGGATGGTTATTGCGGTGGATTCTCAAGCGGAACCAAAATGGTTGAGCGGGGTTCGATGAGAAGTGGCTGAGATTTGAAAAGCCGTTTGCTGATTCAAATACCTGGAGTGGAGGCCAATCGAGATGGTGACAGGACGAAAGGGTAGCCTGTTGGTGGCTGCGATGTTGGTCGTGTTGACGATCGCATCGCTTGCCGAGGCACAGGGCAAGAGGAAACCGCGGCGAAAAGGTGGGCGTGACCCCGACTTGCTGAAAGTTGGTGATGTGGCCCCTGATTTTAAACTGAAGACGCTCGACGGCAAGGAGACGGTTTCGCTGTCGAGTTTCAAGGGAAAACGCCCGGTGGCGTTGGTGTTCGGCAGCTACACCTGACCTCCCTTCCGGCGTCAGGTTGGCGCCCTGGAAGCGATTCAGAAGAAGTACGGCAAGGATGTGGCTTTCTACATGGTCTACATCCGCGAAGCCCATCCGACCGATGGCTGGCAGATCGGCAGTAATGTGCGGGACCGTGTTCTGTTTAAGCAGCCGAAATCGGTTGCCGAGCGAACGGCTGTCGCCCAAACGATGTGCACGAAGCTGAAAATCGACCTTCCCTGCCTGCTGGACGGGCTGGATAACAAGGTTGGGAAGGCGTATTCGGGGTGGCCCGACCGGCTCTACTTCGTCGGCGTTGACGGGAAAATTATCTACAAGGGCGGTCCCGGTCCGCGCGGATTTCGCCCTGCCGACTTGTCAGCGTCGATCGAAAAGTACTTACCAACGATCAAGGCGACCGGTAAAAAGAGCAAACATGCCGTTCGCGGTCTGGCCGTTTGGACAGGCGATGGTGCCTGCGTTCCGGCTTTTGTTGCGTTCGGTTGCAGGAATGGGCTGAAAATCCCATAATCACTGTTTGATTCGGTTCAGCGCGGCTTTGCACGCGGTGAAGGCGGGGAGTGTTTCGTCTGTAAGGCGGTCGCTTTGCGTTCTTTCCGGTTGGATGTGAAGCCCGGGTGAATTCGTTGTTTAACACCCTGTCCAGGCGTTGGTGAAAGGAAGGCTTTGTGGCACTCTCTCGTACGGAAATCAGCAAGCGTCGGAAGAAGAAGGCGCGGCTGAAGAAGAAGTTGAAATGTCGTTTCTGCCCAGATGGATGCGACCGTTCGCCGCGTCCGGTTTATGTCGACTTCAAAGATGTGCGAACGTTGCGAGCGATGATCAATCGCGAAGCGCACATCCTCTCGCGTCGTCGAACCGGCAATTGCTCAAAATATCAGCGAGCGGTTCGTCGAGCCGTTATGCGAGCTCGATTTATCGGGCTATTGCCGTACGTCGTTGAAGATTGATCCGGATCTCGCACGTTGCCGGGCGTTCTTTGATGTTCTGGCGGGTATGGGGTGGTCAGGTTCTATCGTTGATCTAATTCAGTTGAAACGGGTCATATCGCAAGGAGCAGGAGAGTGGTTACGATGGTTGTCGAACCGGTCGATGTACGGGCCGTCTTGTTGGAGTCTTCCGATTTCGGGGCAAACGAAATCGAACAGCTCGGCATGGCGATCGCCGCGAACCAGGTCGGAGAGATGCGGCAATATACGGGCGAGTTGGCCGTTAAGGAGTCGCTGTCGCAGCGCGATGTGCTTGCGCTGGGAATCACCTCTTACTTCTTGGCCCGACACACAGACGCTGATCGCTTTTTGTCTCAACTGAGCGACAACGGGTTGGCCGCGTATTATCACGCCTTGGTCTTAACCACGTTGGCTCGGTTTGAAGATGCGACCAAAGCGTTCGAGCGGGCATCGCAAGCCGGCTTCGATTCCGTCGTCTGCACATTGCTGCGAGCAGGCGTGATTCGGCGGCAAGGCAAAGTCGATGAGGCCGATGAATTGCTGACCGCAATTTCTCGCGAAGCGGCAACGCTGGCCGAGTATTCGCATCAAAAAGGCTGCATTTTCGCCGATCGCGGCGATATGCTGACGGCTATCGAATACTTCGAGCGGGCCGTTGATATGGATCCGCGGCACACCGAAGCCTTGTTCCGTCTGGCGAACGAAAGCAGCCTGCTGGGCAACGACGAGGAAGCGATCAAGCTCTACGAACGATCGCTCGCGAGGCCGCCCGTGTATCTCGGTGCGTTGATTAACCTCGGAATTCTCTACGAAGACAACGAAAACTACTCGGCCGCCGCGTTCTGCTTCCGTCGTGTTGTTGAGTCCGACCCGACAAACGAACGCGCTCGGCTGTATCTGAAAGACATCGAATCTTCGTCCGACATGTACTACGACGAGGATGCCGATCGACGTCAGCGCGAACTCGACCAGGTGATGGAGATTCCGATTACCGACTTCGAGCTGTCGGCTCGCAGCCGGAATTGCCTTGATCGTGCGGGGATTCACTCTTTGGGTGATCTCACGCGGACGTCCGAGCAAGAGCTTCTGGCAGGCAAGAACTTCGGCGATACCTCGCTGGTCGAGATCAACGCGATTCTCGAATCGCGTGGGTTGCGGTTGGGGCAAGAGTTGCCGCAAACCGTGCAGGCCGACCTGCCGGTATTTCGTGACGACGACCTTTCGCCGCAGGAACGGGCCATGCTGGAAGGCCCCGTCAGCGATTTGAACCTCTCGGTTCGTTCGCGGAAATGTCTTGCCCGGTTGGGGATCGGTACGGTCGGCGATCTTTGTTCCCGCACCGCCGACGACATGATGTCGGTCCGGAACTTCGGTGTGACATCGATGAACGAGATTCGAGCAGTGCTCGGAGAGAACGGTCTCAAGCTACGCAACGACTGATCGGCGAACGATTGGTTGGAACTGCGATTGGGCTTTGCCGGAAAACGCCGTCAGAGTTTGAATCATAACCCGAAGCGTAAGCGAGGGACGCAGGAGAATCGAGCCGACTCCCCGACTCCCTCGCTTACGCGTCGGATTAACTTGAGTTCTCCAACAAAGCTTAGTTGGAATCGCAGTGCGGCTCGTTTGACGCCAGCTGTTCGGTAGGGAAATCCTGGTACGGTTCGTCGTCCTTCAGAATACAGACGGCGAACCACCACGTGACTCCGACTTGCACCAGCCAGGGCAGCCACAGGCCCCACACGACCCACGAAGGCGTCCCGAGAATCAGCTCGGGTTCGAGGGGCCGTTCGTCCGGTGGAATCCAGCCCAGCAGCGACAGCGTGGTTCCGCAGTAAGCGAACCCCACCAGCCAGACGACGACCACCACGCGGGCTTCCCGCAGGCATTGGCGCACATGACGAGCCTGCGATGTGAGGAATCCGTCTGTTTTCTGGGTGGGGGTGTTCATGAGGATGGGCTGTTGGTTTCGGTCGATTGAAACGCGGGTGTCTCGCCGGGAACCGGGGAGTTCGTAAACGTGCCCCGATCGAGAACCGCCTGCCGACCGCCATGCCGTTCAATTAACGCTTCCTGATCGGCCTTGGCTTGGGCATCGACGGCTTCGGGGTCGAGAATCTCGCTTAACTTCGCTTTCAGCTTTTCGAGCAGTGCCTGGTGCGCCGGGTCGCCAGCCAAGTTGACCAACTCACGCGGGTCCGTTTTCAGGTTGAACAGTTGCGGAGCCGCATTCACAAAGTGCACGTACTTGAATTGGCCGTCACGAAGCATGTAGTAGGCGTTGTGCGATGCGACCGCATGGTATTCACTGAAGGCCACCCGGTTCAGGCATTCGCCGTTTGCGATCGGCCAGAGAGACGTGCCGGGCAAGTCGGCTTCGTCAGCGGTCGGCTCGACACCGACGGCATCGAGAATTGTCTGGTAACAATCGACGAGAGTGATCGGGTCGTTCGAGACTTCTCCGGCGGGCACATCGGGGCCCGCCATGAGGAACGGGACGGCGGCCGATTCCTCGTACATCGTGAATTTTCCCCACAGGCCACGGTTGCCCATGCTTTCGCCGTGATCGCTGGTGTAGATAATTCGCGTGTCGTCAGAGAATCCGTTGGCCTCAAGTGCATTCAGCACCTTACCGACGTTCCGGTCCAAGTGGGTGCAACAGCCGTAATAGGCCGCCATCATGCGCCGCATCTCTTCTTCGGTGAACGGCTCTTCCCATTGCATCACACGGCGAAAATTCTCGAACGCCGGATGGCTGGGTCGTTCATCGAGACGCCATTGGTCAGGCAACGGGATTTTGTCGAGCGGGTACAGGTCGTACAGTTCCTGAGGGGCGATGTAGGGTGGGTGCGGGCAAACGAACGAGACGAAACAAACCCACGGTTTGGCCTCTTCACCACCATCGGCCCCGCCGCGATCGGATTCGGTTCGGCGTTCCGCCAGCCAGTCGGCGGTGTGTGCGGCGATGTCGTCGTCGTAATCGAGGTAGGTTGACGATCCTGGCCCGGCTCCGCTGACACCTACACGTGCTCCCTCTCGAACGGGCAAATCGTCGCGGAACGATCCCATCACGTCGCCTTGGCCGCCCACGACGTTCAACGGAACGATGTGTTTCCCGAAACCATCTGCGTCGTCGTCGGAGCGATAATGCAGCTTGCCGATCGATTCAACACGATGCCCCGCTTCGATCAGCCGGTGTCCCCAACCCGGAACACGACCCTCGTAGGGGAATGCGTTGTCCCAATAGCCGATCTGGTGAACGTATTGTCCCGTCGCCAGGCTGGCTCGGGCGGGAACACAAATTGGGCAATTCGTGTAGGCGGCATCGAACCGCGTCCCCCGCTCGGCGAGCCCGTCGAGATGGGGTGTTTGCACGAACGGATGCCCATAGCATCCAAGTGCGTCGCGTTGGTGTTGGTCCGAGATGATGAACAGTAGATTTTTAGGTTGCATGGTTTGAGCAGTGTTGCAAGCCGCCAAATGAAACGCAACCGATGCTGAAGAATCGAGGATTTCAGGCACTATTGACGGTTCTTGCGACCGGATCCGTTCGTTCGAGGGGGGCTTGGAGGGGGATCGTTAAATTCGTTCCAGTCGGTACGTTCAGAAATCGGAATGCGACGTGAGGGATCCCCCTTGCTTCGAACCGAAACGGTTTTAGAATGGATGTGACATACTCCAGTTCCGCACAAGAGCCGGTCAAGGAATGAGTTGAAGTTGGCACCGGGCGGAAAGGAAGAGCCGGAAGGCGTTTCCAGTACGGTGGAAATGCGAATGGTTTGGAGTGTTCACGTCTTTTTCCTTTCCGCTGAATGTTTTTTCGGAGCCTGGTTGGCATGGCCAAGAAGTACATCAACCACGAAGAAGCCGCTGAGATCCTGGGTGTTTCGCAGGATGAACTCGCACGACTGCGCGAGTCCGGCGACATTCGGGGATTCTCCGATCGTGGCGCCTGGAAATTCAAAGCGAGCGAGATTGAAGAGTTCGCGCGCTCGCGGCAGACCGATTCCAGCCCCGATGTCCCGCTGCTCAGCGGAAATGGAGGTCGGTCGGTGTTGTCCGATGAAGACGAGGTGGGTGAACAGCCGACCGAAATCCGTAAAGGAGGCGGTGCCAAGAATCCGGCGGATTTGGGAACGTCCGACAGCGACGTGAAGCTCGTGCTCGACGAAAGTCTGCTGGAAGACCCTGAGGAGGGCACGTCCGATGTGAACCTGTCGTTCGATAATTCCGACAGCGACGTCCGCTTGATGAGTGATTCCATCCCGCCGGATGGAAATGGGAGCGACAGCGATGTTTTGCTCGTTGGTTCGGATTCCGACAGCGATGTCAAACTCGTACCCGATGACGATTTGGTCGACCACAGCGATAGTGATGTGAAGTTGCTGGCCGACGATTCCGGCTTGTTGTCCGGGAGCGATAGTGATGTGCAGCTTGTCGGGACAGATCCGATCATCAGCCTCGACAGCGAAAGTGACGTGCAACTCATTGGTGCGGATTCCGACTTCGGAAGCCTGGCAAGCAGCGATAGCGGGATTGCCTTAGTGTCGTCGGACGATAGCGGCCTGACACTCGATCTTGCCGGCGATGACGACGATGCGTCGGTCTTCGCTGAGGATAGCGGTATTGGTCTGGCGGACGATCCCGGCATGACAATGGCCCTTGGGGCCGGCAGCGATCTCTCGCTTGATAGCGGACTTTCACTCGAAACCGATGATAGCGGAATCTCGCTGGTGTCTGATGACAGCGGCCTGACGTTTGAAATCGCCGACAGCGGCATCTCCCTGGAAACGGCCGATAGCGGCATTTCTCTGCAGGCGACCGACAGCGACATCGCGCTGGTCAGTTCAGATTCGGACGACGAATTGGGGCAAACCGTTCCCATGCTCGACGTCTCTGATTTCGACGACGACCTCGATGCCACCAGAGTGGAGGTTCCCACGCTCGGTGGGGACGACGAAGACGAGACCAACGTCATTCTCTTCGATGACGACGACGAAGACGTCGACGAATTCTCCGCCACCGTTGTGAAGAAATCGGCCGACGATGATCTCGATGACAGTGAGGAGTTCGGGCTGGTCGACGAATTCGAGGACGAATTCGACGATGAGTTCGACGATGAAGACGAATTGGAAGTCGCTGAAGATGTGATGGGCGAAGACGACGAACTCGATGTCTTCGATGCCGGCGACGACGACTTTGAAGACAGCTTCGAAAGCGGAGCCAGCGAAGTCGGTTTTGCTCCCGCAATGCAGCAGATAGCCGCGCCCGTTGCGGCCGAGTGGGGCGTGGGCACCTTCGTTGGTCTGTTCCTGGCGACCGGTGCCATGGCCGCTTGCGGCACCGTGATGTACGACCTAGTGCTCACCATGTGGACCTGGGGCGACCCCTCACCCGCCACGGGCTTCCTCCTCGAAACGTTCCGCGGCCTGTTCCAGAACTAACGGTGTTGCTCTCTGGAAGCAGCCAATCGGCAAGATATGCCGGTGGGGGCGGAAACGCCCTGGTTCCTCTTGGCAGGCATTGCGGCAGCCGATATAACCCGCCCCGCAACATGGCTTGTCCTTCGATGCGCCCCGGATAAGGCGATCGGTGGTCGGCCTTGTCTCACCTCTCTCTCAACTTCCCACGAACAATTTTGATACGTCCTCGGATCGTCCGTCGCAAGACGCATCCCGCAGGTCGGCTTGCATTGGCAGTCAGCCCATGTTGTCCGACATAACGGATTCGTTGCGGTCGCGGTCTGAAAAGGAGCTCTCCTATGCGCACTTTCCGTGTTGCTGCGGGCCGGTTCATGCCGTTGTCGCTTAGCATGCTCGTCGGATCGACGATGCTCGTCGGCATCGGCTGTAATACTCCGAACCCCTACGTGCGGCAAAGCCAGCTCCGCTCTCGGCAACTCCACGAGCAAAACAAGCTGCTCGCCCAGGAACGCGACAACGCGAGCCAGTCGGCGTCGTCTCTGGCTTCTGATCGTCAACGACTTGCATCGGACCTCGACGTTGCCACCAAGCGTGTCAACAACTTGCAATCTGAACGTTCGCAACTGCAACAGCGCTACGCCAGCTTACTCAATCGGGCGAAGAATCAGTCGAGTCCACTGTCTCAAGACAGCACGCGTCGTTTCGAGGAATTGGCCCGCAAGTACCCCGGCTTCGAGTTCGACCCCAATACGGGCGTGAGCAAATTTCACTCAGATATTCTCTTCGGCTCGGGAAGTGCCACCGTCAAGAACTCCGCAGGGGGCGCCCTTCGCGATTTTACAGCCATTTTGAATCGACCAGATGCCCAACGGCTTAACATCCTTGTGGTGGGACACACCGACGATCAACGCATCTCGAAAAGTTCCACACGGGCCAAGCACCCTACGAATCTGCATCTTTCGACCAACCGTGCGAATTCCGTCGTGCTCACACTCGCCAAGATGGGCCTGTCCGAATCGCGAATGGGGTCGGCCGGTTACGGCATGCATCACCCGGCGGTTCCCAATACCGACTCCAAAGCCCGACAAGCCAACCGTCGCGTCGAAATCTTCGTCCTCGCCCCCGACGCCATTGTCGCCGGCTGGGATCCCGGAACCAGCCGACGTTAGTGCTAATCATGAGAAGATCAAACCAGCCCGACGCGCGAGCGAGGGGACGCAGAAGGTCATGCGTCCCCTCGCTCGCGCGTCGGGCTGGTTTGAGTTTTCAAACGGCCTAGTGTTTGAAATGCCGCCGGCCGGTGAACACCATCGCCATGCCGTGTTCGTTGCAGGCGGCGATCACTTCGTCGTCCCCGCGTGAGCCGCCCGGTTGGATGACGGCTGCAATCCCCGCCTTGGCCGTTTCGTCGACGCCGTCCCGGAACGGATAAAACGCATCCGACGCCACCACCCCGCCGGTTGCCCGACCTTCCGCTTTGTACGCTGCGATGTAAGACGAATCCAGCCGACTCATCTGGCCCGCTCCGACCCCCACAACCGCTCCGTCCTTCACGAACACAATCGCGTTGGACTTCACATGCCGCGAGACATTCCACGCGAATTTTAAATCGACCAACTCGGCGTCGGTCGGCTTGCGGTCGGTCGGCACTGTCCAGTCGGCTTCGGGGTCGGCTTGCTCATCCCGATCCTGAACCAGCAATCCACCGGTGACGCGCCGATAGTCCCGGCTCGCAGCCCGTTCGCTACTGATCGCCGCACAACGCATCAGGCGGACGTTCTTCTTCCACTTCGGCCTGGTCGTTAACGCCTCGAAGGCATCCTCATCGAACGCCGGGGCGAGAATGGCCTCGACGAACCGGTTCGGCTGGCAGAGGAACTCAGCCGAGGCGAGGTCGACCGGTCGGTTGAAGCTGATGATCGAGCCGAACGCGCTGATTGGATCGCCCGCGTATGCTTTTTCAAGTGCGCCGGCCAGCGTTTCGCCGATCGCACAGCCGCAGGGGTTGTTGTGCTTGATGACGACGGACGCCGGGGCATCGAAGTCGCGAACGATATTCAACGCCGCGTCGAGGTCCAGCAGGTTGTTGTAGGACAGTTCCTTGCCATGCAGTTGCTCCGCCCCGGCCAACGTTGCCTCGTCGTGTGAAGACTCCACATAGAACGCCGCCTGCTGATGCGGATTCTCGCCGTACCGCAGGTCGGCCCGCTTCTCGAAAGACAACGTCAAGGCGTCATCGAAGGCGGAAGCGTTTTCGGTGGCGGTGATTTTCGCCATGTAGTCGGCGATCGCGCGATCATAATTCGCCGTCGTGGCAAACGCGGCCGCCGCCAGTTCACGTCGGAATGCATCACTCAGCGCACCAGCCTGCAACTCCGAGACAACCTGCTCGTACTGTGACGGTTGCGTGACAACGCCCACATAGGCATGGTTCTTCGCGGCGGAGCGTACCATGCTCGGGCCGCCGATATCGATTTGCTCGATCGCTTCAGGAATGGTCACGTCGGGCCGGGCGATGGTTTCTGCAAATGGATACAAATTGCAGACCACCAACTGGAAAGGCACGATGCCATGCTCGGCAATGGCGGCCGCGTCACCGGGCAGGTCGGGCCGACCGAGAATCGCGCCGTGAACTAACGGATGTAGCGTTTTCAGTCGGCCATCCATCACTTCCGGAAACCCGGTGTACGACGAAATATCGACCACCGGCACGCCCGCCTCTTCCAATGTCCGCCGTGTCCCCCCGGTCGAAACCAGCTCGAACCCCAGCGACACCAATGCCGCAGCGAACTCGGGCAGCCCGGTTTTGTCACTCACACTCAACAACGCCCGCCGCGATGTAGCCTCACTCATGAAACTCGATTCCCCGATGCTTGCGATTTCAGGTCAGTCACAAGCGGGCGATACTACGGCATGGGAATTGGATCGTCAAACAAAGGGCCTGTTTGGGTAGTGTCTCATTCCAAAGTGTACCACCCCCGAGCCTTCCGGTCGGCACGTGAGTTCACGGGTTAAAGACCCAGTGGTTCCATCCTCTCCGATCAGGATCAAGGCCATCAGGGCCGAAATCAGGTGGACCGACACAGTCGAACGTGAGCATGTCGCCGCGCAGCCGACATTCGATCCAGCCCAACGGATAGTAGACATCCATGAGACGACCATGTGGGAAGACTCGCTCGGGACAGCCATATGCCCCATCGTGTCTGTACTTCCCCAACCCAAAGTACCCGCCCGCATACGCCCCCAGCAGGACCAGCACGATGGCCGTCGCGGTGAGCCAACCGGTTGGTCGCCGTGATGTGGGGGATTCGGCCATGTTTGCATCCTGGTTGATGAGGGCGCTTTGGCGACGGAATTACATCACCCGATCGGCTGCCCAGGGGTAGCGGCGGCCCGCTTTGAATTCCTTGAAGTCGGTCTCGACGGCATCGTGGATCGTTGCCGGCTTGTAGTTCGCATTGATCTTGTCGAGCAACGCGATGATCTCTTTGTCCGGATAGCCGACCCCGCGAACTTCGAACGTGTCGCCATTGATGTCGAAGATCTCGAAGCGATCTTTCCAGGCACGGACCTTCCGCAGCATGCGCATCTCGCTGCGCATACGTTTCAGGAACTCGAACACCGCGTCGAGTTGGCCCGCCTCGAATTCAAACGTTGCTAATGGGATATAAGGCTTGGACATCGCTCCGCTCTGAAGAGAATCAAAATTTAATTTCACTCGAAGTAAAAGCACAACACCCTCATTAAACCTCCCCAGTCGTTGGCGTCAAGTGCGTACATTACTTCGTCGCCCCAGCCACGATGATTACGTCGTCAACACATGCATACCTTCCCCGTAAGTTGGGAATTGTCTGGCATTGTGGAAACCAACTCGACAACATAGAAAGTGAAAGTCGTAACGTTTTTAAGGCTTTCATTAGGACAGACCAACGGCCAGTACGGTTTGAACAATGTCCGGAAGAAAAAAATCGGCCAGGAGAATTAATCGATGCTTGCGAATTCAAGATTGAAGAACATCTTTGCTTCGTTTTTCTGCTCGTTGCCTGTCTTGCAGGCGTGGGAAACGCGGCGACGATCGACTTGGCGTTTCGTTGCGAACCCAACGGTGACGTCACGTTCTTTGCCGCCCTGAGTGCGAATTCAACCCTGTCGGTTCCAACAGGATCGCTGACGATCAATGGAGAGCCCAATCCGTTTCCATTCACAGATAAAGTTTCGGAACTTCCTGTCGACTTCGATGATCGCCGTAGCCCGAACATTTCGGAAGACAACGTCAAGTTCTGGCAGACAGTTGTTGTTTCCGGTTTGGAACCAAATTTCTATTTCATTCGCACCTTAAGTACTCCCAGCCAGATCGCGCTCCAAGGCTTCACCTACGTGGCCGTGACCTTACCCCCGTGAATAGTACCAGTGATTATGAGAGAATCCATCCCGGGCAAAGCCCGGAAAGGATTATTTCAGATGGCTCAGAAACGTTATGGTGTTGACCAAATTATCCCGATGTTGCGTCGTGCTGATATTGAACTTGGCAAAGGCATGTTAGTTCCTGATGTCTGCAAGTTGCTTGGTATTGCGACACAGACGTACTACCGCTGGCGTCAGAAGTACGGCGGGATGGCTCCGGAGATGGCCAAAGAACTCAAGGCTCTTCAAAAAGAAAATGTTCAGCTCAAGAAACTGGTGGCCGACCAGGCCTTGGACAACGCTATTTTAAAGGAAGCCGCGAAGGGAAACTTCTAGGCCCCGAGCGACGTCGTCGTGCAGTAAACGAAGTACGTCGTAAACTGGGGCCGGATCA
>Ga0302139_10001272_pt1 | contig 12357 bp, 10 predicted proteins | sample CBN3_331_MG_FD_203104 | JGI IMG/M metagenome (GOLD analysis project Ga0302139, IMG submission 203104) | Marine microbial communities from Western Arctic Ocean, Canada - CBN3_33.1 | ecosystem: Environmental > Aquatic > Marine > Oceanic | place: Canada: Western Arctic Ocean | collected 2017-09-15 | reverse complement strand
GATGGCGTCCTCAGGACCGGCGCCGAAGCCGATCTCCTCGATGAGGGTCTCCAGTCGGCCCCGGGCCCGCCAGGCGGCGTGCCTCGCCCACTCGGCGTAGAGGGTGGCATCGTCGTCGATGCCGATGAGGTCCCGTGACCGGGACTGGTCATGGCGGCTCCGGTCCAGCGCCACATAGGCGTTGACCATGGTGATCCGCTCGGCCGGGGCGGTCAACGACGCCCCGCGGTGGACGATCATGTTGCCGTGGAGGGCAATGGCGGAGCCTGGACCGGGGAAGTCCGGGGTGACGACCCGGTCGGCCGGCGGCCGCTCACCGCGTGCGGCCAGTTCGGCTGCCTCGTGCTTCGTGCCCACGAAGTACTCGAAGCGCCCGCCGGGGAGTTCGGTCGGGTCGCTCACGATCATCACGTAGTCGAGCGGGATGGTGTCGTGGTGCCACTTGTCGACGGCCTCGGACACGTCGCTGGGCTCGTAGTTGAGGTGGCCCAGGTGGACCGGCATGGTGTGGGGCGCCACGGGGATGCCGTAGATCACCGACATCACATCGGTGACCTCGGGGCTCAGGCAGAGGTCCCGCAGGAATAGCGAGCGGTAGCAACCACCCCGAACCGTCTGCTCGATCCGGTTGCCGGCACGACGGGCATGGGTCCGGAGCCTTCGGGCCGTGTCGAGCAGGACAGCGGCACCCTCGTCGGACAGCACGCGGAACGGCTCGGAGGCTGCCACGGGTGTGGCCGTCGGTTCAATCTCATCGGGCGTATACCCGAACTCGGCGAGGCTCCTGGTGGCCGGCGGTTCGCCCAGTGCTAGGTGGACGGCGGGGTCGAACTCCGGCTCGTCGGACAGCCACGTATAGCCGGGCGGCTGTTCGGCGGGGAACGGGACCGCGGTCATCACGGAGCGGACTCTACGAGAGGTGTACTTCGTTGGGCGAATGGACGAACCACCGGCCATTACTCGCGTCCTGATGTCCTGCGACCCGTCGTCAACCACTACGGCCACGACTGAGGGCGATACGCGATCAATGACCCGGGAGAACCGGGGAAGCTGTCGGGCGTTAGGGTCGGCTGCGATGCGCCCGGCGACACGCACGCTTGCGGCCTGCGTCGTACTGAGCGCCGTGCTCGGGACGATCCACGCCTTCAGCCTCTTCATCGACCCGTTCGAGGAGGAGCTCGACGCCGGTCGAGGTGCAGTCAGTTCCGTCTATTCGCTGGCACTCGTGGCCCTCACATTGGCGGTGCTGACCGGACATCCGCTGTTCCGACGCCTCCCAGGGCCGCTAATCGCCCTGGGTGCTGCAGGCGGTGCCGCCGCAGGACTCCTGCTGGCGTCATCGGCGGCGTCGATTGCCGGCCTCATCGTCGGCTACGGGCTCGTCTTCGGCGCCTCCAACGGCCTCGGCTACGCCTTCAGCCTCCAGCAGGGCGCTGAGGCGAACCCGGATCGTCGCGGCTTCGCCATCGGCCTGGTCACCGCCGCCTATGCCCTCGGAGCGGCGCTGGGCGCACTCTTTCTGGATGCCCGCATCGAGGCGGTCGGGGCCCCGGGGGCGCTGCGCTCACTCGCTGTCGTCATCGTCGTGGCGGGTGTGGTCTCGGCGATCCTCCTCGCCACCGGGGCACGGGTGGCACCTGCGTCCGACCAACCCCCGCCTACACGAGCCCTGGTCGGCATCGGACGGGTCACCCTCGCCGGCCCCATGGCGCTCGACCGACGCCTCCTCATCCGGCTCTGGACCGCCTACGGACTGGCAACCCTCGCCGGCCTGATGGCGCTCGGACACGCCGCAGCGATCGCCGAGGAAGCCGGTGGATCAGAGGGGGTCGGCGTGACGACCGTCGTCGTTGCCGGAATCGCCAGCGCCGCCGGTGGCACGTGGATCGCCTTCACCATCGACCGGGCTCGCCTGTCCTACCTGCTGGTCGGCCTTCCGGTCGCCTCTGCCCTGGCCCTCTGCGTCGCCGCCACGGCCACCAGTGGAAACACGGCACTCCTCGGGCTCTCACTCGTAGCGCTCGTCTACGGAGCCGTGATCGCCGTCTACCCGTTCGCCGTCAACCGGTTGTTCGGCGAGCGTCGGTATCCGGCCGCCTACGGCCGTGTCTTCACGGCCTGGGGGTTGGCGGGGCTTCTCGGTCCGCTCGGTGCGGGCACCGTCTTCGATTCATCCGGTGGGTACACGGTGCCCCTGCTGCTGGCGGCGGTGGCGGCACTGTGTTCAGCCGTCGTGGCACGACGAATCCCCGATGGTGTCGATCCGGTAGGCCACGCGTGAAGCGCCCTCCGACCTCGACGAGCCATCCTCCAGCTGGCAGGACCATCGTTGCGGTCGGCTGTCTTCGACTCAGGACACCGCAGGGTGCGGGTGGGCGAGGCACCATGACAGGTGCTTGGCTGGGCAGGTGGACGACATGACCAGACACCGCGCAGAACTCGAGGAGAATGGCTACACGATCCTCGAACGGATCATCGACGACGACCTGGTCGAGGGCCTGCTGGCCGACGTTCGACGGCTCGAGACCGGCCTGGAGCGGACGCCCGCCGACAACCGCTTCGAGGGCAATAGCACGACACGCACCTACAACCTGCTGGCCCATGGCGCGATCTGGCAACAGGTCCCCGTGCAGCCTCAGGTACTCGAACTGGTCGAGGGCGTCCTCGGCCCGCAATGCCTGGTGTCGTCGCTGGCCTCGATCTCGCTCGCTCCGGGCGAGACCGCACAGGTCATCCACGCCGACGACCAGATCCAGCCCATCGCCAAGCCGCACGTCCCCACGGTCTGCAATGCCATGTGGGCCCTCACCGACTTCACGGAGGCCAACGGCGCCACTCGGGTCGTCCCCGGCAGCCACCGCTGGCAGAACCCCGACTACAGCGCAGACCCGACCACGATCGAGACGGCCTGCGCCGAGATGCCCCGGGGATCGGTGTTGATCTGGCAGGGCAGTACCTGGCACGGCGGCGGCGCCAACACCACCGCCGACGAGGTCCGGATCGGGGTCTCCATGAACTACTGCGCCGGCTTCATCCGGCAGCAGGAGAACCAGCACCTCGGAATCCCCTCCGAGGTCATGGCCGGCTTCACTCCTGAGTTGCGTGCGCTCTGCGGACTCGACACCTACCGGGGCCTAACCGGCAACATCGAAAAACAGAGTCCCGCACACCTGCTCTACGGCGACACTCCGGACATGCCCCTCTGGGACTACGACCCGCTGGCCGACCAGTAGACACGCCCATGGCCCGCCGGCTCACCGACCATTCGGTCCTGACCTTCGACTGCTACGGAACCCTCATCGACTGGGAGACGGGCATCTGGGACGCCCTGCAACCCCTCCTCGCTGCGAACCCACCCGCCGACCACTCTCGTCGTCATGTACTCGGTGCATTCGACCGCTTCGAGGCCGCCCAGCAGGCTGCTACGCCCACGCTGCCCTATCCGGGCGTACTCGAATGCGTCCACCGATCCCTTGCCGAGGACTTCTCACTGGAAACCTCGGCGGAACTCGATGCGGCCTTCGGGGCGTCGGTGCCGTCGTGGCCGGCGTTTCCCGACTCCGCCGACTCCCTCCTGTACCTCGCCACCCGTTTCGACCTCGTGATCCTGTCCAACGTCGACCGTGCCGGGTTCGCAGGATCCAACGCCAGGCTCGGGGTCGACTTCGATGCGATCTACACCGCCGAGGACATTGGGTCCTACAAGCCCAACCCGGCCAACTTCGAATACCTGTTGAGGCACCTGGCCACCGACCTGGGGCACTCGAAGGCAGACGTCCTCCACACGGCCCAGGGCATCCGCCACGACCACGTCCCGGCCCGTCGAATAGGGCTGGACAACGCCTGGATCGACCGTCAGCGCAGATCGGAAGCCGGTGAATCCGTCGACCAGGACCGACTCCCTGCGTTCGACCACGTGTTCTTCTCGATGGCCGAGATGGTGGCAGCGGTAGAGGACGAGTCCCCCACCGACTGACCCCTCGGGGAGCATCCCACAGAGTGCGGATACCGTCCCCGCATGGAACTCCTGGTGACAGCCACAGCGCGTGATGGAGCCGGCGTCGCCCGCGCCGAGGACGGACGTGTCGTCTTCGTCGAAGGGGCGCTCCCGGGGGAGACGGTCACGGCCGAGGTCACCCAGATCGACAAGCGCTGGTCCCGTGCCCGGGTGCTCGAGGTCCTGGACCCGTCGCCAGAGCGTGTGCCGGTTCCCTGCGCCCACCAACTCGAAGGCTGCGGTGGCTGCGACCTGATGCACGTGGCCGCAGATTTCCAACTTCGCATGAAGGCGTCGATCGTGAGCGAGCAACTCCTACGAGCCGGGGTCGAAGCGCCCGATCCGTCCCTGACGACACTCCGGGATGACCACGGACGCACCACCGTTCGAGCCGCAGTGCTCGACGGGCGTGGGGGCTACCGGGTCAGGGGCTCGCACGATGTCGTCGTGCCCGAGGCGTGTGGTGCAATCGATCCCCTCGCCGAACAGATCCTTGTCGAGGGCCGCTTCGGCGACGCCGCCGAGGTCACGATCCGCGTCGGCAACCGCACCGGCGACCGACTGGTACTGATCACCGGCACTGATGAGGACATCTCCGTTCCCGACGATGTCCTCGTCGTCAGCACAGACGACCTCGCTGCTGGTCGGAGGGCCTGGATCCATGAGGAGGCGGCCGGTCGCCGTTGGCGGATCTCGGCACGCTCGTTCTTCCAGAACCGCCCCGCCGGGGTCGACGCACTCGTCGCAGAGGTTGGCGCGATGGTCGATGCACTCGGCGGACTCGGACAGGAGGAACCCCTGGTCGATGCCTATGCCGGCATCGGGATCTTCACCGGAACGATCGGTCGGGGTCGGACCGTCTATGCGATCGAACGGAGCAGGGACTCGATCGCCGATGCCCGAGTCAACCTCGACGGGAGCGACGTGAAGATCGTCAACGCTCCGGTCGAGAGTTGGAAGGCGCAACCTGCCGCGATCGTGATCGCTGATCCTGCACGCGAGGGCCTGGGGAAGGCAGGAGTGGACGCCCTTGTGCGCGCCGACCCACAGTTGTTCGTGCTGGTCGGCTGCGAACCGGGATCCTTCGCCCGAGATGCCGGCCTGTTGCGCACCGTAGGCATGCGGCTCGAGCGCCTGGCCGTCGTCGACCTGTTTCCGGACACCACCCACGTCGAGACCGTCGGCGCATTCGTACGCGCCTGATCGGTCCTCCCCCGGAGGGGCTGTCCGGGGTCAGTCCTGCGACTCGAGGTGAACGAACCGGGGCGGCTCCGCCATCATCGGCGCGGTCATCGACGCGATGCTCGTCCCGGTCTCGGTGCGCCAGGCCAGGTAGGCCTCCTGATCCTCTCGGGTGGCCCACTTCTCCCAGAGCACGATGCGGTCGGGATCATCGGCGTCCGTGTAGGTCTCGACGTTCTCACAGCCTTCGAAGGCCCGGGTGTCAGCCAGGGCCCCGAGAAGCATCTCGAGGAAGCCGGGGCCGACCCCCTCGTTGCATTTGAACTCCAGAATCACGGTGTGCGACATCGAACTGCCCTTTCCTGGGGATGCGTCTCCCTACCCTTGCGACGGGTAGCGATCAGTTGTAGAGGGCCATCAGTTGGGTAACGGCAATGCCCAGGATGACGACGAGGTTGAGTACACGGAACATGACGAAGGGCGCCTTGGCGAAGTTCCTGCCCATCGCACTCGCGGACACCTCCTCGTCCATGTCCTCGACGCCGGCACTGAGGTCGGCCATTGCAGAGTCGTTCCAGACCAGCGCGAGGATCCCGACCAACACGATCATTGCCGCAACGGCGAGCCTGTCGTCGTCGGCGGCGATCTCGGAGACGACGACGTAAAGGAGGCCAAGGGAGACCACCCCGTATGTGAAGACCATCGTTCGAAGGTCAGCGGCTCGATTCTTCATATTCTCGATCCACGTCTGCTGGTTCATGGTTCCTCCTGTCAGCGCCTGCCCTGGGTGCTCAAGACGTTAGAGGACTCTGGCCGAGGCCGGGAAGCCCGACACCGCACGAGTCTTCGGCCCGTGGTGCCGTCCGTGCCGGAGGGGTTACTTGAGCGGACCCAGTCGACGCCATCATGGCTCCAGGTCGGTCATTCGTTTTTTGACCAACCCGCTCCACCAGATCGTTACCCGACTTAGGATCCGTGTATGGGCGACTCGAACACGCTTGCCGATGACGACTCCCGTGTCGTGGCTGACGCACAGGGCCGCCTTGCCGACCGATCTCTGCACGAGCATACGAAGCGCCTGGCTCCCAACATGTACGAGGTATGTGACGGAGTTTGGTGCCTTGTAGGCAACGGCCTGTCAAACCAGACGTTCGTCCGCGGTCCTGAAGGCATCATCGCGATCGACACCGGTGAGTCGGTGGAGGAGATGCGAAGTGCCTTGGAGCATCTGCGCCGAGTCACGACAGAGCCAGTGGTTGCGGTGGTCTATACACACTTTCATTACGTCAGCGGCACAGTCGCGCTCACAGAGCACGAACCGATCACCGCTATCTGGGGACATGAGCGCATCGCTCAGAATCTTGAGCGGGCCACGATGGAGATTGCACCTGCTTACAGCCGTGGACTCGTCGAGCAGTTCGGCATCCAGCTACCTGATGAGGGGCCTGACGGACTCGTCAATGTGGGATTGGGCCTCGCCTACCGCATGCCACATCACTCGCCGTCGACACCTGGCTACGTGGCAGCCGACCATACCTTCGGGGAACCAGTCACGGTAAGCCTCGCAGGGCTGGAGATGCGAGTGACGCCTGCGCCTTCCGATGCCGACGACTCAGTCACTCTTTGGTTCCCGCAACTCAGCGTGGCGGTTCACAACCTGGTGTGGCCAGCATTGTTCAACGTATTTGCTATTCGGGGGGAGGAGTACCGCGATCCTCGGGTACTGCTCAACGGACTTGACCACCTCCGTTCCCTCGAGGCCGAACACCTCGTGGCAACCCATGGCCCTCCCTTGTCGGGGAACCAGGAAATAGCACGAAGGGTGACCGCCTATCGCGACTCAATCCAGTTCTTGTGGGATCAGACCGTCCGCTGGACGAACCGCGGAGCGACGAGTTCAGAACTCGCGCACCGAATCCATTTGCCGGCGATGTACGACGAGGACTGGTTGACACAACAGCATTACGGCTTGGCGGAACACCACGTCCGTCAGATCCGGACCGGCCTCTTCGGATTTTTCGATGGCGACCCGGTAGGCCTACTTCCACTTGAGACGACCGATGAAGCGGAGCGAATGGTCTCAGCAATGGGCGGTGCGGAGAAAGTGAGGGGGCTCTGCGTCGAGGCGCTCGATGGAACGGACAACGATCGCCGTTGGGCCCTGTCATTAGCCGGCCGTCTTGCTCACCGGCCGGGTGCGACGCAACAGGACCAAGGACTGCTCGCTGATGCTCTTCGGACGGCGGCTCGGCGCACGACCTCAGCCAATGTTCGCAACTGGTGCCTCACAAGGGCTCTCGACCTCGATGGCAGCATCGACGTGTCGAGGTTGAGGACGCATCGATTTAGTCGGCGACAGGTAGCACGGTGGTCTCTTGATTCAGCGGTGTCTGTGCTCCGGGTTCTCGTTGAGCCCGACCGGCTTACCGGTGTCGACCTACACCTGGCCGTGGTACTCGACGGTGAACGTACGGGTATCCACTTTCGTAACCACATCGCCTGCCCGACGGACGGACGCGATGCCGAGGCGGCGCTTACGGGACGCAGAGACGTTTGGGATCAGATCCTCACAGGTTCGAGTGACGTTCGTAGCGCTGTGGACTCAGGCGATTTGTCAATCGAGGGCGACACGGCACGGGTGTTCCAGGCTCTCGCGGCGATTGACCACCCGGGGTTTGAATGACCGAACGTTTGCCAAGACCCTCAGAGCCTTTTAGTGGGCACATTGCACGCTTGCTCCGTGACTCCGAACCACGCCGGCTGCATCGACCCACTACCCCCTCCGATGCTCCAAACGTCTTGCTCGTCATGCTCGACGATGTGGGATTCGGCTCGTTCTCTTCTTTCGGCGGGCCAGTTCAGGCCCCCGCGTTTCAAGGGGTTGTCGACCGGGGACTGCTGTACAACCAATTCCACACCACAGCTTTATGTTCACCGACAAGGGCCGCACTGCTTACCGGGCGGCAACACCACACCGTCCACATGGGAGGAATTACCGAGATCGCCAACTCGTTCCCTGGCTACGACTCGGCAATGCCTGCAGAGGCTGCAACCGTGGCCCAGATCCTGCAGATGTCGGGTTACGCAACCTCGTGCTTCGGCAAGTGGCATTTGACGCCGTCGTGGGAGCAGGGTCCCGCTGGCCCCTTCGAGCACTGGCCGACAGGAATGGGTTTCGACCGCTTCTACGGGATCATCGGAGCTGAAGCATCGCAATGGGAGCCAGCCGTCTATGACCAGACCACACCGGTTTCACCACACGTCGGGAGACCCGGTTACCACCTCACCGAAGACTTAGCGGACCAGGCAGTCACCTGGATGGAACGCCACCGCGTATCAGCACCTGACCGTCCGTGGTTCTGCTACTTCTCGACCCCAGCGGTGCACGCCCCGCATCATGCTCCTAGTGAGTGGATTGAGCACTTCCGAGGAGAGTTCGACAGCGGGTGGGATGACCTCCGTACTCGGATCCACGCGGAACAACTCCGCTTGGGCGTGATTCCAGCAGGCACTGCTCTCACCCGAAGGCCCGACGAGATCCCGGCGTGGACGGACTACCCGGAGCGCTATCAGCCAGTAGCGGCTCGACTAATGGAATGTTTCGCTGGTTTCCTCGCCCACACCGATCACCACATCGGTCGGGTAATCGATGCCGCCAGAAGGGAGGAACGTGAAACCCTCATCATTTATCTCTCCGGCGATAACGGTGCCTCAGCCGAGGGCACCATCCACGGGGCTTGGAGCGCTCCATCGTTCCAGAACGGGGTACATGAAGACCCTGAATGGCTACTCGAGCACATGGATGATTTCGGCAGCGCTAAGTGTGAAAATCACTTCAACGTCGGTTGGGCGTGGGCCCTCGATTCCCCGTTCCAGTGGATGAAACAGGTTGCTTCGCACTTTGGGGGGACAAGAAACGGACTCGCTATCGAATGGCCCGGCACAATCACCGACGGGAAGGGACTGCGATCTCAATTCCATCACGTGGTCGATATCGCTCCGACAATCCTGGAAGCCGCGGGCATCGCTGCCCCAGAGACGGTGAACGGGATCGAACAGATCCCGATGCACGGGACGCCAATGGGCTACTCATTCGCAGCGGACGGAGCGAGTCGCCGTACCACTCAGTATTTCGAGATTCTCGGGAATCGGGCGATTTACAACGACGGATGGATCGCGTCCTGCTTCCACGGCCGTGTGCCGTGGATCAGGATGGAGGGGTTCGAGTTCGACGGGCCCCATGAACGTTGGGAGTTGTACGACGTGGAGAACGACTTCTCCCAGGCGGTCGACCTCGCATCAGAACATCCTGAGCGCCTCGCGGAGTTGGTGGAGATGTTCGATGCCGAGGCACGCAAATTCGGTGTGTATCCGTTACGTGATCCTGGGTCGCCGCGAAGCGCCGAACTTGCGGTACCTCACGCTCTCGGCGGCCTGAGCAGGATGACCTACACCACCGCGCACGTGAGATTACCCGAAAGCACCGTGGTACGACTGAAGAACTGTTCTTGGCGAATCTCCGCCGAGGTAGTAGCCGCCATCGACGATCAAGGCGTTGTCGCCTGCCAGGGCGGAAACATGTCCGGATGGTCGATGTGGCTAGATGGTGGACGGCCCAGGTTCACCTACAACTGTTTCGGTCACGATGTGACAACGGTGACCGGCCCCGTGCTCGCCCCCGGAAGCCATCTAGTCGAGGCGTTGTTCGACTACGACGGCGGTTTCGGACAGGGCGGCGAACTTGTCCTGGTAGTGGACGAGAGCGCAGTTGCGCATGCTCGTCTCGAGCGCACAGTGCCGATCGTGTTCTCGATAAGTGGTGAAACCTTCGACGTCGGTACCGACACCGGATCACCGGTAGGACCGTATCCTTCGGACTTCGTGTGCTCGGCGAATATCGTCGGAGTTACGCTCGCCCGCCTCGATGAACCGGGGGATGCGGTACGAGCCGCCGAACTCGAGGGCCTTTTCCGCGCTGGGTTGAGCACCCAATAACTCTGCAGAATCGACGCCCCACTCCCCTTCCCGCCAAATTCCCCTCGGTCGCCTGGATGGACCAGGCCCAACGCGGCGCCCTCATCCACTCAAACTGGAAATGCCTCAAACGGCTTGACCGGTTGCGCCCTCGGACAGTTGCGTTCCCGTTCTCAGAGCCAGGTCTGGCGAATACGGTGTCAGCCTGACGAGAATCTTCGGCAAGTCCAGGAGGATGACCCCATGACCGATCGATCCACCGTCATCGAGGCAGCCGAGAAATACCTGTTTCACGGGCTCATCGAACAGGACGGCACGAAGGTTCCGTTGGCCGAGAACGTGGTCCGCATCGAGCAGGGCAAGAACACCGGCGACGGCCGGGATGCACTGGTGGCGGCGCTGGCCAACGTCGGCAAGGGCATGATCGAGGGCGTCCGGAATGTGCGCTGGATCGCCGAGGGCGAGCAGGCGGTCGCGTTCTACGACCTCGATCTCAACATTTCGGATCTGCCCGTCCTCATCGCTGAGCGTTTTCGCGTCGTCGACGGTCTCATTACTGAAATCGAAGTCCTGTTCCATGCGCAGGCGCCGAGTCCGGTGGAGAAATGAGGCGGCTTGAAGGCAAGATCGCGATCGTGACGGGGGCCGCTCGCGGCTCTGGGGAACTGGCGGCGCGGCGACTGGTCGCCGACGGAGCGAAGGTCGTCATTGCCGACCTGCTCGACGACCGGGGCAAGCAGGTGGCCAACGATCTCGGCGACGCCGCACGTTACGTTCACCTCGACATCAGCGACGAAGACCGGTGGCAACAGGTCATCGATTTCTGCATCGACACATACGGCGGCCTGACGACCCTGGTCAACAACGCTGCCGTCCTGCACGTGCGACCTATCGAGCACACGACGACGAGCGACTTCGCGCGACTGCTCGAGGTGAATATTGTGGGGACCTTCCTGGGCGTTCGGTCCGTGATCGAGCCTCTTCGGTCGCGTGGAGGTGGGTCGATCATCAATGTGGCGTCGATAAGCGGCCACCATCCTGCCGCCGGTACGTCTGCCTACGCCGCAAGCAAGTTCGGTGTGCGCGGCTTGACCAAGGTAGCGGCCCTCGAGCTTGGCCGATATGGGATCCGTGTCAACGCGATCAACCCGGCGATGGGCAACCCGGAGATGGTGATGGAGTCGCTGCCGGCCGACATGGACACGTCGGGCCTTGGCAAAGGCGCCGCCCTCAGCGGCGGGCAGCCGATCTTGCGCGAGGGAGACATGGCCGACGTCGCGAATGCCGTGGCCTTCCTTGCCTCGGATGACAGTTCGTTCTTCAACGGCGCCGACTTCGACCTGGACGGAGGGATCACGGCCGGTAGCCACTTGTTGGGCGGCATTCCGGGCGCGCCGCGTGAATGATCTCCGGACGGCCCCAGTCAACGCCATCACGATCCCAGGCCAGCCGTCCTTTCCTCTGGTCAACCCCTTGTGCGAGACCGCCATGCCACCCCGTGGCTGGATGCCTGCAAACGCCTGATTATCTTCGGGCCATATCGAATGAAGAGCCGTCGCGGCCAAGCCGTAGCGATGACCTGCCCTATCGGGTGATCGAGCACGTCTGGATTCCGATGTCCGACGGCATCCGCCTGTCTGCGCAGCTCTGGCTTCCCGTGGGAGCAGGGCACGAGTCGGTCCCCGCGATCCTGGAGTTCATCCCGTACCGCAAGCGTGACGGTGCAGCCCTTCGCGACCACGCCAACCACGCCTGGTTCGCTGCCCATGGCTATGCGTGTGTCCGACCCGACATGCGCGGGCACGGCGACTCCGAAGGCCTGATGACAGACGAATATTCACCACGCGAGCAAGAGGATGCCACCGAGGTCATCGAGTGGATCGCCGACCAGGACTGGTGCACTGGCGCTGTCGGGATGATGGGGATCTCGTGGGGCGGGATCGCCAGCCTTCAGGCTGCTGTCCGGCAACCCCCGGCGCTGAAGGCAATCATCCCCGTCGGTGCATCTGTCGACCGCTACTACGACGACGGTGGCTATCTGGTGGGGGGCTACCCGGGGCAGGGACTTGGTTGGGGCGCCGTAATGTTCGGCTACTGCATCCGCCCACCGGACCCGGCTGTCGTCGGGGACGCCTGGCGAGCCATGTGGCGGGAACGGTTCGACAACACGCCGATGTTCCTCGCTTCCTGGCTTGAGCACCAGC
>Ga0302139_10001270_pt1 | contig 12368 bp, 1 predicted proteins | sample CBN3_331_MG_FD_203104 | JGI IMG/M metagenome (GOLD analysis project Ga0302139, IMG submission 203104) | Marine microbial communities from Western Arctic Ocean, Canada - CBN3_33.1 | ecosystem: Environmental > Aquatic > Marine > Oceanic | place: Canada: Western Arctic Ocean | collected 2017-09-15 | reverse complement strand
ATGTGATTTGGGGCGGACTCACATCTGCAGCAGTAAAAGTAATTTCTGTTTTTGTAAAAGCTTCATCCAGGGGATTGTTCTTACCATCCTCGACTTCTTTTTTAACAGCAGCATAGACTTTCTGTTGACTGAGGAAATCGCTGCTCGGCTCGATCTTGATTGCTGTTTTCGATATATTTATAGATGCATCAAAGGCTATATCAGATCCATTGACGTCATTTTCACGGAGAATAAGGTAATCACCCACATTACTGTCATCAATTCCACTATCGTCAAGTTTTCGGATAGGATTATTAAATGTGATGTTAATATTGCTATTGGCGGGCACATTGGTACTACTGTCTTGAGGTGACCAGGTGACCGTGAGTACTTCCGCTGTTGTAAATGTGATATTTTGCCTATCAATCTTATTGCCAGAGGTATCTTGAACAGCATCACTTATTTCAACATATATTGTCTGAAGGCTTTTGAAATTCTCCTTAGGATTAATAGTCATGATTGGAAAATTGGGGTTCATGCTTCCGTAGAAAGAAATTGCACTTCCGTTTGCATTGTTTTCTCTTAAGGACACAATGGACGCAATATCTGTATTGGTAATGGCGCCGTTATCCAATTTCCGGATTGGTTCATTGAAGGAAATTTGGATGGTTGAGTTAATAGCTACATCCGTATTCCCACTGTCAGGATCCCAGGTAATTGATGGGGGGACTATATCGGCAGCTGTAAATGTTGTACTGGCCGGATTGATTACATTATTTGCTATATCTTCAACGGTTGAACCAATTGCCGCATATACCACTTGATTGCTGCTAAAATCGTCTGTTGGGTCAATTGTTATTAGATCCTTTTGGATATTGATTTTGGCATCAAATGGAATATCATTACCATTCAAATCGTTAGCCTTTAATACAAGAAGATCATCTACATTTAAATCATCCAGTGCCGTATCATTGATATTACGTACCGGTTTATTAAAGCTGATTGTGACATTACTATTGGTAGGCACTTTATTTTGTCCCAGGTAAGGGCTGAACGTTGCAACGGCTACATCAGCTGTTTCAAATGCAACGCCATCATTTGCAACTGCATTGTTCGACGTATCTTCTATACCAGTGGAAACACCAAAGTAAACTTTTTGCAGTGCATCAAAGTTTGAAGCAGGATTAATCGTAAGGACTGTTTTTTCTGGATTAATCGTACCGTCGAATGGAATATCGTAACCATCTCTATCATTGTTTCGTAAAATAACAACATAATCCACATTGTCATCTGTCAAAGCACCATTGTCAACCTTTCGTACCATCTCGTTAAAGGTTATGGACATATTCCGATTGATCGCAACACTGGTGGCGAGATTTGCCGGGCTGAAGGTGACTGTAGGAGGGGAGATATCTTTGACTGAAAATATGGCACTGGATGCATCCACAAATATATTATTATTATCTTCAATTGTGTTGCCAATAGCCACATATACTTTTTGCTCACTGGTAAAATCATTTGTGGGATCAATGGTTATAATTGTTTTTGTGAGATTGATGTATGCATCAAAAGAAAGGATAGCGCCATTCTCATTGGTTTCTTTAAGTGTGATCAACTCATCAACATTGCTATCAGTTATTGCTGAATTATCACGTTTTCTAATTGGTTTATTAAATGTCAGTGTAATGTTGCTGTTCGATGGTACAGCTAGGGCATTATCCGCGGGACTGAAAGTAATCGTTGTTACAGCTGCTGCCGTGAATGTAATGGACGTATCAGGGCTGGTGTTATTCGAATTATCCTCAACTTTCCCAACCTTTACATAGACTATTTGCTCGCTTTTAAAATTATCAATAGGGTCAATTGTAATGATAGGATAGTTTTTATCAATTGTCGCGTCAAATGTGATATCAGCTCCAGATGCATCATTATTTCTGAGGCGGATCAGTGCATCCACATTATTATCATCTAATGCGCCATCATCAAGTTTTCTGATATTTTTATCAAAAGTAATGCGGATACTTTTATTCACGGCAACATTGGTTTCGCCATCTGAAGGGTCAAATTGAGGAATAGGTGCAGTGGCATCTGCTGCAGTGAAAGTGGATGTAGTGGGAGACATAATATTATCTGCGGCATCTTCTATGGTCGCCTCAACACCCACATAAATGACATCTAAACTGCCAAAGTTCGACGCCGGTTCTAAGGTGATGATTGTTTTGTGGGAATTAACACTGCCATCGTAGGGAACATTGACGCCATTAATATCATTTTTTCTAAGAACAACAAGACCATCAACATTGCTGTCATCCAAATCAGTATCATTTATATGTCGCATGGGCTCTGAAAAAGTCAAAATTATTTTACTGTTACTCAGTATGTCTGTGCTGCCATCCGCTGGTAAAATTTCTACGGAGGGTAGGGTAGCGTCAACAGTTTGAAAAAGAGACTTTGTTACAACAATAATATTATCTGATGTATCCTCAACCGTGGCACCGATTTCAGTGTAAATATATTGGAGACTATTAAAATCCGCTGCAGGTACAATCGTTATCTGTGTTTTGGTTGCATTAACCGTTGCGTCAAATGCAATATTGGTTCCATTTTTATTGGTATCGTGTACTCTGATTAATTCATCCACATTTGTGTCGGTCAAAGGTGTGTTGTCTTGCTTTCTTACCGGCTCATCAAAGACATAGGTAATGTTTGCTTTAATAGATACATCGGAAGAGTTGTCTGCTGGGGTAATGGTTACTGTCGGCGGTGTTTTATCTTCAGTTGTAAAGGTGGCGTTGGTGGCGGCTATAGCATTATCACTTATATCTTCAACGGTCGCCAGTACAGCCACATAATAAATCTGACTATAGCTAAGGTCATCCGTGGGAGCTATGGTCACAGTTTGTTTTGATCCATCTATCGTAATTGTCGCAGGAACAACTGATCCGTTAACATCGGTCTCACGAATAAAGATATGCTTAACAATATTAGTATTTGTTAGTGCTGCATCATCAACAGCCTGCCGGATGGCTTCACTGAAAGAAAGTGTAATATCGCCGGTAATGGACACTCGAGTAGCGCCATTAACTGGTGAAAAAGTGACGGTGGGTGGTGTTTGATCTTTTGTGGCAAAATTCCAGGATGTATTATCAGTGACATCGATGCCTGCCCAACCATTGCCAGCAATGTCAGTCAGGGCGGTTGCATCTGCCTGAACATAATAAGACGCATTACTCAGAAGGTCATTCGTCGGGTCTATTATAACAATTGCATTTGAAAAGGTTACATTGGCAGAATTCCCAGCAATCGTTTCGAACAAACTATTATCAGAATTATAAATCTTTATATTTCCAGTGCCACCTGCCATATTTCCATCAAAGGTTATGAATAGTTTATCTTTGATACCAATATCCACCGCGTCATCTGCCGGTATAAATGATGGGTTTGTCGGCGCCGTATTATCGACAATAAAGTTGGCCCCACTTGAGGGAGCTGACTCCAAGACATTGCCTCCAACATCTTCTCCAATTGAAAGAGCAACAGTTACAGTTCCATCTCCAGTAGATACGGTATGCGTGTAAGAATATCGAGTAGCCTCCCAGCGGGTCATATTAGATGCCGCCAAGGTATTTCCACCTGAAAGTGCAATTTTGGCCAAGGGACTGGAGGCCATAGGTTCATTGAATGTGGCAGTAATAGTAACGTCTGTACCATTACTATAGGGGCCAGCAGGATCATAAGTGATGGCTGCAGTCGGCGCTTTTTTATCATTAAGTGTCAGAATGCTGGATAGGAACGAAGGGTCAGATGGATTAGATTTATTATCGTAGATGGAAGTAGCATTAGCAGCTGAAAAAGCAATCGTTTCCAAACCAGAAGGAGTCCCTGCGATGGAAAGCATTAATCTGACAACGGTAGCACCTTCCGCAGGAGGGTTTCCACTATTATCGGTTACTGCACTGATAGTGACAGCAGTTGCGTTACCGCCGTTTTGTTCAAAATGAACTGTAAAATCTGAATTAACAAGAGCACCTGTGGCCCCAACGGCGCTATAGGCGGCTTCATCAAAAGTAACCTCAACATAATTATTGTCAGCTTCCAAAGTCATTGCAGATATGACAGGTCCATTTGCATCAGTTCCAAAAACGGCAACCTTAGCAGCAGTGGCCTGATCGTATTGATCTTCAACGGGGTCAACTCTTACGTAAACATTTGCCTGGGCGTTGAATGGATTTGTAGGATTAATAGTAATAACTTTTTTATTCGCACTGATTGTGGCAACAAAAGGAATATCGACGCCTGCAAGAGTATTTTCTTTTAAGGTTATTAATGCGCCAACATTCAAGTCATCAAATACAGAATCATCAGAAACCTTGCGAATAGGTTCATTGAAAGTTATTGTGATGCTACTATTCACATCTGTAATCGTACTGCCATCAGCAGGGACAAAAGTGGGAGTTGGGGGTTGGTTATCAACGATAAAAGTACCGCCAGACTCTGGCGCAGTTTCAATAGCAACACCTGCCTGGTCCTCGCCTTTGTCTAATGCTATGGTTACATTTCCATTCCCTGAAGCTATGGTATGATTATAAGTGTAAACGGTAGTACTTGATTTAGTCATATTTGTTGGAAAGATAGACTGTTCGCCACTTAACGTGATTTGAGGAATTTTATCTGCAGCCGCCAATAATTGCTCATCAAAAGTAGCAGTGATGGTAATCTGTTCACCAATTCGAGATGCGCCAGTATAGGGGCTGGGAGATGAATATGTTATGGTAGATTTGGCAGATCGCGCAATTGTATTAACTTGAATTACCGAAGGCAAAGAATTATTTCCCTGTTCATCAGTAATAGTCACTTTAAAAATATCAATTCCAGTCCAAGTAGTATGGGGAGTGTAGATGTAATCTGGTTTATTATCCTCGTTTACTGTGCCATGTTGAGCCGGAGTAGTTATATTATAGTTTAATGAAGCACGATCTGTCTCTGGATCATTGGCGATTAATTTTAAAGAGACCGGAAAGCTGTCTAATGTTTGAACTGACATATCGGTTCCAACTGGTTTATCACCCAACTGAACAACTACGTAGCCTTGAATACCATGACCATCTACAGAACCACCATATCCGTAAGAACCAGAAACCTCATAATCTACATCATCTGTTGACGGAGGTATTCGAGGAAGCGTTCCAGCTTCCGTTCGACTATCCGTACCATTGGGATCAAAATATCCGCCTCCGCCTCCGCCGCCGCTGTTTGCTTGACTGGGATAAGAGCCATTCTGACCGCCCGAACCGCCACCATAACCGCCTCCGCCGCCAGCACCATCAGTGTCACGGGCATTAGATCCATTTGTTGTTCGCCAAAGCACTCCATTCTCGGCTTGAGAGGCATGGGCTCCATGATAGCCCGTACTGGGCCCTGGTTGGTCGTTGAAAAAACCGCCATGACCACCTGATGAAAAGTCCAGACCAGGTAAAGAACGGGCATAACCCCACCACGGCTCTGATGTTCCTCCAGATCCTCCACTACCACCCCTGGGGATAAACTTATCCTCGGGAGTGTTTGGAGCGGGAAAGTTCTTGCTCGACAGTACCCCATCTTGACCGCCAGCACCACCGCCAGAACCGCCACTTGGAATCGGAACTGTATTAGCAAGCGCTCTGTTGGAGTGCTGTTGGTTATAGGCGCCGCCACCGCCGCCGCCGCCAGCAATAACGACATAATTAAGAATATTAAATTGAGGGTCTGAACCTGTTATTTTATAAATGCCTGACATTTGGCCACCAGAACCGGCTGCAGGACCAGGAGAATAATGTCCTTTTGGACCACGACCGTTAGGAGGAGGATAAGTACCAAATATAGCATCACTTGGTCGTGCCAGTACAGTTCCAATAGGTCCATTTTCAATTTCACCATGCCCATGCATGTAGGTATCTACTATGTCCGGTGGTTTATATAATACCCATCCATTATAACCTTCCGCCTGCATTCTTGTAGGGAAAACGTTTGCTCGGCTATAGCTACCGCATCCTATAGCATCTACTCCAGGTCCGCACCCGCCTCTTCCATAGTAAAAATCATTTTCGTAATATAATGAGTCACGTCTAGGGTAAGAGTAAGGACCACCTTCATCTCTAAAGTTCATGAATCCACCTGGTTGACCAACAAGAACCCGATAAACATCACCACTTTCGACATTTATAGTGGTTTGAGTGAAACCGCCACTACCACCTGTACCACCTGTAGTACCACCCCTTTGCCAGGACGTCCAGCTCGAGCCGCCACCGCCGCCAGCACCCCACGCCTTAACAGTCATTTTTGTAATATTTGGAGGAATTGTTAGATCTTGGCTAGTTGTATATCCTGTCTGTCCCCATAAAAATGAAAATCCCATTACAATTAACAGTAGAGATGGTTTCAATAGGGAAATAAACTTTTTAGATGAAAAATTTATAATAACCATCGATGTAAGTATACAATCCTTTACGGCTAATAGGGTATTTGCATCAGCAGTATTAGCTATCTTTCTGGGATTTAATGACATCAAAGGTGATAATAAGCGAAAAATCAATTTGTGATCCTATTTAAGTAATAACATTTTTTTTGTACTTATTTTATTACCAGCCACCAGACGATAAATATATAAACCGCTTGGCAAGGGGTCTCCGTATTGATCCTGACCTTTCCAATTAATCACATGAGGTCCTGCAGATAAGTTGTCCCGATTAATTTGAGCAACTTCTTTACCTATGACGTTATAAATCGTTAACATTATCGATTCATTTTTATGTAGGTCAAAGCGAATATGTGTATTGGGATTAAAAGGGTTGGGCGAATTTTGATATAATTTAAATTTTTTCGGTGTTAGATCATCATTTGTAGATAAAAATTGATATTTGCTCACATACAGTTCTTGTGGCCCGCCATTAATTGGAACGGTAATATTTTGGTTTGGATCGAGAGCTGAAACTGTTACGTTGAAACGCCTGGCACTTAATTCATCATAATACCAATTAGCTAAAAGAACAGAATGTGACAAGTCATAGGTTGTGTCCCTTAGTGAAACAAAATATGTATCGTCTAAATTGAACCAATACATCACTTCATCTCCATCTGGATCTATACTCCTTGTCCATTTTATAGTAACCCAGTCAAATGAATTTTCTTTAGAGATTTGAACGGTATCTATTGTTGTAGGATACACCCACTCAAAAGGCAAGGGTGAGTCGTTTAATGGCCGAACATCAACTTGAAAGATGGAATAATTTTCACCTCCGATATCTTTCATGGTTACCATTATTTCTGATATGCCATTCCAATTATGATCAGGAGTAATTGTCAGTGTGTCATTGTTAACTGATGTTTTTACTTCTGCTGATACGCTTTCAGCTGAAAAGGTTGGGCTTGCCATGGTGCTCATATTCGAATTATTGTATTGTACATACTGACTGAGAACAACTTGCGATTTAGAATCTTCCGAAATAGTTAGGCTCTCAATTTGATTAAATTGAGGTGAATAGCAACCTACACTTAGAGCACCTACAAATGAATTGCCTGAGGCCAGTGGTGAGTTGGAGTGAAGTGTATATTCTCCAATTTCACGATAACAAAATAATGGGTCAATATTGGTATTATTTTTTCCATACTTATTTCCCAATGCAATACCGTTTGAAGAAATGATTTTCATCTCTTTCGCTGATGCGCTATCTATTAATGCTAATGAATCCAAAATGATTGATTTATATATTATTAATGATGACTGTATATTACTTACGCCTGTTGATTCCCATTGAATACCTATTGTATCATTATCTGCAACAGTAATATTAGAGAATATTCCATTGACACCTTCACCAATTAAAACGGCGGGGGAGACGTTTTCATAAAAAACACAATGAGTAAATCTCGGAGAAGATATACCATAGTTTTCCCATTTGGAATAAGCATGGATTGCGCTCCCATTACCGCCGCCGCCGTCATTATTTTTGAATATACAGTACATAATATCTGGGCTTGATGAGGCGCCAGAAGGAAGAAGGCCATCTATATTTTTATGGGTGTTTATATTGATACCACCACCAGCAGTGTAATCCTCATTAGTCCCAGTGCCCAGCCCATTTTGAATCGTAAACCCCCAAATCAATGCGTTTCTAGATTCCCCGCTTTGCATCCGAATAACGGTCCCTTTTTTACCACCGTCAATGATAGTATCTTTGATCAACTGGGTTTCTCCATTTCTAATAAAATGTTCAGAGACTAAGGATATATCTTTTCCTTTTAAATTAATATTCTCATAGTAAATCCCGGGTCTGACTTGAATCATGTCCCCATTTGTTGCTGCATCAATGGCAGATTGAATACTACTATATTGATCAGGTACGTAGATGGTATTTTGACTGTATAAAAAATGACTTATAAAAATAAAAAAGGTTAGCAAATGCCTCATAGAAGAAGAATCTCTTTTACTTTATTAAGAGCATTTTCAGTGTTTTATGGAATGTATTTGTTTTCATTCGGTAAAAATAAATACCGCTACTGACCGGATTCTTACGGTTATCCGTACTGTTCCACACTGCTGAGTAATAGCCCGGTTGTTTCCACTCATTCACAATCGTTTTTATTTCTCTACCTTTTAAGTCATAAATAGTAATCGTTACGCGACTTGGATTCGAGAGCTCATAACTAATGTTAGTTATTGGGTTAAAGGGGTTAGGATAATTATGGTGGAGCTTAAACTGATCAGGAATGCTGCGCATGATTTCTGATAATTGATTGGTAATAAACTCTGGCGGACCTTCGATAATTTTAAATTTGTAGGGGATGGCTTCACCATGATGATAGAACTGGAAAGTATCATCACCGGTCAGATCATAATAATCTTTGGTGCTGTAATCGAACAGAATAAAGGAACGGTCTTTGGGCAATTCACCCATCATAGAAGTAGAAAGTGTGAATGGTCCTTTATCGCCTTTAATGTGCACTTCAATATCCCATAATCCTTCCCGGTAAAGTTTTGACCTTATGTCTGTTGTAAACTCTCCTAACCCATCCTCTTTCCAGGAAGGTTGTGTGGTTGTGAGTGAAATAAATCCACCGGGAGATTTAAGATCAGGATTATCATTGGGGTCTATGCCTTCTTTAGCTGTCCTTGAGCGACCAATGTAATTAGCATGATCCATATATTTTTTACTCGTCACGCTAAGATTCATTTTCCAACCATCTAAATGTTCATCTTTGCGTTTTTTGGCAAGTTGTGAAGATTGGGTTACTTTTAGGTCTAAGAGGGCAGGGGCACCGGTTTTGTTATAAATCACATAGCCGCCCCATGGATCCATTGTGTTGACTACACTCGACCAACCTTCCTGAGCTGTAACACTATAACCAATAGGTCCATAAAATTTATTTGGATCTATAGCGATATTGACAGAATGAGGAAAAGGAGAGCCAATGATATTCCAGCCTGGTGCTAACTCAATATTCGTTCCTGAAACATAATTAGCTGTTTTACCTGCGCCTGTAAATATATGAACATCTGACTTTTCATCCTGAATCATCCAATAGCCTTTTCCCAACTCAATGGTACCAGGAGGCGTAAATGATTCGTTTTCATAGCCAAGAATCGACCAAGAATTATTTCCGGGATCAGCTTCCAAATCATCCGAGAAGATATTTTCTGGAGTATTTTCAGATAATTGACTTGGTACAGATATTAACATCCATTGATTCTTGGGAAGGCCTGCACTATACATACTGCCCTGGATTTTGGTGCTCATGATGTTGGCATCAAACCCAATTTCAGATGATGCAGTATCACTGAAGCCAGTGTTATCCATGCCATCTTTTGCAGCAAGGAAATAATATAGGCCTGTGACACGCACATCAGCCGCAGGAATTGTGCCAGTGTAATTATCTGCATCTAAGTTTGTCATTGCTGTTTTTTTATAAATCTTTTCTTCTCCGGATTTATAAAAAAGATTAACATCAAATACGCCATTCTTATCCTCAACAATGGCAGAAATGTCTATCGGTTGAAGTACTTCTGGCTCGGTAGGAGTGCTCGCAATATTCCGGAAGGCAGGGCCAACTTTGTCTTCTTCATTATCTTTATTGATAACGGACACATCCACAGGATCAATACCCTGATAGGAAGTATCAGGTGAGTTTGCAGGTTCAAAGTCAACTTTATACGCTATATCGTCATCATCGATATCATCATCCACGCCAGTAACAGTGACTGTTTGTTTAGTAGACCAATCATCTGGAGAAAAAATAAGCCAAGCGGGGTCAATCGTTCCCTCGGTTACATCGGTAGAGGTTAGTTTAACCGTTACATAAGATTTTGGTGCTCTATTCAAGGTAACTGAGAAGGAGGTGTCCGCACCATTTTCAGATGTAAATAAACCGCCAGAAGGAATGATGGTAAATCCAGGTCTCAGTTCTGTTTTAAATATTGCGCCAGATATTGGTAGCGGATTGTTTGAAGTATCCTCAACGACATCACCCATGCCATAATAGTATGTCTGCTCAAAACTAAATAAGGAGTCTGGATCTAAGGTAATTGACGTTTTATTGGCATTAATAAAGGCATTAAAGCCAAGATCTGTGCCATTGACACTATTCTCCCGTAGAACAACCATAGAATTGATATTATCATTAGTGAGCTCAGCGTCATTGAGTTTTCTAATGGGTTCATCGAACGAAAGGATCAAATTTCGACTGATCGAAACATCAGTTGATAGATCAAGCGGTGCGAATGAAAGAGTCGGTGGATTTTTATCTGCAGCCCTGAATGTAGCCTTGGTATTGGTCACTTTCGGATTCAGTTTTTTCCCTAAAGTGTCTGCGATGTCTGTGCTCACTTCAACATACACCAACTGATTGCTGGTAAAACTTATTTGCGGGTCAACAGTGAATATTGTTTTTTCTGGATTAATGGTTGCGTCAAAGATAATGGGTGTGCCATTGAGGTCACGATCCCTAAGAAGGATAAGGCCATCTACAGAAAGGTCAGTGATGGGACTGCCATCGATGAACCTGGCAGGCGAATTAAAGGCAATGGTTATATTACTGGAAGGGTCTATATCTGCGGCGCCATCTTTAGGCGTAAAGCTCACTATAAATTCGCGATCTGCAGTAAAGCAAGATGAGGTAAGCTCAATTTCATTACCAGTAGAATCCCGCAGTCCAAATATGCCAACACAAACCCGCTGTTCACTTGTGAAAGGAATTTGAGGAATAATTGTGATGATGGGGTAAAAAGGTGAAATACTGGCAACAAATGGTATATCAAAACCATTGATTGTTGAATCGCGCAGGGTAATGAGTTCTGACAATGTCTCCGTAGTAAAGGGCAGGCCATTGTGGTGAAGAATAGGTTCATCGGAACGAATATAGACCTTACTGTTTATAGCCACACCTGTTGCATTCGTCTCAGGTGAGAATTTAAGCTGTGGCGGCTGTGTATCTTGAATTTGAAATACAACACCCTGGGATTGAATGGGAATGCCCGAGGTATCTTGAATAACACGGGCTAAACCCGCATAGACTTTCTGCAAGCTTTTAAATTTACCGTTAGGTTCTACGGTAATTACATTTTTATCAGCATTAATAGATGCGTCAAAGGTAATGGTAGCACCATTAATACTTTCATCTCTAAGATGAATTAAAGTGGATACATTACTATTAGTAATCGCTGTGCCATCTTGAAGTTCAATTTGATTATTAAAGGTGAGTGTAACATTAGAACTGTCAGATACATTGATCTCACCTTTATCTGGATTGAAGGCTACAATGGCAACAGATGCAACCTCAAATGTCGCCTCAGTGAATGGCATTGCATTATTTGAAGTATCCTCAACAGCTGGTTTAATGGCCACATATACTTTTTGTTTGCTATCAAAATTATGAGTGGGGTCAACTTTAACCACGGTTTTTGATGTATTGATGGTTGCATCAAAAGGAATATCCTTCCCACTTTTATCAGTATCTCTTAGTATTATAAAATTATCGATATCTTCATCATCAAGGGGGCTATCATCAAGGTTTTGAATTTTCTCACTGAAGGTAAGCGAAACGGTCCGATTAATTGCTACGCCCGTTGAGCCACTATCAGGATCAAAGACAACGGTTGGAGGACTAAGATCTTGAGTCCAAAAGGTAACGCCCTGGCGGGGAATGGGATTATTTAAGGTATCTTCTATACCAGTGGATACAGCAAGATATATTTTTTGATCACTGTTGAAATCAGCTTGCGGTTTAACCATAATATCTGTTCTGCCCGGATTAATTGTTGCTGTAAAACCAATATTAGCACCATTAATATTTTCCTCACGCAATATCAAAAGTTCGTTGAGGTCTCCATTTGTAATGGCCAAATCATCCGCTTTTCG
>Ga0302139_10001266_pt1 | contig 12375 bp, 9 predicted proteins | sample CBN3_331_MG_FD_203104 | JGI IMG/M metagenome (GOLD analysis project Ga0302139, IMG submission 203104) | Marine microbial communities from Western Arctic Ocean, Canada - CBN3_33.1 | ecosystem: Environmental > Aquatic > Marine > Oceanic | place: Canada: Western Arctic Ocean | collected 2017-09-15 | reverse complement strand
AGAAAATTTAATATGACGTAAGTCATATTGTTGTAGTTGGGTACGTGGATTGGTCTGTTTTTTATGATTCGCGTCGTCATCTCGTCCGCTGCGCCCGGCGTCCACTGCGTTTGAATCGAGGTCCCGATCGATCACAAGTCTCGTAGGTCAGCCTTTTCACCAACCATGCAGCCGTGTAACGTCGCAATCTGAACTCGGCGTGGCCAATCGCGCCGATGATGAATTCACTTTCAAAAACCAACAAGAGAAATACCAATGACAGATCAACTGTTCTCAGTCACCAATCAAGTCGTACTCGTTTCCGGAGGTTCTCGCGGGATCGGAAAGGCGATTGCGCAGGGGTTTGCTGAGCGGGGGGCGAAGGTGATTATTTCGGGGCGGGAGCAGGCGACCCTCGACGCGACGGCGGGGGAGATTGGGACGGCGGAATCTCCCGTGAAAGCGATTGCCTGTGACGTGGCGGATCCGGCGGCGATTGATGAGTTGGTCGCGGCTGTGATTGGTGAGTTTGGTCAGATTGACACGCTGCTGAACGTGGCCGGGGTCAACAAGCGGCAGCGGGCGGAGGTGTTTACGCCGGAGGAGTACGATTTCATTCTGGATATCAACCTGCGCGGAGCGTTTCTGATGTCGCAGGCGGTGGGGCGTCATATGCTAGAACGCGGCTCGGGGGCGCAGATCAACATCGATTCGCTCAACACGTATGCTCCGCTGAAAGGGGTGCTGCCTTACGCGATGAGCAAGGCGGGGTTGTCGATGATGACGCGTGGGTTGGCCGAAGAGTGGGGGCCGCGTGGCGTGCGGGTGAATTCTCTGGCACCGGGGTTTGTGCTGACCGACTTAACCCGCAAGCTCTGGTCCGATCCAACCATGCAAAAATGGGCCGGGACGAACACGCCGTTGGGTCGGCTGGGGGAAGTGGAAGACATGGTGGGAACGTGTATCTTCCTGGCTTCGCAGGCGAGTGCGTTCATGACGGGGCAAGTGGTGTACGTCGACGGCGGCATGTCGGCGGGCGTGAATTGGCCGATCCCGCTGGATTGACCGTGAGGATCGGCAAAGTCCTGCCTGTTGGCCGGGATTCGGGGGGACATTTCTCTGGACGGACCCGTCGCGATTGGTCAAAATGGGGTTTCGGAAGTTCGAGCGAGAGCTTTCGACGGACAGGTAACGTGCGCACACCGAGCCGGTATTGTTATTGGAGTCGAACGCGACGAGATGAGCCGACAGACCACCCTGGAACATCTCTCTCGTTGCGCGCCGGTGATCGCTCCGTCGATGCTGAAGTGTGACTTCGGTAATTTGCATCGAGAAGTCGAGCTTCTGGAAGCAGCCGGGGCGGAGTTGTTACACTTGGATGTGATGGACGGGCATTTCGTGCCTAACCTTTCGTATGGCCCGATGGTGATTCGGTCGCTGCGTCGGTTGACAAAAATACCGTTCGATGCCCACCTGATGATTTCCGAACCGGAGCGGTATCTCGATGAGTACCTCGACGCAGGTTGCGATGCGGTGACGTTTCATGTGGAAGCGTCGTCAAATCCGGTGGAGTTGCTGCGGCGAATTCGAGAAGCGGATGCGGTGGCCGGGCTGGCGTTGAATCCGGGGACTTCAGTCGAGACGGTCGAACCGTTCCTGGGTGAGTGCGACTTGGTTTTGGTGATGAGTGTGGAACCGGGGTTTGGGGGGCAGAGTTTTATCCCCGCATCGATCGATAAGTTAGAACGTCTGCGAAAGATGTTGCCTGCGGATGTGTTGCTTTCGGTGGATGGTGGAATTGGTTCAGAGACGATCGAGGAGACAGCGGCTGCGGGGGCGGATGTGTTTGTTGCGGGAAGCGCGATTTTCGACCAACCCGATTACGGTTTGGCGATCAAGGAGTTGACGGAATTGGCCAATCGCGCGACGTGTTCATCAGGGAGTCGTAATCAATGAGTTCGGTGCCGAAAATCGATTCGCAGTCAGAGTCAGAGCCACTTGCACCACGTAAACGGGGCGTGCCGGAAGGGTTGTGGATCCGTTGCGGTGGATGCCAGGCCACCGTGTTCCGCAAGCAAGTCGAAGAGCGATTGGGCGTTTGCCCGGAAGCGGGTTGCGGACATCATTTCTACGTTTCCGGTGAGACACGGATTCAGCAACTGCTCGACGAAGACAGCTTCGAGGAATGGTACGCTGGTTTGTCTCCGTGCGACCCGTTGGAGTTCAAGGACAAGAAACCCTACAAGGACCGGTTGGTGGCCGAGCAGGCCAAGACGGGGCTTCGCGAAGCGTGCATGATCGGGCGGGGTTACATGCGCGGGCGTCCGCTCGTTTTGGGGGTGACGGATTCCTCTTTCATTATGGGAAGCATGGGATCGGTCGTGGGTGAAAAACTGACGCGGGCCATCGAGGCGGCAACCAAAAGCCTGATGCCGGTGGTGATTGTGAGTGGGTCCGGCGGTGGGGCGCGAATGCATGAAGGGATTCTGTCACTGATGCAGATGGGCAAGGTGTCTGCGGCATTGGCAAGATTTCACGAAGCGGGCGGGCTGTTCATCTCGGTTCTGACCAACCCGACAATGGGCGGTGTGGCGGCCAGTTTCGCGTCGCTGGGTGACATTGTGATCGCCGAGCCAAAAGCGTTGGTCGGGTTTGCCGGCCCGCGCGTTGTGCAGGCGACCGTCAAGGATGCCTTGCCTGAAGGATTTCAGACAAGCGAATTCCTGCTAGAGCATGGTTTTGTCGATCGCATCGTCTCGCGCCACGATTTGCGATCGGAAATCGCTCGCATCATCGACTATTGCAACAAGTAGCGATCGAGCGTTTGCTTTGTCGTCCGAACCATGATTTCATCAGACCCCATTACCCTCACGGCTGCCAATGAAGTTCTTCAAGGATTGGTTCAAGAAGAAGCCGCTGATCGATCCCATCGAGATCACCAAGCGTTTCGATTTGGTTGGTCGCGTGGGGCAGGGCAGTATGTCCAAGGTGTGGCGTGCGCTCGACACGAAAACGGGCAAGACCGCCGCGTTGAAGGTTCTCGACAAAGAAAAAACCGAACGCTTTGAATCTCGGTTCAGGGGCCTAACGAAACCGACCGAGGGCGAAATTGCCATCCAGTTGCAACATGATCGCATTGTGCGAACGTACGATCATGGCGTGACCGTCAACGGCGAACAGTGGATCGTGATGGATTTCGTCGAAGGCGTGGCGATGAGTTTTCTCGTCGAGATGCAAAGCAAGATAATGCAGCAGCAGCGTTTGAAGTTCGCTATTCAGCTTGGCGAGGCGATCGCGTACTTGCACGAGAACAACTGGATTCATCGCGATATTTGCCCACGAAATGTCCTGCTGGACGAGAACTACGACCTCAAACTCATCGATTACGGGTTGGTGGTACCCAACACCGAAGAATTTTGCCGTCCGGGCAATCGGACGGGAACCGCGATGTACATGGCTCCGGAACTCATTAAGCGACAGAAAACCGACGAGCGAATCGACATTTTTTCTTACGCCCTGACTTGCTTCGAGATGTACACGAAGGAAAAGCCTTGGGACTCTGGAAAAACGCTCGAAGCGATTCTGCAACATATCAACCAGCCGGCGAAAGACATTCGCAAAGTTCTCCCCGATTTTGACGAACAGATCGCAGCCACCATCATGCGTGGATTGGAAACCAATCCACGAGACCGCTGGCAGAAAGTCAGCGAAATGGTCAATGCGTTTCGCGCGGCAGCGAAACGGCTGGGCGTTAGCCCGTATGAAAAAGAGGCGTCCCCGTAGAAAGTCGGACACGCGTTGTCCTACACTCTTCAACGGTTGTTAGCTTCGCGGCGTTTTCGAGCGAACGGAAACTTTCTTCGATGGATGGTCTCAGCGGCTTGAACGCTTCGCAGCGCGACGCGGTACTCACCTCGTCCGGGCCGTTACTGGTTTTGGCCGGTGCGGGCACTGGGAAAACTCGCGTTATCACGTACCGCATGGCGGAACTCATCCGTCGCGGGACGCCCGCGGATCGTATTCTTTCGGTGACCTTCACCAATAAGGCCGCCAAAGAGATGCAGCAACGGACGACGATGCTGCTGGGCCGTCGGCTGCCCAGCAAGCCGGTCATTTCAACGTTTCATTCACTGTGCGTGCGTGTGCTGCGTGAAGACATCGAAGCTCTCGATTACCCCAGTCGCTTTACCATTTTCGATCGGGGAGATCAGGAGTCAGCGGCCCGAACGGCGCTGCGCGATATTCGCGTCGGGGAAACGTCCATGCGCTCCGGTGACCTTTTAAGTCATATCAGTCGCTGGAAGATGAACGGGATTGCTCCGTCCAACGCGACTGACAATGTCGAAAACGATCTCGAATTCCTGGCGGCGGTTGCCTATCGACGTTACCAGTCGAACTTGCGTGCCGCCGGAGCGGTCGACTTCGACGATTTGATCCTGCTGACGAACCAACTCTTCAGCGAGTTTCCCGAGGTGTTGGAACGACACCAACGAAACTTCGATCAGGTACAGATTGACGAATACCAAGACACCAACGGCCAGCAGTTTCAACTTGTCGAAGCCCTGGTGCGTGAACATCAAAATTTGTGTGTTGTTGGTGACGACGATCAGTCGATCTACGGCTGGCGCGGAGCCGACGTGCGGCATATTCTGGGGTTTCAATCGCAATTTCCCGGTGCCAAGGTGGTGCGTCTGCAAGACAATTACCGCTGTACCGACAAGATTCTCGAATTGGCCAATCGTCTGGTTCGCCACAACGTTGATCGGCACGAGAAAACATTGACGGCTCATAAGGCGTCGGACGAGGATGTCCGCTTTCTCACCTTCCCCGAAGAGTTGGGCGAAGCGGAAGCGACAGTGCGCGAAATCTCGTATCTGCATCGGAGTCAAGAAATTCCGCTGGCCGATTTCGCCATTCTGTTTCGGACCAACGAACAGCCGCGGCTGTTTGAATCTGAGTTACGCCGAGCTAAGCTGCGATACGTGCTTGTGGGGGGGCAGTCCTTCTTCGATCGCCGCGAAATTCGTGACGTACTGGCCTACTTGAAAACCTTGGCCAATCCCAGCGACGAAATGTCTCTGCTGCGTATTATCAATACGCCGGCGCGCGGCATCGGGACGGCCACCGTTGAAAAGTTGTTGGTACGAGCCGTCAGGGCAGGGAAGAGTATCTGGAGCGTCATTCCGGCGGCTGCTGCGGCGGGCGAGTTGGCTCCCAAAACTCGAGGCGCGCTCGAGCAGTTTCACTCCCTGTTGGAGAAATACCGGCAGCAATTTGACGAGTCGCCAAATCTGATGCCTCAAACGCTCACTGCCTTGCTCGACGAAATCGATTATGACTCGGAGATCTCGAAACAATATAAAGACTCGCAACAGCAACTCGTACGATCAGGCATGCTGGAGCAGATGATCGACGCCGTCACACAATACGTTGAACGGTCGCGTAAGCCGAGTTTGTTTGGGTTTCTCGAAGATGCCGCCTTGATGGGGCGAGATGATGAGAACGACGATGAAGATCGCCAGCAAGAAGACGCGATGAAACTGATGACACTCCACAGCGCCAAGGGGTTGGAATTCCCGCGCGTGTATCTCGTCGGCATGGAAGAAGGATTTCTGCCACATCACCGTTCGATTGGTGACTCGGCTGCCGCGATTGCGGAGGAGCGGCGATTGGCCTACGTGGGGATCACGCGTGCTGAAGATCATCTCACCCTCAGCCGAGCGGAATCCCGGATGAAATGGGGCCGCCGTCGTCCTTCGTTGCCCTCCCGATTTCTGTTCGAGATGCGTGGCGAAGACTACCCGGAAGACTACCCGGACGATGACTTGGACGACGACTTGGACGACGAGCCGGAGGAAGAATCGGTCGAAGAGTCCGACGAGTAGGCTCGTCAGTTTATCTGCGGTTCCTTTGGAAAGCCACTCAGGTCTGTCGTTCAGAAAAGTCGGCCAGTGGCGTTACGAACCGATCGAACCTGCGTCGATTCCCTGTTTGTGCTTCAGCACCTGACGGTTGTAGAAGGCGATGGTTTCCTTCCGTCGCAACATGCCCAGTAGTTTGCCCGAGTCGCGTGGGTCGAGCACGGGGAGTTCGTCGAGGTTCAGCGAGGTGAAGCGACGCAACGCGGTGTTCAGGTCGTCTTCGGGGGTCACGCTGACGATGTCGGTGACCATCACGTCGCGCGCGACGGCCAAGTGCCAGATTGTTTCGTCGTACAGATAAAGCCGCACGTCGTCGGATGAGAAAATTCCGACCATCTTCCCCGCTTCGTCAGCGACCGGAAAGTAATGTTGCTGCGTTTCGGCCAGCGTGTGGACGATGTCATCCAGCGACATCGATTCGGGAATGAATTTGATGTTCGGGTCGGGCTGATAAACTTCGGCCACTCGAATTCCTTCGAGCACATCGACGATGAAATCGCCTCGATGCGCGGGAGACTCGATCCGTGTGGGCACCTGATGCAAATAGATCGTCCAGCGTCGGCAAAGTAACGCGCACAACGTGGAGACCCACATCGTCGGTAACAGCAAAGAGTATTCGCCCGTCATCTCCGAGACCATGATGATTGTCGAAATCGGCGCATGCGCGGTGCCCGCGAAAAATCCCGCCATGCCGACGATCGCGTACAGCCCCGGTTCGGGGACAAGCGAGGGGAAATACGCGTGCAACCAAGAACCAACCGCCACCCCCACGCACCCGCCGATCACCATCGACGGGCCGAACACGCCCGCTGATCCCCCCGATCCGAGTGTCAACGACGTCGTCAGGATCTTCACGAACGCAATAAGGATGAACAACTTCACGGCCACGCCGTCGTGTGGATTCAGCGCATCCTGCAATGCACCGTATCCGGTGGAAAGAACCGACAGCGTTCTGCGGTCTTCTCCCATTGCCGAAAACAATGCCGCAGCCAGGCAGCCGGCGATGAGTGTTCCGATCGCCGGCCGTAAATAGACGGGAACCGGCAGCCGTGCAAAGACAGATTGCGTGTGGTGAAACACCTTGATGTACAGAACGCCGACGAGTACCAGCACAACAGCCAACAGCACCAACGGCAACAGATGCATGAGCGAGACGAATCCATAATCGGGAACGTCACCAAACAACGGTGCAAAACGTTTGGCGTCGGAGAGCGACAGGCTGTAAACGCTGTAACCAACAATCGAGGCAATCGCTGACGGCACGATGGCGTCGGATTCCAGGTCGGCATCTTTGTAAAGAATCTCCGCTGCGAACAACGCGCCAGCCAGCGGCGCGCGAAAGATCGCCCCCACTCCGGCTCCCATGCCGGCGGCCAGCAAAATACGACGATCTCGGTCGCTCAGCTCGAGGCGTGTTGCCAGTAGCGATCCAATTCCGCCACCGATTTGGGCGATCGGTCCTTCTCGTCCGCCCGAACCTCCCGTTCCCAGTGTGATGGCAGAGGCAATCGTTTTTACGAGAGGGATTCGCGCACGGATTGTTCCCCGCTCGTTATGAAAGGCATCAATGACGGCGTCGGTTCCCGGTCCTGCCGCTTCCGGGCCGAAACGCGAAACGATGATGCCCGATGCAAGTCCTCCGCCGACCATCACGACGATCAGCATGCCGAGATTCAATTCGCTGTCGTGCTTATCGAAAAACGAATGTTCGCCAGCCGGTTCGGCCGGTGAATACCCGCCCAAACGTCCCATCGCATAATGCCCGACCGCCTGGCCGAGAAACTGGAAGGCGATCGCAGCCAACCCCACAACCAGCCCGACCAATGCGGAAAGCACGAACCACTTGCCCGTCGACCGTAACTCGAAGCCATGCAAGAAATCGTTCAGCCGTTGCAGCACGTGTTGTGACCTTTCAAAGCAGCAACGACCGAAAATGCGAGATGATGTCGAATGCGTGAATCAGTCAGCGTACCATTCCTCGAACGTATGCGGCAAGTTGCAACGTGGCCGCTGAGCCGTTACGTTCGGGTTCCCGGCAAGTCCCGTCCCCGCAAAACAACCGAAGAAGTGGCGAAACGCATGTTGACGCTTGGCATCGAGACATCTCAGCGCCAGGGTACGGTGGCCCTTGTTCGTGACGGAGATTGTCTCGATGAACGCTTGTTGTCGACCGGCGGCCGACGCCACGCGCAAACCCTTGTGGCCGAGATCGACGCGATGTTACGCGAGCAAGGTGTTGCCCCGGCCGACTGTGATGTGGTCGCGGTGAGTATCGGGCCGGGCAGTTTCACGGGGCTGCGTGTCGGAGTCGTGTGTGCCAAGACGTTCGCCTACGCGACAGGTTGTCGGCTGACGTCTGTCGACACATTGTGCGCGATCGCCTCGAACAGCCCGGCTGATGTCTCGACGGTGCATGTCGTTTCCGATGCCCAACGGAGAGAGCTGTACCTGGGTATTTATGAGCGAGAGGCTGACGGAGTCTGGTCCCGGACGACAGACATCGAAGTCGTCGAGGGAGACGCTTGGAGCGGCCAGCGGTTGGAGTCTGACGTTGTCAGCGGACCCGGTCTCGGTCCCTTTGAATCACGGCTCGCCGAGGTTTGTCGCGTACTGCCTGAGACGCCGCGAATTCCGCAAGCCTTGGCAGTCGCACGGATTGGGGAGCAGCTAAGCCGGCGAGAACAGTATGACGACCCTTGGACCCTCGAGCCGTTTTACATCCGCAAAAGCGCGGCCGAAGAGAAGTGGGATGCCCGTCAGCGGGATGAGGCGGCCCAGTGACCGCCCCTTCCGAACCCGTTTTCTGGCGCGATGTTGCGAATTTAATTCACCGCTTGGCCTCGGGAGATCATCTGATTATAATCCGGCAACCGGTGCCGTGGGTCTGACGCTCGGGTCGCCTCATCCGGACTTTCGTCCACAAAACTGTGGAGCCTGAATCCCCATCTTCCAGGCCATCCGCCTCTCCCGAAAGTAAAGGTCTGCCAATGGCGTTGTATGAAATCGAGACGAACGCGCACATCATGATCGGGTGGGCCGAGTCGCAGGAAGTCGCCGAGAAGATCGCCGGCGAACTCTACCCCGAAGAAGAAGTGGTGCGGGTGACCAAACGCCCGCGCGACATCTGGGTAATCTCCAAGCGACTTCTGGGAATCAAAGAGACGACCGAACCGAACGATGTGGCCCGCGATTGCCTCGCCCGCGCACGCGGCGACAAACTGCACGCCATCCGGCTGTACATGATCGACACGGGCGTCGACCTGCACGAAGCACAACGAGCGGTTGAAACGAACATGTCGCTGGGTTGGTGACGGCTTCGTCAGCGACTATTTTGTCAGCCCTGAAACAACCTGCTCTGATGTGAGCCGCTCCGGCTGAATGCTCAGCTTGCCGGGAGTCAACGCGTAGACTTTCGTGAGTGGCTCCAGTTCACGCCGCGAGACGTTTTCGGTTCCGGCCACTGTGAGTTTTCCGGGAGCAACCAACGCGGCCAATCCGCCGATGCCGCCGTACTTGAGCGCACCGGGCAGATAGTTGGGGTCGGACGTTTTCGTGACAGCTTCAAATCCGGAATCGGCCAGATCGACGCGTGTGCTGGCCACTTCGCCCTGATCAACCGCAGACGCCAACAACACCCACTTGCCGGCCGCGCCCGTGCCGACGAGATGCACGGTTTTCGCTTTTCCGTTCGAGCCGCTGCGGAGAACGTTCAACACGGTCAGGATGTCACGTACCCGATTGGAAATCACGGGGCGGTTGTAACCGAACGTGTAACCTTGGTAGGTGTCGTTCACTTCGGGATAGGCGGGCTTCTTGCCTTCCGCGACGAACTCGCCGGTCAGGAAGACGTCGGCTGAGGCGACGGCGAACCCAGCGGCGAGCAACTTCTGTACGGCGGCCGTTGGTTGGCCTTTCGGACCGAACAGGTGGGTTTTTCCGCCTCCATCGATCCAAAGCACGGTGGCCTTTTCGTCCTTACCAGGCTTGATCGTCGCTAGCGGAATTCGCTCGCCGGCCGTTCCATGAACAATCTCTTTTCCGAATCTGAATCGCGGGCCGGCCAACGCGGCGACTGGCTCGACTTTGGCCGCTTGCGGAGGAGTCGCCGTGTCGAGCATCACGTTGGCCGCTGTCCCGACGATGCGACGATACCCGGTCAGTTCTTGTTTCGTCGAAGGCAGGATGTCGGTCATCTGTTTTTCGGAGAGGCCCGTCAGGTAATCGCGGAGTTTCTCGGATGTCTTGGAGTTGTTCGGTAGCGGATGACTTTCATCGAACACGCTCAACTCTTCGGCAGGGATCGGCCAGAAGTCTTCTTCGTTGATAGGGCCTTTCAGGTCAATCTTCAGATGGCGAGCGAACCAGGCATACATCATCTGGCGGGAGACGCGGTTGTAGTTGTGACCGAATTGCGGGTAGGCCTTGGCGTTGACGAGGTCGGCTTTCCCGAACAAGGAATAGACCTGTTTGAGTTCAGGCAGACCTTTGGTTTCGATGTTGACGGTCCAGTCGTTCGCTCCGCTGAGTGCCATCGGTTTCGGTGCAAAGGCGGCGGCCAGCGCGATGTTGTTGATGCCGATTCGTAACAGTTCGGCGTTTTCACATACGCAACCACCCTGCATGGCGGTTGACACCATCACGGCGGGAAACGCGACGGTCGGTCGGGGGTCAACGGCGCAGAGCATGAAGGTCTGTGTGCCACCACCGCTGGCACCGGTGACACCGATTCGCTTCGTATCGACATCGGGCAACGACGACAGGAAATCGAGCGCTCGAACCGAATTCCACGTTTGCAGTCCCATGAAGTTCTGCAAACGTAGACCGGCTTCGGCATCGGTGAACCCGGCCCGATGGCCGATCTGCTTGCTGTCGGAGTAGCCGACCATATCGTAATGAAAGACAACGCAACCCAGGCGAACCAACCCCACCATCCGCGCCTGAATGTGATGCCGGGCCGCTGACGTGTGTTTCTCGCCGTCTTGAGCAATTGCTTTCGCGGCAGCGGAGCTCCCCGCATCATAAAACCGCGCGTCGGCCCAATGCCCGTGCGGTGAGAGCACGCCGGGAGCTTTGCCCGTCACATTCTTTGGGCGATACAAATTTCCCGTGACGTAATGTCCGGGATGACTTTGGAAGTAGACCTTCTCGACGGTGTAATCGCCTCGATCGACCTTGCCGTGAATGACGGGTTTCAACGGCGTTCGCGGCGGCAACGGCCACAATCCGTTGCTGACCAACGCCCGCTCGCGAATCGCTTGTGATTGCTGCTCCCAGGCTGCCTTTGTTGTCGCTGGCTTCCAAGGGTGATACGCGTCGCGTAATCCTCGTGGCTTGCCAAGACGGGAATCGGTCAGCGTTTGGCCCTTGCCAAGCACGTCCGTGACGTCGGCAGCCTGGGTGGTTGCCTCGACCTGCAAGAAGAGTCCAACGACGAAAAGCAACAGGGGCAGGGCACGTCGCATGGCGGCATCCTTTTGCAGTCGGAAGAAAATCGGTTGAATCGATGACGTTCAGAGTGTGACACGCCGGCCGCACACTTGCCGACGACGGCTCTTAGCGTATGCTGGTCGAAACGTGAATGCAACTGGCACAATTGTTCCACGACCTCACCACCACGACGAAAGAGATTCAATGATTGTTTCCGGTCGACTGGCCGAACCCGATGGCGTGCGACATGGGCAGGTTCGATTTGAGGGTGACCGCATTGCCGAGGTCGGCGAAACGTTGGGAACGACCGATGTCGAATTCGGTGACGACTGCCTGATCTTCGCGGGCATGGGGGATATTCACATTCACGCCCGTGACGACGTGAGCGGTAAGGAGTCGTACAAGGAAGACTTCACCACCGTCGCTGCGGCCGCCGTTCACGGGGGGGTGGTGCATGTGGCCGACATGCCGAACAACCCGGCTGCCCCGATCGATGACGATTCGTACGCGGCGAAGGAACAGCTGGTTCAAGAACGCGACTTGCCAGTGCATGTCACGTTGTATGCCGGCATCGGGCCTGAAACTGAACCGCTTTCACGACAGGTTCCTTACAAGGCCTACATGGGGCCGAGCGTGGGGGACTTGTTCTTTACGTCGTTGGCTCAGTTGGATGAAACGCTGACCCGCTACAAAGGTTGTGCGGTGAGTTTTCATTGTGAAGACCCGGAAATGCTCGACGCCCATGCCGACGCGACGACCCACGAAGATCGCCGTCCGCCTGCATGCGAAGTCTCGGCGACCAAATTTGCCCTGCAGATGATCGAGAAGTACGAGCTTTCGGGGAAGCTCTGCCATTACTCGGTCGAGGAGGGACTGCCGCTGATTCGTGATGCCAAGCAGCGCGGGCTGGACGTCACTTGCGAGGTCACGCCGCATCACTTGTATTACGATCTCGGCATGATCGACGAGACCAACCGGGGCGACATGCAGATGAATCCACCGTTACGCGCGCAGGCCGACCGGTTGGCGATGCTCGACGGACTTCGTG
>Ga0302139_10001261_pt1 | contig 12387 bp, 8 predicted proteins | sample CBN3_331_MG_FD_203104 | JGI IMG/M metagenome (GOLD analysis project Ga0302139, IMG submission 203104) | Marine microbial communities from Western Arctic Ocean, Canada - CBN3_33.1 | ecosystem: Environmental > Aquatic > Marine > Oceanic | place: Canada: Western Arctic Ocean | collected 2017-09-15 | reverse complement strand
TCATCGAGAAAAAATAAAAAGCGGCGTGCTTCCCTTGAGGCACGCCGCTTTTCTGTTATTTGGAAAACGCGAAAATCAACTCAGCTCCCAACCTTTGCGATACGGCAGTCGCAGAAATTGGTCGGCTTCCGGGCAGTTGGTCGCCTTGAGTGTTTTTGGATCCCACTCAAGAGTTTTCCCGACGCGGTAGGCAACGGTTCCCAGCAGGACGGATTCCGTGAGGGCACCGGAATAGTCGAAGTTGCAGGTCGTCGGTTCGCCCGTCTTGCAGCCGCGCAGCCATTCGGCGTGGTGGCCGATTGAATTGGGAATGGTTTGCGGCGGCAGTTCAACACCGGCGAACTGCTTCTCGGGAAAGAGTTTGTAGTTCGAGTAGGTGGAGAGCATCATCCCCTTGCTGCCCTTGAACAATACGCCGCTGCCGGGGAGCTTGTAGCCGTAAAGTTCTTTGGGGCAAGCGACGTTGTCGTACCATTTCAAATGCACGGGCGGTTGCTTGTCACGCGAACCGAATTGGTAGTCGACGGTGACCCCGAGAGGACACGACTCGGGGTGCCGTTTCGGTCCCTTCGCAGAAATCGTTTGGGGATGTCGCAGGCCCAACGCCCAGAACGGCAAGTCCATGTAGTGGCATCCCATGTCGCCCAAGGTTCCGCTGCCGAAGTCCCACCAGCGTCGCCAGAAGAACGGAACGTAATCGGAATGGTAAGGTCGCGTCGGGGCCGGTCCCATCCAGAGATCCCAGTCGAGCGTTTTCGGAACGGCGGGCGTTTCCTTTGATCGCTCGACTCCGCCCCAGCCAGCGCCGGACCAGACATGGACTTCAGTGACGTCGCCCAGTAGACCCGATTGAACGATCTCGACCACGCGGCGGTAATTGTTGCCGGCGTGGATCTGCGTGCCCATTTGCGTGGCGACTTTGTACTTCTTCGCCGTCTCGGCAGCGAGTCGAGCTTCCGACACGGAATGCGAAAGCGGTTTCTCACAGTAGCAATGTTTGCCCATTCGCATGGCACGCACAGCGGCGGGAACGTGAATATGGTCGGGCGTGCTGACAACGACCGCGTCAATGTTCTTCTCTTCTTTGTCGAGCAGCTTGCGGAAATCTTTGTAGCGTTTGGCCATCGGGAACTTGGCCATCGAAGGCCCGCCGCGCACGTCATCGACCTCGGCAAACGCAACGATGTTTTCACCCGCCACACCCGCCAGATTACTGGCTCCCTTACCACCCGGGCCGATGATGGCGATGTTTAATTTCTCGTTCGGTGAGGCGCTATAAACCGATTCCGTCCGCCCGCCGACCCAATACCCGGCTCCAAGGGCCGTCGAAGTTTTCAGGAAATCGCGACGCGTGGTGCGTTGTGTCATGTTTCAGTTCCTCTAGAGGCGACGTGAGTTCAGAAATCATAGCCCGACGCGTTAGCGAGGGACACACGGAAAGCGATATCGACTGGTACGTTCGCTCTTCATGAACGGTCGGCCTGCGTCCCTCGCTGACGCTTCGGGTTATGATGGCCAAACATTATTCGGCTTTGGGAATGTAGTTCAGCGTGTAGTATCCGGTCTTGTGAAGCAAGGACAGTTTGCCTTTGCTCGATCGGACACCGTCCATCTGCAACTCGTGGACGTGGCCTTCCTGTAAGCCGTCGATGTAGAGTCGCACGCTCTTCGCATCCTTGGCAACGACCGCTTTGGTAATGGTCGGCATGGTGTGATCGACTTCCGGGCTGCCGTAGCTGGATTGGAAAATGTACGTGTAGGTTCCCAGTTTGTAAGACGCAACGTTGGACGCGGTGGCCGGATCAACCGGTTCGGTGAAGGTGAGTTCAAAGCCGTCCGATTTGGCGCGCATCTCGTGGACTTCAAAGGGGGTCTTTCCAGTCCAGACCATTCGCTCCAACGCGAATGGTTTACGTCCCCGCGAACCCCAACCGCGATTTGTGCCGCCGACGAACATCGAGCCGTCTTTGGTCAGCAGCAACGGAAGATTGCCTGAGTCGAAACCTTCTCGAAACATGAAGCAGGCTCCTTGCCAGCGGTTGTTCACCTTCTCCATCGAGCAACGCATGATCGTGCTGTGACTTTGGTCGGCGACGAACATCTGGTTGCGGAACGGTCCGAACTTGCCGTTGGTGGTATCGGTCGCAATGCCGCTGGCCGACTTGCCCATTTTGTTGTACGGAAAGAGGATGGCGGGCGGGACGTACTCGGGAATCTTCTTCGCTTCGACCATAATCCGGCTACCGCTTTTCGGTTCGACAGGTGCCTTACCAAGTGCAGCTTTCACTTCGGGCAACTCGTACCAGCGGTTCCCGGCCGGGTGTCCTTGGAAGGAGCCGGGGACCAAATGTTTCAGGCTGCATGTGCCGTTCCACGGGCCTTGGTTGTCGGTGTAGAAAACTTCGTCGAGGTGATTCATCCCGATACCTCCGGGCGAACGGATGCCGCTGGTGGTGGGGATCATCTTGCCGTCCTCGTCGAATCTCAGGCACCAGCCCCGGTACTTGCCGTTGCTGTTGAACGAGCCGGTCAGACAAAGCACGACCCACAAATGGCCGTTCTTGTCGAAGCGGCTGCCGAAGGCGTATTCGTGGTAATCGCCGTTGATATCCCATGCATCGCTGACCGTCTCGACAATGTCGGCCCGCCCGTCGCCGTCGGTATCTTTCAGACGGCTCAGTTCGCAACGCTGCGTCGCGTACAACCAGCCCTTGTAATACGTGATGCCCAGCACCTCGTGCAGCCCCTTGGCGAACGGCTTGAACTTGACGGTTTCGGGCTTATCGGAAAACGCATTCTCGACCAAGTAGATATCGCCCCGGCGCGTGGAGACGGCCAGCTTGCCGTCGGGCATGAGCGTAAATCCGCCCGCTTCGAGCACGATCCCTTCCGGAATCGGTAGCGAGTTAATCTTGTAATAATCGGCTTCCGTCGGGGCGGCCTTGTCTTGCGAGAAGACCTCCTGCGCGGAAAACAAAGTGACCGCCGCCGCGATGACCAAGCTGATGCGTTTCATGTTTCGCATGGGTTGTCCTGAGTGGTTCAGAGGTGTAGGTCAGGCTCTCGCCTGACGCAACGAAGTATTGATGCCGCTTGGTGGGTTGCGGCAGGCGGGAGCCTGCCCTACGACTTGTGCTTTTTTGTGGCTAATTTTTTCTGTCAACAAATCCTACCAACGAAACTCTTGCACGATTGTCGTCTTGCCGGTGGCAGCGATCGGCACGCGGACTTCCCATTGGTTGCCGACTTTGACGAGGACCGGTTGCGTGTCGGCTTGGACGGTGATGGTGACATCGTTGTCGATGACGAATCGCCCCTTGCCGGATGACTCAATCTTGTTGCCGACGGCTGCACGGAACCAGAGATTCCCGGCTGATTTACCCGTGGTGATGTCGAGTGTTCGTTTCAGTCTGCCCGTTGGCATGCCTTTAACGGCCGTTATGAAATCTTCGATGCGGGTCGTCATGTAGGTGTAACGGAAGATCGGATGTCGGTCAGAGGTGAAGCGGTAGCCGCGAAACTTGAAGCCTAATTCTTTTGCCGATTGACTTGGCCAGGCGGCGTTGGGTTTGTCGAGCGTGGCGAAGGACGGGCCGTTCGGAAGGGTCACCGGTGAGTCACCGAGCGGCATCTGAAAACCGGGGCCGCGACCGATCCAATGTTTGGCGGCATCGACGAACGCTCCCTGCCAGATGAGAGCCAACCGCATTTCGTCGGCGTCGAAAGCGATGTTCACTTTCGCAGGATAAGCCACAGCGATCGCGCGCGGACCGGCTCCTTGAATGAAGTTGCGATACATCACCGGTTCGGTGGTGGCGACCAGTTCGATCGCCTTCGGATTCAATCCGTAAGGGGCAGCCGCTTTGCCACCGTCGGCCAGGTATTGCCAGATCGCTTCGACCTGTTTGCCCGCGCTGCCGTCGAGAACATCGCGGAGCGTGCTATTGCCCTGTGGCCACGCGGCCGGCATGCGGGTGCCGGCGCGAAACGCTTGCGGGTTGAGCATGTAATTGTGGAACCAGTCGTGCTTCAGCCGCTTGGTCATGATGGCCATGTCGATCGACTGCACGCCGAGTGCTCGCTGGCCGTTGAAGGTGTGACATTTGATACACCCAAAGACTTTGTTCCCCGACATGTGACGGCCCGTCGACTTGATGCGCCGGGGAGCGAGCGCGATCTCGGGAATCTTCGCGACCTGTTCTGGGTCAGTCTGTTGGAATGCCGTAGCGAGATGACCGACGTTCGGCGTGCCGAATTTGGGCATGCGGACGTGCATGTAGGGGCGGTCGTTCGCGCCGTTATTGAGAATCTGCTTGAGCCAGTTATCGGTCAACTTGGCCCCGACGCCATCGAGATGCGGTGGGATACGGCCTTCGTCGCCCATTTCTTTTTGCGTGGTCTGAAAGAGGGCGTTGCGAGCCTGCTCGACTCCACCCACTTTGTCACGCACATGACAGGCGTAGCAGTTGAAGGTGAGCATCGTGTCGTGAATCGATGGACGGGCCGCGAATGGGGTATTCCCACTTGTCTTGAGAGCCACAATCGCCTTGGTGAGCGACGTTTGTTGTGCCGCGTTCAACGCATAACGCGGTAACCCTTGCGGAGGCTTCTCAGCCAGGCAACCGCCTTGCCCTTTCAATCCGGCCAGAGATTTCGGAGGCAGGCCGCCGGTGAACTTTGCAAGAATCGGTTTCCCGTTCTCCTTCAAATCGTGACATGCCGCACAGCCAAGAGAAGAGAACAGTTTGCGACCTTCCTTCGCGAGATCAGCATCGAACACGAACACATCGGGGTCGGCTGGCTTTTTCTTTTTTGGTTGTTTTGATTTCTTCGCGGCGAGCGCTTTCTCGTCGGCCGCGACGATGTTGGAGAGCGGTTGCTGCGGGAGACCGGGGCCGGTGACTGTCACGGCAAGTTCCTCGCCGCCGCCCGCCTCGAAGATCGCGACGGTGATGCGATGCAGGCCCGCCTTCAACTTCACCGAACCCGATTTGGTAGTCGGCGGGTGAACGCCATCGTTGTTCACAACTAACTTGCCGTCGATCCACAGCAGGCTGCCATCGTCGGAATTCGTTGAAAACACGTAGTCTCCCGCGCGGGAGACTTCAAAAACGGCGTCCCACTTCAGTGCGAACTGATCACCTCGCTGTTGCAAGCCGATGTCGAATGCCGCCCCGATGCCCGTCGTTTTCGGTTTGAGTTTCGCGAAGTCCGGCATCATCATCCAGTTGCCCTCGTAGTAGCTGTAAGGCACTTTGGGCAAATCGGCACGACCCGTGGGGACAATGCCCGTAAGATTTCGCATCAGGTAATGTGCCACGTCGCGCGACTCATTGTCATTCAGTAATGGTGCCGGCATACGACCCGAGGGGCGAACCGTCAGCGGGTTCTTCAAGAACGCGGTCAGGCTGTCGACGCTGTACTTCTCATGCAAGACCGGAAGCGGGACGGCTGTGGCCACTTTGAGCGGCTCACCTTCTTGCGGCACATGACAGGCGGTGCAGCCGACGCGGTGGAACAAGTTGCGTCCGTTGCCGATGAACTTCGGATCGGCCGGCTTGTCGGTTCTGCCGCCGGTGGTCGAGAGAAAATGAACGAGGGCTTCGACTCGTCGCGTGCGTTCTTCCTTGTTGGAATCGGCGAACAGGTTGGGCATCGTAGTGCCCGGTTTGGTGGCGTGCGGATCAGCCAGAAACTTGCGGAGATATTTGACTCGAATCCGCGATCCGACGCCGTCGAGAATGGGTGCCCGCTTGCGATTCACCAGCGGCGCGGTGGCTGCATCGGTTTTGTGACACGACGTGCAATTCAATTCGCCCAGCAGAAGTCGACCACCGGTGACCCTATCTGCAGTCGATACCGGTTTCGCGAGCAGTCTTTCAAACCCCGGAATGATCGGATGCGGCGTTGCAGCCGAGGCCGCTTCACTCCCGCACATCATGCCAAGACAAGCTACCAAGCACCTCAAAGCACCGTCGCGCATGAATCACCCTTTCCTGGGGCCGTTTCCCTGGGAACGTTTCGCCGAGACGTTTGTCGTCGGAAGACGTTCGAGACACCCATCAGTCTAACGGGATGCGACGCCGGGGAGCAACGGTGCCTTCCGGGCGGCAATTGCAATCGCCCCAGAGCACGACTATCGTGGAATTTCGTTGTTGTGGGTCGCTTAGCTGACCTGCAATCGTTTATTGGCCCCGTATTTTCTCTTGACGTTTCGACGATGCATATTGCCGACGGATTACTCAGCCCGGAAGTCTGTGCTGTGACCGGCGTGGTTTCGGTCGGGGCGGTGGGTTACAGCCTGTATCGCCTGCGTGACTCGTTGGCTTCCAAAACCGTGCCTCTGACCGGCATGATGTCTGCGATAATTTTCGCCGGGCAGATGGTCAACTTCCCGCTGGGTATGCCGGTTTCTGGGCATTTGATGGGGGGCGTGCTGGCGTCGGCCGTGCTCGGTCCGTGGGCGGGTCTCATCGCGATGACGTTGGTGTTGCTGGTGCAATGTGCCGTGTTCGCCGACGGTGGCTGGCTGGCACTTGGTGCAAACATTCTGCACATGGGCGTCATCGGTTCCTGGGGTGGGTACGCCGTTTACAGTCTTGCGAGGAAGCTTTTGGGAGGCGGAGCACGCGGAACAATCGCCGGTTCGGTCATCGCCGCTTGGCTGAGCGTGATGGCAGCGGCCGCGTTGTTTTGTCCGGAATTCTGGCTGTCACACGTCGGCCGGGACCACGCGAGTGGTTACCCGTTCGCGAACATCTTCACGCTGATGATTTCGTTTCATTCGCTCATCGGTATCGGTGAAGCGATCATCACGGGGTTCATCATCAGCTTCGTGTATCAGCAGCGGCCCGATTTGCTTTATCGACCGGAATCGCAGCCGAATATCGTCAGCGGAATCGGTCGCTTTATGGCGGCAGGCATTATCACGGCGCTTGTGGTCGCTGCATTTCTGGCACCGTTCGCGTCGGAATATCCGGATGGGCTGGAAGCAGTCGCTGAGAAGGTCGGGTTCGACGTGCTGGCTGGCGAGAATACCACGTCGCTGTTGTCGGATTACGAAGTCCCCATGTTCGGAGCCAAATTTCGGAGAGTCTCGGTCTCGATCTCGGGGATTGGCGGCACGTTGTCTGTTCTGTTGATCGCGTTAGCCTTCGGACGGCTTGCCAAGCCGCCGGCTCAATTGCCAGAGGCGTCTCGTGAGTGATTATCTCGACCGCTACGGGCGTCGCCAGTCGATCTGTCATCGTTTGCCGCCGCGTGGAAAACTCCTAATTGCCCTGACGATCATCGCCGTGGCCGTTTCGCTACCGGCTGCGTATTGGCCCGTGCAGGGAGCGATTGGCTGTCTGGTTTTCATGGGGCATAGCTTGGCCGGCATTCCGATGTCGTACCTGTTAAGGCGTTTGGCGTTGTTCATTCCGATGGCTTGTATGATGTCGATTTCGCTGCCCGCCGCGCATGCGTTTCGTGGTGGATGGGAGTTGATGTTTACGGTGTTGTTTCGCAGCACGCTGTCGTTTCTGGTGGGGTTGTGGTTGATCAACGTGATGCCGTTCGACCAATTGCTGGTGACACTGCGCAAGTTGCGTGTGCCCGCCATTCTGGTAGCAACCTTGGCGTTCATGTACCGTTACGTCTATGTCCTCTGGGACGAACTCGATCGCATGCGCACCGCCCGTCGTGCCCGTTCGTTTGGATCCGGTTCGTTGCTCATGCGCTGGAAAACCTCGGCTCAACTCATCGGCATGTTACTGGTACGTTCCATGGCACGCGCCGAGCGTGTTCACGGCGCGATGTGTGCGCGGGGTTGGGACGGACAAGTCAGAACTCTCGAATCCGATTGAATCGTCTCCTCACCAAAACGCGTCACTTGAAACACGTTCCTCATACAGCAACCGATCTTCCCAAAATATGCCGACCGATTCTTCATCGATCTCTCTCGAAGTCCAAAGCCTGGGTTACCGCTACCCCAGCGGGCAACAGGCGCTCTGCGATATCTCGTTTTCCATCGCCGCCGGTGAACGCGTGGGAATTGTGGGGCCGAGTGGTGCGGGTAAGTCGACATTGTTGATGCACTTCAACGGCTTGTTGCCCGAGGAATCCTCGGTCGCAAGAACCGCAGAACAGAACGCGAGTCTGTCTGTCGACGGCCTACCGGTCTTGCCAGCCAACTTGCCGGAGATACGCGGCCGCGTGGGGTTTCTGTTTCAGGATCCCGACGACCAACTGTTCTGCCCGACCGTGCGAGAAGACGTGGCCTTCGGGCCTTTGAATCAAGGCTTGGCGAAAGCGGAGATCGAAGATCGCATCAGCGAGAGCCTGACGGCTGTCGGATTGACCGGCTACGCAGACCGCAGCACGCTGCAATTGAGCGTGGGGGAACGAAAGCGGGTTTGTCTGGCAGGGGTGCTGGCGTGTCGTCCGTCGCTGTTGGCGTTGGATGAGCCGTCCAGCAATTTGGATCCGCGGGCGCGACGCGGGTTGCTCGAAATCCTGCGGGCGTTCGAGGGCAGCCAGATCATCGCGACGCACGATTTGGACCTTGTCGTCGAACATTGTCAGCGCGTGCTGGTCCTCGACGAAGGGCAAATTCACGGTGACGGACCACCGCATGTCGTGCTGTCCGACGAAATCCTAATGGAACGCCACGGACTGGAAGTTCCGCTGCGGCTGCGGATTGACGCTGGCGGAATGCCCTGAGAATCAGCGAATCTTGCCGAATGTCCGTGAATCACCTAAACTGAACGTCCCAAAGAGTAGACAGTCGTGGCAACGCTCGCAGCGTTGATGTGTTGCCATTTCAAAGCAGGACGTTTTGAAATTGGGGCTGTCTGGATCGACGATTCGTTGTGCGGCCTCTTTCGCGGAGAATGCTCATGCAGTTGCAATGGCGTCAATACATCACACGGTTTTCGTGCTTCCTGGTTCTGATCGCTGTGACGGGTTCCGTCCAGGGGCAGGGGAAGAAGCCAGACCCCAAAGATGAAGAATACTACGAGCTGATGAAAACCTTCGCGGATACGTTCGAGCAAATCGAACGGAACTACGTGAAGGGGGTTGACCGTCGCGTTTTGCTCGAAGCGGCCATTCAGGGCATGATCGGCAAGCTGGACCAGTATTCCTCGTACATCAAGCCGGAAGATTTGGCCCGGTTTAATCGTCAGGTCGAGCAGCAGTTCGGCGGCGTGGGTATTCAGGTTTACCTGGACGCCAAGACGGGGACGTTGACCGTCATGACGCCGCTTCCGGGGACGCCGGCTTACAAGGCGGGGATCCGTGCGGGCGACCGCATTCTTGAAATCGAAGGGAAGTCCACCAAGGGCTTCTCGACAAACGATGCCGTCAAGCTGATGAAGGGCAAGCCGGGCGAAGCGGTCACGATGGGCATCAAGCACGCCGGTTCCGATAAGCTGGAACAAATCAAAGTGGTGCGTGCCATCATTCAGGTCGCCACCGTGTTAGGCGACACCTACGGCGAAAACGACCAATGGGACTTCATGCTGAAGGAAGAGAAAGATATCGCCTACCTGCGATTGACGCACTTCAGCCGTCGCAGCGCGACGGAACTGCGTGACGCCTTGGAAGTCGCGAAGAAGCGGAAGCTCAAAGGGTTGGTGCTCGACTTACGATTCAACCCAGGGGGATTGCTCACCCAGGCGCGCGACATTTCCGACTTGTTCATCGAGAGTGGCAAGATCGTCAGCACCAAAGGGCGTAACACGCGTGAGCGGGTCTGGACGGCAAAGAAGAATGGCACTTACAGCGGGTTCCCTGTGGCGGTGCTTGTGAATCGCTTCAGTGCCTCGGCCAGCGAGATCGTCAGTGCCTGCCTGCAAGACCACAAGCGAGCCGTCATTATCGGCGAACGAACTTGGGGCAAGGGTAGCGTGCAGAACGTCATCGAACTGGAAGGTGGAAACAGCGCGTTGAAATTGACGACCGCCAGCTACCATCGCCCCAGTGGAAAAAACATTCACCGCTTCCCCGGTGCCAAAGACAGCGATGTCTGGGGTGTGGTCCCGGATGAAGGGCAACTCGTGCAATTGACGACCGAAGAGATGCAGAAGTATCTCGACTACCGGCGCAAACGCGATGTGCTTAAAAAAGGAGGCCCCCCCAAGAGCGACTTCAAAGATCGCCAACTCGCCAAGGCGATCGAGTTCCTGCGGTCGAAAACCGACGCCGCGGGAGACACCCCCGGCGGTGACAAGAAGGACAAGCCGAAAGACGCCAAGAAGCCCAAAGTCGAGAAGGCCAAGGCGGAGAAGGCGAAACCGGCCGACAAAACTTCGGCCCGGCGACCCGGCACTGTCAAACTCCTACGTGTTTTGGCCACCTAAAGACCTGTTCGGCTTGATAAGCAACTTCGAATGGCCGACGACGATATTCTGCTGGCGATCGAGTCGTCGTGCGATGAGACGGCCGCTGCGGTCATTCGTCGCGACCTCACGGTGCTTTCCAGTGTGATTGCATCGCAGGACGACCTGCATGCCCGCTTCGGCGGCGTGGTTCCCGAGATTGCCTCGCGAGCGCATGTCGCGAGAATTCTGCCCGTCATCGACGAGGCTCTTGAGCAGGCGGATGCCAAACCTGCGGATCTCACCGCGATCGCGGTGGTGACCCGGCCGGGGTTGGTCGGTTCGCTATTGGTCGGCCTGACGGCTGCCAAGACGTTGGCGATGGTGTTACAGAAACCCTTGATTCCGATCGATCACATCGAGGCCCACATTTACGCCTGCCGGTTGGCCGCCGGAGTGGACGTGTTTCCTGCGGTGGGATTGGTTGTGAGTGGCGGGCATTCCAACTTGTACAACTGCCGCAGTGCGGCCGACTTCGAGTTCATCGGTGCCACAATCGATGATGCAGCCGGCGAAGCGTTCGACAAGGTGGCACAGATTCTCGGCCTGGGCTACCCCGGCGGACCACTCGTGGAAGCAGAGGCGCGCGGAGGCGACGCGACGGCTTACCGTTTCCCACGCACGTTTATCAAAGAGGACCGTTTGGAGTTCAGTTTTAGCGGGTTGAAGACGGCCGTGTTGTACGAGGTGAACGGCGTGCCGAATTCGCACAAGGCCGTGCCCCCCATGACCGACCAACGACGCGCCGACATCGCGGCTTCTTTTCAGGAAGCGGCCGTTGATGTACTCGTCGAGAAATGTCGGCAAGCCCTTCAGCAATGCCAACGAGAGAGGTTGCTGGTTGGTGGCGGTGTGGCGTCGAATTCACGACTTCGCGAACGTCTGCACGAGATGGCCCAGCAAGAAAACGTCGAGTTGATTCTCTCGCCCGCCGAATACTGCACCGATAATGCGGCGATGGGGGCGATCGCCTGGGAGCTGTTTGAAAACGGTGTGACCGCCGGCCTCGATGTCGACGTGGTCCCCGGCTTGGTGCGACGTAGAAACCTACGCCGCTAGTCTTGTCTAAGAGTTCAAGTTCGCCCGACGCGTAAGTGAGGGATGCAGGAGAATCGAACATACTCCCTGCGTCCCTCGCTTACGCGTCGGGTTATGATTCAGACTGCTTCAACGTTGAAAGCTGAACGTGAAGACATCGGTGAGGGTGCTGAAAACCGGTGAGACGTTCAGTCTTACATAGCGACGATCACCCGAGACGATTGCCCGGGCCGAAAGCGTTGCTCCTTCCGACAAGACGGAGATCATCGAGGAGTAGCCAACCGCACCGGCTTTCTTGCCCGTGTTTCGCGAACGATCGAACTTTCTCGCAAGTCGTTGCGATTCGGCGTCCAACCCGCCGACCCTTTGAACGAGTGAGCCGTGGGCGCGTCGTCGATCGAGGATTCGTCGTTCGCGAGCCACATCGGCCAGTTCCGTGCGCCGACCATTCGTAAGCGACAACCGCACGACCTTCTCACGTTCATCCAGCGGAATCGAAATCGTTTGCGTCGCTTCCTTGTCGGTCCCCTGGTAGCGAATCACCTTCAGGATGGCGCGGCCTCCGGCGATCACCCCCCAGACGTGACGCACACGAATTCGATACGATCCGGGCACTCCCTTCGCGCAAACGTATTCGTCGTAGCTGTTCTTCTGGCTGGGGCCGTGACCGTCGTGAACGAGGACGCCTCCGCCCCGAGACAAGGGGTTCTCGAACGAACAAACCGTTCCGGTGGGCTCCTCGACGAACAAGTCCAAATCTCCCAAGCCGGCCCAACTCAGTTTCAATACCAAGTCGCGTTGGCTCGCCTCGCGAACGGCTGTGGCAAAGGCATCCGCTTCTTCCTGGCGTCCAGCCGCGATGAGTTCTCGTTTGGCATCGGCAGCCGTGTCGAGGGCGTTCTGGTGCAATTCCTTGCGGTTCTTCGTCCAGGCGTTTGTCAGAATACCGGCCACCGCCCAGCGAAGCGCCTCGTAATTCTTCTGGCGA
>Ga0302139_10001253_pt1 | contig 12416 bp, 8 predicted proteins | sample CBN3_331_MG_FD_203104 | JGI IMG/M metagenome (GOLD analysis project Ga0302139, IMG submission 203104) | Marine microbial communities from Western Arctic Ocean, Canada - CBN3_33.1 | ecosystem: Environmental > Aquatic > Marine > Oceanic | place: Canada: Western Arctic Ocean | collected 2017-09-15 | reverse complement strand
TTCCGGTTTATCGTCTGCCGGCCGGTTACAGCAGCACGTTCGAGAAGCATCTTCTGCAGTCCGAAACGACGTCAGCGGCCTCGTTTCCGTGGCCAATCCCGGTGATTCTCTGTCCCAGTAGCAGCAGTCGCCTCGCCAAGAGACGGACCACGAAGATCACTTACGGCGATCTTCGTCAATTGCGATAAAGCGGGCCTTGCTCTCCTCCGGGCCACAACCAGTGTGGTTTCGTCGGATCCCTCGAGCCTGTGGGCTTGGATTCTCGTGTCGTCAACTGCTTTTGACACATATTGACGATCTCGCTATCCTTCTCGTCCCATACAGGAGATCAGCGGTTTCAAAGGACACAGGTGTGATTGGCGGACAGCGCGTACTACTCATTGACGGACTTGATGAAACCGAGCAGGTTCTCAAGGCGGTTCTCGAACCACGAGGAACCCGCATTGATCGCTTATGTTGTGATCAGATGCCCCAAGACGCCTCTGCAGTCGAACGTCCAGATGTCGTCATCGTGCATGAAAATACGGTGACATCTGATGCGGTGACATCCGATGCGGAGTCTTGGCGAGATGTCCCACGGATTGTCATCGGGAGCGTGAAATCGGCCGACAGGCAATCTTCGTCGGTCGACGAACACTGTCTGCCCCGCCTGTTTCAGTATCGCGATTTGATTGAGGCCGTCGAACGACTGCTGGCCAAGCCGTCGCAGAACGCAGTCTGAGCAGCCCTGGTGAAATCGGCCATGCAGAGTGGAGCGGCGGTCTTTGCATGCTATGATTAACGGGGGCGAACCGTGTGAGTTCACGGTTCCGCAAACCGATCATTTGTATGCGAGGATTGAAAATCCGTGGCTCATGCGACGTTACTGGTGATTCAGGGCGTCGACCAAGGTGCCCGCTTTGAAGTCGACGGTGAAACCGTCGGTATCGGGCGAGGCGTCGACAACAAGATCCGTATCCTCGATACCGAGGTCTCTCGCCGACACGCCGTGTTTGAGTTCGCCGATGGTCGTTACACGGTTGTCGATCGCAACAGTTCCAATGGAACGTTCGTTGACGGCAACCCGATTCGCCGCCAAGTGTTGAAGGGCGGCGATCACATTCAGTTAGGTCGCACAGCGATTCTCTTTGAAATGGAGCCCGATGAAGACGAGCCGCCTCTGATCGCCGAACAGGTCAATCTGGTTGGGCAAGTCGAGTTGGATGATCGTTCGAGTATCGTCCGGGAATTCCGAGGCGACTCTTCGCATAAAATCTTTGAACCAGACCAACGGTCGGACAAGTCTCAGATCGTCGCGCAGACGGTTGCCAATCTGCAAGCGCTCTACCGTATTTCCGAGGAAGCGGTGACCGCGTCGTTACCGCTGGACCGCATGCTGCGTCGAATTCTTGACTTGAGCATCGAAGTGGTGGGGGCCGACCGGGGCTGCGTACTGGTTTCCGATCTTCAAACCGGCGAAATTCAGCCGCTGGTTTTCAGTAGTCGCGAGGGAACCGAGGTCGCGGGGAAGATGCCGGTTTCGCGCAGCATTGTGAATTACGTGTTGGAAAATGGGCAGGGAGTGCGAACGTCGAATGCGCAACACGATCAGAGATTTGCACCGGGCCAGAGCATTATTCAGGCCGGAATTCGCGAGGCCGTTTGTGTCCCCATGCAGGGCCGCTATCAATTGATGGGGGCCATCTATGTTGACACCACTTCGCCAACGGATGAAAACAAGGCCGATGAACCACGTGCGGAAACGTTCGACGACGATCAGCTGCGTTTGCTTATGGCGATTGGCCGACAGTCGGCTTTGGCCGTGGAGAATAACCGGTATCAGCAGGCACTGGTCAAGGCCGAACGGCTGGCCGCGATGGGTCAGACAATCGCCACGCTGAGTCATCACATCAAGAACATTCTTCAAGGCGTACGCGGCGGGAGTTACCTGATCGACCGTGGTTTGCAGAGTCACGAAGAAACGATGGTCCGCAAAGGGTGGGGTATCGTCGAGAAGAATCAGAACAAGATTTACCATCTTGTGATGGACATGCTCTCGTTCAGCACCGAGCGAAAGCCCGCCTGGGAGAATGCATCTCTTAACGACGCGGTGGCTGAGGCCTGTGAGTTGCTGCAAGGGAGAGCCGAGGATGCTGATCTCCAGCTGGATTGCCAATATGCGACCGATCTTCCCGAGAGTGCGTTCGATTCCGAGGGCATTCAGCGGGCCGTGTTGAATGTGGTTGGTAACGCGATCGATGCGTTGGAAGGTTGTGCGGAGGGAACAATCGAAGTTCGTACCGGCCACGACCAAGAGACCGACGAACTGTTCGTTGCCGTCACGGATAACGGACCGGGGATTCCGCTGGATCAGGTGGAAACCGTGTTCAACGTGTTCGAGTCAACCAAAGGAGCACGCGGAACCGGTTTGGGGCTGGCGGTGAGCCGGAAAATCGTCCGCGAGCACGGCGGCGAAATCACTCTCGACAGTCGGCCCGATCAAGGCTGCCGCTTCCTGCTGGCCTGGCCGCTGTACGATTTGGACGGCGTCATCGACGACGTCATCGACGACGATTCCGCCCACAGCGAGACGATTGTCTGAGCGGCCCTTGTCAGGTTGAGCATTGTCCGCCGCTGCACGCAGGCCCGCGATTCCACGGCATCTTGGCCAGTAACAACCCCATGCCGCAGAAGTCGGTTAACCCTGCAAACATCAGGCCGACACCGACGAACGCCGAGATTCCGATGAAGTACGGATGCACGAAGAACCCGAGTGTTGCGCCGAGAAAGACGAGAAACCCAGCAGCGATGGGTACTTGTCGCTCGAGTGACATTCCCTTCTTCCCACGATTGACCGGCAACCCCGCTTCGTTCCACGCCTGCGTGCCGCCATCGACATCGACGACGTTCGTGAAACCGGCGTCGAGAAATTGCTGACACGCTTTTTTTGATCGGTTGCCTCCTTGGCAGATGACGTACAGCGGTTTGTTCGACGACCCGTTGCGAGCCTGCATCACCATCTGCGGGTCGAGCGAGCCCAGCGGTACTTTGCGAGCAAAGGATGCATGCACTTCCCGGAATTCTCCCGGCGTGCGAACATCGATCAGGTCTGCCCCTTGCTGTTCACAGAGTTCCGACAACTGCATGACCGTTATGGTTTGAGGGGTCTGCATCTTGACATTGTCTCTTGATGTGACTTGGCAATGGTACGACCGCTTAGCAGCAGGTGTCGTCGCCGCAGCAATCGGCATCGGGCAGGATTGTCAGGCCGGCCTGGTTGCCCTTCGTCTCTTGCGGAGACCGAATCGTCAGGCCGGTACAATCGAACGGCAGTGCCTCTTCGAGAGATACTGGTTGGCTGGGCGGGAGTGCTGTGATCTGCTCGCCATAAGGGGCGTGCGAATAGATCTGGAATGTCTTATCGCAAACGGCCATCCGCTGCCCACGGAGTAGCTTGTGGCCATCATCGTCGATGACCGCCTTCCAAGGGCCGTTGTAAATCACTGCCTGTCGATGGTCCAAACAAGGGCCGTCCTTTCCTTTGAAAGCCTGCACCGTCACGCTACGAAATTCGATGCCTTCCACGACGGCCCACGGTTCGTCTTGCCGCGCGATGATTTCGATCCCGTAGAAACCGGCTTCCTCGAACATCGCCAGAAATTCATCTTCCCGGTACGCTCCGCTGAGACAACCCGACCACAAATGCGGATCGTTTCGCATTTCGTCGGTGGCCGTTTCATCCGAAACAATATCGCTAATGACGGCCCGGCCCCCACGTCGCAGCACACGTTGCATTTCCGCGAACAACTGTTGCCTGTCGCTCAGGTGAACAAGATTGAGTACGCAGTTGGAGACGATGACGTCGATCGAGTCATTGGCAATCATCGGTTCGCTCTGACGGAGCGTCTCGGCTTGCGACTCCGCAGCGAGCCAGGCATTGCTACCGCTCACTGGGTTCGCTTCGAGGAAACGTTCGAGTGCATCGAGGTCGAGTGCCAGATCCTGAATGCGGCCTTTGTGGAACTCGACGTTTTGATAGCCGAGGGTCTCGCCGATTGATTGGCGATATTTGTTCGCCAGCGTGAGCATTTCGTCGTTGCAGTCGACACCAATGACACGTCCGGTCGCCCCAACCACCTGTGAGGCAATGTAGCAAATTTTTCCGCCACCGGAGCCAAGATCGAGAACGGTTTCGCCTTCGTGCAAGTAGCGCGACGGGTCGCCGCAGCCGTAGTCGCGTTCGAGGATTTCCTCGGGAATGCATTTGAGATACTGCGGATCGTAATCCACGGGGCAACACAACGACCCTTCGGCTGCTTGGGCGGCATTGCTGTATCGTGTGCGAACGGCGTGTTCGATGTCGAGAGAGCCGTTCTCAGAACTTCCTGCTTGCTGTTCCACGGTGCTCGCCACGAATGCCATCTCCTGATGTGCCGAAAGGGGCAATGTCCATCGCAACGGAAGTGCGGTTGCGGACCGAATTGTAAAAGTTTTTCCCAACCCGGTCAACGAGTTACGACGACCGGCCGGTGATGGGTCGCTTCGGGAGAATATGAAAATCGTATGATGCAGTCGAGGCGTGCCGCTGTCTGTGAGATAGTCCACATCGTGGCTTGGATTCCCAAGTCGACAACGATCTCATCGCTCTGTGCAAAATCTCGATCGACCTGTTATTCTCCACGTTGCACCACCGATTCTGGTGTCTGCACAATATTCACGTAATCGGATCAGCTTTATTATGGATCTTCCCACATGCCCGTCATGCGGTCAGTCGGTCATCGACGACGACGTAGAGGATTGCCCGTTTTGCGGGACTTCGATGACCGGCAAGCCGTCCACGAAAGCCAAACCGGCTCCCGTGAAGAAGGCAGCGAAACCGAAGCCACCGAAACCAGAACCTGCTGCCAAAAAATCATCCGACGATGATGTGCCCTGGGACGACAATCCATTAGGCGACGAAGAGCAAGCTCAGACAAAGCGAGCCAGTGGAAAGGTACGTCGTAAGCGAACGAAAGAGTTTCCCCTGCGTGTCGTCTGTCCGATGTGTGAAACGGCCGGGTTCGTTCCCCGCAGAGCGGCCGGGAAGGATGTCCGCTGTGCCAACCCCGAATGCCTCGTGCCGCAGTTTACGGTGCCCAGTGACGAAGCAGACGACGAAGTAGCCAGCAAACCGGCGAAGAAGCCGCCCATGTCGTCGACAACCCGCATGGCGATCCTCTTGCCGGTGCTGTTCATCGCCGGAGGCGGGATCGATTGGTATTTCCTGTGGGGCCCCGGTGCGCCGCAAGTGACGGACCTCGTGATCGTTGTAGGGGATAACGGCGGAGACGATGTCTCAGACGATACTCTTGCTGACGATACGGGTCTCGATGGGGACGACGGAAAGACGAAACCGCCCAAGAAAAAGGACGACTCCAAGCCGCCAACTCTCGGCGTTGACGCGATTCAGGATCTGGCGTTGGGAAAAATGATCGCCACATCGCGAATCTCTCGTGGCAACCGGAGCAAACCATATTGCCGACGGTTCGCCGCGTTGACCTACGCCCAACTCGGCGATCTCGAAGGAGCCCAGAGTCAACTCGACCAGTTGCAGGTTGTCGGAACGTCCTTGCCCTACTATCGGGTCGAACCGCTCACGGCCATGGCCTGGCAGCAATTACGAAAGAGCGATCTCGACGGTGCCCGCGCGACGGCCGATGCTGCATGGGCTGCGGCCGAGTCGTTGCCGCACGGCCAAACACAACATGCCGCAGCGATTTCGTTGGGTGCCCTTTTAATTGCCCTCGACCGGCAAGGCGATGCCGACCAACTCATCGCCGAACATCGCGAGGAGCCCCCCGCCGGCTACGAAGACTTGTCTTCGTTGAGGCAGATTGTCGAGGCGCTGGGAATCTACGATCTCGACGCCGAATTGTCTTACCGCACCGGCCCGACACCGGCGATTCCGTACCAACTCACCCTCGCGTACGACATGGTCGCCAACGGAGCGACCGACGCCGCCTTGAAGTGGGCAAAGGGCTTGGCGAACGAACCACAACGCTTCAACTGCCTGATCGCCATCGCCGAGGCTCTCACCATGCAGGCGACCCCGGGCGCTTCGGCGAAAGTTTCGGCCATCACGGCCGCACTCAATGGCCCGAATCGTGCGCGTCTGATGGTACGGGTGGCCGTGCGTCAGTGGATGCTTGGTGATCGCGCAGCAGCGAAAGTCTCGCTTGCCGCAGCCCGCAAGCAACTTGCGTCGGTGAAACAACCGCCAGCCACGACGTTGCCCGATCTCAAAGGAATACACAACTGGAAAGCCACGAACACCGCCCCGCTGCGCGCCGCCGCACTCGCTGCGGCCGATATCGCAAGACTGGAAGCGGCCTTCGGAGATCCGGCCGCAGCCTGGAAGGCGATGACTCAGTCACTGGCCTATACTCGCGGAATGGCCGTCAGCCCTTCGGCGATCGCCGCAGTGCTCCAGGAAATTGAGGATCTCGGCCCGGCCACGATCCAGGCCCGTCTCAAGGAAGCCTTTGAACTCCAGACAGAAACCAAAGCACGGGCCAAGTTGAACACGTACCGTCGGCAATGTGTGCTAATCCAGGAGCGGGCACGCGAACGTTTTACGATTCAGGTCGCGGTTCTCACACAGGCTCTCGATTGGGGGTTATCAGACCTAGTCCTTGCGGAAATCCAAGCCCGGCAAGAGGCAGAAGAGCCGAACAATCACGAGCCGTTCTTCGATAGCGCCTTGCCTTGGATAATTCTGGACGGCTACCAGCGTGCGGGGAAGAAACCGCAGGCGACAGCGCTCGAAGAGCAGCTGGGCGAACTGATGCAAACTCCTGGCCCCGCTGTTCAAACCCATCGCGAAGCGGCGAAATTGCTTGACGCCCAACAATTTGGGGAAGCGATTGCCGTCATCGAATCGTCGTCCCTCACTCCCGAAGCCAAGGCACAGTGGCTGCTGCGAAACGCGTGTCGTCTCGCGGCTACCGACACGCCGGAAGTGGTGTTCGAGTTCATTGGTCGATTTCAAAATCCACTTCATCGCGAGCAAGCCTGCGAGCTTACCGTCGCACTGCTGGCTCGCCGGGGGCAAGTGCAGCAGGTGTGGCATTTCTTGGAGAAGTCGTCGATGGCCCCTACCGAAATGGTGTCCGCCTGTCGCGGTCTCAGCTTGGGAGCGAAGGGCATTGCGGAAGCTTCCTCCGCCGAAACGAGTGCTACCCCTTGATGTTCCGAGCTGAAAAACACGTATTCTGAGATTCTAGGTAGTTTGATTGATGGTCTAAGGCTTGGGCGCACTCTGCTGGTTGCGTGCCTCAGGGAATAGGCCAAGCGATTCTTCAAGTGGCCTTCCCCGCTCGACCGAAGTCCTTTCAATGGCGCACCGATTCCTTTCGGGAATTGCTCTGCGATGCGGACCTTGAACTTCCCTAATTTGCCTGTTTGGAATAGGATGCCCTCGCGAAAGTTGTGTCACACGAGTTCGTACACGATCAAGCAGAGGGGTCAGGCAGGCACCGGAGTCATTAGAAACGGTTTGCGTTGCTGCTCTCGCAGAACGCGGACAGGGCGTTTCTCTTATTCCGGCATCAGGGGGAACTAGAGAAGTGCGGGCCGCCACGTGTACCGCATACTTATGTTCTTCCTCCAACAGCAAGGAGTCGGCTGTGCCCCAAGTCATTCGTTTTCTTCTCATCCCCACGCTCCTCGTTGCCTCAGCCGCTACGGCTAACGCTCAAAAAGAGGCAACCCCCAGTGTCACCATTGTGCAAGCCGGTGCCGACCGGCTGCTTGGTGATATCGAGTACATGCTGAAGTTGACCGATGCGGAAGACCAGAAGCAGATCAAGGTTCTCAACGACTTCTTCAAAGACATCTTCCTGAAAGGCGTCGACAGCAAACGCCCCATTCGGATCGATGTCATTCTCGGCGACGGCCCCACCCGTTACCGCCCTCATTTTCCGATTAGCAGCCTGAAAGATTTTCGAGACAACCTCAATAATTTTGGGATCAAAAGTCGCAAAAAAACTTCGAGCCTATACGAACTGAAAGATGCGTTCGTGGGCTGGATGCGGTACCGCAACAAGTACGCGTCGGTCGGTGAAGAAAAAACCGATGTGCCGCTGAGCATCGACAACCCCGTACTCTCGATCAAGCCGCTCCTCGAAGCCGGTTATGACTTGGCCGTCAACGTGGCCAACTCCAAAACGGGTGAGAAGGACCAGGCCGCACGACGCAAGGCATTTCGCGACGGTCTCCGCAAGGAATATCTCGCGGCCGTGAAGAAGAAAGACGACGAATCGGACGACGACTTCGCCGTTCGAAAAATGCTGACCGAACAGCAGTTGGTCGAACTGGAACGGTACTACGTCGAGTCGGCGAAAACGACGCTCGGCTGGACGACCGACGCTGAACTGGGCGAAGGCCGGCTCAATCTCAACCTCGCTCCCATTGCCGAAACTTCGCTGGCCAAAAGTGTCGAACTACTCGACCAAGCCCCCAGCCATTTCGCCAACGTTCCGAAATCCAAAAACGCGATTCTCGCGGTCCGGCTGAATCATCCGCTCGACGACTTGCGAACGAAGCATTTCACCGAGCTGTGCGCTTTGCTGCGGAAAACGGCTGATTCCAAAATTGACGCATCCAAGGAACGCGATAAGGATCAGAAGACCAACGGCAAGAAGGTGGCCTCGCTGATCTTCGACATACTGGACGCGAACGTGAAAGCGGGCGTCGCTGATGGCTTCATCGAGGTTCGAGCACAGGCCACAGGCAAGCACACATTGGTGGGCGGTATCAAGGTGATCAACGGAAATCAGGCCGACGCCATTGTTCAACTGCTGGACAAGGCTGGCCCCAATCGCGAAGTGAAGATGAATGTAGCAGCCGTAGGAGGCGTGGCCATTCATCGAGTCACACTGCCGTGGGACAAACCGAAGGAACTCGTGGATTTCTTCGGGTCCGATACGGATATTTACATCGGAACCGCAAAGGACGCGGTCTGGTTTAGTATTGGTGAGCAAGCCGTCAGGGAGCTTTCGGATGACGCGGCGATTGTCGCACAACCGAACACGGGCAAACCCGACGCTCCGTTCGTCGACTTATTGGTGAAAGTTTCCCCTTGGGTGGAACTGATCCAAAAACTGCGACCTGTCCAGGCTGATCCGAAGATTCAGCAAGTCTCTCAGAAAACCGGCGACAAGAAGAAGATCAAAGTCGATCGTGGTGAACTGCGAAAAATGGCTCTGAGTGCATTCGCCGCCGGCGACGACGTTGTCACGTTGCAACTGGTTCGCGCTGGTGCCAATGTCGAAGGCAGCCTGCAAGTGCAACCCGGTATTCTCCGCTTGGTCGGCAAGCTGGTCGCCAAGTTCTCACGTGAAAACGTCGACGAGAATGCCGATGGTGAGGGCGAAGAATAGGCCTCACAGGCAGTTTGACACCGCATGACAATGCCCCGGATTCGTGTTGGCGAATTCGGGGCGTTTTGCGTATTGGCCTACGTTTCTTTGCAGGTGGCCGCACGGTCGCGTATCATGAATGGGCGAAGTACCACACACACCAGACAACCGGGCCGACCGGATGTCGACGTTTCGTTCGAGCATCTTGAGATCGAGGAGATCACCGTGCACACACGACGTATTGTTTTGGGCATCCTGATGTTGGCCGGCTTCGGCGTGCTGAGCGGCCTTGCAACCGCTGGCGAGAAGAAGAAGGCGAAAGTTCTGTTCCTGACGCAGAGCAAAGGGTACCGTCATGGGTCGGTCAACCGTGGCAAGAAGGACTTGGCTGCTTCCGAAGTCGCCATGACCCAACTTGGCCAGCAAACCGGCCTGTTCGAGGTGCATTGCACGCAAGACGCGGAAGTCGATTTCACCAAGAAGAATCTGGCCAACTACGACATCGTGATGTTCTACACCACCGGCGTGCTGCCCATCAGTGACGAAGCCCGCGATTACTTCGTCAACGACTGGCTGAAGCAAAAGGGCCACGGATACATCGGCTTCCACTCGGCTGCTGACACGTATCGCACCAAAGATCCGAAGCACAAGTGGTACTGGGACATCGCAGGCGGCACGTTCGATGGCCACCCGTGGAGTTCGGTGACCACCGTGACGATTACCGTGCATGATCCGAAGCATCCGACGATGAAGCCGTTCGGCAAGGAGTTCCAGTTCAAGGACGAGATTTATCAGTACGTGAATTGGGTGCCCAAGAACGTTCACGTGCTGATGAGCCTGAACATGGCCAAGTGCAAACCGGCCAAGCCCTACCACGTGCCGGTCGCCTGGTGTCGCAATTGGGGGGAAGGCAAGGTGTTCTTCAATAACCTGGGCCACAACCCGCAAACCTGGACCAACAAGAATTTCCTGGCGTCGACCGAAAACGCCGTGAAATGGATTCTGAACATGGAGAAAGGCGACGCCACGCCTAACCCTGAAGTCTCCAAAGCCCAGCACGCGAAATCGATCAGCGACGCCAGCGGTAAATAGCGACTCGCTCTCGTACTGCTTCACCCACTGCGGCCGGTCGTTCCCATTGAACGATCGGTCGTTTTTATAGCCCGACGCGTCAGCGAGGGACGTGGGCAGACAGTTTGACCGGTTCGTTGTGTTTTGCGGGGAAGCGTGCGAGCTTTGACGCTGCTCTGGAATCAAACGTTTTCCCCGCGTCCCTCGCTCACGCGTCGGGTTAGGATTGCGTCCCTTGCTGGCGCTGCGAGCTGGTGTTGATGTTTCGCGAGCCGGTTGCGTGGGGAAGGCGGGGTTTCTAATCTCTTTGGATGCCCGAAGCCGTTCGTTACTTGTTGATGCAGGTGCGCAACCCTGATGACCCGATGCGGGATCATGAGGTGCAGAGCTTTGCGCGGGTGTTAGAGACATCGACCGAATGCATTCGCACGTTCGACTTGTTGACGGAAGATTTGGCTGACGAGCATTTCGAGCGGACCGATATGTTTTTGTTCGGCGGCAGCGGACATTACTCGGCGGCTGGCGAAGGGGCCTGGTTGGATCGTGCTTTGGAGACGATTCGGCGGGTGCATGATTCGGGGACGCCCACGTTTGCTTCGTGTTGGGGGTTTCAGGCAATGGCCCGCGCGATGGGGGGGCGGGTGATTAAAGACTTGGCCCATGCGGAAGTGGGTACGCATGAACTGACGCTGACGGAATCCGGTTTGGCTGATCCGGTGTTTGGTTCGTTGGGGCAAACGTTTTGTGGGCAGATGGGGCATGAAGACCATGTTATCGAATTGCCGCCCAATGCCACGTTGTTGGCGTCGTCTCCGCTGGTGACGAATCAGGCGTACCGTTTTGATGACGCCCCCATTTATTGCACGCAGTTTCATCCGGAACTCAACTGCGACGACTTGTGGGTGCGGGTGAAGACGTATCCTGAGTACATCGAGCGCATTGCCGGGCTGCCGCCGGAGCGGTTTGGTGAGTTGATCCAGGAATCGACCGAGACCGAGGGCATCTTGAAACGCTTCGTGGCGTTGTGTTTTGGGAATGGCGAAGGCCACAGGGAAGGAGCCTGACTGATGCACGTGGCTTTCATCACCGCCGGCGGGGCGGGCATGTTTTGTGGATCGTGTATGCACGACAACACGTGGGCACACGCGTTGCATGCCCATGGGGCGGAAGTTTCGCTGATTCCCACCTACACGCCGATTCGCGTCGACGAACAGGATTTAAGCACGTCGCAAGTCTTCTTCGGCGGAATCAACGTCTTCATGGATTTTCGCTCGCGGTTGTGGCGACGGATCCCGCGGATGTTCACGCGCTGGCTGGATTGGCCGGCGGTGATCCGTCTGGCGACCAGGTTCGGTGTCAGCAACGATGCACACCAACTTGGTGCATTGACGGTGGCCATGCTCGAGGGAGAACTTGGCCCCGAATCGCGCGAAGTCGAGGAACTGGCCGAGTACCTGGCGCACTTGAAGCCTGATGTCGTCTGTTTCAGTAACGCCTTACTGGCGGGGGTGGTGCGGCGGTTACGGGAACAATACCAGGGGCGCATTTATTGCATCTTGCAAGGCGACGACATCTTCCTCGAAGACTTGCCGGAGACATATCGTGAGCAGGCGATTGAAAAGATTCGCGAGCGGGCGGTCGACTTCGATGGGTTCCTGGTCCACAGCGAATACTACCGCGAGTTCATGGCTAACTACCTGCACCTTCCACGCGACCGGATGCACTGTGTGCCGTTAGGGATTGAGCTAGCCGGACACGACGGCTTGCCCGAGGCGACCGGCAACGAGCATTTCACGATCGGCTACTTCGCGAGGATCTGCCCTGAGAAGGGCTTACACAACTTGATCGACGCGTTTCGTATCTTGCACGCCAAGTATCCGGCAATTCGTTTGCGAGCTGGTGGGTACCTGGGCAGTCGCGACGAGGCCTATTTCAAACAGACGCTGGCCTCGGCGAGCGACTTGAGTG
>Ga0302139_10001250_pt1 | contig 12427 bp, 10 predicted proteins | sample CBN3_331_MG_FD_203104 | JGI IMG/M metagenome (GOLD analysis project Ga0302139, IMG submission 203104) | Marine microbial communities from Western Arctic Ocean, Canada - CBN3_33.1 | ecosystem: Environmental > Aquatic > Marine > Oceanic | place: Canada: Western Arctic Ocean | collected 2017-09-15 | reverse complement strand
CCACGTCCTCGACCGGCCAGAAATAGGCGATGCCGAGTACGATCGGCTCATGAGAGAACTTGGCGAATTGGAGAATCAGTACCCAGGCCTCATCACTACGGATTCTCCAACGCAGCGGGTGGGCGCACCCCCTGCTGATGGATTCACTGAGGTGAAACACGTCGTTCCTCTACTCAGCCTAGGCAACGCCTTCAACGACGAAGAGCTTGAATCATGGCACAAACGCGTAACCAGCCTACTAGACGGCGCTGTTTTCGACACAGTATGCGAGTTGAAAATGGACGGCTTAGCAGTAGCGCTCACATATGAAAACGGCTTGCTTATCCACGGCGCTACCCGCGGAGACGGCCTTCGCGGCGAGGATGTCACACAGAACCTACGTACCATACGATCCATACCACTCTCTATTTCAGGTACATCACCCGAACGTTTCGAAGTTCGCGGAGAAGTTTATTTCCCTCGCTCACACTTCGCAAGACTCAATGAACAGCGGATTATAAATGACCTCCCACCCTTCGCCAACCCGAGGAATTCAGCCGCAGGCTCCCTTCGTCAACTGGACCCCAGAAACACGGCACAGCGCCCCCTTGATATCTTCATATATGGCCTTGGATACGCTAATGGAACCCAAATGCCTGACAATCACTGGGACACCATGCTGTATCTCAAGTCCCTGGGGTTCAGAATAAACTCCAATAACGTCCTGTGCCATAACTTGGATGATGTGAAAAACTACTATCGGCATTGGCTGGATGACAGAAAAGATTTGGACTACGATGCCGACGGCGTCGTTGTGAAAGTGAACTCACTTTCCTATCAAAGAAATCTTGGCCAGGTTGGAAGGGAACCTAGATGGGCTATCGCCTACAAGTTCCCCGCTACTCAGGCTGTCACCCAACTTCTAGACATTGGCATAAACGTTGGGCGCACAGGCAGATTGAACCCATATGCAGTTCTGGAGCCGGTCAATGTGGGTGGGGTGACGGTAAAAACGGCTACACTCCACAACGAGGACGATATTCTTCGAAAGGACGTTCGTATAGGCGACTGGGTATTGGTGGAGCGTGCCGGCGAAGTCATACCAAGAGTGGTAGCTCCCGTAATAGAACATCGCACAGGGCATGAACGGAAGTTCGCAATGCCAGAACGTTGCCCCATATGCAACACGATCGTAGTACGGACGATTGGGGTAGCCATGTCAAGTTGTCCCAACACCGCCTGTCCTGCTCAACTCTATGAGTTACTCAAGCACTTCGTTTCCAAAGGAGGAATGGACATAGAAGGAATGGGTGAAAAACTGTGTGCGGCCCTTCTGGATGCAAGCCTGATCGAGGACATAGCTGATGTTTATTTCATCACCAGGGACGACCTGATAAAACTGGACCACATGGCAGATATCAGCACCGATAACATCATCAATGCCATCTATAAGAGCAAAGAACGCCCCCTGGCACGGGTTATATTCGCTCTTGGTATCCTTCACGTTGGTTCTGAGACGGCTGAAATATTAACCTCTCATTTCGGGGATATAATCCCGCTCGCACGCGCCCCGGAAGAAGAGCTTGTAACGATTCCAGGCATTGGGCCGATAATTGCGCAGAGCATCTCCTCCTATTTCCACGACCAGGACAACATGGAAGTCATAGAAAAACTGCGCACCTCCGGGGTGCGCTTGCAAGAAGAAAACCCACTAGAATTACGTCTGACAGGAACACTTTTTGTGGTCACCGGCAAACTGGAGAGTCTCACCAGGGCAATGGCAGAGACACGTATCAAGGAGCTTGGGGGGGCAATAGGAAGCAGCGTCAGTCGCAAGACAAACTACTTAGTAGCAGGAAAGGACGCAGGCTCCAAGCTGGAAGAGGCGCTAAAACTGGGAACACCAATGCTCTCTGAGGACGAATTTCTCAAAATGATTGGCGGAAATTAGGAGATCATAGCCTCACCCTGCACGGTATCTAGAAAATACTCGATCAGGGAAACGAACAAATCATGGATAAATTTATAAAAATAGTCCTCGATACGAACCTGAGCTCTCTGGATAACATCATGAGTGCTAAAGTAATGACATTTTTACGAACCTCCCTTGCTAGGCTATGAGAGCAAATCTATGAAACTAATAGTTGGACTCGGGAACCCTGGTCAAAAGTATGCCAATTCAAGGCACAACGTTGGATTTGAGTGCATTGATGCCATCAGCCGATATACAGGCATAGCAATATCAGATCGGAGACAATTGGCAGTCCTAGGCCAAGGCAGTTTGGACGGGAAGGAAGTAGTCCTGGCTAAACCTCGAACTTTTATGAACCACAGCGGGGAGGCATTCTCGTATCTGATGAGTCGCTTTCCATCAGCGCTTGATGACCTGCTTGTCATCTACGATGATATGGACCTGTCAGTTGGTGAAATGCGCATTCGACCCTCAGGAAGCGCAGGGGGGCACAGAGGAATGGAATCGATTATTGAAACCCTGAAAAGCCATGATGTCCCTCGCATACGTGTTGGCATAGGTCATCCCCAGTCAGAAATAAGCACAATCGCATTCGTTCTGGGTGCATTCAACGCACAGGAAAATCCCATTATTAAAGAAACTGTGGTATCTGTGCAGACCGCAGTGGCAGGCATAATTGAGCGTGGCCTTAATTGGGCCATGAATCAATACAATTAATCTGTTGGATTGAGAGATGTTTCCATCTCAGCAACTTGCTCGTCTGCCTGAGCTTCTACGCGCCGTAACGATGGAACTGCCACCAATATTACCATCGCTAGGATCAGGGATATGGCACCCATGACTGCGGTGGCCCTTGGTGCGCCGAAGATCTCTGACGCGGCCCCCAGCGAGAACATACCAATCGGGCCAAGCCCAAGGGCTATCATTCGTAAACTCAGGACACGACCACGGATATAATCTGGAGAGATAACCTGTACAAGTGTAAAATTACTGGTCATGAATATCTGGAACAAGAAACCTGTGAAAAAGAGTAGTATTAACGAGAGTTGGTAGATGGTGGAAAAAGCGAAGAGGACAATGGAGATACCAAGGCCAATGCCTCCGATGAGCATCAGTCGCCTTAGCTGGCTCGGACTACTGAAAACTGCCACAGTCAGCGATCCTGCAATAGCCCCGGCTCCTGTCACTCCACCCATCACTCCAAGACCGCCAGCACCCACCTGAAGAACGTCTCGAGCAAACACAGGCAACATAACCTGGTATGGCAAAGCAAATACCGTCGCCGAAAGGCCCAGTATCAATAGCCCCATGAGTATCGGGCTATGTCTCACATATGCTATCCCCTGACCAATGCTTTTCAGCACAGACACGGAACTTCCTGCTCCATGATCACCTGCTGGATCGGATATTTTGATAGTGTTTATCAGGGCTATAGCCGGGATTAGAAGCATGAACGCAACAACAAAAGGCACTCCCATACCAAAGGAGTTTATAAGGTATCCAGCTAGGGCAGGCCCCAGTAGCTGTGCCGAGCTGAAGATAGTGGTGAAAAGCGCCACTCCGCTTGGCAGGTCCTGCCTACTCAGTATACTGCCTACGGACGCAGCACGAGAGGGCATACCCAAGGCGAACCCAGTTCCATGAAGAACGGTTAGGAAGAACACCTGCCACACCTGAACAACGTCAGTTACGACCAGTGCAGCAAGCACCACTAGCACAGCGATACTGAAAGCGTCACTGGAGATAAGTATGACCTTTCGGCTCATGCGGTCGGCTATAACTCCACCGAAGGCGGAGAAGATCAGCATTGGAAGCATACCTACGCCGTTGATGGCCGTTACCATAAACGGCGAATCTGTCATATCCAAAATGAGCCATCCACGGGCTATATTAGTCATAAAGAAACTGATGATGGACATCAGAGATGAAACCCAGAATATTCGGAACTGGGCATATGACAAGGCGCGTAGTGGGCTTCTACCGTAAGAAGCAGGAGTGTGGTCGGGAGATGCTTGATCGTCGCTGGAACTGCCACTGTAACTAATGAAGCATTCTCGCTTTCTGAGTGTAAGGGAGGTGGATGCATATTTGAGCCCATGCAAACGCACGTCAAAGTATACGCTTTACCCCCTAAACGTCAACATTTTTCTGGAGGCTAGAAGAGCGAATACGTGTTCTCAGGCAGCTAACAAATACCATCATTATTTTTAGGCTTGCGTTTCTAGACATATTTAGCTACGATGTGCCTATTACAAATCCTGGAGGCATTTATGGAAGCATATTGTGTTAAGTGCAGGAGCAAACGAGAGATCAGCAACCCAACACAAGTGACAATGAAAAACGGCAGACCTGCAACGAAAGGTGTTTGCCCAATCTGCAATACAGGTATGTACCGTATAGGCAAGGCGTAGCAAAACATCAGTGTTGGCAATGGAGCTCCGCACTCTAGGCTTGACTATAAGACTCATATTGGATCCTAAGCCTTATATATTCCTGGTGAGGTAGCACCAATAAGTTATACTCTATGAGTGACATTCTCGTTGTGTAATGTCACTCATAGAGTTGTTTAAGTGATAAAAACTAAAAACCCAATAACCCGCATGCAGAGAATTAGATCGCACTCCCGGTAGAGATTATGGCTACTCCCGTGACTATCAGAAGGATCGAAAAAGTCTTCCTGAGAAGTACGTTTCTTTGAGTCTGCTCGTCTAGAAGCTTAACCTGTGGAGTACTCAGAAACACGCCAATTAGAAAAACGAAAACTGGACGTGTACCTATTATTGCAGTAACCAAGGAGACTGGGCCTGCTTGAATAGCTGCAAGAGTTATCCAGGCAGCCAAACTTCCAAGAAATGCTTCTCCTCCTACCATCAGCACCATGCTACTTGGTCTCATCAAGCTCATCCGAATTTCCCTCATGGTAGATGGATTCAATAGTGCAAGGAACGGCGTTGACAGCCCCAGATACCAATAAGGATAGAAACTCCACAAACTCGTACCACCAAGTGCATGCTTGCTAACCAACTGGGCACTAGCAATGAGTATAGCTGCAAATAAGATCAGCACAGTTGATTGATTCAAATCGAATCGTCGAGTCGTAATCTTACTCTGGCTTGATCCGATTATTACCCCAGTTACGGTGATGGCAACTGCTCCCCATTGAAGAACGCTCAGGCTTTCTCCAAGAAATACCGATGCCAGTAACGCTACAAAGATTGGGTGAATAGAGTAAACAGAAATAGCTCGTGAGACGTCCTGTGACCGCATCCCAAAAAACAAGAATGCCAAGCCTAAACCCCAAAGAAAGCCAGATCCCAAAGCAATCATTGCAAGCACAGCAGCAATATCGCGGGAAGCGGGCATAATAAATATCAGTGCGATGCTTACGGTAAATGTAACCAACCCCACCCAGGCTCCAAAACTCCTGAAGCCTGGCATATAGTAGGATATGAGCAACTTATCTATGATGCTAACTAACGCAAAAATCACCGAACTTAGGAGGGAAAGAAAAACCCATGACAAAATTATGGTCCTATCTGCAATAAATGCTAGGCAAGTGTCACCCTAAATCAACGCAGATGTTTCGCGAAGAGACAGGCCATGGCCGCTGAATCACCAGCTCCACAATGGGCCAACGACGATTCCACATCAGTGTGGCAAAACCAAGCAACGCGTCATATGGCAGATGATGATACATGGAATTTCCCTAACCATTCACAGTGGAAACACCATTTGAGAATATTCCTTTGACAAACTGTTGACACAACAAAGGCCCTATCAGAGCGCCGTGGCCTTTTACAATACGCTACTAGGCGCCTAAGGTGTATGGTGCCGAAGGGGAGATTTGAACTCCCACGTCCGCAAGGAACACTGCGCCCTGAACACAGCGCGTCTACCATTCCGCCACTTCGGCATAACCTGGGCCTAATGCACTGTCAGCTTACTCTCTCTATGGTGGGCAGTAGAGGACTCGAACCTCTGACCTCTTGCGTGTGAAGCAAGCGCTCTAACCAGCTGAGCTAACCGCCCCCTCTATGTTTCTGCTCAGAGAGTAGCACTTTTGATCTCTACCGTCAGGCAAGCACTTACCGAAACGTGCTCACGCGGCAAAAACTTACGACCAGTTACATCAGAGTATACAGCCACCAGGGAAGGCTGGGCAAGTCTGGCTGTTGTGTGTAAAACCAGTGCGGAGCAAGCATCCCAAACATATGGATTGGCTGCTTAGGCTTGCTCCAATTTGACGAGAATGGTGCGCTTGGTGGGACTTGAACCCACGACCTCAGCCTTCGCAGGGCTGCGCTCTATCCATCTGAGCTACAAGCGCGCTATATGAGTTACCCTCAGGAAAAACCCTTACAAACATCCTTCTCCATTGCCATTACCTCAGGATGTATTTTCTGCTGTTTCATCCCGGACAAACAGCGAGTAGATCACATGAGTCGAGTATCATATTACCCTGTGATATGGCATGCCAGCAAGTACGTATATCTAGCAAAAAACATAAAAGGGTCTGTCTCTATTACATTGCGATTGATTTTGCAGGATATATCGCCCTCCTTCTTGGCAAACCCTTTTTCGTAGGCTATCCTTCTCCAGAGTCATTAGTAACAGGAGGCCTATATTGTACCGTGCTCCAAGAGGCACATCAGACATTCTGCCGGAAGAGCAGGGTTACTGGCATTATATAGAAGCCAGCGCCAGGGCTATGGCACAGCGTTTTGGCTACGGCCAGATGAATACCCCTATATTTGAACAAAGCAGCCTATTTATACGTGGCGTAGGTCAAGGCACTGATATTGTAGAGAAGGAGATGTACTCCTTCGATGACCGAGGAGGCGACCCACTGACACTACGGCCGGAGGGGACTGCTCCCATCTGCCGCGCATACCTAGAACACGGCATGCGCAACCTGCCACAACCGGTGCGCCTATACTACTTCGCTCCAGCTTTCCGATACGAACGTCCCCAGGCAGGGCGTTTTCGGCAACATCATCAGTTTGGAGTGGAGGCTCTGGGAGATGGTGATCCTTCCGTGGATGCAGAAATGATTGAAATGGCTTGGCAGCTCATGAAAGGCCTTGGCTTAAAGGACCTCACATTGCTCGTCAACAGCATAGGCGATGCTCAGTGCAGACCAGACTATCTGAAACATCTTAAGGACTACTACACACCTCTGACGACACAACTCTGCCAAGACTGCAAAGAAAGACTGGAGCGCAATCCGCTTCGCCTACTGGACTGCAAACAACCGACCTGTATTGCACTGAAACAGGATGCCCCACAGACAGTGGATCATCTCTGCTCAGAGTGTCATGACCACTGGCAAAAGCTGTTGAGCTACCTACAAACTCTGGATGTCCCATTCCAGGTGGAGCCAAGACTGGTACGTGGCCTTGACTACTACACCAGGACAGTCTTTGAGATACATCCTGCTAAGGAAGGCGCACAGAGTGCACTCTGTGCCGGTGGTCGTTACGACGGACTTATTCAGGAACTGGAAGGTCCTCCCACACCAGGCATTGGGTTTGCAGCTGGCATGGAACGCATGGTACTCAACCTCAAACGCCAGGGAGTGCCTGTACAGGGAGAGAATCTAGTGAAAGCCGTGGTCGCATATCTGGGAGACGACGCCAAGCAGACAGCCATCTCATTAGCCTCTAACCTACGCAACGGTGGGGTAGGGGCTATCTTGACCCCTGCAGGCCGTAGCCTGCGATCCCAAATGCGCTACGCCAACTCCCTCGGCATACCATACGCCCTGATCCTAGGAGAGGATGAGATGAAGAATGAATCAGTGATCATACGCGATATGGCACATGGTGAACAGCAAGAAGTGCCCATGCAGAAAGCGGTCGAGGAGTTGGTCCGTCTCATCGCGTCCTGACCACTTTTTCGCAACACAAATTGTCCATCTTTTTTATAGATGTGCGGATGATGATATTCCCAACGTAGTAAAGACTCTCCATCCTATAGAGGCCAGTCTTGCATATTGTAAGCCATCTCCCAGAAAAGAAACTCGTAACGGGTGGCAGTCAAGAAATGTCCTGACAGACGCATCATCTCTCTCTCGTCGGACCCGCGTGTAAGGTCATCCAAAAATTCACGCAGCCACACAACGAAGGCCGTGAACTCTTTTGATGAATACATGGAAATCCATTCCGCATAGGGGTTTTTCTCTGAGGCATAGCCTGTCCGAGACAGATGGAGAGCTGTCTCACTGTATCCCCACTGACATGGCAACAGAGTAGCAACAATGTCGGTCATGGTGCCCTCGTAAGCCACACGGAGCAAGTAGTCGGTGTATGCCAGTGTAATTGGTGCAGGACGCGTGCTCTCCAGTTCCCTGGAGGACACGTCGAACTTTAAGCAAAAGTCGCGATGGAGAGCCATCTCCGTATCCAGCGTATCCTTGAACAGGTCGGCAAAACGGCCAATGTTTGCTAGATCAGGGGCCTTGGCGGCGGCCAAGGCCAACACCCGACTATACTGAATGAGATAGAAGTAGTCCTGCTTCACATAGAACTGGAATTTCTCCAAGGGAAGCTGGCCTGAGCCTAGGCCAACAACAAACGGATGTTGAAACAATCCGTCCCATAGGTAAGTATATTTCGCACGTAGCGTTTCTGAAGTAGTCATGACTATGAAGGCACAGTCGATTTTTCTCCCACGTGCATAGCCACCGTACCCATGCCCATCATCTCGTAGCGTATCTTCTTAAGCCCTACACTCTCCATCACGGCCAAAAGCTCGGCAGCAGTAAGATAACTATCAACAGATTCAGGCAAATACTTATATGCTTCATTATTACCTGCCACAAGTGCCCCCAGCCATGGAACAACTCCACGAAAACCAGCCCTCAGCAAACCATGGAAAATTCCCTTGCCTGCAAATGGAACAATATCCAGAATAACCACACGTCCTCCAGGCCTTACAACACGAGCCATCTCTCTCAAAGCCGCTTCTTTGTCGGCAAAGTTGCGCAACCCGAAACCGACGGTGGCACACAGGAAACTGTCGTCAGGGAATGGCAAACCATGGGCGTCTCCAAGCATCCAATTCATCCTTTGCAACAATCCATGCTTCTTGGCTTTATGCCGGGCCAGTGGCAACATCTTGGGCGCAAAATCGATTCCGACTACTCTTGTTACACCTGGCCTTCTTGCAAGGTCAATGGCAAAATCCCCGGTCCCAGTAGCCACGTCAAGGGCATCGCCAATGCCTTCGCACGTAGCCAAATTCGGGATAGCTAGACGTGTAGCCCTTCGTCGCCACATGTGGTGCATCCCTCCGCTCATCACTGTGTTAAGCAGGTCATAGCGGCCGGATATGCGGTCAAACATGGTCGCCACATACCGTGCCTTCTCATCACCCTTCAGCTGCACCATGTATTCACCATCTAATCGCTGTGCCTCTGATAACGCAAGCTTCCTCCCATGAATTCGTTAGCTCCCGGCAAACCAATGGCATCTAGTGCCTTGCCCACTATATAGTCAACAATGTCATCCACCGATGTCGGGTGCAGGTAAAAGGCTGGTGCAGGAGGCAGAATTATGACTCCCATACGTGACAGTGCAAGCATATTTTCCAAATGAATTGTGGACACAGGGGTCTCACGGGGCACTATCACTAGGCGCTTTTTCTCTTTGATACACACGTCAGCGGCACGTTGAAGCAAGTTGGTAGATAGGCCATGAGCAATGGCGGCTAGCGTCCCTGTGCTGCACGGAATAACAATCATACCAGCAGTCGGAGTTGTACCGCTGGCTATTGACGCTTTGAGGTCGCCTATTGGGCAGTAGGTGAAGTGAGGCGATTCATTCCAACGTGCCAGTGTTGTACCGAATGGTTCTTCCATTTCCTCCTGCCATACCATTCTTCCTGCCGTGGAACAGGTGGCTATGACTGGCATGTCACGATTCAGCAACGCTTCGATGGAGCGCTGTGCGAGCAGGGAGCCGCTTGCGCCAGATATGCCCACCACTACTGGATCCATTTTTTGCCTCGTTTAACCTTCACAAACATTCGACTTACCCACACTCTACATATAAATAGATGCAAATGTAAACGTAAATACAATTACAGCTATGTAGCCGTTGACATTGAAGAATGCCATGTTGAGCTTTGACAAGTCCGTCGGAGACACAAGGTGATGCTCATACACCAGTAGCCCAGCCGCTAGTGCCCAGCCTATGTAGTGCGTAAAGCCAAGCTCAAGCCAGGGACCCAAGGCCAACAGGGAAAGAACTGTCAATATATGCATACCCTTAGCCCACCTCATCGCCGCAGGGATGCCCCACTTCTGCGGTATGGAATGGAGGCCGCGCTGTACGTCGAAGTCACGATCCTGGCAGGAGTACAGCATATCAAAGCCACCAATCCAAGTTGCGACGACAAAGGCCATCAATACAGGCTCCCAGCTAAGCGAACCCGTCACTGCTATCCACGCGCCCGCAGGAGCAATACCATCGGCCCAGCCAAGCACGAAGTGGGAAGTCCATGTAAAGCGTTTTGTATATGGATACCCAACAACAACAATCACAGCAATAGGGGCCAAGATAAGCGTAAGCGTGTTGAGCATGGCCGCAGACACCAGGAAAACCACCAAAGCCACGGCGGACATGACGGTCATCTCCCACAACTTGAGACGACCCGCAGGCAGGGGCCTGGAGGCAGTACGGGGGTTCTCGGCGTCCAGCTGACGATCGATGATGCGGTTGGCCGACATTGCTAAGGTGCGTGCCGAAGCCATCGCAAGCGTTATCAAAATGAACTGTGTGAGAGTTGGCAAGCCGTCAGCGGCAAGCACCATACCCAAATATGCAAAGGGTAAAGCAAAGACGGTGTGCTCAAACCGAATAGAATCCAGTATGAGTTTGAGTTTGATTGGTATGGCAATTAAGGTATTCATGACATTCTAAATGTCCTCTTTAACCAGTGCATACATTAACACGTCTATGTTCTTTCTATCCTCTCTCCGACTACAATTCTCATCAATCTTCTCTGCCTTCTGTCACAGCCCGTATTCCTGCCATTTATTATTAACCAGTGATTTTATCTCGTCGCTCATCGCTATGTCTGGTGGCCACTCTCTAGTCCGACCCTCCAATGACCCTTTGGCTGTAGCATCTATCCCGATCTTGCTGCCAAGATTAGGCGTTGGCGAGGCGTGGTCAAGGTCGTCCACGGGACCGGATACAATAACAATATCCTGTGAAGCATCCAGGTTGTTAGTAACACGCCATGCCACTTCGGATACGTCTTGGACATTCACAAAGTCGTCCACAACTACAATTGCCTTTGCCAGCATCATCAATCCAAGCCCCCAAAGAGCGTACATCACCTTCTGCGCCTGACCAGGGTACTCCTTCTTGATTGATACTATAACAAGGTTGTGAAACACCCCTTCCGCTGGCATGTTGATATCCACTATCTCAGGCAGCACCATCCGAATAATTGGCATGAAGAGGCGTTCCGTGGCTTTACCCATGTAGTAGTCTTCTTGAATTGGCCTCCCAACCACGATTGTCGTGTAGATGGGGTTTTGGCGATGGGTGATGGCTGTAAGGTGGAACACCGGGTACTCGCCCGCCATGGAGTAATAGCCGGTATGGTCACCGAATGGCCCCTCGGTGCGTACCTCGCCTGGAACCACATAGCCTTCCAAAATAATCTCGGAGTTGGCAGGCACATCAATGTCCACAGTCTTGCACTTGACAACTTCCACGGCTTCTTCACGTAGAAAGCCGGCCATTACAAGCTCATCCAAATCAGGTGGAAGGGGAGCTGAGCCTGTCCACACAGTAGCAGGATCACCGCCAAGAGCCACAGCCACCTCCATTCTTTCCTGCCCACGTTCAAGCGCCACACGCTCGTGGTGGGTACCCACCTTATGAGTCTGCCAGTGCATCCCAGCGGTCTGGCCGTCGTAGATCTGCATGCGATACATCCCAACGTTGCGGATGCCGGTCTCCGGGTTCCTGGTTATTACAAGTGGCAATGTAATGAATCGTCCTGCATCCATGGGCCAGCACTTAAGGACTGGGATACGATTCAAATCGGCATCCGGTCCTGTGAGTACGACCTCCTGACAGGGGGCAGTACGCACAGATTTGGGCTGATACCCTGCCATCTTGATCAAGTCAGCCAAAGTGCGCAGCTTGCCCACAAGGCTGGGAGGTGGCCCTTGCACCATGCCAAGGAGTTTGCGTATACGGTCTCCAAGTTCATCGAGCGTCTCAACTCCCAGTGCCCAAGCAGTACGCTGTGATGACCCGTATATATTAACAAGGACTGGCATATCGTAGCCTTCCACGTTCTCAAAAAGAAGCGCTGGGCCTCCACGCTTCACAACGCGGTCGACTATCTCAGTAATCTCCAGATCGGAACTGACCAATGTTTTGATACGTAGCAGTTCCCCCTTGCCCTCTAGGAAGGTTATGAATTCACGCACGTCCTTGAATTTCACGATTCTAT
>Ga0302139_10001247_pt1 | contig 12443 bp, 14 predicted proteins | sample CBN3_331_MG_FD_203104 | JGI IMG/M metagenome (GOLD analysis project Ga0302139, IMG submission 203104) | Marine microbial communities from Western Arctic Ocean, Canada - CBN3_33.1 | ecosystem: Environmental > Aquatic > Marine > Oceanic | place: Canada: Western Arctic Ocean | collected 2017-09-15 | reverse complement strand
CCAGCGATCGTTGCTTGCGGGACGGGTACTCTCCAGCGACGATCTCCGCAGGCTGAATCCCGCTGATTCAGCGCTGTTTCGCCAGTTCTACCGAGGTTCTGAAATTAGCGAAGAGGAATGGTCGATGCAGAAGCGCTACCAAATCTGCTGGCCCTATCGGTCCCGCAGCGACTATCACCACCACGACGACATGGATCTCACCGATGAATGGCAGAAGGAGGTCTATCTCCACGGCCAGCACACGATGCGTCAACAGGGGTACCGCAGCGTCCTCGATCTGGGATGCGGATCGGGCTACAAGCTGATTCATGAGCTGGGAGAGTTCGAGACCACCGGTCTCGAACTGGAATGCAATCTCGCACGGTTGAGAACGCGCTATCCCGATCGCAACTGGCAACTCTCCGATCTGGGTCGCCCCCCACACCAGCACTTTGACCTGGTCATCTGTGCCGACGTCATCGAGCATCTGGTCGACCCCGACACCTTGCTCGATTCCTTGCTGGCCATCGATTTCCACCGGTTGATCATCTCGACCCCCGATCGCAGCCTGCTACACCGGCCCTGGAACCGCAGGTACTGGGGACCTCCACGAAATCGAGCCCACCAGCGGGAGTGGACCTTCCGCGAGTTTTCCCGCTACATCTCCCCGACCTTCGAGATCCTCGACCACCGTATCTCCAATCCTCAACAGGCCACCCAGATGATCACCTGCAGCAAACGTTGAAGAGAGCGCGACACCGATCGGACTCCGCGACATCCAGTGTTCAATATCAGCCGCCCCCTCCGCAATGCCCCTCAAGATCTCGCTGAAGAGCATCCTATCCCCGGATGAAAAGAGAGCAGAGCCACCGGGCCGCATCCACCGGGCGGCATCCACCGGGCGGCATCCACCGGCTCGCTCTAACCCGAGACAGGAATCGGTGTCTGATAAGGAATCATCGGCGCGAACCAATAGAGATAAGACATCGCCGCCAGACCGAGCAGGAGCAGACCTCCCAGCAGGAAAAACAGCAGACTCAGGGTGCTAGATCTTTCACGGTCGTCTGGACCGCTCATCTGCTTCTCGCGATCAGCAGACCGATCTCGGCGATGCGACCAGGATTCAACTCCACCTCCACCGATCCCTTCCACGCTCACGACGACCCCTCGAAACTGTCCCCATCACCGGCGATCCGTGCCACTCAGGATAGGGCACTGTCCAGTAAAATCCACAGTTCGACCCTGACCATCACGGTATGCGCTCGGCCCTTCTCATCCACTGCGAGGAGATGATTCTCACTCCAGATGATCGTGCCGGGCGTGGACACGGTTGGGGCGACTCACTGGCCCTCCACCACGAGCAAGCACGAGCAAGCATGGGCAGGAACGAGCAATGACGGGATAGCAGCAGTCACAATCACTGGTGCCCGGTAGCGCTGCAGGTAGTGGTGGAAGAAGTCACTCACAAACCACCGATCGCCACAGTCGACCAGCATCTGCGCACTCGACCAGCATCTGCGCAATGGGATGATCGATGATCTCCCTCTTCACCTCCGCCTCGAGGCCGCCGGTCACCTCGAATCGGCCCGAGTCCCGGTGCCGTCGCACCACCAGCGCACTACAGTCACGGGTGACTCCACTCTCGCGCGCTATCCGGCGAGCGCCGCGCGACGCTTCACCTCGATGTTGCCGGCGGCCCACGCCAACACCAGATAGAACGGCATCTCGATCCACATCCAGGACGGGATCTCCATCGACAGGGCATTCATGATGCCCCCCACCAGGCTCAACACACCGACGATCATGGCGAGTCCCAGTGGACCCTCCCTCAAGGGGTGGCGGTCAGGCTTCGGACTCGACGCACCGAGTCGAGCCGCCAGCCAGCCGCCTCCGAAGGCCTGGGCAAGATGCGCCACCATCGGCAGGATGAAGGCGGAGTCTGGCAGGGTAGCGGCCCACGCACTGAAGCCCTCCCGGTCCTGCATCGACAAACCTTCGGGCATCGGGAAAAAAATCAGGTTGAGCATGATGATCGCCATGTTGAGCGCCATGCCGACGATCATGCCTGCGAAGACTGCACCGAGATTACGAAGCATCTCAACCTCCAGAGAAAAGAAAACAGCTGTACCGATACCCGTGCCACCCATGATACGACCGAAGAAAAGTGCGTCAATCTCCGACTTCTCTCATGACTCCGGCGCGATCAACGACCTCATCACTGACCTGTCAAATACCCAACTATCCACGACCCATCGGTTGCATCTTCCTGTAGGTGAGACTGCGCCACAGCCATTCGAGGGGACCGAAGCGATAGCGTATCAACCATAGCGGCGACAACCACAACTGGAATGACCAGATCCCCACCACCAGCGCCAGTTGCTCCACCCGCTCCACACTTCCAAAGTACCCCAGCACCCGGAAGATCAGTACCCCGATCAGGGTGTGCAGGATGTAATTGGTAAACGCCATCCGACCGACCGCACCCAGGCGCTGCTGTAGTGCCGGCCAGCGGCCACTGCGTACCCAGCCAACGATGAGCCCGATGTAGGCCATCGACAGCGCCACGCTGCCCCAGAAGTTCCATTGAGAACCGATGTAAAAGCTGTACTCGATGGCATAGTCGTGGGCGATGTTTTCCCTCATGCCGATGGCGATCAGCAGCAGGCCGATCACCGCTCCTGCCATCAGCAAGCGGCGATAGAAAGCAGCGGACCGTTCACCGCTGAGGATCTTCGAGCGATAGAAGGCCATCCCCAGCAGCATCATCCCCATCACTCGCCAGAAGATGCTGGTGGCGAAGATGAAGGTTTCGACGAAGAGAGATCCTTCGCTGTTGCTGACGAATCCCGAGGAAAAGCCACCCGAATACTGAGCGATTTCCTCATCGAGTGCTGCCGGGTCCGGCCGCCAGAACTGAGCCAGCTCCGCCTGATCCTGCTCGGGCCACTGTTCGTAGGAGAGACCGAACATCAAGGACAGACCCGAACCGAGCAGCAGGAACAGAAAACCGCAGATCAGCAGCGTTCGAGCCGAACGATGGCGAAAGAGGTAGACGGGAAACGCGCAGACTCCGTAGGCGAACAGGATATCACCACTCCACAGAAGATGCGCATGGAGCAGCCCGAACATCACCAGCCAGAAGTTTCGATTGCAGTGCAGCCAGCGCACCTGCGACAACGATGCGCCGCGCGCTTCGGCACGATCGGCAAACAGCAACACGCCGGCCCCGAACAGCATCGAGAAGAGTCCCATGAACTTCATGTCGAAGAAGATGTGACCGAAGCCCCACACCCACCGGTTGATCCCCTCCTGCTCACCGAAGGAGGTCGGATTGATGTAGGCGCAGAAAGGCATCGCAAACGCCTGGATATTCATCCCCAGGATGCCCAGCAAAGCGAAACCACGCAGCACATCGATGCTGGCGATTCGTCCTCCTGCAGGGACCGGAGTAATCTGATTCATGACACCTTCCTCTCCTGGCTTGCCGACGCACTACTGCGTTCGGGCCGTCGTCGCGGCTGATTTTCTACGACAATTCACCTTCCTCGACTATCCTGTCCGATGGTCGGGCCATCGGCTATAAAGTGGCAGAAACTGGCCCGAGATCAACGGCAGAGGGAGTGGACCAGTGAACTTCAACAGACCCGCATCCGAAGATCGCTGGGTGACCTTCCTGGCAATGGTCCTGCCCGCGGTAATCGCCTGTCATGCACTCGCCAACAATGACCTGCCGATGCATCTGGCGATCGGCGACTGGATCATCGAACAGGGTAAAATTCCCACCACAGATCCCTTCTCCGCCAACGGACAGGGGGGTCGCTGGATCGCCCATGAATGGTTGGCGGCGCTGATCTTCTCGACCGTCTATTCGCTGGGTGGTGCGAATGGCCTGGTCACCCTGGCAGTGGCGCTGGCGGCGCTACTGGGATGGTTACAGGAGAAGATCGCCAAGCTCCTCGGGATCCCAGCGATCGCCCGAATCGCATTGCTGGTGCCGCTGTGGCTGGTCGCTGGACGACGATTGATGCTGCGCCCGCATCTTCTCGGTCTGTGCTGTGTGCTGGCACTGTACTTCGTCACCCTGATCGGTCGCGAACGTCCCCGTAGGTTGTGGCTTGCAGTACCTCTGATGGTGCTGTGGGCGAACATTCACTCCTCTTTCATCCTTGGCATCGTATTCCTCATCTTCGATCTTCTGATCTGGCCTGACGGCCATCGGGCCACCTGGGTCCAACGGATGGCCATCGTTTCGAGTTCGGTCGGGGCGACCTTCTTGCAACCTCATGGAGTCGATCTGTTCCTGTTTCCCTTTCAACTCGGTCTCGATCCGGTGTTCACCGGGCAAGTGCTGGAATGGGTCAGTCCGCTGGCCCACTCGATCGGGGGTAGCCTATTCAGAGCCACTCCCAGCTTCTGGATCGGCATGCCGCTGCTGGCCCTGACTCTGATTGCGGTGATTCGCCAGGGGTTCGTTGCGCTCGAGGGACAGGTTCCGCGAGCTGCGCGACTGGCAACGGTGGTGGCGATCGCCATGGCGCTCCTGCAACAGCGCCACTTCGCCCTCGCTGCACTACTCTCCTCGATGGTTCTGGGGGTGTGGATCACCCCCTATTGCCTGCGCTGGCCCGAAACGATGCGCCAGGTCCGACTCAGGGCTGCAACACCGATCATAGCGGTGCTCGCGATGCTCCTGGCCTATGGCTACCCCGCCACCATCACCGGCCCCGAGATCCAGTGGCGCAAGATCGGCAGTGGCTGGTCGACCCGGATGCCACGTCTCCCGGTGACTCAGCTCGCCAATGAATGGCAAATCTCGGGTGACGTGCTCTGTGAATACGAGTATGGCAGCGTCGTCGTCCACGCCTCCGCAGGTCGGTTGAGACCGACGATGGATTCGCGAAACACCGTCTATGGCGCCGAGCGCTTCAAGGCTCACGATGCGGTGCTCAGCGGACGAGATCTGCCACAGCTAGAGCGGTGGCTGGCTCGCGTCGATGCAGTGATGATTCGCACCCCGCTACAGGATGCGACCCGCAGCATACTGACTCGAAGACTCGATGAAGATACGGAGTGGTTAGCGATGCACATCGATCCGTACTGTCGAATGTGGCTGAAAAAACAGGCGGCGCCATCCTTGCGAACGAAACGCTAGCGCTGCGGCTCGTCTCCAAGCGGTGGTGGTGAGTCCTCCCCCAGAAACTGGCGACTACTCCTCATCTGGGTTCCTCGACCGGGCGGGAATGAGGTGACCCCGGCCACCGCCTCTGCGTCTCTTCCCGATTTCTTCGCCTGTCGTAGCGCTGTACTGGCAGAATCGACCAGTTCCTGAGCGACCGTCCCGTGCTCCGGATAACTCGAGATGCCGATGGAGATGGTCACATCTTGAAACTCCCCGTTGTGAAGTGCCATCGGTCGGTGGCGAACATCATGGCGCAGGCGACCCGACAAGATGCCCGCATCGATCGGTCCAGTCTGCGGTAAGATCACCAGGAGCTCGTCACCGCCCCAGCGACCGACCGTATCGGTCTCGCGGCAGGCACTCTGGATTCGCCGAGAGCTCTCCACCAGTACCGCATCACCGGCCACGTGCCCCTGCTGATCGTTGATTCCCTTGAAGTGATCGAGGTCGATCAGCAGCACGGTGAAGACGCCACCGTATCGACGAGTACGCTGCATCTCGAGTCTCAGTGCCTCATCGATGGAGCGTCGATTGCGGAGTCCGGTGAGGACATCGAGGTTGACCTGCGAGATCAGCTGTTCCATCTCCTGGCGCGGGACGATGCGAGGTGCTTCCAGCAGTGGTCTTCGATTGGTCAGATAATCTGCGGCGGCGACTCTCACCCCCACCACTCGGCCCAGAGCCGTCTCCATCTTGCGCTTGTGACGAACGACCCCTTTCCACAGACCGTGGGCCTCGGTTTCGTCGAAGCGGCGGTGGGTCAACAGTTCCATCAGATCACTGTGGTACTCGTCCCCGAGCGGACCGAGGCGCTCCAGTAGCAGTTTCAACTGCTGGTCGTCGACGCCGCAATCTCCCGCCAGGATCGACAAGATATCGATCCCCTGCGCTTCCAGTTCGCGGAACCTGTGAAGTTGCGACATGATGATCCTCCGCGGCGCCACCGACGCCCGGAGTTCATCCTACCACTGTCGAGGGGAGGGTGCAGGGTGCTCAGGCTGCCGCTTCTGGATCAGGTGTGGATCTCCAGGAGCCGACCGTTTCGAGCAACTGGTGACCATCGAGGTCGAGGTGAACCACTTCCAGTCCCTGACGAGAGCGAAGGGAACGGCGCAATCCGGTATTCTCGCTGCCGATCACGATCAGCGGAACCCTCAGTCCCCGGTCAAGCTGGAAGTCGACCAGATCGAATTCCTCCTGCTGGCACACACGAGCATCGACGATGATCAGGTCGTAGGCGCGCTCGATGAGCACCTCACGAACCACTGCCATATCGATGCAGACATCGATCTCGTGGCGCTCGAACTCGAACACGTTGCGCATGGCATAAGCAGAATCACGGTCGAGGCCGAGTACTAGAATTCTTTGACGTTTCAACAATTCTGGCTCCTTCTGAAGTCTTCCCCGGGGCGATGTAAGACGAGAAAGTGTCTCCAATGCCTTTCATCGGCATTCGAGGACCATCACTTGAGGAAAGAATCGATTCAGAGGGCGGGTCAGGCTTCCAGGCAGAAGTAGGCCAGGATGCGGATCAACGTGCTTCGCATCTGCTGGCGATCCACCACCTGGTCGATGAAACCATGCTCGAGGTTGAACTCGGAGGACTGGAATCCTGCCGGAAGCTCGGCATTGATGGTCTGCTTGATCACATTGGGCCCGGCAAAGCCGATCAACGCCTTGGGTTCCGCGATGATCACGTCCCCGAGGGCGGCGAAACTGGCCATCGCTCCCCCCATCGTCGGATTGGTCAAGATGCTGACGAACAGGCCGCCAGCCTCATGCAGTCGCTGGATCGCCGCAGCAGTCTTGGCCATCTGCATCAGAGAGAACATCCCCTCGTCCATGCGGGCTCCCCCGCCAGATCCACTGACGAAGATGAAGGGACGGTTTTGCTCTCTCGCCATCTCGATCCCACGAGCAATTTTCTCACCCACCACCGATCCCATCGAACCCATCAGGAATCGAGAATCACTGACTCCCAGGATCACCGGGACCTCGCCGATCTCGGCACAACCGATCAGGCAAGCGTCGAGCAAACCGGTCTTCTTCTGCATTTCATCGAGGCGCTCTCGATAGGAACGGCGCGCTTCGAACTGGAGAGGATCGGCGGGTGCAAGCTCCTTGAATTGCTCGTCAAAGGTCTCCGGATCACACAGCAAGCGGATCCGCTCGTCGCTGGAGATGGGGAAATGGAAACTACATTCGGGACACACATTGCCCCGCTCCACCACCAGGTTGCGGTAGATCATCTTGGAGCAACCGCTGCAGCGCATCCACAGGCCAGAGGGTACGTCGCGGCGTCGGTTGGGGCGTGGTTCGCCTTTTTCTTCGCTCATGCCACGGTCCTCGGTCCGCTCATCGCTTGAAGTAGCGCTGCAATATTGGCGGGCACATCCTCGCCCCCGAAGACCGCACTGCCCGCCACGAACACATTGGCACCGGCATGCAAAGCCTGAGGGAGAGTCTCGACGGTGACCCCTCCATCGACCTGGATTTCCATCGAATCTGCGGCCACTGCCCGAATCGCCGAGATCTTTTCAAGAGGTTGTTCCATGAAGGACTGGCCGCCAAAGCCCGGTTCGACCGTCATCACCAGCACCATGTCGCAGGCGGACACGTAGGGTAACAACTGTTCCACATCGGTTCCCGGGCGAATCGCCAGCCCACCCTTGCGTCCTGCCTTGTGCAGTTTGTCGAGCAAGGGAAGCGGATCCGATTCCGCTTCGATGTGAAAGGTCACCATGTCACTTCCGGCGGAGATGAAATCGTCGAGATACTGAGCGGGATTGGAAATCATCAGATGCACATCGAGATAAGCAGCGGTCGCTGTCCGCAGTGACTTCACCACTGGAGCACCGATCGTCAGGTTGGGAACGAAATGGCCATCCATCACATCGACATGAATCCAGTCCGCTCCCGCCTCGATCACCAACGAGACCTCGTCGGCGAGATGGCTGAAGTCGCTGGAGAGGATGCTCGGAGCCAGGCGTACAGGTGGAGCCGGTGAAGTCATCGAGAGTGCCCTTTCCTGGCTCCCCCTCGACCATGGGGAAGCCGTCCGGGCATGGTAGGTGCCAGCGACTGCGAGTCAACGAGGACCGATCACTGAACCGGTGTACTGCCGGGCCCTGCCTGAGAGCCGTTCGACTGGCGAATGACGCCGCTGTGATCAAGGAAAAAGAAGCGCGCGTCTGGGCTCAGTTCGGGATCCGCGTTGCAGGCGAATCCACCAGGTGTGGCCTCGAGATCGAAGTTGTAACCGTTTCTCTGCCCCGCTCCCAGTGCCTCGTCGATCAGTGCAGGAAACTGGGCGGAGAGATCGTCGAGACGGTCTGGATATTGGCTGTTACGCATCCGAAACTGCTCGGCGGCCGTGCTGATGGTCCTCAGTGATCCGATCGCTGCAGCCTCTCGGCCACTGGCCAAACTCACCATCAAACTGGGGATTGCGATCGCTGCGATGATGGAAATGATCGCCACGACGATCATCAGTTCCATCAGTGTGAATCCGGATTCTGCTCTCTTCATGGGGGCTTACTCCTTTGAATTTGCGGGCGTTCCGATGGGATTGGCCCAGATGGAGAAGAAGGGGAGGGACTGCAAAGCAGTCCCTCCCCGAACTCCGAGACAGAACTACTGAATGGGAGGGCTGAGAACGGTTGCAGCCGCGCCTGAGGCCCAGCGAATCACGCCACTCTCGTCGACGAAGAAGTATCGATCTCCGTCACTGGTGGTGGTCGGGTTCGCGGTGCAGGTCCAGGTGGTGGTGGTTCCAGCCAAGACGAAGGAGTAACCCGACTTCGCTCCGGCACCCAACGTGGCATCCACGTAATCGTTGGTCAGCAGCGCAGCGAGGTCTGTGGGGTATGCGTTGAAGCGATTACGATGCTGCTCAGAAACGGTGCTCACGGTGCGCAGGCTGGCCTGAGCAGAAGCTTCATTACCAGACTTCTTGGCGTTGAGCAGACTCGGAATTGCGATGGCCGCAATGATGGAGATGATCGCGACGACGATCATCAGTTCGATGAGGGTGAATCCCTCGGTCTTTTGCATGCGTTGCATGTGTGTGCCTTTCATGGCTGTCTCGGAGCGAGCGATGAGAATTAGTTCTTTAAAAAGTCGGCCAAATAGGCCCTGCACTCAGCAGCGAGCTCTCGCTCCGACACTCACCACTGCGGTGCATGGGACCCATGGCAAGTGGCGGGCCCATTGTCAGATTTCCCAGAGGAATTCTCACAACTCATGACAGAAGGACAGGTTGTGAAGATGGAGTGAGATCAGCAGCCCATCGCAACTGCGACAAGCTTCGTCAAGATGTGACCATCTGCGTCACTCCGCAGCACCTGCGTGAGCGAATGTGACCAGTTGCGTTACCTTGGGGCAGAGAGGATGTCGATGATCTGCAGTTGCAGATGGCGTCCACGGAACTGGTTCACCCCAATATGGGCCAGCACCGTCACTTCTCCACCGACAGTCAACTCGCGAGCACGACCTGCAGCGCGAAACCAGATCGCCGGAATGCGGGTTCCATCGCCTCGAAAGGTGACCTGCACATGCTCTTCCCCACGTCCCACCAGCCGCGGAGTGCCATCGGTCCGCAGTCCTGAGATCTTGAAGAGCGGCTGTGCATTCGCCTGACCGAAAGGGGCAAGGCGTGCAACCTCTTCCGCCAGAGACAGTTTCAGTTGTGTAGGTTTCAGTTCCAGATCGTACAGACGCACCGGAGGATCGCTGGAGACGGTCAGACTTCCCTGGTACTGAGCCAGCGTCTGCCGTAGCGAATCGATTTGATCGCTGAGCATCGTCAGTCCACCCGCTGCAGCGTGACCACCGATGCGCTGCACCAGTGGTCTCATCACCGGGTAGAGATCGGACAGAGGAAGTTCCGGAACACTGCGACCAGACCCGCGGGCGATATCGTCTTCGATACTCAGAACCCACACGGGACGGTGTAGTTGTTCGCTCATCCGAGCCGCGACGATCCCCACCACCCCCGGATGCCACCCCTCTCGAGCAAAGACCACCGGGCCTTGTTGCGGATGCAGTCCATCCTTCAGTTCCTGGCGGCAACCCTCGGCCACCTGGCTCTCGATCTCCTTGCGCTGCAGATTGAGAGTAGACAATTGCTTCGCCAACTGCTGGCCTCGCTGTCGGTCATCGGTCAGCAGCAGTTCCAGTGCTTCATCGGCATCGCCGATGCGACCTGCAGCGTTGAGATGAGGCCCGATTCTGAAGCCGATATCGACCGCGTCCAATTGCTGTCGGTCGACTCGACAAAGATCCATCAACGCTTCCAGTCCCGGCCTTCGTGTCGCCGCCAGTGCTCTCAATCCATGCTTGACGATGATTCGATTCTCACCCACCAGCGGAACCACATCGGCCACCGTTCCGAGGGAAGTGAAGGCAAGCAGTTCGACCAGAAGATCACGGGTGCGGTCGTCGACCTTTTCTCCACCGGCATCTTCCCGAGCCAGCGCCCAGCATAATTTGTAGGCGACTCCCGCCCCACAGAGACCGCGCGACGGAGATGGTCGATCGGGTCGATCGGGATGAACCAGCGGGACTCCCTCGATGACCTGGTGGACCGGATGATGATCGGTCACGATCACCTCGATCCCCAATTCCTGGGCACGTTGCAGCGCCTCCAGGTCGTTGGATCCGCCATCGACAGTGACGATCAGATCGACCTGTGCCTCGGCGAAGCCGTCGATCACCTGGGGATGCAAGCCATACCCATCCGACACTCGATTGGGCAACCGATGCACCGTCTCCACTCCGAGGTGCTGTAACATCTCCAGCAGAACCGCGGTTCCACTGATTCCATCCACATCATAATCTCCGAAGACAGCGATGATGCCGCCCGCATCCCGGACCGCGAGAATCATCTCGACCGCCACATCGATATCGGGAATCTCATCCGGTTGTAGCAGGTCCAACATTCGAGGTTCGAGGAAAGCGCGCGCCTCATCGGTTGTGGCGATCCCTCGCTGGACCAGCAAGCGAGCGATCCAGGGATTCAGATTTGCCTCACTGGCGAGAACCGCAGCCTGCTCCTCATCGAACTCAAGCGGCTGCCAGGGTCGGACGCTGCTCTGCCCCGCCAGATTCAACGGGTCCCACCCTCACCGACCAGGTCACCCTGGTGGGTCTTCAGATGGTCCACCGCTCTGCGGAAGATGGAGAGTCCCAGCGGAACCGGTAGTTGCTCCTCGAGAGGAATCGCGCCGTCGGGCCGAATCCTCATCCAACTGGGATGATGTTCGGGCCGAACAAAGCGTTCCGGGTGCGGCATCATGCCGAGCACCTTGCCATCCGCGGAGATCATTCCAGCGATGGAACGATGAGATCCGTTCGGATCGTGCGGGTAACTGGCTGCGGATTGGTCCTCGTTACAGTAGGAAAAGGCCACCTGCTCTGCTGGGAATTCCTGGCCCGGCTGATCGGGGAACCACTCGAAACGACCCTCGGCATGGGCTACCGGCATGAAGTACCGTTCACCCGGTGCAAACCATGGGCTCTCCTCCGATCCCGAGTTGAGGTAAACCCAGCGATCCTCGAATCGGCCCGACTGGTTCCACAACATCGCCCCGCGACCCTTGCCTCCTGGTAGCAGTCCAAGTCTCACCAGCACCTGAAAGCCGTTGCAGATCCCGATGACCAGACCACCACGATCGACAAACTGCTGGAGTTGCGGGCGCAGTCGTTGCTCGAGAATGTGAGCGAGCACCGCTCCGCTGGCGACATCGTCGCCGAAGGTGAAACCACCGGGAAAAGCGACCAGTCCTACACCATCGAGAATCGATGGATCGCGACTGAGTGCGTTGACATGAATCGACTCGGCCACCGCCCCCGCAAGTTCGAGGGCATGGACAGTTTCCCGATCGCAGTTGGTCCCCGCCGCTCGCAGCACCAGCGCCCGCGGAGCACCCTTACTCATGAGGTCGGCCATATCGCCTCCAGACTTCGCTTCCAGACCTGTTTCAGTTCCCCGACATCGCTCTCGATACAAAGATCGGAACCGTGGCGGATGATCAAAGTGGGCTCCACGACACTCCTTCCGATGCAGGTCAGCGGTATTCCTACCGCCTCAGCATCGGCGGTGATCCGCTCGACATCCGTATCCCGCACCTCGGCCAGGAATCGGTGTGGCCCTTCACCAAAGAGGGCTCGATTTCGATCATCTCCGAGGGCACCGATGTCGAGATCGAGTCCGACGCCGCCGCCGCCAAAGGCCATCTCTGCCGCGGCGACCGCCAGGCCCCCATCGGAAAGGTCATGCAACGAT
>Ga0302139_10001246_pt1 | contig 12444 bp, 9 predicted proteins | sample CBN3_331_MG_FD_203104 | JGI IMG/M metagenome (GOLD analysis project Ga0302139, IMG submission 203104) | Marine microbial communities from Western Arctic Ocean, Canada - CBN3_33.1 | ecosystem: Environmental > Aquatic > Marine > Oceanic | place: Canada: Western Arctic Ocean | collected 2017-09-15 | reverse complement strand
GTCGCAGCCGAGCATCAAATTGGCGCCGCCGTTGCCGATGCGCACGGCATGCAGGTCGTCAGGCTCTTTGGCGATGCGCACATGGCTGATGACGGCGCCGTATTTTTGCGCCAATCCGGCTTTGTCCAACACCGTGCCGCCCTTGCCCTCGAGGCGGGCCGCCATACCGAGCAGGGCGCCGAGGGTGACGATGCCGGTGCCGCCGACGCCGGTGATGATGATGCCGTAAGGTGTCTCGCAAGACGGAAGCTTGGGCTCCGGCAGAGCAGCGAACAGCGTGTCGCCGGCGCCGGTGGTTTTGCGCTTGCGCAATTTTCCACCCTTGACCATGACGAAGCTCGGGCAAAAGCCGTTGACGCAGCTATAGTCCTTGTTGCACGAGGATTGATCGATCTTGCGCTTGCGCCCGAATTCGGTCTCGATCGGGGTGACCGAGAGGCAGTTAGATGCCGCGCCGCAATCGCCGCAGCCTTCGCACACATCGGGATTGATGATGACGCGCAAATCCGGGTCCTCCATCAGGCCGCGTTTGCGCCGGCGGCGCTTCTCGGTGGCGCACATCTGGTCATAGACGATCGCCGAGACGCCTTCCCAGTGGCGGATATCGCGCTGCACCCGGTCAAGCTCGTCGCGGTGATGCACCGTGACACCGGCGGCGAAATCCGTGTTGAGCGGGTATTTGAGCGGATCGTCGGTCACTACGACGATTTTGCCGACGCCTTCGGCGCGCATTTGTTGCGTAACCCGCGGCACCGACAGCGGCCCGTCCATCGGCTGGCCGCCGGTCATCGCCACGGCGTCGTTATAGAGCACCTTGAAGGTGATGTTGACGCCGGCAGAGACCGCAGCGCGGACGGCGAGCGAGCCGGAATGAAAATAGGTGCCGTCGCCGATATTCTGAAACACATGGCCGGCTTTACTGAACGGCGCCTGGCCGACCCAGTTGGCGCCTTCGCCGCCCATATGGGTAAAGGTCGCGGTGTCGCGCTCCATCCATTGCGCCATGTAATGACAGCCGATGCCGGCCAGCGCGCGGCTGCCTTCCGGTACCTTGGTCGATGAATTATGCGGGCAACCGGAACAAAAATAGGGAATGCGGACAATCTTGGCCTGTTCGGCCTGGGCCAACGCTTCAGTCTGCTGGGTGAGGTAATTGGCGCGCGCCCGCACCGCCTCGAAGCCCTCAAGATCGCCAAACCGGCGCGCCATCGCATCGACCACCAGCCCGGCATCCAGTTCATTGGCTGAGCGCAGCAACCAGCTGCCGTCGGCATCGCGCTTGCCATGCACCCGCGGCCGCGAGGCCGCGTCGACGTTATAGAGAATTTCCTTGAGCTGATCCTCGATCAACCCGCGCTTTTCCTCGACCACGAGAATTTCATCGAGCCCGCGCGCAAATTCGCTGATGCCTTCCGGCTCGAGCGGCCAGGTCATCGCCGGTTTGTAGATCGAGAGTCCCAGCCGTTTGGCCTGGTCGAGATCGAGACCGAGATCGTCGAGCGCCTGGCGCACATCAAGATAGGCCTTGCCGGCGGTAACGATGCCGACGCGACGCGCCGGGCCGTCGGTGATCACCCGGTCGAGCTTATTGGCGCGCACGAAAGCGCGCGCCGCGTCGAGCTTATGCTCATGCAGGCGTGCTTCCTGGTCCAGCGCCGTGTCCGGCCAGCAGATGTTGAGGCCGCCCTCGGGCAGCACATGATGTTCCGGAATCACCGGATTGATCCGTTCTGGATCGACCGAAACGATGGCCGAGGAATCGATCGTCTCGGCGATACAGATAAACCCGACCCACAGACCCGAATAGCGCGATAGCGCCCAGCCATAGAGCCCGAGGTCGATGATCTCCTGCACGCTCGATGGATTGAGCACCGGCATCATGGCGGCGGAGAAATTATATTCGCTCTGATGCGCCGTGGTTGATGACGCGCACACATGGTCGTCGCCGGCGAAAGCAAGGACGCCGCCATGCGGCGCGGTGCCGGCATTATTCGCATGCTTGAACACATCTATCGTGCGGTCGACGCCGGGGCCCTTGCCGTACCAAATGCCAAACACGCCGTCTTTATCGCCGTCACCCAGCAGGTTGATCTGCTGCGTGCCCCACAGCGCCGTCGCCGCCAAATCTTCATTTATGCCGGGCTGGAAATGGATGTTTTGGCGCACGAGAAATTGCTTCGCCTGCCACAGCGCTTTGTCAAAATTGCCGAGCGGCGAGCCGCGATAGCCGGAGATGTAGCACGCCGTATTGAGCCCGGCGTTGGCATCGCGCCGATACTGCATCATCGGCAGGCGTACCAGCGCCTGGGTGCCGGTTAAAAATACCTGACCGCTTTCGGCTGAATATTTGTCGTCGAGAGAAACCTCGGCGAGTTTCATGGGCGCCCCGCGAATATACATATGGCGATCCTGTACTAAACCGTTAGAACCCTGCGCCGCTGATCGCCATCCGATGCGCCGCAAGGCCCACTATACTATCCCAGGACGGCGGCGCTAATCATTGCGAAGCCGATGCGAAAATTAGTAATTTATAGATGATTCTGATATTATTTAGTCAAGATTTGGCATATCATGCTAATTATGGCCATTGATAAGATTGATCGACGCATCCTCATGGAGCTGCAAAGCGATGCGCGCCTCGCCAATGTCGCGCTCGCCGAACGCGTCGGCCTATCGCCCTCACCTTGTTTGCGCCGCGTCAAACGGCTGGAGGCCGATGGCGTCATCCGGCGCTACGGCGCGGTGATCGATGCCAAGCAGGTCGGGCTCGGCATTGCTTGCTTCATCAGTGTCACTCTGGAGCGCAATGTTGAGCAGGTGCTGGAAGTGTTCGAAGCGGCGATCTCTGAGCGCCCGGAAATTCTCGAATGCTGGCCGGCCACCGGCGAAGCCGATTTTTTGCTGAAAGTCGTCACCGCCGATCTCGGCGCCTATGAGCGCCTCATGCGCGATCACATCTTACGCGTGCCCGGCATCTCGAGCACGCAGACCAGCTTCCTGCTGACCCCGGTCAAGAACGAGACGGCGCTGCCGCTCGACGCCGCCTAACCCCCAACATCGCCATGCGATGAAAGGCGTTCAGTACAGCGCCTCCAGCGCCGCGCGGTAAATTTCCAAAACCTTGTGCCGCCGCACTTTCAATGTCGGCGTCATCAATTCGTTGTCGACCGTAAACGGCGCCGCCGCCAGCATGTGTCGTTTGACGCGCTCGGTCGGCGAGAGGTCGCTGTTGGCGCGGTCCACCGCCGCGCCGAGCGCCTTCATGAAATCGCCATCGCCGGCGAGCGCGGCGAGATCGCCACCGCCGCCGCGTTCGCGTTGCCAATCGTGCAAAAAATCCTCATCCGGCACGATAAGCGCCACGACATGGGCGTGCTTGTCGCCATAGACCATGGCCTGACCGATTTCCGGTTGCAACGTCAGCGTGCCTTCCACTCGCTGCGGCGATAAATTGTCGCCGCCCGACAGAACGATGATGTCTTTCTTGCGGTCAGTGATCTGGATATAGCCGTCGGCGTCGAGATGGCCGATATCTCCGGTATGCAGCCAGCCGTCGCGCAGCACGGCGTTGGTGCTGGTCTCATCGTTCCAATAGCCGTTCATAATCATCTCGCCGCGCGCCAGAATTTCACCGTCTTCGGCGATCTTGACCTCGACCCGCTCAAGAACCGGGCCAACCGTGTGCAGCTTGACCTTGTAGGGCGGGTTGCAGCTGATGACCGGCGCCGCTTCGGTCTGGCCATAGCCCTGCAACAGCCGGACGCCGAGCGCGGTGAAGAAAATGCCAACCTCTGGGTTAAGCGGGGCGCCGCCCGATATCATCGCCTTGAGGCGCCCACCAAAGCGCGCACGCACTTTGTCACGCACCAGACGCTCAAGCACCCGGTTAAGCACACCCTGCACGGCGCCGAGGCTGCCCGGTTTTTCATAGTCCTTTCGCCCCAGCGCCACTGCCTTGGCGAACAGCGATTGCTTGAGCGCGCTTTGGCGCTTGAGCCCAAGCACAATACGCCGGTGCATAACCTCATAGAGGCGCGGCACACTCACCATAATCGTCGGCCGCGCTTCCGTCAGATTGGCGCTCAGCGTTTCGATGCTTTCCGCGTAATAGATTTGCGCCTTGATCGAGATCGGAAAATAAAGCCCGGCGGTATGTTCATAGGCATGGCTGAGCGGCAAGAAGGAGAGAAATATTTCATCGCCGAGGCCCAACAAGCGCAGCAATTCGCACGCCGAGTGACAATTGATCATGATCGCGCCGTGGCTCAGCATGACGCCCTTGGGGTTGCCCCCCGTGCCAGAGGTATAGATCAAGCAGGCGACATCGCCGCGCGTCAGCTGTTGCAGGCCAGGCTCCAGATCATGCGCCGACGCCACGCCCATCGCCATGACGGTTGCCCAGTCATGGAGCGCAATATCAAAGGCGCCGGATTCGGTCTCTTCCATGCTGACAATGAACTCAGTCACAGCCGTCTCGGCGGCGGCAGGCAATAGACGAGCGGCGAGGGCCCGCGTCGAGACGATGGCGCCCTTGGCGCTGCAATCGGCGAGGACATGGCGGTGGTCGCGCGTTGTGTTGGTGGTATAGGCCGGCACGCTGATCGCGCCGAGAGTCATAATGGCGAGGTCAGCGACCACCCATTCCGGGCGATTTTCCGCCGCGATCACAATTCGATCGCCAGCATTTACGCCAAGCGCCGCCAGGCCTTTGGCCATCTCGCGAACTTGTAGGGCGGTGTCGCGCCAGGAAAGTGGCGTGTAACTGCCGGCTATTTTTTTCCACATGAAATCATCGTCACCGCCCTGCTCGGCGATTTCGAAAAACATGCTCGGTAGGCTTTTCCACGTGTCGTAGGTCACCCCGGAACTCCCCTTGCGCCTTCCTGTTTGACCGCATGATAAAGCGAGAAGGGCGCGCGTACCAAGCGGCACGATAAATTAGGCCAGACGGGCTTTGCCGCGCGGGCGTCCAGACCGCTATGATCCAGACTCAACCATGGCGCAGGAACGAGAATATGAACCGACAGAGCGCGACACAGAGCGAAACACAGAGCACAACAGTCGCAGAACTCGGCGATTTGCCGCGCTGGGATCTGAGTGATCTTTACGCCGGGCCAGAATGCGAAGCGCTGCAAAGTGACCTCAAAGACGCACGGGATCGCGCGCGTGCTCTAAGCGAAAGTCATGCTGGAAAGGTTGCATCGCTTGACGGCGCGGCGCTGGGTCAATTGATCGCTGATTATGAGGCGGTTCAGGAAATTCTTGGCCGCCTGACGAGCTACGCCTATTTGCGCTACTGCACCAACATGGAAGATTCGGAGACGGCGCGGTTCTTCCAGAACCTGTCGGAAGCGGCGACAGATATTTCCAGCGATCTGCTGTTTCTCACACTGGAACTGAACCGTATTGACGATGACGACCTGACGGCCCGCCTGGCCGCCGCACCGCTCGCCCATTACCGCCCGTGGCTGCGCGATGTGCGCGCTTATCGGCCGCACCAGCTGTCCGATGATTTGGAGCGCCTGCTGCACGAAAAACAGGTATCGGGGCGCTCTTCCTGGATGCGGCTGTTCGACGAGACGGTTGCGGCGCTGCGTTTTCCGGTTTCGGGCGAGGAACTAACCAGCGCCGAGGTACTCAACCTGCTCTCTGATCCCGATGAAGGCCGGCGCCGCGCCGCGGCCAAATCCATCGGCAAAGTGTTCGGCCAAAATATCCGTACCTTCTCGCTGATCACCAATACCCTGGCCAAGGATAAAGAGACCGAAGACAAATGGCGCAAGTTCGACCGCCCGATTTCGGAACGAAACCTCAGCAATCATGTTGAAGATGAGGTTATCGATGCGCTTGTCGAAGCGGTCAAGAAATCCTATCCGCGCTTGTCGCATCGCTATTACGATCTCAAGGCGCGCTGGCTCGGCAGTGAGAAGCTGAATTATTGGGACCGCAACGCGCCTTTACCTGAGGATGACGACCGCACCATTCCATGGCCCGAGGCGGTCGAACTGGTGCTCTCAGCCTATCACGCCTTTTCGCCGCAATTGGCCGATGTCGGCCGTCAGTTCTTTGACAATGCGTGGATCGATGTGCCGGTGGAGCCGGGTAAGGCGCCGGGCGCCTTTGCCCATCCGACGGTACCGAGCGCGCACCCCTATCTGCTGCTCAATTACCAGGGCAAGACGCGCGACGTGATGACCCTAGCGCATGAGCTCGGCCACGGCGTGCATCAGGTCTTGGCCGGGCCGCAGGGCGCTCTTATGGCGGACACGCCCTTGACACTGGCTGAGACCGCCTCGGTGTTCGGCGAGCAATTGACCTTCCGCGCACTTCTTAAAGCAGAGGCGTCGCCGTCGCGCCGGCGCGTCATGCTGGCCGGCAAAGTTGAGGACATGCTGAATACGGTCGTGCGCCAGGTGGCATTTTGCGAATTCGAACGCCAAGTCCATGAACAGCGCCGTGCCGGCGAGTTGACGCCTGAGCGTCTAGGTGAAATCTGGCTCTCGATTCAAGCTGAAAGCCTTGGCCCGGCGCTACATTTCGATGACGAGTACCGCCACTTCTGGGCCTATATCCCGCACTTCATCCATTCGCCGTTCTACGTCTATGCCTACGCCTTCGGCGATTGCCTGGTGAACGCGCTCTACGCCGTTTATCAGGATGCCGGTGACGGTTTCGAAGAGAAATACCTGGCTATGCTTAGCGCTGGCGGCACGCTCCGCCATAAGGAACTGTTGGCGCCCTTTGGCCTCGATGCTGGCAAGCCGGATTTCTGGTCGCGCGGCCTCGACATCGTCTCCGGCTTTGTCGATCAATTGGAGGCCGAGCTCTAGGGGTCGCCCAGCCATGGCCATCAAAAACAGTGGCGGTAAGGACGGCGAAATCAACCGGTTGAGCGGGCGGGTGCGGCGCTACGTCCGGGTTGGCAGCTCGGTGGGCGGATTGGCGACGCGCATGGCCGGCCAGCGCTATCTCGGCCTGCCGTCCGATTCGGCGCGTAACGCGGCGCAATTGAGCCGGGCGCTGGGTGGTCTTAAGGGGCCGCTGATGAAAGTGGCGCAATTGCTCGCCACCATTCCGGACGGCCTGCCAGACGCATATATCGAGGAGTTGCGGGCGCTGCAATCGCAGGCGCCGGCGATGGGCTGGGCCTTCGTCAAACGCCGCATGCAGAGCGAACTCGGTGCGGACTGGCGCCAGCGCTTCGAGGCATTCGAGCAAGAAGCAGCGGCGGCGGCTTCGCTCGGCCAGGTTCACCATGCCCGTGGTCCGGATGGCCGCGCGCTGGCCTGCAAATTGCAATATCCCGACATGGCATCAACCGTGGAGGCGGATTTGCGCCAATTGAAGCTGATATTCGGCCTCTACAAGCGCCATGACCCGTCGATCGACACGCGCGAGATACTGCATGAACTGACTGCCCGTTTGCGTGAGGAATTGGATTACCGCCGGGAAGCGACCCATCTTCAATTGTTTGGTGAAATACTCGAAAACGAAGACGGCATGCATGTGCCCGTTGTAATGCCCGAGTTGAGTACCCGGCGCCTGCTGACCATGACCTGGCTGGAAGGCGGACCGCTGCTCGATGCGAAATCGGAGCCGCAAGCGGCGCGCAACCGCATTGCCGAGAATATGTTTACCGCTTGGTACCGCCCGCTTTACCGCTACGGCGTGTTGCACGGCGATCCGCATCTCGGCAATTACACCATCCGCGCCGACGGCTCAGTCAATCTTCTCGACTATGGCTGCGTCCGCATTCTTCCCGCGGGTTTCGTGCAAGGCGTGATAGATCTCTATCGTGGTGTTCAACGCGATGACCGCGCACAGTTGGTGCACGCCTTCGAAAATTGGGGCTTCACCGGCCTGTCATCAGAAATGGTCGACGCCCTTTCAATCTGGGCCAAATACATCTATGGCCCGCTGACGGATGACCGAGTGCGCCTGATCGACGAATCTGGCAGCGGCAAGTTCGGTGGCGCCGTCGCAGCCGAGACCCACCGCAAAATACGCCGTCTTGGCGGCGTGACGCCGCCGCGTGAATTTGTCCTCCTCGACCGCTCAGCCATCGGATTGGGCTCGGTGTTCCTGCATCTCGGCGCCAAGCTTAACTGGCACCGGGCCTTTGAGGCGTTGATCGAAGGTTTCGACTCGGACGATCTGGCACGCCGGCAACGGGAAATTCTGGATCGAAGCGGCGTCCCGGAAGCCACCTGATGCCGCCTGAATCCGACTAAATTAACCTGTTCCGTTCAAGGTTCGTAACAAGAGCGTGACGAAGTGCAACACCAGCCTTGGCAAACCATACATGGCGCGGTATTCAGTGCGGCGCTTTACCTCGGGGTTCCGGAGTACAAGCGGAATTTGAGCAAGGAAAACCTATGAAGATCGGGATTCCGAAAGAGATCCTCCCCGGCGAAACTCGCGTGGCTGCCTCGCCGGACTCAGTCAAAAAATTTACCGCTCTCGGCGTCGAAATGATCATCCAATCGGGTGCAGGCGAGGCAGCCTCGATATCCGATGAAATGCTGCAGGAAGCCGGCGCGCGAATCGTTCCAGACGCGGCCTCGCTCTACGCCGAAGCTGACATGATATTCAAGGTCGGCGGGCCGTGCTGCAACGGCAACGGCTTGGTGGACGAAGTGGCCATGATGAAGCCCGATGCCATTCTCATCGGTCTCCTCAATCCGCTCAACCGCCGCGATCAGGCGGAGGTTTATGCCAAGCACGGCCTGACCAGTTTCGCCATGGAATTGATCCCGCGCATCAGCCGCGCCCAAAGCATGGATGCGCTGTCGTCGCAGAGTAATATTTCCGGTTACAAAGCGGTGATCGATGCGGCGGAAACATTCGGCAAAATTCTACCCATGATGATGACGGCGGCGGGCACCATCGTGCCGGCCCGGGTATTGATTTTGGGCGCTGGCGTGGCCGGCCTGCAGGCGATTGCCACGGCGAATCGTCTCGGCGCAATCGTCAGCGCTTTTGACGTGCGCCCGGCGGTTAAGGAGCAGGTTGAGAGCCTCGGCGCGACCTTCGTCGAAGTGAAGAACGCCGAGACCGATAGCGCCGAGACAGCAGGCGGCTACGCGCGTGAAATGAGCGCGGATTACCAACGCCAGCAGTCGGAACTCATTCACCAGACGCTGAAGAATCAGGATATTTGCATCACCACAGCGCAAATTCCAGGTAAGCCCGCGCCGGTGCTGATTACCGAGGCGATGGTCAAGGATATGAAGGTCGGCTCGGTGATTGTTGATTTGTCGACCGAAACCGGCGGCAACTGCGAATTGAGCGAGCGCGACGCAGTGGTGGTCAAATTTGGCGTCACCATCATCGGCTATGCCAACTATCCGGCACGTGTGCCGGGCGATACCAGCTCGCTATATGCCCGCAATCTCTACAACTTCATCTCGCCGATGATCGATGGCGAAACCGGCGGCATCAAGATCGACTGGGACGACGAAGTCATTAAGGGCGCATTGTTGACGCGGGACGGCTGCGTGGTCCATGCCGCATTGACGGGTCAGAAAACCTAAATATGGAAGCTATGCTGGATATTCATCCGCTGGTTATTGCGGTGACAGTGTTCGTGATGGCGGTATTTGTCGGCTATTACGTTGTGTGGAGTGTGACCCCGGCGCTGCATACGCCGCTGATGTCGGTCACCAATGCCATTTCCAGCGTCATCATCGTTGGCGCGCTGCTCGCTGCCGCGCCGATGGAAGATGGTTGGGCAAAGGTTCTTGGCGGCATTGCCGTCGGATTGGCGGCCGTCAACATATTCGGCGGTTTCACCGTGACCCAGCGCATGCTGCAAATGTACAAGAAGAAATAGGACCGCCGTTATGACCGCCAATCTCGCGGCGATTCTCTATTTGATTGCCGGCGTTTGTTTCATCATGGCCTTGCGCGGCCTGTCCTCGCCGGCTTCGGCGCGGCGCGGCAATTTATTCGGCATCGTCGGCATGGTGATCGCCATCGGCACCACTTTGGCCCAACCCGGCGTTGAGGATTATCTCTGGGTCGTGATTGGCATCGCGGTGGGCGGTGTGATTGGCATCGTGATCGCCTTGAAGATCAAGATGACCGCCATGCCGCAATTGGTGGCGGCGTTTCACAGCTTGGTCGGCCTCGCCGCCGTTTTGGTCGCTGCCTCGGCGCTGTTGGCGCCGGAGATATTTCACATCGCCGTCAATGGTGACATCCGCCTGATCAGCCGCATCGAATTGAGCGTCGGCATGGTGATCGGCGCGATGACGTTTACCGGCTCGATTGTCGCCTTTGCCAAGCTGCAGGAGTTGATGACCGGCTCACCGCTGACGTTCACCGGGCAGCGTCTGTTCAATCTGCTCGTGGCGCTGGCAATCGTCGCCCTGGCAGTGATTTTCTGCATCGACCAGTCGCCCACCATTTTTTGGATCATGACTGGGCTGGCGCTGGTGTTCGGTGTGCTCATCATCATTCCCATCGGCGGCGCCGATATGCCGGTGGTGATTTCGATGCTGAATTCCTATTCCGGCTGGGCCGCCGCCGGCATTGGCTTCACTTTGGAAAATACGGTGTTAATCATTGTCGGCGCACTCGTTGGCTCATCCGGCGCGATCCTGAGTTACATCATGTGCAAAGGCATGAACCGCTCGTTCATCAGCGTCATTCTGGGTGGTTTTGGCGGCGCGGACAGTCAGCATGTAAAGAGCGACAAACCGCACAATGCGGGCAGCGCCGACGATGGCGCGTTCATCCTCTCCAACGCCGGCTCGGTGGTCATCGTGCCGGGCTATGGCTTGGCTGTCGCTCAGGCCCAGCATGCCGTGCGCGAGATGGCCGATGAGCTGAGCAAAAAGGGCGTGCGGGTGCGCTACGCCATCCATCCCGTTGCCGGGCGCATGCCGGGCCATATGAACGTACTGCTGGCCGAAGCCAGTGTGCCGTATGACGAGGTTTTTGAGCTCGATGAGATCAATAGTGATCTCTCGAGCACGGATGTGGCCTTTGTGATCGGCGCCAATGACGTCGTCAATCCGGTCGCCAAGACCGACCCGCAGAGCCCGATTGCTGGCATGCCGATATTGGATGTTGAAAACGCCAAGACGGTCTTGTTCGTCAAGCGCTCGCTATCACCGGGCTATGCCGGGGTCGACAATCCAGTATTTTATAATGCCAACACGATGATGCTATTCGGCGACGCCAAAAAGATGGTCGAAGCGATCGTCAAGGTGTTGTAGCGGGTCTATTCTTCCCGCGCAGCGCGTTTGCGCGCCAGTTTGCGGGCGCGACGGATGGCTTCTGCTTTTTCACGCGCCCGCTTCTCGGACGGCTTTTCGTAATGTCTGCGCATCTTCATCTCGCGGAAGATGCCCTCGCGCTGCATTTTCTTTTTCAGCGCCTTGAGGGCCTGGTCGACATTATTATCTCTGACGACGACCTGTACCAAAGCTTTATTCCTTGACCATTCGGTTATTTCGAAAGCGCGCGGGTCATACCATGCCGTTGGCGGCCTGTGAAGGGCAGTGATACCGATTCTTAGCCGGTTTACCCGGCGGCGGCGGCGCGCCATAGTGCGGGCCATGGCTATTCTCAAGATCGCCCGCATGGGGCATCCGATACTGATGCGCGTCGCCGACCCGATCGCGGATCCCCAGGCGCCGGCAATCGGCCAGTTGATCGCCGACATGATCGATACCCTCGCCGATGCCTCCGGCGCTGGCCTGGCGGCGCCCCAGGTGCATGTGCCGCTGCGCCTGGTGATGTTTCACGTGCCCGCCGCCCGCGCCAGCGAGGAAGACGGCGAAGCGGCGGAAGGCTGCCCCTTTACCGTCCTCATAAATCCTGAAATTGAGGCGTTGAGTGACGACATCGCCGACGATATGGCCACCGATATGGCCACCGATATGGCCACCAATATGGCTGACGGCCTGGAAGCCTGCCTATCACTGCCCGGGTTGGCCGGCATCGTGCCGCGCCACCGCCAAATCCGTTATCGCGGGCTCACGCACATCGGTGAGACGATCGAGCGAGAGGCGCACGGCTTTCACGCTCGGGTGGTGCAGCATGAATGCGACCATCTTGACGGCTTTCTCTATCCGATGCGGATGCGCGACCTGTCGACGCTAAGCTTCACCAGCGAGCTATCACGTATGGAAAGCGAAGAAGAACAAGAGGAATCCGAGCCATGACGCGCCAAGACACCAGCTCTGACCCCATCCGAGAGGCGCTGATTGCGGCCGTCCTCGGCCATGTGCCGTTCGATGGCTGGGGCGAAAAAGCACTGTTGGCAGCGGCCGGCGAATGCGAAATCGAAGCCGCCGCCGCGCGCCGCGCCTTTCCGCGCGGCGGCGCATCCCTGATCCAATATCACGCAGCGCGGACCGACCGTTGCATGGAAGAAGGCTTAGGCGGCGCCGAAGCTTTGAAGGGCAGGGGGGTGCGCCAGCGCATTGCTGCGGC
>Ga0302139_10001233_pt1 | contig 12482 bp, 11 predicted proteins | sample CBN3_331_MG_FD_203104 | JGI IMG/M metagenome (GOLD analysis project Ga0302139, IMG submission 203104) | Marine microbial communities from Western Arctic Ocean, Canada - CBN3_33.1 | ecosystem: Environmental > Aquatic > Marine > Oceanic | place: Canada: Western Arctic Ocean | collected 2017-09-15 | reverse complement strand
GGATTTGTCAGCATTTCCGGAGGAAGGTTCTGCATCTTTGAAAGGACTTTCGAAATCAAAATCGAGTGCTATTTCGTTGATTTTGGTTATTTCGGATTTTTCACCTTTTGCGGAAAAAACTTTTGGCGCACCTCTACCGCCATATTCTGCGTTTCGCTCAAAAGGCCAGGCCCAGAAATCCGGTAGTCCAGGCAGTGTTACCGAACCGAATGGATTTACCGCCGCTAAGGCACCCACTGTAAAACCTTTTTCAGCAGAATTATCCGGATTTTGCTGGAGGGAAGCTGTTCCGATACCACCTTTAAGTTTTCCGGCTTTTGCTCCGGTTCCCGCACCGACATTGCCCAGCGGACATTCGTCGCCCGCGTTAACCGCAGCTTTTTTCCCAAACTCAAAATAAGTATGCTCATCCATTGCGGATTTTTCGCCGCCGTTGAGTAAATCAAAGAGAATTGCCGCCGGCACTATAGGCACCGAAACATCTTTTGCTACCAGAAATCCGCGTCCTTGTGTTTTTAACCAGGCCGCAACTCCGCCGGCCGCATCCAGTCCCATTGCAGATCCACCGCTGAGCACGACAGCGTGTACCTCTTCAACCAGATTTGCCGGATGAAGGGCATCGGTTTCACGTGTTCCGGGACCTCCTCCCCTGCAGTCAACCGCGGCTACTGCTGCGGCGTCCGGAAGAACTACTGTAGTTCCGCTCATCAATTTCATGTCCTGCGCGTGTCCTACTTTGATTCCGGAGACGTCGGTAATACTGTTTTTTGGTCCTGGCTGCATATTAACTTTTATATTTTAACTTAGTGGTTATTGTTGTTGAGTGCTTATAGGAGGAGCCAATTTAATTAAAAGGATGAACCTAGTTAATTCATGTTCTTTGATCTTTGTTTTCTGCTGCGATTTAAAATGGACACTGTCAGCTTCAGGCAATTTCGACAATTTCAAAAAAAGGTCAACCGCGTTAATCGGTGCTAATGCTAGTAAGCGAAGGCGAAGGTTTCGTCCTTCGAAATCGAAACTTTCCAACCATGCACCTTCAATTGATGACAAGAGAGTTTGCAGAGTTTGCTGTTTCCAAAAAGATTCCTCGACTATTTGTTTAGCAAGTTTTTCCAACTCTTCCAAGTGTTTTTCACGAGCGGCATAAATCAGTGCAGGTGAATTGTTTGTGTGCTGTTCCAATTCCACTTCCAAACTGGACAATTCCAGCTGTAGAACTTTTCTGTGCTTGAGAGTCTCATGATAAAAAAATCCTATGCCTGCAACTAAAGCTAAAATAAACACTCCAGCCAAAGTCCACCACGAACCAACGCGTCTTAAGCGCCTATGATTGTTCTGAGCAGCCCACCAGAAACCGTATTTAGGAGAATGCGCCAGGCCTTTCCATTCGGACAAGACAGTTATCAGTGCAACTCCGTTCTGTATGTCAGTAGTTTCTGATATTTTATTTGCTGTCTCAATTTCAGAATTATTTTCGAAATAAGCCTCTGCGGTTGCTTCTGGAATAAGGCGAAAAGATTGTGGTTTTGAGTTTTGAGGTAACTGATCTGCAACAAAAAGTTCCTGTGAAACATTACTAAAAGACGGTAATTCAACTAGTTTTGTGAGGAAGGAATCCGTTTTTTCCATGTAAAACGATTGTTCCAAACCTTTGAAAATCATGGAATTTGCAGAACTTTTCAATAAGATGGGCACGCAGGCACTAATCAGTGGAACCATCTCAACAGTTGAAGGGAGTTCCTGTTTCAACATATTTTTTAAACTCAGACTTTCTGCAGATAAAGTTGCGCAAAGTAAACCGACACGGTCAGTTTGTGCTTGTTTAAAATATATTCCTCCTACAGGAAAGTCCGTTGCGCAGGAGTTATTTTGCTTTGCCTGCATGGAAGTTTGGGCTTTACTTTCTGGAATATTCTGAAAGGCAAGATGCATTTTGGCATAGGATTCCAGCTCTTCCTTAGAAAGTGTAATCGTAGTTTCAAAATGTGTGAGAACCCAGGGGAATTCAAGGTACAAGACTACTTTTGAAGCATTCCACTTACCACAAAGCTCGAGGATCCTTTTGGGAGAAAGAGGTTTCGCGACAGTTTCAAGACAGCGAGTTTTGCCGGCAAAGCAAAACCAGACGTTCTGTTTTGAAAGAAAAATATAGAGTGTTTTAAACTGGGACATCCGAGGCCAAAAAAATGGTAGGTAAAACTCTGACAGCAAAAGATCAGCGTTTAAAAAAAATCAAGAGGCTGCGTATTGGCCGATTCCGCGTTCCTGCATTACTTTACGAATTTCCTCCAAAATCAGGGGATCATCAATAGTAGGCGGAACTTCTACTTCAGCTTCACTGGCTAGTTTCCGAATTGTTTTACGCAGGATTTTGCCGGAGCGTGTTTTTGGCAAACGCTTGACGATACCTGCTTGTTTAAAACAGGCAACCGCGCCAATGTTTTTACGGATGATCGCAATCAATTCCTCCTGCATTTTATCTTGAGAAATCTGTGCACCGTTCTTGAGAACTACAAATCCAACCGGAACCTGTCCACGCAATTCATCATCAATTCCGGTAACAGCACATTCCGCGATGTCCGGATGTCCTGCGATTAATTCCTCCATTTCTCCTGTTGAAAGGCGGTGACCAGCAACGTTGATCACATCATCAACTCGTCCCATTACAAAAATATAACCGTCTTCATCCTTAATTCCTTCATCGCCGGTAAAGTAATATCCAGGATATTGACTTAAATATGACTTCTTAAAACGTTCATCATCATTCCACAGAGTAGGTAGGCAACTCGGTGGTAAAGGGAGGTGAATAACGATATTGCCGGTTTCACCCGGTTTGCAGGTTTCACCTTCTTCATCCAGCACTTGCACATTGTATCCGGGCATTGGGAAAGTGGGTGATCCCTTTTTTACTGGCTGTGGTTCAATACCCATTGGATTGGAGCAAATCGCCCAGCCGGTTTCAGTTTGCCACCAGTGGTCGATTACTGGAATTTCCGGTTGTGAACCGTCAGATAAAATTTCCTTCAGCCATTCATAAGTTGGGGGATCAAGCCTTTCTCCTGCCAGAAAAAGTGTCCTGAGTGAACTGATATCATACTGTTTTTTAAGTTTTGCTTGCGGATCCTCTTTTTTTACCGCCCGGAACGAGGTGGGTGCAGTGAAAAATGTATTTACCTTATGCTCTTCAATTAAACGCCAGAAAGCACCTGCGTCAGGTGTACGTACCGGTTTGCCTTCGTACAAGACCGTTGTACAGCCATGAATCAACGGTGCGTAAACAATGTAAGAATGTCCAACCACCCAGCCGACATCTGAAGCTGTCCAGAAAACATCTCCGGGATCTGTATTGTAGACAGCCTTCATACTGTATTTTAAGGCAACCGCGTGTCCACCGTTGTCGCGGACGACACCTTTGGGAAGTCCTGTAGTTCCGGAAGTGTATAGAATGTATAACGGATCAGTCGCGTCCAGAACAACTGGTTCAGCCGGTTCAGCGTTTTTAACCAGCTCATTCCAATCATGATCCTGTCCGGATTTCATTTTTGCTTGAGCTTGCTGACGCTGTAAAACGACAATATTTTTCGGTGGGAATTCCGCTATTTCAAGAGCTTGATCCACTAGCGGTTTGTATTCAAGGACTCTGCTAAATTCAATTCCGCAACTTGCGGTTAAGAGTACTTTTGGTTTGGCATCGTCAATCCGCACCGCCAATTCATTTGGTGCAAAACCACCAAAAACCACTGAGTGAACAGCACCTAATCTGGCACAAGCGAGCATAGCGATCGCTGCTTCGGGAACCATTGGCATGTAAATGATTACTCGGTCACCTTTTTCCACACCTAAAGTTTTAAGTCCACCTGCAAACTTTGCAACTTTGTCACGTAACTCAAGAAAGGTGAATTTCTGTTGAGAGTCTGTTGCAGGTGAATCATAAATCAATGCCAGCTGCGTACCTCGTCCTTCTTCGATGTGTACATCCAGTGCGAGATATGACGTGTTTAGCTTTCCGCCGGAAAACCAGCGGTAAAGGCCGTGCTCGTCCTGAGAAAGAATTGTTTCCGGTAATTCATACCACTTGATCTGCTCAGCCTGTTCTCTCCAGAAAAGCTCCGGCTGTTCTATAGATTGCTGATATATATCAAGATAATTCATTATTTTCTCGTTTCATAATAAACTGTTTGAAATTCCTGCTGTGGGATAATTAACTGTTCTCGAAATTCAAGTAACAGGACAGTTGGCAATCAAATCTTCAACAACAGAAGGATCAGCGAGTGTAGATGTATCACCGATGCTGTCGATTTCATTTCCCGCAATTTTACGCAAAATACGGCGCATGATTTTTCCAGAGCGTGTTTTCGGAAGTCCTGGCGCCCATTGGATTACGTCAAAAGTGGCAATCGGGCCTATTTCTTTTCGTACCATCTGTACCAGCTCTTTTTTCAAAACATCAGTTGGTTCAACTCCGGAATTTAAAGTTACAAAAGCGTAAATTCCTTGTCCCTTTATTTCATGCGGAAATCCAACAATGGCTGCTTCTGCTACACTTCCATGCAGCACCACTGCAGATTCAAGTTCTGCAGTTCCCATACGGTGTCCTGAAACATTCAGCACATCATCAACACGTCCGGTAATCCAGTAATAACCGTCCTCGTCACGTCGGCAGCCGTCTCCGGTAAAATAAAGTCCTTTGTAGGTACTGAAATAAGTTTGTATGAAACGCTCATGATCACCATATACTGTGCGCATTTGTCCGGGCCATGGATGTTTTATACATAAATTCCCCTCAGTTGCACCTTCCAGTTCATTACCGTCTGCATCCACAAGGAGTGGTTGAATTCCAAAAAACGGACGGGTTGCTGATCCTGGTTTGGTCCGTGTTGCTCCCGGCAGCGGAGTTATCATAATCCCGCCGGTTTCAGTCTGCCACCAGGTATCTACTATCGGACAATTCTCGTGTCCAACAACACGGTGATACCAGAGCCATGCTTCCGGATTTATCGGTTCCCCGACTGTACCCAGCAAACGCAGTGAACTTAAATCACGTTTGTTGACTAACGCATCTCCTTCTTTGGCAATTGCGCGAATTGCGGTTGGAGCAGTGTAGAAAATGTTGACTTTGTGTTTGTCGCAAACGTCCCAAAAACGTCCGAAATCCGGATAATTTGGAACACCTTCAAACATCAGTGTCGTAGCTCCATTTGCCAGCGGTCCGTACAGAATATAGCTGTGTCCTGTAACCCAGCCTATGTCTGCGGTACACCAGTAAATATCACCATCATGATAGTCAAAGACATATTGATGAGTCAGTGATGTGTAAACCAGGTATCCGGCGGTGGTGTGTAAAACACCTTTTGGTTTGCCTGTGGATCCGGAAGTGTAAAGAATGAAAAGCGGATCTTCCGCATCCATTTCTTCTGCGGGACAATCTGCGGAGGCTTTAGCCATATCTTCATGGTAGAAATAATCCCTTCCTGACTGCATGTTGCAGTCATCATCTGTGTGCTTTACCACGATGCAGTTTTCGGTTTCTGTACCTTCCATTGCATGATCCGCATTTTGCTTGAGTGGAATATTCTTACCTCCACGAACGCCGGCATTTGCCGTAATCAGCATTTTTCCGCCACAATCAATAATCCGGTTTTTAAGAGCTTCAGCACTGAATCCGCCAAACACAACAGAATGTACCGCACCAATTCTGGTGCAGGCAAGACACGCTATTGCCAGTTCCGGAATCATCGGCATGTAAATCATCACACGGTCACCTTTTACGATCCCGCGGTTCTTCATTACATTGGCAAATTTGCTCACCTCGATGTGCAGTTCTTTGTAAGTGTAGCTTCGGTCAACGTTTGGATCATCCGACTCCCAAATCAACGCCTTTTGATTACCTCTTTTTTCTAAATGACGATCGATACAATTATAAGAAACATTAAGTTTACCTCCTTCATACCAGCGTATATGACCCTTGTTGTAGTCCCAGTCGAGTGTGTTGTCCCACTTCTTGAACCAATCCAGTCGCTCTGCCTGTTTGTCCCAAAAGACTTTTGGTTCATTCACAGACTCATCGTACATTTTTAAATATGTCTCGTTATCAATCCACGTTTTTGCTTTGGCTGCTGCAGGAACTTCAAAAATCTTCTGCTCACTCATTTTTCTCTCCCAAAATTGGAATTTAATATTGCATGTGCCTTGAAATCCCACCTTAGCAAGATTTTATTATTATGTCCTTAAAAAAATGCACTTCAACAGCGTTGTCTTAGATGACCAATTAATAAACCTTGCATATTATTATTGTTTCTGCGAGCTTTTGACTTGATGGAGGCTGCGCAAAATTTGCTAACGCAGTGAAGGTAGCTATGTCGATGTGGCCGTGGAAAATGTTGGCAGTATTATTGCTCATCGTCCTGATTTCAGGGTCTTGCAGCAAGGACTCGTCTGAAGAATATGCCGGAGGAGTGAGCACGGTTGCACCTGCCGATGATTTTACGGTAATTTCTACTATACCCGAAGATAACGCTACCACAGTCTCAGTGAATACCTCTTTCGTGATTTATTTCAACAGGGAACTTAAGACAGGTGGTGTGAATGAAAAGAATTTTTCCCTCAGCACAAATGGAAGTGCTGTTTCTGTAACAGTCTCTCTCTCGAAAAATATAGTTGTATTGCTTCCGTCGTCTTCTTTGAGTGAAGGAACTATTTACACTGCAGCAGTTTGGAGTGAAGTCGAGGACACTTCCGGAAACAGTCTGGGTCAGGACAGCAGTTGGAAGTTCACCACAGTTTCCTCTTCAAGCGGAGATGTATCTGACAACTCAACAAGTTCTGACAACTCAACAAGTTCTGACAACTCAACAAGTTCGGACAATGAATCTGAGTCAGACACCACCAAGCCAAGTATTATCTCAATCACTCCGGCAGACAATTCCAGCAGTATTTCCGTAAACACTACAATTATCGTTGTTTTTAGTGAAGAAGTTTCTTCGGTATCTCTAAGTTCAAGTACCTTCAAGTTATTGGATAATACGAGTAATTACGTCAGCAGCAGTTATAGTATAAATGGCTCAACAGTCACTTTCACACCCACTGACAACTTGTCATATTTTCAGGATTACAAGGTTTCTTTGACTACCGGTATTCAGGACACTGCTGGGAATGCACTTTCTTCGGCAAGCTCATCCGGCTTTGAAACTTTAGGTGGTGTGGTGATTACTTCTGCTGACAGCAACGGGATGATTTTGCTCAGCGGAGGCAGGTTTCAGATGGGTGCAGATAATCAATCAATTGCGGATGGAGATAATGAGTCTGATGAAACTCCAACTCACACTACAGAATTAACGGGGCTGTTTTATATCTCTGATCATGAAGTTAGCTCAAGTGAATTCAAAGCATGTGTGGATTCCGGAAGCTGTAATTACACATACAGTACAAGCAATGCAAAAAAAACATACGCGGTTTTCGGAAAAGAAAACCATCCGATGAATTATGTCAACTGGAATGAAGCTGTGGAATATGCAGATTGGCTGACGAGTACACGTTCCGGAACGTATCGTCTTTGTACTGAAGCAGAATGGGAATATGCTGTACGTGCCGGAACAACAAGCAAATGGTCATGTGGCAACAATACTTGTACAACAAGTATTGCTTGGTACGATAATACGGGTGAACCTCAGGAAGTACGGACAAAAAGTTCTAATCAATGGGGCTTGTATGATATGCATGGTAATGTTCGGGAGTGGGTTTCAGATAATTACAGTAACATATATTACATTGAAGTTACGGAAGGAGTGGTAAATCCGCAAGGCCCGGAAGTGCCCAGTAGTGGAACAAGACGTAGTCAGAGGGGCGGGTATTACGGGAGCAAAAAAGCTGACATTCGATCAGCGGATAGATTTTCAAGTACTCAGACCACCCATTCCTCAACCGCGGGTTTCAGGGTCTGCGCCGATCCCTAATTTCACAACTTGTTATTCGAATTACCGTGCGAGGATTTTTACTGATTACAGTGCTGGTGCTGACTCTGTTGATTGGGGGTGTCATGTTGAGTTTTTTTCAGCAAAGTATCCAGCAGCGTTTTCAAAGCCAGGCTTTTCTGGAATCACAGATTCTTTTTCAGGAACTGAATGGTGCGGTGGTTCAGGTGCAGAACTATTTGCTAAAGTTTACTCCACAACAATTGCAGGCAAATCCTCCAGTACTAAACAGCAGTGTGTTTGCAGAAGGTTTTGAAAACTGGTCAGGAAATGTTAAAACATCCGGAAGCGATTTGCTGATAACCCTGCGCGCGCCAAATGATTCAGGAGGTACCGATTTTCTGCTGCTCTTGAGAAATGCAGATAATTCTTCAGGAAATGAATATTTGAAAGAGGACGGAGTGTTGATCCTTGAAAACTGAGAAAGATAGGAAGAAGGGGAAAGGCTGCGGCCCGTTTAGAGCCGCAGAAACTGAGAGTTTCAGATTTTACCCTGCAACATAAACGCAATCACGAGTGCGTAAATCACCAGCGACTCGATCAGCGCCAGACCAATAATCATTGGCGTCATTATTTTATCAGTAGCATTTGGGTTACGTGCAATGCCTTCCAAAGCACCTCGCATAGCCATACCTTGACCAATTCCTCCACCAAGAGCTGCAATTCCAATTGCTAAACCTGCACCAAGAGCAATTCCGAATGTAGCCATTTCTCCCATTTCTGCTGCATACAGAGGGAAACTCGCTGACATAAGCAACGCCAACAATAATAATTTCTTCATGACATCCTTTTTGATGTTAATTAAATCAGCGCAATCAGTGAGCTTCACTCATTGCGAGTTCAAAATAAATGGCAGACAGCAAAACAAAAACAAACGCTTGTAGAACTGACACCAAAATTCCCAATCCCATAAACGGAATGGGTAGGCCGATGGCCAAAATTGACGTGAAAATCAAAACTACTTTATGATCTCCTGTCATATTCCCAAACAGTCGGATTGAAAGGGAAAGCGGGCGCACACAATGACTGACGATTTCTATCGGCAGCATCAGTGGGGCAAGTAACGGCATGGGACCCAGAAACTGTTTTATGTAACCGGCTCCATGTTGACGAATGCCTAAAACATGAGTCATTAGAAATATGATCAAGGCAAAGGCAATGGTAACGTTAAACTGATCTGTAGGTGGATTAAATCCCGGTACCAGACCGATAAGATTCAGCATCAAAATAAATAAACCATATGTTCCAAGTAATGGAAGAATGGGGCGTCCTCCAACTCCATGGCGGATGGTTCCGCTTAAAAAATTCAGAATTGCACTGACAATAACTTCTGCAAAATTGGAAAAATTGGCTTTGCCAGAAGGTTCCAGTAAATCAGTTTGTCTGAAAGGTTTACCTGCAAAATATGCGAAAACAATCAGAAAAAAAGCTACTATCAGCAAGTCCAGAAATGGAACAGGATCAATGCCGAGATCCACCAGCGGTTGTTCTAATCCACTAAATAAAAAGTGAGCCCAGGTGAATCCACCCGCTGCAAAAACAGGAGTAGCGCTCAGTAAAAAAATGCTGATTAGTGCAAGTTTTTTGTTCATTCTGTAGTTTTTGTTGAATGACTTATACAGATTTTTGAGGGCGCATTACCCTAATAAAAGAATAAATGATGACTGCGAGTGCAATATTAGAAAGACCGATCAGTAGCCCCCCTGGAGATAATTCAAAGTATTGCATTGCGACAAACAATATTATTATAGTAATTCCGAATTTAGTGAAAGAAAACAGCAAGTCGAGTGCTTGTAATTTTCGCACCCGTAACAGCTTCCGGACAAACTGCATAGTTAAGAAATAGTTAAATCCTATAACCCCGCATCCTAACAGAACAGAAGGCAAAAGGTCAAGACTAAATATTGCTGTTCCTGCAACTAAGATGGTACTGACAGCGAAAAGCAGATTTCTAAAAAAATATGCCTGCTTGATTTGGCCGGCTACTTCCGTTGAAACTAAGTCTTCAGGAACTTCAGAATGGCTTGAAATTGATACACCAGCGAGATTCAAGGGCTTTCTTTTTTCAAGGTTATCTGTTGGTTCCACTGACTTTGAGTCAAGATTTGATTTTTCTTCGTCCACCGGCTGCATACTTTTTTCAGGTTGTAGAGATGGTTTAGTCGTCCTACTCAGATTCAGAATCAGCTTGAACACGTTTTACCAGGCGAAAGATGCTCCTGTATCCTGCCACGATTCCTGCAATTCCAAAGACCAGTAAAAACCAGGGTTCTGTTGCTAACCACTCATCGAGCCAGCTACCTATCAGAAAACCCACTACAACAGACAAGCCTAGCTCTAAACCCATGGAACTGTACATGACCCATTTGGGACCTGATTTGTGTAGTTGTGTCATTTTACGGGGCTGTTTTGAAATGTACCGTTTCCTGATTAATTAAAACGTAAAATAATTCAGCTTCAGTCTAGTGTTCATAGCCTGAAATTGCAAGATTAGGCGACCAAGTTTCTTGCACCTTGAGCGTTAAATGGTTATGCTGACACGACTTTAACATGAGCAAAACAAGTAAGCTAATCAAAATAAGCTAAAAATGGGTGACAGTTTTGGACAATTATTTCGAATCACTACCTGGGGTGAATCCCATGGTGGAGGAGTTGGGGTAGTAATTGACGGATGCCCTTCCGGACTTCCGCTGAGTGAAGATGATCTGCAATATGAGCTTGACAGGAGGCGTCCGGGGCAAAGCAAAATAACGACACAGCGTAAGGAAAGCGATACCGCTAGGATTCTTTCCGGAGTTTTTGAGGGACGTACCACAGGCACCGCAATTTCTGTGATGGTCTCTAATCAAGACGCAAAGTCACATGCTTATGATCACCTCAAGGATTTGTACAGACCCAGCCACGCGGATTATACTTTTGAACAGAAATATGGTTTTAGAGACTGGATGGGAGGTGGACGCTCGAGTGCGCGTGAAACTGTAGGAAGAGTTGCTGCTGGAGCAGTTGCAAAAAAACTGCTGCACCACTGGGACAAAATACAGACGATTGCTTGGGTGGAGCAAATCCATGAAATAAAATCTTCTGTAGATAAACATACTGTCAGCGAAAATCAGATCGAAGCGAGCATTGTACGTTGTCCAGATCCGGAAGCATCCTTTGCGATGATCGAACGTATTCATGAAGTCCGGAAATCCGGAGACAGCGCTGGTGGGATCATCCGGGCGGTTGTCCGCAATGTCCCGGTCGGATTAGGAGAACCGGTATTTGATAAACTGACTGCGGATTTAGCAAAAGCCTTGATGTCTCTGCCTGCTACAAGAGGGGTGGAATTTGGTCTTGGTTTCGATTCTGTGACACTCAAAGGTTCAGAACATAACGATGCGTTTGTCATTCGTGAAGGGAATATCAGGACAAGTACAAATCGTTCCGGAGGAATTCAGGGTGGAATTTCAAACGGAGAGGATATTGATTTGAGAATTGCTTTCAAACCAACCGCAACGATAAACTTTGAGCAGGACACGGTCAACAGAGACGGTCGGGAAGTGAAATTGAAAGCCAAAGGTCGTCACGACCCTTGCGTTTTGCCACGTGCGGTGCCAATGGTTGAGGCGATGATTAATTTGGTTTTAGTTGATCATCATTTGCGTAATCAGAAAACACAAATTTAAGGTTTTGTGCGGCTAAATCTTTTATTATGTATCAAGTGGGAAGTTGGTTCTGTTTTTGCAAATTTTAAATATAGAACCCACATGTAGAAAAAATAACAATTAATCACTAGATTTATGCCGCCCAAAATTAAAGCCAAGAAAGTGTCAGCAAAAACTATACGTCCGGCAAGTTCCAACCGTCTAAATTCTCTTGGTGCAAATTCGGAAGATAGATTTATCACTCCAGGATCTATAGCAGTAGTCGGAGTCCTCCTTTTTTTTGCCTTCGTAACCGCGCAAATCATTTTCATCAATTGATGAACCGGACAGGCCGCCATGCCTTACATTGACATCTTCAATGGGGATGCCGATGGTATATTGGCCCTCCATCAACTGCGCCTGTACAATCCTCAAAAAAGCCGTCTTGTCACCGGAGTAAAGCGAGACACCCTATTGTTGCAGCAAGCACTATCAGCAAGTAACAGCGTGATTACAGTGCTCGATATTTCATCTCATGCCAACCGTGAGCCTCTCTTGCAGTTACTGAATCAAGGCAATACCATTCACTATTTTGACCACCACTTTGCAGGTGAAATAGTGGAATCCCCACTATTTCATTCACACATTGACACCAGCCCAGGTGTTTGCACCAGCATTTTGGTTGACCGTTATTTAGCAGGAAAATATCGTCTCTGGGCTGTGGCTGCTGCATTTGGAGACAACCTACACGCTTCTGCTTTTCAACTGGCTGAGAGCCTGAAACTTGAAGCGCAACAGGCTGAAAAATTACGGGAATTGGGAGAGTTAATCAATTACAATGCTTATGGAGAAACGCTAGATGATTTGCATTTATCACCGGAAT
>Ga0302139_10001229_pt1 | contig 12493 bp, 7 predicted proteins | sample CBN3_331_MG_FD_203104 | JGI IMG/M metagenome (GOLD analysis project Ga0302139, IMG submission 203104) | Marine microbial communities from Western Arctic Ocean, Canada - CBN3_33.1 | ecosystem: Environmental > Aquatic > Marine > Oceanic | place: Canada: Western Arctic Ocean | collected 2017-09-15 | reverse complement strand
AGCGTCAGTACCGGACCAGAGAGCCGCCTTCGCCACTGGTGTTCTTCCCAATATCTACGAATTTCACCTCTACACTGGGAATTCCGCTCTCCTCTTCCGGCCTCTAGTCTGTCAGTTTTGAACGCAGTTCCGGGGTTGAGCCCCGGGCTTTCACGCCCAACTTAGCAGACCGCCTACGCACGCTTTACGCCCAGTAATTCCGAACAACGCTAGCCCCCTCCGTATTACCGCGGCTGCTGGCACGGAGTTAGCCGGGGCTTCTTTTGCGAGTACCGTCATTATCTTCCTCGCTGAAAGAGCTTTACAACCCTAGGGCCTTCTTCACTCACGCGGCATGGCTGGATCAGGGTTGCCCCCATTGTCCAATATTCCCCACTGCTGCCTCCCGTAGGAGTCTGGGCCGTATCTCAGTCCCAGTGTGGCTGATCATCCTCTCAGACCAGCTACCGATCGGTGCCTTGGTGAGCCGTTACCTCACCAACTAGCTAATCGGACGCGGGCCCATCCTTCGGCGATAAATCTTTCCCCCGTAGGGAATATACGGTATTAGCCGCAGTTTCCCGCGGTTGTCCCGTACCGAAGGGCAGGTTCCCACGCGTTACTCACCCGTTCGCCACTGCCCACCACCCCGAAGGGTGGCTTCTCGTTCGACTTGCATGTGTTAGGCCTGCCGCCAGCGTTCGTCCTGAGCCAGGATCAAACTCTCAAGTTGAATGTTTCTCCTTTTCACTGCCAACAAAAACTCAAGGGCTTCTGAAAACAGATCCAAGGCGAATTAACGAGATCCTACAAAACGTACGCTCGCTGCGCCTTAATTCAAGATTTGCATCCTAAACCAAGACACATCGAACCTTGCGTTTGCAGCGTTAAATCAACGCCGCCCACGCATCTCTTCCAATTCACAATGTCAAAGAGCAGTTCGCGCCACGGTCCAGAGAGGTCCGCAGCGCGTGTGAGTGGTAATACGCGCACCCCCCATCTAAGTCAACAACAACTCGTAATGTTTCTTCGAAATAATCGATTCAGTTCAAAAGCTTGGCGAAAACGCCAGCAAGATTGATCAACTACACTCTATATATTGTAATATACTGTAACCTGATAAATCGTCCAAACCGAAGTGAAATTCAGTTACAAGTTCAGCAGGCTTTGACTTTTTTTTCTGGCGCCTTATCAATCCATCAATTGGCTGTTTATGGGGATAAATGGCGTAAATGCGGGCTCGGACTCACAAAGCACTAATCCTGCCGGCAACAACGGTCAAAATTAGTCTCCACAAGGGCGTAGCCTCAATTTGCTATCTAATCGAAGAAATTGCTGGAAGCGCAAGAGTTTATTGACAAATTTAGGCTACAACCGCATGGTTAATTTTGCTATTGAGTCATTCAACAGTGGCGTTGGGTGAAGGCGGGGCACATTTTGAACACATTGAAATATTCAATGTGTCGCGTGTCCACGAATGCGTTTTAGGTAACTTTATCATTAAGATGCGATATTTGAGACCATTGTTTACACTGCGCATGACATTAATTTGTGCAGTTTTTTTTGCGGCATCCGGATTTGGCGCCGTCTCCCTGTTTGATAATGGAAACGGCGGCAAGTCTGCGTACGCCGCAACTTCCCAGCCTTCCGAATCGACAAAATCAGTCCTTAACAAGAGTGTCCGCAGAGGCGACACGCTGATTCGCATGCTGAAATCAGTTGGCGCCTCGTCGGAAAATGCCGTCGCCGCCGCCAAATCTATCGTAAAAGTGTTTGACTCGAGAAAACTCCGCGTCGGCCAGCAGATGATGGTGCGTTTTGATTCAGATGAGAAAGGCAGCTTTCTCGCTGTTTTTTCCATAGAGATTGGGAAAAACAAATATGTCGAGGTGGTACGCGGCGCCGATGGTAAATATCGTGCACGGCGCAGCGATAAACCGTGGAGCCTTGATCGCGGCCCTATTCCCGAGGAATTGGATCAACAGCTGCAGAAAATAAACGAACTGATTACGCTGCAGGCACGGTCCGGAGACACCATTGGCAATATGATGCGAGCTTTAAATATATATGAGCGTGATATCGATCGCGCCGTTAAAGCTCTGCGCACTCGATTTGATCCGAGAAATTTAAGCGTCGGCCAAACCATTTCTGTTTTACCAGGCAGCGAAAAACCCGGGCACACTCTGGCCTTGCAGGGAGCTGCGGTTCATCTGAAAGGTGGCGTTGTCGAAATAAAACGCGACCTAAAAGGTGGCTTCACCGCCCGTCGTCTATCAGCGCTGACACTGGGCAACAGCAATAGCGACAACGATAATGCCAGCGCCTCCCTTTCCGACCCGGTGGCGCAACCGCTAGCCGGTGCACGCACCAAATTGCGCATTGCCAAGGGCGCGACGCTCATGAGCCTGCTGACATCGCGCGGTGTTTCACGAGCGGAAGCAGACCGGGCGATTCGCGCGTTGAAGGGTATATTCGACCCTAGGCGCCTGCGCGCCGGACAATATATTCATGTGATCGTCGATGCTAGCGAGGCCGGCAAGGTCGCTTTGCAGGGATATTCGCTGGCGCTCAACAATAAACACCATATCACTGTCATGCGTGACGATCAGGGCCGCTTTACCAGCCGCTTGGCGCGAGAGCCGATCACCAGCCTGGCAGACATCGCCCCGGCGGCAAAAACTCCGGATACGACCCCGACATCCAGCGCACCGGCGGAAAAACTTGCCAAATCTGAGGCTAAACAGGCAACAAGCCCTATCATATTGAAGGCAGCGCCAAGAAAGCCGACCGCGAAACAGACTGAAACGCTGGCCGAAGCGCCGACTGCCAATACTCCGACTGCAAAGGCAACGACAGTAAATGCAACATCGGTAAATACATCGCCCGTTAATGCTGTGACGATTCGTGTTGATCGCGGCGATACGCTGATGGCGATTCTGCGCAGCGAAGGCATTGATCGCAATGAGGCTGATGCTGCCATCCGGGCGCTGCGTAAGATGTTCAACCCACGCCGCCTGCGCGAAGGCCAACAAATCATTGTCGCAACTCGTGCCGATGGCTCGGGCGCAACAATGTTGGCCGGGTTCAGTGTCAAAATCCGCAAAGATCGGCATATTGAAGTTCAGCGCGGCACCGGCAAGCGCTTTGCGGTAGCAAAAGTAGCGGCGCCAAACTTTGCTGAGCACACTCTGACTGCCGGTAATGACAATAGCGGCGACAACACCACCAAACTCACCCGCCAAGCGGCTGACTTAGCGCCCCAGCCCGGCCAGGGACATGCCATGAAGGGCGCCATGATTGCTGCGGCAGCGCCAGCGGAACAAAACCTCGCCGCCCAAGTTGAAACCGCCTGGCCGACGACACATGGCAAACAAAATAGCACGGACGGCACTTTTGAAAGCGCTTTCAAATTTCCCGAATTGGCAGAAAAGAAAGCGCCTGAGGATGGCCTCTTCCGCAAAGCCATCATGATTGGCAAGGGCGACACCTTATTTGTCGCATTGACCAAAGCAGGCAGTGCCGCCGGCGACGCAGAAGCGGTAATCGCCGCCTTCCGTACCGTGCACAATCCGCGCAGCCTGCAAATCGGCCAAACCCTAACCCTCGCCTTTGAGCCCTTGATTTCCGAAGACAAAGCACGCGCCTTCCGGCTTGCTGAAATCGCCCTCGACGTGGCGCCCGACCGCGATATTCTGGTCGCCCGCCAATCAGACGATAGTTTTCACGCGAGCGAAGTGGCGCGCGATCTTGTACGGCGCCTGGAAAAAGCGGAAGGCTACATCCAGACCAGCCTTTACGATGCGGCGACCATAGCCGGGCTGCCGATCAATATTCTTATGGAGATGGTGCAGATTTTTAGTTACGACGTGGATTTCCAGCGCGAAATACAGAAAAATGACCATTTCGAAGTGCTTTACGAAAATCTCATCAATGACAAAGGTGAGACGGTCGCTCTCGGCCCGGTATTGTTCGCCTCGCTGACCCTGAGCGGCAAGGATATCGGCCTCTACCGCCATGAGCCGAGCAATGGCCCGGTCGATTATTTCAACACCAAAGGCCAGAGTGCCCGCAAGGCACTGATGCGCACGCCGATCAATGGCGCCCGTCTGTCATCAGGTTACGGCATGCGTCACCATCCGGTGCTCGGCTACAACAAGATGCACCGCGGCCTGGATTTCTCCGCCCCGCGCGGCACACCGATCGTCGCCGCCGGCGATGGCGTGATCGAGAAGGCCAGGCGCAACGGCTCCTACGGCAACTATATTCTCATCCGCCACAACGACACCTTCAAGACCGCCTATGCCCATATGAAGGGCTTTGCCCGCGGCATGAGGAGCGGCAAACGAGTGCGCCAGGGGCAGACGATTGGCTATGTCGGCACCACAGGCCGTTCAACCGGGCCACATTTGCACTACGAAGTACTGCGCGACAACAAGCAGATAAACCCGCGCAAGCTCAAGCTGCCCACCGGGCAGAAGCTGAAGGGCACGGAACTGGCTCTGTTCGAGCAACAGGTGCGTAAAGTGCGTGTCCTTATCGCCGAAGTCCCAAGCGTTCAGAAAGTAGCCAGACGGTAACTTCACCCCGCGCTCCACTCACTTCACCCCGCTCCACTCAATGCGACACAGGCAACGTATAAGCGATCTCAGGCGGCGCTTAACACTTCTCCTGGCTCGCTAGAGGCAATACTCAGCCCACCCTCGCCCGGCACGACACGGATGGTCTGACCATCATGCACTTTGCCTTCGAGAATGAGCATCGCCAGCGGGTCCTGCAAATGGCGCTGGATGACGCGCTTGAGGGGTCGTGCGCCATATATGGGATCATAGGCCGTCTCCGCCAGCCAGGAACGGGCAGCGGGGAGTAATTCAAGCGACAGCTTACGTTCCGCCATGCGCTTCACCAGGCTGACGATCTGGATATCGACAATGGCGTCCATATTCTCCCGGTTCAAGCGATGGAAGAGAATTGCCTCATCAATGCGATTGAGGAATTCCGGCCGGAATGCGGCACGCACAATATCCATGACAGGCTCCCGCACAGCGTTTGAATCTTCGCCATCAGGCTGAGCCGCCAGTATTTCACCGCCCAAATTTGAGGTCATGATAATAACGGTGTTGCGGAAATCCACTGTACGCCCCTGACCATCGGTCAGGCGACCATCATCCAGAACCTGCAGCAAAATATTGAAAACGTCGGGATGGGCTTTTTCCATCTCGTCGAAAAGCACGACCTGATAGGGACGCCGGCGCACCGTTTCCGTAAGCACCCCGCCCTCTTCATAGCCGACATAACCAGGCGGTGCGCCAACCAAGCGAGCGACCGAATGCTTTTCCATATATTCCGACATATCTATGCGTACCAGGGCCGCTTCATCGTCAAACATAAACTCCGCCAACGACTTTGCCAGTTCAGTCTTGCCAACGCCTGTGGGGCCCAGGAAGAGGAACGAGCCAATCGGGCGGTCACCATCCTGGAGACCGGCGCGCGCGCGACGTACAGCGTTGCTGACGGCGATAACGGCCTCATCCTGGCCGACCAAACGGCTGCGCAGGCTCTGCTCCATCTGGAGCAATTTTTCGCGCTCGCCCTCGAGCATCTTCTCGACTGGAATGCCGCTCCACCGCGCCACAACGGAGGCGATGTGCGATTCGCCCACCGCTTCGTCCAACATGCGCGCGGCCTCGCTTTCCTCAAGTTCGGCAAGAGTGCGCTCAAACTGCGGAATAACGCCATAGGAGAGCTCGCCAGCGCGGCCCAAATCGCCATTGCGTTGGGCTATTTCAAGTTCGCCGCGCGCCGCATCAAGCTGTTCCTTGATTTTTTGGCCACTCGCCAGTCTGTCTTTGTCAGCCTGCCAGATAGAAGCGAGATCGCCTGAGCGGCCTTCCAACTCAGCCAGCTCATCCTGCAATTTTTTCAGCCGCTCATGTGCCGCTGAATCATCTTCCTTTTTCAGCGCTTCACGCTCGATTTTAAGCTGAATGATGCGCCGATCCAGCTCATCGAGCTCTTCCGGCTTGCTGTCGATCTCCATGCGCAAGCGGCTCCCCGCCTCGTCCATGAGATCAATCGCCTTATCGGGAAGAAACCGGTCGGTAATATAGCGGTTGGAGAGGGTGGCCGCCGATACCAGGGCGCTATCGGTAATCCGCACGCCGTGATGGACCTCATACTTTTCCTTCAGCCCGCGTAGGATAGAGATGGTGTCCTCAACGTTGGGCTCGGCAACGAACACCGGCTGAAAACGCCGCGCCAGTGCAGCATCCTTTTCCACATGTTTGCGATATTCATCCAGCGTTGTGGCGCCGACACAATGCATTTCACCGCGCGCCAAGGCCGGTTTGAGCAAATTGGAGGCATCCATCGAGCCCTCCGCCGCGCCAGCGCCGACAATGGTATGCATTTCATCAATGAACAGGATTATTTCGCCGTCGGAAGCTGTAACTTCGGCCAGTACGGCCTTTAACCGCTCCTCAAATTCACCGCGAAACTTTGCGCCGGCAATGAGTGCCCCAAGGTCGAGCGACAACAGGCGCTTATCCTTCAGGGATTCGGGAATATCGCCATTAACGATTCGTAGCGCCAAGCCCTCAACAATGGCCGTCTTGCCGACCCCGGGCTCGCCGATCAAAACCGGATTATTCTTCGTTCTGCGCGAGAGAACCTGCATCGTGCGGCGAATTTCCTCATCGCGCCCGATCACCGGGTCGAGCTTGCCCTCGCGCGCCGCTTCCGTCAGGTCGCGAGCGTATTTTTTCAGCGCTTCAAACGAATCCTCAGCGCTCACACTATCAGCCGTGCGCCCCTTGCGCAGATCATTGATTGCGGAATTTAGCGATTGCGCGCTAACGCCTGCTTCCGAAAGAATTCTTGCGGTGGGCGTTCCCGTCGCCAGGCTTAGCGCCAGCAGCAGGCGCTCAGCCGTAACGAAGCTATCGCCCGCTTTTTCCGCAATTTCCTTGGCGCTTTCAAACAAGCGCGCGGTTTCCGGCGCCAGATAGACCTGCCCAGCGCCAGATCCTTCAACTTTGGGAAGCTTGTCCAGCTCGCGTTCAACGCCGTTCAACGCATCTTCCGGGCGCCCGCCGGCGGCACGAATGAGGTTGGCAGCCAGCCCCTCCTTATCTTCCAAAACAATTTTCAGAAGATGTTCAGGGGAAAAGCGCTGATGCCCACTGCGTAGCGCCAATCCTTGCGCGGATTGAATGAAGCCACGTGAGCGTTCCGTGAAGTTCTCAAATTCCATATTGCCCTACTCCGCTTGGCCGTCCTGCTCCGTGAGCCGGTATCTTACCGCACTCGCAATAATGGAGCCTTGAACGCCTGTTCAGACACAAGTGTGTGGTCTTTATATGGGAGTAGGAATCGGGCTCGCAAGGGCATCCGATAGAAGCACGCACAGCGCGGTCCGAAAACACGCGCTTTAGCGCCCAAACTCGAAAAATAGCTGGTCCTGGAATAAAATAGGGCGTCACGCCCGATTATTCTGCTACTCGGCGACCGCCTCTTCTTTAGCGACTTCCTCAGCCGGCTGTACAGCCGGTGAAATTGGCTCAGTCACACCAGCAGCTGCCGTCGTTTCGCTGCTTTCCGCTTTCTGTTCTACATTCTGAGCGCCAGCTTTGGGCTGAGCGCCAGCTTTGGGCTGAGCGCCAGCTTTGGGCTGAGCGCCAGCTTTGGGCTGAGCGCCAGCTTCCGGCGCCACGGATGCAGAAGACTCCGGAGAAGACTGTGGAGAAGACTGTGGAGAAGACTGTGGAGAAGGCTGCGGAGAAGGCTGCGGAGAAGGCTGTGGGCGGGGTTGCCGGTTCTGCTGCTGAGAGCGATTTTGCGACCGGCCTGAATTACGACCACCGCGTTGATCGTCGCGTTGTTCACCGCGTTGATCGTCGCGTTGTTCACCGCGTTGATCGTCGCGTTGTTCACCGCGTTGATCGTCGCGGTGATCGTCGCTATTGCTTTGCTCGGCGCCATTACGCTGTTGTTCAGCGCCGCCACTGGCCACCATCACTCGGTAATAATGCTCAGCATGCTGAAAATAATTCTCAGCAGCCACCCGGTCACCGAATGTCAGCGCATCGCGCCCAAGTGCCTGGTATTTCTCGATTACCTGGTAGGCGGTGCCACGGATTTTTCCTTGCGGGCCGCTACTTTCAAAGTTGGAGTTGCGACCACCACCACTTGGGCGGCGCCCATTTCCACGATGACCGCGCGGTCGTTTCGTCGATTGGCCTTGCTTCATATTTTGATCTCATCCATCGGGCCCGAACAATAATGTCCGCCCGCAGCGCCAACTCTTTGTGGCGATTTTCCTCAACCAGTGGGACAAGGTATCAGCCTGTACGGCTGAATTTGGGTAGGCAACGAGACTCGCTTTCGCATTCACGTTGACCACGACCAACTAGACCCTAGCCAGGATTTCTCAGTTTTCAACCCTTATTTTTCGGAGTGTCATGTTAACCCCTTGTCCGTTAATCGATTCTTTCCATGCAGACGCTCAATCTCGTAAAAATTCGAATACGCCACAGCGCTCAATTCCGGCCAAATCTTTCCGTCGCTCGCACTCGAACAAACCAACAGCGCGCAATATTTCAGCGGTGCGTCCGCCCTGCCCTGCGCCAAATTCTATGAACGCGCGTCCCTTCGGCGCCAATAAACGCGCGACTTCTGGCGCCATTGCGAGGAACGCATCCTCACCCCGCTCGCCGGCAAAAAGCGCCTCCGGTGGCTCATACAGGGCAACCTCGGGCATTAGCGTTGTCCGCTCACAGTCCGCAATATAGGGCGGATTGGCGAGGATCACATCAAAGGACGGCGAGAGGTCAGCGCCCCAGGAGCTAGCAATAAATTGTGCCCGCGCCGACAAGCCATGGCGGGCGGCATTACGCGCCGCAACTTCCAATGCTGCCCGATTCTGATCAACGCCAATTCCTTTAGAATCGGGCAATTCATGCAGTAAAGAAACCAACAGGCAGCCGCTACCGGCGCCGAGATCAAGGATACGGAGCGCGCTATCCGACTTTTGCCAGGCGAATTCAAGCGCCGCCTCTACCAAGGTCTCACTGTCCGGGCGCGGTATCAAAGTGTCGCGGGTGACTTCAAACGCCAGCCCCCAAAATTCGCGCTCGCCGATCAAGTAAGCCATGGGTTCGTGGTTTGCCCGGCGGCGCACCAGATTCGTTAATTCGTCTATCGCTGGCGCGCCCACATCTTGCTGATGATCCACCAACAATGCCTCACGTGATTTGCCGGTGACGTGGCCGAGGAGAATGCGCGCTTCGTGGCGCGGCGCGTCGATCCCACCGTCAACCAGGAGGCGACTGGCGAGGCGCAGCGCATTCTCGACGCTAACCATTTCTGAGATCAGCTTGTTTGCGCCAGGCGGCGGGTTTGCTCATCACTGAGTAAGGCATCAACCAATTCGTCCAACGCTTCGCCGCTCAACACTTTGTCGAGTTTGTGGATTGTCAAGTTGATGCGATGATCGGTGACCCGGCCTTGCGGATAATTATAGGTTCGAATGCGCTCCGAGCGATCCCCGGAGCCGATTTGGCCACGGCGCTCCTCAGCCCGCTCCGCATCGCGCGCCATACGCTTCTGATCATAAAGGCGAGCACGCAGTACCTTCATCGCTTTGGCGCGGTTCTTATGCTGCGACTTTTCATCCTGTTGGGTGACTACCAAGCCACTCGGAATATGGGTGATGCGAACGGCACTATCGGTCGTATTGACGCTTTGGCCGCCCGGGCCCGACGCCCGGTAAACATCGATTCTGAGATCCTTGTCCTGAATATTCAGGTCCACTTCCTCAGCTTCGGGCAGCACCGCGACAGTTGCCGCAGAGGTATGAATGCGCCCGCTCGCCTCTGTTTCCGGCACGCGCTGCACCCGGTGCACGCCGGATTCATATTTCAGCCGAGCAAAGACACCGCGCCCGTTAATTTCGATCACCGTTTCCTTGACCCCGCCGAGGCCGGTCTCTGACAGCGACATCACCGTAGCGCGCCACTTTTTATCCTCGGCATAGCGCTGATACATGCGCATCAGATTAGCGGCAAAAAGAGCCGCCTCCTCGCCACCCGTGCCGGCGCGAATTTCCAAAATGGCGCTTTTCTCATCCGCCTCGTCGCGCGGCAACAGTAGAATTTTCAGCGCATCATTCAGTTTTGGAACGGCATCCTTGAGGATGGCAAATTCCTCTTCCGCCAATTCGCGCATATCTCTGTCGGTTTCCGGGTCGGCAATCATGCTCGCCAAATCGGCTGCTTCCAATTCCGCATTCCGGAGCGCTTCAATAGCGGCAATAACCGGCTTCAACTCGGCAAATTCTTTCGAATAACCGACCAGTTCGTCGCTCGAGAGATTGTGCTGCCCGGACAATAAATCCGTTAATTCGTCCTGGCGGGCGATAATGCCATCGAAGCGTTGATTGAGATCCACGTGTCGTGCTCCGTTGTCGCGCTCAGCAATAGCGTTTGAGATGGGCGTGTAAGCTGGCTAAATCGATTTCTTGCTGCTCACCGGAGCTCAGGTCGCGCACCATCACATTGCCCCGTGCCGCCTCATCTTCGCCGACTAAGACAGCGCAGGCGGCATTGATGCGATTGGCGCGTTTGAGGCGCTTGGAGATATTGCCGCGAAACGCCAAATCGGTGCAAAATCCGGCGCCGCGCAATTCCTGCGTCAATGCAAACGCCTTGGCTTCCATTCCTGACCCGACCGGCACGACGGCAATTGCCTTGCTCTCAGCCGCAATATCGCCGACCAGCATGGCTAGGCGCTCAATACCGGCGGCCCAGCCAACGCCGGGGGTTGCCGGCCCGCCCATGGTCTTGACCAGCCCGTCATAACGCCCGCCGGCCAATACTGCGCCCTGGGCGCCGAGCGCCTCCGTGGTGAATTCGAAAGCGCTATGGCAGTAATAATCCAGACCGCGCACCAGATGCGGATTGAGCTCATAGGAAATGCCGAGATCATCCAGGCCAGTGCATACTGTTTCGAAGAATTCGCGTGAGGTGGGGTTTAGATGGTCCGCCATGACCGGCGCGTCGGCGACGATTTTCCGGTCGCCCTTATCCTTTGAATCGAGGATACGCAGCGGATTTACCTCCAGCCGTTTACGGCTTTCCTCAGATAATTCGCTCAGATGCCCTGTCAAATATTCAACTAGGCTGGCGCGATAATTATCACGACTCTCGCCGTCGCCCAGCGTATTGAGCTCAAGCTTGACCTTATCCGCCACGCCAAGCGCCTGCAGAATTTGGGCGCCAAGGGCGATGATTTCCAGATCGCCCAGCGCCTCCGGGACGCCCAACAACTCGGCACCAATCTGGTGAAACTGGCGCAAGCGCCCCTTCTGCGGCCGTTCATAGCGAAACATCGGCCCGCCATAGAAATATTTCAGCGGCAAATTTTGGCTCAGGCCGCCGCTGATCAGGGCGCGCGCCACGCCGGCGGTATTTTCCGGCCGCAACGTTATCCACTCACCGCCTTTGTCCTGAAATGTGTACATCTCTTTGGTGACGATATCCGAGACATCACCAAGGGTGCGCTTGAACACCTCGGTAAATTCGAAGATTGGCGTCGACATTTCCTGATAGCCATAGAGGTTTGCCGTCGCGCGCGCCAAATCCATGACATGGCGGTGGCTTCTATGCGCATCCGGCAAAAGGTCGTGAGTGCCGCGAACCGGCTGTAACTTCGTCACTTAAAACTCCGTTAAAACTCCGTCTAGAAAATCGCCAACAGAGTAACGCGCCAGCGATCAATCACGGCCCGTACCTATTTCTGTATATTTTGCTGGGGCGGCTTCGCCAACTGATAATTCGGCAAGGTGCGCTAACGGCTTGCGTCTAATCCGGTAATCAGGGTCTCCGGATCGAGAGGAATGTTGCGCCGAACAACGCCAACAGGGCCAAGTGCTGTCACCACGGCGCCATCAACTCTCAGTTCGAGTGCCCCGGCATTGCCCGTCACCATAATCAAGCCCGTGCGATCCGGCACCTGGTAGATATCACCAGTGCGCAAAATTCGCGTCAGCAATAATTCATTATTGGGGCCCTGAATTTGCACCCAGCTATCCGCCTTGGCGGTGATGGCAATGCGGAAATCCATGTTTTCTGCGCCATAAATGCTCGGCACATAGGTCGATGCATCGCTCGTCTCCAAAGCGTTCAATGCCAATTTAAACTCACCAGAGCCACTTGTTTCATCAGTGCCGGTAGCGCCGTTCAAATCCTGCGCAGTCGCATTGCTGACAATCGCCAGGGAATCGCTCGACCCGGACGAGGCCTGGTTAGATTCAACAGGAGCATCACCAGCCTGGTTGTTAGCCGCGTTATCCCACAAGGAATCGCTTCTCGGCGGCGCGGCTTCTACAGGCACAGTATCCACCGGAGCCGTTTTTACAGGTGCCGTTTCAAAAGACGCAGCCGCCACATCGGCATTATCAGCACCAGCCGTGCTTACCGCTGCTGTGACTTGGGTCGCCGTAGCTTGGGTCGTCGTAACT
>Ga0302139_10001215_pt1 | contig 12525 bp, 8 predicted proteins | sample CBN3_331_MG_FD_203104 | JGI IMG/M metagenome (GOLD analysis project Ga0302139, IMG submission 203104) | Marine microbial communities from Western Arctic Ocean, Canada - CBN3_33.1 | ecosystem: Environmental > Aquatic > Marine > Oceanic | place: Canada: Western Arctic Ocean | collected 2017-09-15 | reverse complement strand
CCCCATAGTACGCGGTAAAGCTGGAGCTAAAGTTGAGTTTGGCGCAAAGCTCTCTGCCAGTCTTGATGACGGATACTTCTTTCTTGACCGCCTGGACTGGAATAATTTTAATGAATCAAAACACCTGATCCCACAGGTAGAAAACTACCATCAACGCAGGGGGTGCTATCCTGCATCAGTGCATGTCGACAAAATTTATCGCACCAAAGAAAACCGAGAATGGTGCAAAGAGAAAGGCATTCGTCTCAGCGGACCTAAACTCGGTCGACCGTTAAAAAATACTACTCAAAACAAAGAGCAAATACTGAAAAATAAAGCGCTTGCACGTCAGGATGAAATCGATCGTATACCCATTGAAGGCAAGTTCGGACAAAGTAAAAGACGCTTCGGATTAGATCGGGTCATGACAAAGCTCGCGATCACCAGTCAGTGCGTCATTGCTATGACCTTCTTAGTCATTAATCTTGAAAAGGGACTCAAGCTCCTCTATTTATGTCTTTTTTACCTGCAACAGATAAGCAATATCACACTCAAAAACATTGTAAAACGTTGCACAAAGAAAAATATCACTCTATGTGCTGCTTAAGTTGTTAAAATCTGCTTTTGAAAATCATTGATCTTTTAAGCTATTCAAAAGAATTGTGTTTTTCAGGAAGCCCTAATTAACGGAACTCCTGCATAAAAGCGGATAGCTTGGATAGAAAGGCATATTTTACATGTGTTTAGTCCGCACATCTTTTAACTGCAGATGATTACAGGCAAAACCTTCAGTAATACAAATAACGTCAGCGGGGATTTAATTGAGGATATTTGCGTACTACACAAATTAATCGAATGAATTCAAGGGTAGTAAGGTTGTGCTTCACACAGCAAAGACTGCAGGGAGTCACAAAACACAAAAACTTTGACTGGATTATTTAAAATAACTCAGGTGATGCCAAAAATTCGCATTAATAAGTCGGAGAGACAAAGCGGTTAATTCTGGCTCTTGTGCTCTTGAAACAATACGCAAATCTGCATTGTCATGAAGTGGATCTAATTGATAATGAAGTCAATACGAAGATTGAATGCAGGTTTGCCGTTATATGCAGCACTGTTCGGCATCATAAAATATGAAAAAGAATAATTAAAGTCTGTATTTTCTCCAATTTTATGATTAAATCCAAACCACGGTTCTACGAACACACCACCTTCATCTGTGGTGGTCGTTCCATCATTGGATTTACCGCCCGCACCACCTGCTGTTAAGCCCCAATCCACATAAATGTCATCAAATATGGTAAAATCATAACCAGCCGTTAATCCACCAAGTGACATAGTTCCAGTTTCAGTTGGACCACCTGTTTGACCTGTAAACCCAGTACCACCAATAAAAAACTTTTCTGTGTTGTAGACTACATAACGCCACCCGTAAAAGAAAGGAAGCATGAGCCCATTCTTCAAAGCAACACCTGTCTTGGATTTCTTAAAGTACGAATCAGCGTAAATATATTGGCCTGCCAAATTTGTTTTGGAAGTTTCATCTGTCGGTAAAACTTCTTGGGTTTGAGCTGAAACCTGGACAGAAAAAAAGACAGATATGAGTAAAATTATTATATTTTTCATGTTCAATTCCTACTTCTGTTCTGATTGATCTTGGAGACTCTCCTGCACCTTCCCGTGTGAGAATCTATGGACTTTAAATATGTAAAGCAAGTTTTTTGTTCTCTAAATCAAAGTATAATATATTATATTCAAGTTAAAGTACAGTATATTAACAATTATTCCAAACAGTTTATCATTATAGTTTGTTAACTGAACTCTTATAAAACATTCATACAATGAATCTTCAGACAGTTTGCTGCAGACATGTAGCTAAACTTCTTCATTAGCTATCGCCGTTTTACGCATCTTTAATTGCAAATACTTCCTCCTCCACGAGGATTATATTTCTGCAGTAAATGATCGCCACCCGTTATATAACCTATTGTTATTATGTTATAATTAAATATTATATTATGATGTATTCCTGAATAACAATTATTTATCAGCATAAACAACTCAGCTATTTTACTAAAGTTGCAATAGTGAAGCCTAAATGAAAATTATTAATAAATAATTTTGAAGTGAGACTAGGCCTCAAAACAATTCTGCACGAAGTTGTTCAAGACGTACCCTCACTTGATTATTATCCGGCTCAAGCCGTAGAGATTCTTCCCATGCGGATTCTGCCAGTTCAATTTCTCCCAGTTGATAATAGATAATACCAAGATTCCACCAGGCAACTGTGTACATCGGATATTTTTTAGTAAGACTTTCCAAAAAACTACGAGCTTCCTCCCGTTTTCCAAGTTTGATAAGAACTGCTCCAAGCCTCAGTAGTGCCTTATGGTGCTCCGGATTCAGGTGAAGCACCTCACGATACAGAGATTCAGCTTTCTCGTGTTGCTTCAATTTCTCGTGAGCATATCCCAAATATAGATTTATGTCAGCATGTCTGGGAAATCTCTTTCTGAGTTTAGCGAGCAGTGAGAGAGCGGTTTGTGCGTCCTGTTGGGCCAATTTTAGCTGTGCCAGCGACAGCAATGGTTCGGGAAGTGACGGTTCAAGAACTGACGCATCTTCAAAAGATTGACGTGCTTCTGACCAGCGTTGCGAGTTATAACTCTCTTTTCCGGATTGCATCAATTGTTCATAATTCGATGCCGTTTGAGAAATTGATGCAATAAGCCACGGTTCTAAATCTTTAACAAGTAATTGATAAGGCTGCAAGCCGTCCGGGCTCGGCTCGGCTACAAAAGGATAAAGCCGGAGTCCTTTTTTAATGTATGAGGCACCTGCTTGAGGGGTTTTTCCAATAGTAAGACCATAAAGGATTAAAGCCAAACCGTTTCTAGGATTTATCTTGTTGGCAATGTTTGCTTGCTGTTTAGCAAATAATGGTTCTTTACGCAGGTAGTGTAAAAGGGAGAGTAAGCTGTGGTGTGCACTATTTCCAGGATGCACTTTCATAACCGCCAAAATATCTGTTTCGGCGGAATTCAAAGAAGGAACATGGGCAGGCCGCATCACGCTGCTTTCGATAATGAGTAAAACCGCTCTGTAAAATCGGATTGAAGCCGCCATAGAAGGGTAACTCAATATAAGCGCCTCCAACTCACCTTTATACTCTTCCCAAGCAGAAGAATTGGTTGCAGGAACTGATTTGAGCCTCCACTGATAAAAACTACGAATTCCTTCCCATGTGTAGTCTAAAGGGAAATATGTAAGATCACTGAATAATTTATCTCCTTTTTTAAGATCCTGCAAGAGAGAGTCAATCAGTTTGTCCGGAGTGAGCCAGGAATGGATGTTTTGTATTTTTTGAAAGGAGTTTGTTTCTCCGAAACTATGGATACTCCAAGTGACAGAAAGTTGGTTGAGGACTTTCTGTATTGATAATGTAATAAGTTTGCCTGGTTTTAGTTGTGATATTTCTGAATTTATCAATTCAGTAGAATTGGACTCCAACTGACCGGAGTTATTTAGACGCCGATTCCAGTGGTGCATAGAATCCTGAGAAATGACTGAAAATCGATCCGCCAATTGTAACTGCAAGGAAAGCTCTTCCTGAAGATAAAGCCCCAGCCAATCCAGTCTCTTTGAGGGATAGTGAATATTTACAGAAAGGACTCCTACTGAAGGGCGTGCCTGTAGAAATGGAGGGAAAATCAGTCCGCCGAAAAACAAGCTTATAAATAACAAGGGAAGTGATTTGCGAAGAAGCTGAACTAACATATTCTCCGCAAATGGATGTGCAGGCAATAAAACTGTGCAGAAAAATCTAGAGGATCCGGAATACGGACTCTGCGTCATGCGTAATGCTGAGTAGACTCTGGAGCTTCTGTGAATGACTCCGGACTTGTTCCAAAAACGGAACCTTCAGTTTCATCAACATTAGCTGAAATTTCTGCTACGTCTTCATCTGCAACAGTGTCTTCAGCGGATTCATATTCTTTAGCTACTACGTCCTCATTTTCTTCTTCTTCGACTTTCTGAATTGATGCCTCTACTTCTGCTTCAATATCAACTGTTTCTCCATCTTCGAGCTGCTCAAATTTCTCTATCAAAGCAGACAGCCTATCTTCCCAGTCAACATAGCGGTTTTCCAACTCATCGTTTTGTTCTTTCAGTTCAGTAATTTCCATACGTGACAATTCGATGGTTTCAATCGCTGCGTTGATTTTACCTTCCAACTGTTTCAGTAAATCGTTTGACATGTTAAATTTCCTTCAATAAATGGTTGACGCAATTTTCTCTCGGAATTCTTTGCCCTGATTCCTGTTAAAACTTTCAGCACTTCCTTAAATGCAAGAGCCGTACATTTTAGTAAACACTGTCAAAAAGCGGCAATTCTGTCTACATGATAAAACTGGTTGCTTCGTGTTTTACAAAATTAATTAGCTATAAAATCAGTTATAAATAAAATTTTTATTTAAAAAAATTCATTTAAAAACTATTTTATAATCATCAATCTTCTCAGGCTGATAACTTATGCAGGTCACTTCTTTTCTTGTTAAGATTCTCTGCAGGCGCAGGCAGTCTTTCAAGTATACGCGTAGAAATTTGTTCCGGACTTAACTCCGCTGACTCCCGTTGTTCTTCAGGAGAACCTTGCGCAATGAAACGATCCGGGACTCCAATCTGTAAAGTCGGTACACAAATTCCTTTCTCACTCAGAGTTTCCAGCACACCACTGCCGAAACCTCCGTGTATTGTGTTTTCTTCCAGACTGACCAGCATTTTTACTTTTCGGGCAAACTGGACAATCACCTTTTCATCAAGAGGTTTAACAAATCTGGCATTGATAACAGCTGTCGAAAATCCTTTTGCCTCGAGAATTTCCGCCACCTGCACTGCAGTATCAACCATCAATCCCACTGCAAACAGTGCAACATCTTTACCTTGACGCAAAATATGTGCTTTGCCTAATTCAATTTTCGGACTCTTTTTTTCATCAAGCTCAGCAGTATTCCCTCTTGGGTAACGAATTGCTGATGGACCTTTTTCGTAATTGCAGGCAAGTTCCATCATACCTCGTAATTCAGCTCCATTTCGCGGAACCATGATTGTCATGTTGGGAATCATCCGCAAATAAGTCAGGTCATATAAACCATGATGTGTCGGACCATCCGCCCCTACAAATCCTGCCCGGTCGAGCATAAAACGTACAGGCAGTTGTTGAATCGCTACATCGTGAATAATGTGATCCAGTGCGCGCTGTAAAAAGGTTGAATAAATTGCAACAAAAGGTTTGTTTCCTGTGGTGGCAAGTCCTGCTGAACACGTGACGGCATGTCCTTCCGCAATTCCTACATCAAGCACCCGATCCGGATATTTCGGTTGAAGTTTAACAATTCCAGTTCCGCTCAACATGGCAGCAGTCACAACCACAACCTTCTCATCCCGCTCCATTAATTCTCCAAGTTTGTCACCAAAAACCTGGGAAAAACTTATAGCATTGCCGCTTGAATTTTTCTTGATAAATTTACCATCGACCGGTTCAAAAGGGCTTACTCCGTGATATTTGTGGGAATCTTCTTCCGCAAAAGCATAACCTTTGCCTTTCTGTGTGATTGCATGAATCACGATTGGTCCGTCCAGATCTTTTACATGATCGATTAAATCCAGCAAATCCGGAAGATTATGACCATCAACTGTGCCAAAATAACGCCAGCCTAATTGTTCGAAAAGCATACTTGGCGGAGAAAAAAAGCTCTTTGCAGAATCGTGTAATTTCTGTAAAGTAGCTTTCAGACCAAGTCGTTCAGAGAAAGGAGCTTTATCGGCGAATTCCAGAGTTTCATCACGGAAACTGTTGTAAAATCTGGAAGAGGCAAAGCGGGTCAGCAATTTTGAAATTGCACCAACATTTGGATCAATGCTGATACCGTTATCATTGTAGATAAGCAGCATATTTTTATCGAGGGAACCGTTATGATTCAGAGCCTCAAAGGCTAAACCTCCTGTCATAGCTCCATCACCAATAACAGCAATTACGTGGTGTTTTTTTTGCTGAAGATCACGTCCGATAGCCATTCCGAGCGCAGATGAAATTGAGGTGGAAGCATGCCCTGCACCAAAATGATCATAGCTGCTTTCATCTCGAGAGAGGAATTTTTTAATACCACCTGCTTTACCCAGCGAATCAAAAATTTCATTGCGGTCAGTCAGAATTTTATAAGGGTAAGCCTGGTGACCTACGTCCCAGACAATTCGGTCTAAGCTAAAATCAAAATTCTTTAGCAAAGCAACTGTGATTTCAACTGTGCCCAGTGAAGAAGCCAGGTGCCCACCTCGTTGACTGGTGACTTCAATAATTCTCTGTCGACATTCTGCGGCCAGTTGGGTCAACTCTTTTAAATTTAAGTTTTGAATCTCTTTAGGTTGTGAGATACTAGCCAATATTGATTTCATACTTTGATGCTGGAATCCCCTTTTTCTTAGGGGGTATTAATTAAAAGTGCTTTTAACGCTGCTGCTTTATAATCCTTTAAGTGCTACCCTTGAGCCGAAATGTTTGTTAGCACGAAGAAAAATAAATTAATAACTGAACTCATTATATCTTGGAGACGTTCTTATGTCCACTAATACACTTGAACAATTAAAACATGCCCAATCCTCTTTACTGGCAGAGAGGAAACCGGTTTCTCAAATTCAGGGGGCTCTAAAACAAGCAAAAGATATCACTCAGTTTGTTCATCTTGCGCTTGGCAAAGAAAACCGCTGGATTTTTCAAGCTGGTGAACCAGAGTGTATTGTCTCCATGCTGGCGGATATAAACCGGACCAACAAAGAGCTATATGAAAAATGCCGCAGTCCCGAACATTTCAGCAGAGAGGCTGATCGTTTTTTGAAAATGAAAAATCAAATACAGCGTCAGGCGGATTGTATCCATCTAAGTCTGGATCAGGGATTTTACGGTACAGAACCACTTGGATTTTCCCCTGGGAAAGCCATCGAATTATCCCTTAAAAAAATAAAAAGCATCCGTGACGGTCACCAACAGGGTAAATGGGTGTCTTTGCCTATTGACGTAGCGGTTGATGATGCAGCAAAAACGGAAGTTGAAAAACTCTATCTTGACGCCGCTCCACTAGCCGGAACTCTCCTGAATAATAAAAATTTCAGCAGTTTTGATACCCCAATGACTATTGAAGAGGTTCAAGCTGTTTATAAATTTTTCCAAAGTGTAAACCGCATTCAAGGCTTGGAAAAGCAGGCTCTGAATACTGCTCTTGGGAAAAAAACTGCCCCGCAAACTTCGACGCCGGATGAACTTCTGGAAAAACTTTCAGGTTTTGAGCGAAAACTTAAAAATGTCACAATTTCGTCCTCAAAGAATATTCCGAAATGGGAACTGGAACTGCACCAAATATCCCGTACGGACATGCTGCTGCGTATGTATCTGTTGCGTATACCTTTTGAGCCTCTGGGATTTTTCCATAAACATCTGAATGATCTCAAAGAAAAAAAACAAAATGCAGGCATTGAAGAAAGCATAGCTGAATTCCACCATAATGCTACACAGGAGTTGGAACATCTACAACTGTTTATTGAGACATTTGGAAGTGTTGAAGAAACTTTACGTGAGGTAACTGGTATCCTGCAAAACCTTTCCATCTCTTTTGGCAAAATCTATCACAATGCATCTTCACAAACTATCACCTGCCCTTTCCTCTTTAAAGTCCTGAGTTTGATTAAAGGTATGTTGGAGAAAGGCGTACGAGTTGCTGACTCCAAGACTCAGAAACTTAACCAATTACATCAAAACGTAAAGGATGTTGAGCTGTTTGACGCACCAATAACTGAGGGGATGTTATACGCGCTTGATTTGCTGGAAGAAGGCAAAAAGGAGATGCTGCGGTATTGTGAACAAATAAAAGTCTTCGTTGAAACACTTTCGGATGCTTCAGATTGGAACTCGAGGAAAACTTATAATTACCTGCAGAAAGCATATGATGGAAACACTAAATTAACTGCCGCGTCAATGGTTTTTGGCAGTGTCACCCAAACATGTGTTTTACTGAAAACTTCCATCAAGGAAATCGAATCAATGTGGCTTGAACTCAGAAAACTGCGCGAACAAAAGCTTGACTCCGCAGTTTTGTACGAGCAGTCAATTGCTTTGCTTAAACGTGATACCGCATTTTCAGGAAATAATCTGCAGAAAAGCACTGAACAAGTCGAGGAACTGAATTGGATACTTGATGAAATGTTAGGACAGGGGAAGCAGGATGGACAGAGTTTTGTCGAAGAACTGAACTTAGAGCTAAAACCAGTTGGAGCCAGAATTCTAGCCCATAAAATAAAAGCTGCTGCCCAGAAAGAAGAAATAGCAAGTGAAGTTGAAAAAACAGAGCCAGCACCTTTACAGAGAAAATCCACGTCGCGCAAATCAGCTAAATCGAGCAAATCCACGCAGTTTTCTACAGGCCATAAAAAATCTGTTTATGATCCTTTTCCACCTTTTGAAATGAAAGCCTTAAAGGAAACCTGCAAAACAATGAGTTCCTCGCAGGGAAAAATGATATATCAGGTGTTGACAAATACTCACACTTTTTTCACCTTATTGAACAAAATGGAAAATTCCTTTAAACCGGGGGAAGGTATTGAAAATGAACTCGAACAGGATTTATCCAAAAGCAAAACAACTCAAGAATTACTGAACAATTTTGCAAGATTAAAATTTATGCCACATGGTTATTACAATAACAACAATGCACCTTTCGAATTCAACGAAGAAAAGCACCGGTTCGAAGCACCGGAAGGTATAATAAAACAGCTTAAACTAAGCGAAAGTTCGACAGGAACACCTTTGGAAGTTTTCCGACGTTTGATCAGAGTTTTGCTTGGTTTTGATGCTCCAAAAACGCTCGGTACAATCTTGCCCAAGCAGACACTGTCCATTCTTGAAGAAGATTTTATGCTCAATTCTCAAGACAGAAAAGCTGTTGAGGAGTGTCTGAAAAAAACATGATCTACGTTTTATCTCGAAAACTTACTGATATTAGTAGAATCCACATTCTCCTCCACTTTCCTACATTTTCTTCAAAATTCCTTCACATTCTTCTGTTAGTCTAATTCTCATTAACAACAATCAGGCTAAAATATTTCAACTTTAACTTACCCGGAATGAGTCGATTTCATTACCTCAAACAAGAGCTTTATTATCGCTTTGGCAGAAGCACAGTCACTTTGGTCAGTGTTTCACTGGTAGTTTTCATGGCAGTCACACTGACCGCTATCAGCAACGCTTCATCAGACGCATTACGGCTTCCGCTTGAAAATGTCGGTGCGGATATTGTCGTACAGCTTTCCGGAGACATACCGAAGAAGCTGGAAGGACTCGTTTTTCCACACCCCACCGCGCAGATTCCCGCAGATGTGGTTGAGAGAATCCGTAACCTTCCTGGAGTCATCCGGACCACTGGAGCAGTATTTTTGTGGGACTTGTCTCCAAATAAATTTCAGTCACTTTTGGGAGTTGACTCTGAAGGTACTTCAGGAATCCCTGGTTTGAATTCACAATTAATTTCAGGAAAGCCGCTCGATCCTGAAGTTCTGCCGGTAGAGGCATTAGTGGATGGTGATTTTGCTTCAAAAAATAAAATGAAGGCCGGTGATCAAATAGAATTACAAGGACAGAGCTATCGCATTTCGGGAACAGTAGATACACCGAAATCAGGGAATATTATGCGTGCTGATATCTACTTGCCACTTGCAGAAGCACAACTACTCGCCAGTAATGCCCCATGGATTATCGATCTTTATCCATTTACACAGACTGATGTAAATTTACTTTTTCTCGAAGTTGATCAACGTCATTTAGTCTCTGTAACAAGTTTTGTTGAAAAAATGTTGGGTGAAAAAGCGATAGTTTCCAGTGAAATTTCGATCCAGGAAGAATTGGAAGATCTGATGTTTCTCTCAGATCAAATGAGTGTGATTTTTACAGCAGTCATCGCGTTGCTTGCTTTAGCGCTTTTGGCAAGAAGCACCGCTACTGCGATTGGTGAACGCCGCAGAGACCTTGCAGTTTTGCAGGCTGTGGGCTGGACACGGCCCCAAATTATCAATCAGCTATCACTTGAAACCGCAATCTTGTCCGGAGTTGGAGGATTGCTGGGGCTCTTGTTCGCCTGGTTAGGAATTGCCTTGATTGGTGATGTGGAACTGGCAATGGAACTTTCTTGGGAAATCAGTCCCAGTCCACATTTTTTACCAGAAACAGATTTTGACCGAACCCGAATGTTGGTCGCACCAATTCAAATGCCTATGTTGACCTCAGCATTAGCTTGGATTTTAGCTGTCTTAACCGCTGTTTCGACTGCAGTCCTAGCAGGATTTAAAATGGTACGTCCTTATCCGTGGCGTTGGTTAGCCGAAGAATAAATTATTATTAAAGCAAAATTGAGAAAAGACAGATATTTTCTCTAACATTCAGAAAAACAGAAAGATCCTTATGTCAAATGCTGTTCAAGTCACCAACCTCAGTAAGCAGTTTAATACTGTGAGTGTCCTGCGTGACCTTTCTTTTACGATTCCTGCCGGTAAAATGTGTGCCATTGTTGGCCGCTCAGGTTCAGGAAAAAGCACCCTCTTGAGTTTGCTTTCAGGACTGGATTCACCATCCAGCGGTTCTGTCTCAATTGACGGTGTGGAGTTGGCTGGACTTTCTGAAACAGAATTAGCCAAAGTCCGGAGAGATAGGATAGGTATTGTCTTTCAGGGTTTTCACTTGATTCCATCTTTGGATGCTCTGGCGAATGTGCTCCTGCCAGTTGCCTTTGAAGAAAAAACAAAACAGGCAGGACACATAGATTTAGCGAAAAGGTTGCTTGAAGAAGTAGAGCTTGGACATCGGCTGAACCACCGCCCTGCCCAACTCAGTGGTGGTGAACAACAACGCGTCGCAATTGCACGCTCATTAATTCTTCGTCCACGTGTTTTGCTCGCAGATGAGCCCACCGGAAATTTGGACGAATCAACCGGAAAAACAGTCTTGTCACTGCTCCGGAAAATCAGTCAGGGATACGGTACAACCTTGGTGGTTGTAACCCATGATACTGAAATCGCACAACAGGCGGAACAGCGCCTTCACTTAAGTAATGGAGAAATATCCGATGAAACAAATTAATCTTAAAAGCTTTTTAGTTGCCGCAATGCTGTCTCTTGCTCTCAGCATCACACCAATCATTTGGGCCGCTTCTCCTGTAGAAGTTGAAATAGTAGCCCTCGATCATTGGCCGATTAGACGTGCCCTGGAACAAACACTTGAAATGCTGAAAAAATTTGGAGACAAAGTCACTTTGCAACAGATAGATGCAGATACAAAAGCCGGAAAAGCTCGCCTAAAAACTTCGGGAATGAAGGGACATATTCCCGTTGTAATTTTTGTAGATGGAGAATTCAAACACACGCTTGCAGGACAAGAAGTTATTTTCGAAAACTTTCCGGTAGCCTCTGACAGTCCTATGAGACTTGATGGAAAATGGTCCGCAGGAGATGTTAAGGCAGTGATTGAAGAAATACTTGGAGCTAACTAAAGTGTCTCCTCTAAAAATACATGGTACATATTTAATCCGGGAATTACTTTACCACTGGGGTCGTTCAATCTTTGTGGTTGGCGGCGTCGGACTGGCGGTTTCGATGGTGATTTTACTGCAGGTTCTCAGTCAGGGCTTTCAGTCATTGGCACAACTACCGTTTGAAAATCTGGATGCAGATTTGGTGGTTCAGCAGAGCACAACAGAATCCGCGCTGCCGGAAACTATGGGGCTGATGATTCCGTATTCCGCCCAGCCAATTGCGAAAAATATCTGGAATTCTCTACGTACAATTGAAGGTGTGACTGAAGTCATGGGAACGGTTTTACTCTGGAATTTCGCACCTGGAAAATTTTTCAGCGTTAGTGGAATTCCTCTCCAATCCGGAATTGAAAATGAAAATGAAAGCAAAAATCCGCAAAACCTGATCGGCCCCGCGAGAGTCAAGGAATGGCTGATAAAAGGCCGGATGCCAAAAGCCGGAAAATATGAAGCGTTGGTAGAACGTCATTATGGAGCGTTTTATGGCCTGAAACCCGGAAAAATTATAAACATCGGCAGTACCACTTTTACAATAAGAGGAATCGTAGATATTCAGCAAGGTAGCCAAATTGCATCCGCCAATTTTTTTCTGGACATCAACGAAGCGAGGCGTCTGGTAAAAATGGAGGAAGGTCATGTCAATCAGCTTTTCCTGCGTGTCTCCGATCCTTCAAAAGCTGATGCTGCCAAAGCCTCTATCCAGAAAATCATTCCGACTTCCAGCGTGATCAGCGCCGATTCTTTTTTGTCGCTGCTCGGAACACTTTCCCGTTTAACCGGACAATTTCAGCAAGTAACCACCTCGGTTGCGGGAGTTCTGGCTTTACTGCTTTTGATGGTCTTTTTACGTGGGGCAATGGGTGAGCGACAACGTGAAGCAGCAGTCCTCCGTGCTCTTGGTTGGAGCCTTGAACAT
>Ga0302139_10001205_pt1 | contig 12565 bp, 7 predicted proteins | sample CBN3_331_MG_FD_203104 | JGI IMG/M metagenome (GOLD analysis project Ga0302139, IMG submission 203104) | Marine microbial communities from Western Arctic Ocean, Canada - CBN3_33.1 | ecosystem: Environmental > Aquatic > Marine > Oceanic | place: Canada: Western Arctic Ocean | collected 2017-09-15 | reverse complement strand
GCTGAGCGAAATCGAACAGCAACATTCCAAACTGTTCGATCGCGGACCGGCTCGCGTTTCCGCATTCATGATCCCCAAGCTGATGGTCAACGCGGCCAGCGGGAATGTTTCCGTTCGCTGGGGATTGCGAGGCCCTAACAGTGCCGTCGCCACCGCCTGCGCCTCAGCCACCAACGCCATCGGCGATGCATTTAAACTCATCCAGAACGACATGGCCGACGTCATGGTCACCGGCGGAAGTGAAGCAGCCGTCACACCGATGGGGTTGTCCGGTTTCTCGCGTATGAACGCCCTGTCGACCCGCAACGACGACCCTGGCACTGCGAGCCGCCCCTTCGACCGCGACCGCGACGGATTCGTTCTCTCCGAAGGATCAGGTGTACTCGTCCTCGAAGAGTTGGAACACGCCCAGAAACGTGGGGCGAACATCCTGGCCGAGATTCTCGGTTACGGCATGTCGGCCGACGGCTCTCACATGACGGCACCCGACCCGCACGGCACCGGGGCCGCCCGGGCGATGAGCGGCGCGCTACGTGACGCCAAGCTGAACCCCGAAGAGATTCAGTACGTCAACGCCCACGGAACAAGCACGCCGCTGGGCGACAAAGCCGAAACGATGGCGATTCGATCCGTCTTCGGCGAGCACGCTTCAAAATTCTGCGTGTCCAGCACGAAAAGCCAACTGGGGCACCTTCTAGGAGCGTCCGGAGGCGTGGAGATGGTTGTCTCCGTCCTCGCCATCCAACAGCAAGTCGCACCGCCGACAATCAACATCGAAAATCAGGATCCCGAGTGCAATCTCGATTATGTCCCCGGCGAAGCACGATCGTTGAAAGTCGAGCGGGTCATGAAGAACAGCTTCGGTTTCGGTGGCCATAACGCGTGTCTCGTCGTCGGCAAAGCCGCCTGATAACGGCTTCCCCGGGCGATTGCGACTCATTTCTGGCTAAACGGCGCTCATTTTGTGCCGGTCGCTGCGTCCCGTTTTCTTTGTTTTCGCCCTGCATGGGGCTGATATTCGGTCCCTCACGGACTAGAATAGATGTCGACCCATCGGAAGAACCTGGTTCTCTCGACTCCTGGGTTGCCCGCCGATGAATAGGCCTCGCGGGAGTACGCCGCGACCAACCCACCCTGCTCGACATCCCCTTGGAAAACACCCCATGACACTCCGCACAACTCTCGCCTCACTTGTCATTCTCGCCTCGGCCGTCTCGGCGTCCGCCGCAGACAAGCATGAACTGACTGCCGTCAAGAAGGCGCCTGCTGGCCTCGCCAAACCGATCGCCGCCAAGATCGATCCCAACGGCTACCGCATCGTCGGACCGAAAGGAACGGTCTGCGAAGTCTGGCTGCTGAAAGACTTGGACATCAAAGCCAACTTCAAACCGACGTTGGCCGTCAAGTATCCGTTCACGCCGGGGCAGTTGATTGGCGCGATCCGTGTTCCAGAAAAAACCATCCACAAGGATTTTCGCGGCCAGGAAATCAAACCGGGCGTTTACACGCTCCGATACGGCCAACAACCCGAAGACGGCAACCACATCGGCACCAGCGAACTGGCCGACTTCCTGCTCGCCATCCCCGCGAAATACGACACCGACACCAAACCGATCACCGGCTTCGACCCCCTCTCCGAAAAGAGTGCCAAGTCTGCCGGATCAACACACCCGGCCATTTTCTCGCTGCTGCCCGCCGAGAAGGCCCCTAAAACCGCCACACTCAAGCACGACGAAGACACCGAGTTCTGGATCTTGCAAATCATCGGCTCGGGCAAGGCCGCCAAGAAGGCCGTCAAAGTCCCACTGCGAGTCGTCGCAATCGGCGTCTCCGAAGGCTAAACCGATGACCGCACGACTCGCGAGCTGCCTTTTCACCGTTGTTTTTTTCGCCACAGTGTGCTCCAGCGCGCCTGCGTTCACCGCAGAGCCTGCCTCGCAGACGAAAACCACACCCCAGGCGAAAGTCACAGCCCGCCCGAAACAGCAGGTTTTCTCCGGAAAAGTCGTGCTGCTGCAAGAGGCACTCAAACGGCGCGGCATCAAGGCCTTCAACGAGATGAAGGGCCAAGTCGCGCTGGAAACGACAACCGGCGAGCTGATTCCCATCATTTCTGACTGGCGAGGCCGGGCGTTTTTTCAGGACAAACGCCTGCGTGATCGAAAAGTCGACCTAGTCGGTTACCGCCGACCGGGCCTGCCTTACCTGCAAGTGCTGATGGTTTTCACCTACGACAAAAAAGGCATCCGCCAATATACCGATTACTGGTGCGATATCTGCTCGATCCCCATGTACGAGGTCAAGCCCTGCGACTGCTGCCAAGACGAGACCCGCCTCCGCTTCCAGCCCCGCGGGCTGCCCGACTATCTCAAGGGGAACTCGTCGAAATCGGCTCTGCACAAACTCCGCACAAAACCCGATAAGCGGCTGCGGTAATTTCGCCATTCCTTCGCGCAATCTTGGGCTGACAAATTTGCTCTTGGTGGGAAAGAGGTCGCCCACTAGAATTCCGGCCTGTATTTTCCGGGGGACTTGATCGATCTCAGTCGTTCGAGATGAAACACCACCGAACGTTCCAACTCACGGCGACAGGGAGGTCCGAGTGAGCAGTTATCTCTTCACCAGCGAATCCGTCAGCATGGGCCATCCGGACAAAGTGTCCGATCAGATTTCCGACGGCATTCTCGATGCCATGCTCGAACAGGATCCGCTCTCACGTGTCGCCTGCGAAACCCTTTGCACCACCGACCTGGTCGTGCTCTCCGGGGAAATTACCACGCAGGCGAAAGTCAATCACGAAGCGGTCGTTCGCGACATCGTTCGCGACATCGGCTACACCAGCGACGACATCGGTTTCAACGCCGATAGCTGTCGCGTGTTCCTCTCGCTGCACACGCAAAGCGGCGACATCGCCCAAGGCGTCGACCGCGACGGAGCCGGCGATCAAGGCTTGATGTTCGGCTACGCCTGTAATCAGACGCCCGAATACATGCCCGTCCCGATTGCTCTGTCGCATCGGATTCTCGACAAGTTGACCGAAGTCCGTCAGAACAACGACGTCGACTGGCTTCGACCCGACAGCAAAAGCCAGGTCACCGTCGAGTACGACGGTTCCACACCGGTCGGCGTGTCCGCTGTCGTCGTCTCGACACAGCATGCCCCCACCGTCGAGCAACAACAAATTGCCGACTACATCATTCCTGAAGTCATTCAATCCGCAATCCCCGCCGAGTTCCTCTCGACGGCGACCAACTATCACATCAACCCCACCGGGCGCTTCGTCGTGGGCGGGCCGCATGGCGATACCGGACTGACCGGCCGCAAGATTATCGTCGATACCTACGGCGGTTGGGGACGTCACGGCGGAGGTGCGTTCAGCGGAAAAGACCCCTCAAAGGTCGACCGCTCGGCAGCCTACATGGCACGTTACGTCGCCAAGAATATCGTCGCGGCTGGCTTGGCTGACGAATGCGAAATCCAACTCGCCTACGCCATTGGCGTGGCCGACCCGGTCAGTGTGCATGTCGAGACCAACGGCACGTGCGCGATTTCGGAAACGAAAATCGTCGACTTGGTTCGCGAGCATTTCCCGCTCACGCCGCGAGGCATCATCGAACACCTCGACCTGCTTCGACCGATCTACCGCCAGACGGCATCGGGTGGACACTTCGGACGCGACGAATTCAGTTGGGAAGCCACCGACAAGGCATCCACGTTGCGGGATGCTGCCGGTTTGGGATCGCAACAGCACAAACCCGAATTCATCGTCGGTCGCAAGGCCGCATGACGGATCGGCCCCTGTTCGGCAGCATGGTGGTGGCATGACAATTTCAAACGCCATCCGCTATGCTCCGCAACTTCAATGATTCACGACGACGAATCCGCTCTTCGGGGCGGATTCGTTCGTATGTCCCCACGTTCTAGAAACACCACATGGCCGCACCGCTTTCCCAACAAATCACTCGCTCACCAGCCGGCGAACCGTTCGCACCGCTGGCAATGGGGAACGTCTACGGAGACGGAAAGTTCGGGTTGTCGTTTGAAATCTTCCCCCCCCAAACATCGGCCGGCGATGATTCGTTGAATCGCACGTTGGAACGCTTGACAGCGTACCGACCCTCGTTCGTCTCCTGCACTTACGGAGCCGGCGGAAGCACACAAGCACGCACGGCCGACTGGTGTCGCCGCATTCAAGCCGACTTCGCCACCACGGCGGTATCACACTTCACCTGTGTCGGCTCGACGAAAGACGAGTTGCTAACTTGGTTGAACGCTGCTGTCGAAGCGGGCATCGGTAACATCATGGCGTTGCGAGGCGACGCGGCCGAAGGACAGGATAGTTTCCAGGCCGTCTCCGGTGGGTTCTCATACGCGAACGAACTGGTGGCCCTCATTCGCGAGCGGTTTCCTCAGATGGGAATCGGCGTGGCGGGCTATCCCGAGAAGCACCCCGAAGCCGACGACGCAGCGACCGACCTCGCCAACCTGAAACGCAAAGGCGACGCCGGAGCCGATGCCGTTTTCACCCAGTTGTTCTATCACAACGCGAGTTTCTTTGAGTTTCGTGACCGGTACGAGCAAGCTGGCATCGATAAACCACTCGTTCCGGGCATCATGCCCATCACCGAATTCGCGCGCATCAAGCGAATTACGTCACTGTGCGGTGCCCTCATCCCGGCCGACCTGGCCACACAACTCGAAGCCGTCCAGGACGACAAACAGGCACAATTCGACATCGGCGTCGACCATGCCCTGGCCCAATGTCGCGAATTGATCGAGAATAATGTCCCTGGGATTCACTTCTACGTCTTGAATCGCTCCCGCGCGTGCGAAAGAATTATGGAAGGCTTGGACATCTCGCCCCAATAGATCTCGCAACTCGCCCCAGCGGCACCAGCCCGCAGCGCAAGCAAGGGACCACCCACTTGATCCGACCTCCTACAAATAAAATGTCAACCATCATCGAACCCACCACCCAAGCACTCCTCGATCGGCTGCTCGCCGAGCGCATTCTCGTGCTCGACGGTGCTATGGGAACGATGATCATGGAGCGAGGCCTGCAGGAAGCCGATTACCGTGGAACGCGGTTCGCCGATCATCAGGTCGATCTAAAAAACGCCAACGATGTACTCGCTCTCACGCAACCGGAGATCATCTCGGATGTGCATCGTGCCTACCTGGATGCCGGTGCCGACATCATCGAGACCGACAGCTTCAACGCCAACGTCATCTCGCTCGAAGAATTCCACCTCGACCACCTGACGTTCGAGATTAACAGAGCGGCCGCCGAACTGGCGAAGAGTGTGGCCAACGAATTCACGGCACTTAATCCCGAGCGACCCCGTTTCGTTGCCGGCAGCATAGGGCCGACGAAAATTATGCTCTCGATGTCGGGCAAGGAACACGCCGGGCATCGTTCGCATACGTTCGACGACATGGTCGCATCCTACACCGAACAAATTCGCGGCCTAGTCGCCGGCGGCGTCGATATCCTGCTGCCCGAAACCTCGTTCGACACCCTCAATATGAAGGCCTGCCTGTTCGCCATCTCGCAGTACTTCGATCAACACGATCTCTCGCTGCCTGTGATGATCTCGGGCACCATCTTCGATGGCGGTAAGACGCTCGGCGGACAATCCATCGAGGCGTTCTGGTCGTCGCTGTCGCATTTCGACATGCTCAGCATCGGCCTGAACTGCGCACTGGGTCCAGCTCAGATGCGACCTTACCTCGAACGTCTCGCGACAATTTCCGACCGCTACATCAGTTGCTACCCCAATGCGGGCATGCCCGACGGCATGGGCGGGTTCGACTCCTCACCTGAAGAGGTCGCCCATTGGGTCCGTGAATTCGCCAAAAGCGGCTGGGTGAATTTCGTCGGTGGATGTTGCGGCACAACCCCCGAATACATCCGTCAAATCCACGACGCCGTCCACGACATCCAACCTCACGAACGTACAAACCTCGAAAGCTGGTCGCGTTACTCAGGTCGCGAACAACTCGAAGTCCGCCCCGATTCCAACTTCCTGATGGTCGGCGAACGCACCAACGTCACCGGTTCGCTGCGCTTCGCACGGCTGATTCGCGAAGAAAAATACGAAGAGGCCCTCAAAGTCGCTCGGCAGCAAGTCGAGAGCGGGGCCAACATTGTCGACGTCAACATGGACGAAGGTCTCATCGACAGTGAAGCGGTGATGACGACCTTTCTGAACCTGGTCGCCGACGAATGGGACATCTCCGCCGTCCCCATCATGATCGACAGCTCGAAGTGGTCGGTCATCGAAGCGGGGCTGAAATGCGTGCAAGGCAAGGCGATCGTCAACTCGATCAGCCTCAAGGAAGGCGAGGCCGAATTCCTGCACCACGCGAAGCTCGTCCGCCGCTACGGGGCAGCCGTCGTGGTAATGGCCTTCAACGAGCAAGGACAGGCCGTCGATGCCGACAGCAAAGTCGCCATCTGCAAACGGGCTTTCAGCCTGCTGACTGAGCAAGTCGGGTTTCCGCCGGAAGACATTATCTTCGACCCGAACATTCTCACCGTCGGCACCGGCATCGAAGAGCATGCCGACTACGCGGTCGCTTTCTTTGACGCCGTGCGACGTATCAAGCAGGAATGCCCAGGCGCGAAGACATCCGGTGGGGTCAGCAATGTTTCGTTCGCGTTTCGCGGCAACAACCTCGTTCGCGAAGCAATGAACGCGGCGTTTCTGTTTCACGCCATCGGTGCCGGTCTCGATATGGGCATCGTCAACGCCGGTCAATTGGCCGTTTACGACGAGATCGAACCGCAACTGCGCGAGCATGTGGAAGACGTGCTGCTCAACCGACGACCCGACGCGACCGATCGGCTCATCGAACATGCCCAGTCGATCAAGGACCAAACCGGCGGCGGAAAGAAGCCAGTCGTCGACCTCGCCTGGCGGGAAACGCCAGTCGAAAAGCGTCTCCAACATGCACTACTCAAAGGCATCGCCGACCACATTGATGAAGACACCGAAGAAGCCCGGCTCAAATACGGCCGGCCGCTGGATGTGATTCAAGGCCCGTTGATGGACGGGATGAGCGTCGTCGGCAAACTGTTTGGCGAAGGCAAGATGTTCCTGCCGCAAGTCGTCAAGTCGGCCCGCGTGATGAAAAAGGCGGTCGCCTGGCTCGAACCGTTCATGGAAGCCGAACGCGAGAGCGAAGGTACGACTTCCAACAACGCGCAATATTTTCGCGGAACGATCGTCATGGCCACGGTCAAAGGCGACGTTCACGACATCGGCAAGAACATCGTCGGTGTGGTGTTGCGATGCAATAACTTCGAGGTCATCGACCTGGGCGTGATGGTCTCCGCTGATGTTATTCTCGACACGGCCGTCGAAAAGGGAGCCGACATCATCGGCCTGAGTGGGTTAATCACGCCGTCACTCGAAGAGATGACGCACGTCGCAAAAGAGATGAAACACCGCGGGATGAACCTGCCGTTACTCATCGGTGGCGCGACAACCAGCGCGAAACATGCCGCCGTGAAAATCGCCCCCAGCTATGACCAACCCGTGATCCACGTGCTCGACGCATCGATTTCGGTGCCGGTCGTCGAGAAGCTTCTCGACAAGGACAAACGCGACGAGTACGCACGCGAAAACGCCGAACGCCAGACTCGCGATCGCGAGGCGTTCCTCACGCGCCAGAATCAAGCGACCTTCGTGCCATACGCCGACGCCTTCAAGAACCGGTTCCCGACCGACTGGTCCAACGTCCGCATCGATACGCCGTCGTTCCTGGGCACGCGGGTCATCGAGAATCAGTCGCTCTCGGAATTGGCCGAGTTCATCGATTGGTCACCCTTCTTCCAGACATGGGAACTGCGAGGCAAGTATCCCCAGATTCTGACTGATCCGAAATGCGGCGACGAAGCACAGAAATTGTTTCATGACGCCACCGCGCTGTTGGATGACATCATCGTCAACGGCAAGCTCACCGCCAAAGGCATCCACGGCTTCTGGCCCGCCAACAGTGACGGCGACGACATCGTCGTTTTCACAGACGAAACTCGCTCGACCGAACTGCAACGCTTCCCCATGCTCCGTCAACAATGGCAGCGCAAAGGCCAATCGATTTATCGATCACTTGCCGACTACATTGCGCCGATTGAAAGTGGGCAGGCTGACTACATCGGCGCGTTCGCCGTCACCGCCGGTATCGGATGCGATGAACTGGTGGCTGAGTACGAGGCGGACCACGACGACTACCACTCGATCATGACGAAAGCCCTCGCCGACCGGCTTGCCGAAGCGTTCGCCGAGAAGCTACACGCCGACGTTCGTAACGAATGGGGTTACGGTCGCGAAGAGCAACTCAACCAAGACGATCTCATTACCGAAAAGTATCGCGGCATCCGCCCCGCGTACGGCTACCCCGCCTGCCCCGATCACAGTGAGAAACCTCGGTTGTTTGAATTGCTGGATGCGACAAACCGGACGGGAATCGCACTGACCGAGACCTTCGCCATGCACCCCGCCGCTGCGGTCAGCGGCCTGTACTTCGCCCACCCCGAAGCCCGTTATTTCTCCGTCGACCGCATCACCAAAGAGCAGGTCGAAAGCTACGCCCGCCGCAAAGGGATGACCATCCCCGAAGCCGAACGTTGGCTCGCCCCGAACCTCGGGTACTCGAACTAACCAGCGGCGCAGGCGAGCGGCCAGCGTAAGCTGGCTGTTTCGTACAACGATGCTGGTGCGCACAACGCGGCTGCACGCAACCGGAAACTGACGCATCCGGCTCGCCTGGGAGAACATGCGAACGGGCAAGGCAACGCGGCAGCGTCAATACGGTCGCGGGTGCACGTTGCCTTCCACGCGGCTGGGTAACCCCATGATTCGCAGGAAGCCCTCGGCGTCGTCCTGATTGTACGAGCCGCCACCTTCCATGCTGGCGATTTCCGCATCGTACAGGCTCTTGGGACTGGTGCGACCCAGAGTGAAAATATTGCCCTTATACAGACCCAGCGTGACTTCGCCGGTCACGTTCTTCTGGGCTTCGCGATTGAAGGCCAATAATGCGTCCATCTTGGGGACGTACCAGAACCCGTAATACACCATCTCGGCCACTTCCGGCGCGAGGCGGTCACGGAAGTGGACCAAGTCCCGATCTAGCGTGAGTTGTTCGATCGACTGATGAGCCGAATACAGAATCGTCATCCCGGGCGCTTCGTAGACGCCACGACTTTTCATACCGACAAATCGGTTCTCGACGATGTCAATTCGCCCGATGCCATTGCGTCCACCGACTTCGTTTAGGCCGTCAACCATCTCCAATGCCGACTTGGCTTCGCCGTTCAGCGAAACAGGCACGCCCGCCTCGAAACCGATCGTGATCTGTTCGACCGCATCCGGCGCTTCTTGTGGGGAGACCCCCATACCGAAGTCGACGATCGCACATCCGTCCTCAGCCGGGTCTTCCAGACGTCCAGCTTCGTAACTGATATGCAAGCAGTTCTCGTCGGAACTGTAAGGCTTTGCAGAGGTCGCCTTGACTGGAATCCCCTTCTCTTCGCAGTAGGCGATCAACTCCGTCCGGCCGGGGAACAGCTTGCGAAAGCGTTCGATCCGCCAGGGAGCGATGATCTTCACCGAAGGCTCCAACGCCTCGGCCGCCAGTTGGAAACGACACTGATCGTTCCCCTTCCCGGTCGCCCCGTGCGCGTAAGCATCGGCTCCGACTTCGCGAGCGACGTCCAGACAAACCTTGGAAATCAACGGCCGGGCGATCGAAGTTCCCAGCAAGTAAATGCCCTCGTACTTCGCCTGCCATTGCAGCACGGGGAAGGCAAAGTCGCGACATAGCTCTTCGCGGACATCAACAATTCGCGACGAAGCGGCTCCGTTCGTACGGGCCTTCTCATCAATGGCGGCCCGATCTTCGCAGGGTTGGCCCAAATCGACGTACACGCAATGCACGTCGTAGCCTTCATCCTGCAACCAACCAAGAATCACCGACGTATCCAAACCACCGGAATAAGCAAGCACACAACTGGGCATAATGTTTCACGCGTTTCAGAGGACCAAAGGACATCACCGCCGTCACCGGGCGAGAGAGCGATTATAGAGACTGGCTAACCAACAGGCGAGCCGGGAGCGTAAGCTTCCGGGTACGTACAACCGCTTGGTGCGTACCAACCCCGTTGTGAATAACAGCCAGCTTACGCTGGCTGCTCGCCTGTGTTCGCCTTTCGGGTTGACAGTTTTCTCGCTCGGAACGAGCATGGGCGGCGAATCGGAAGCTGACATCTGTTGAAGGAGACCGGCATGGAGGGTGCGTTCCAACTTGAAGAACTCGATGGGGCCATTGCCCTGCTGACGTTCGATGTCCCTGGGCAGAAGGTCAACACGTTTTCACGAGCCGTCCGGCAAGAGATCGAAGAGATCGTCGCCCAGCTCGAAACGCGGACCAACCTGAACGGACTACTATTCACCAGCGGCAAACCGGGGCAGTTCATTGCCGGGGCCGACCTGAACGAACTGGGTGCCCTGATCGACGCCCCGCGTGAAACCGTCACGGAGGAACTGGCGGTCGGGCATGCGCTGTTCGATCGCGTCAGCCGCTTGCCGTTTCCGACGGTGGCACTCATCGACGGCCCCTGCATGGGGGGCGGGACGGAACTGGTGCTCTCGATGGATTGTCGCCTCGTCAGTGACAATTGTAAAACGAAAATCGCGCTGCCGGAAGTGAAAGTCGGCCTCATCCCCGGTTGGGGCGGTACGCAACGGATGCCGCGACTGATCGGTATCAACGCGGCCATCGACATGATTTGCGGCGGTGCGCCCATCTCAGCGACACGCGCGGTCGAACTCGGGTTCGCGTTCGACGCCGTTCCGGCTGATCTGTTGATCGACGAAGGCCGTCGGCTCATTGGAATCGTTCGAGAAGACGACCAGTGGCAAGCCGATCGCCAAACGCGCAATCAACCGCTCGGGTTGAGTGAAGATCAAGCCAACTTCGCGTTCGCCGTCGCGGAAGGGCACGTCGCCGGAAAAACAAAAGGCCAATACCCCGCCCCGTTGGCCGCGTTGCGGGCCATGCGCGAGGGCGTCAACCTGCCGCTCGCCGAGGGCTTGGCGGTCGAACGTAAAATCGCGATGGAAGTCACCGGCACCCCGATCTCGGCCGGATTGATCTCCGTCTTCTTCATGACAACCGCGCTGGCGCGCGATCGCGGCGTGGACAATCCCGATGTGCAAGCGCGGTCCGTTTCGCGAGTGGGTGTGTTGGGTGCCGGACTGATGGGAGCCGGTATCGCCACCGCCCACGCACGCAGCGGCGTGGCGACCTGCATGGTGGACGTCGACAACGACCGCATTGGGGCCGGGTTAGCCTCGGCTGAGAAGGTCGTGGGCGGACGGATCAAAGTCGGCCGCGCAACCCCGCAAGACATGGCCAGCATGCTCGCCTGCATGAACACGTCGACGTCACATGCCCCCTTCGCCGATTGCGACGTGGTCATCGAGGCGATCACCGAGAACGAAGAATGGAAGACGGCCGCCTACAAACAGATGACACCTCATCTGCGCGACGACGCGATTCTCGCCAGCAACACGTCCACGATTTCGATCACCCGCATGGCCGAGGCGGCTCCGCATCCCGAACGCTTCGCCGGCATGCACTTCTTCTACCCCGTTGATCGCATGCAACTGGTCGAGGTGATTCGAGGAGAGAAGACGGATGACGAAACGGTCGTCACGCTCGTCGAACTGGCGCGGCGAATTCGCAAGACGCCGATCGTGATGAAAGACTGCCCCGGTTTTCTCGTCAACCGCATCCTGCTGCCCTACATGAACGAAGCCCTGTTGATGCTCATCGAAGGGGCCTCGATGGATGCCATCGACAAAGCCTCGTTGAAATTCGGTTTCCCGATGGGTCCGATCGCGTTGCACGACCTCGTCGGCCTCGACACCGCCTGCTACGCCGGGCAGGTGATGGTCAATGCCTTCAAGGATCGAGCCGTGCAGGCTCCGTTGTTGGCGGAACTCGTCGAGGCGGGCCGGATGGGTAAGAAATCGGGAGCCGGTTTCCGCCAGTTCGTGGGGAGAAAGTCTCGACCGCAGGCCGATCCCGCATTCGACACCTTCCTCGCCAAACATCGCACCGACGAGCGGGAATTCACGTCTGAAGAAATCACCGATCGGCTACTGCTACCGATGCTGCTGGAAGCGACCCGCATTCTGGAAGAAGAAATCGTCCGCGAACCAGGGCATGTCGACATGGGCCTGATCCTGGGCATCGGCTTCCCCCCCTTCCGCGGCGGCCTGCTTCATTGGTGCGACAGTGAAGGTGCCGGCGTACTGGCGGACAAGCTCGCGAAATACTCATCACTCGGCAAACGATTTGAGCCGACCGATTCGTTCACGCAGATGGTGAAAAACGACGGTAAGTTCTTTCCTCGGGGGTGATTTTATTTACCACAGAGGACGCAGAGAGGCACAGAGGTCGCTTCGCGAGAACAAAAAACATAGACCACGGAATACACGAAAAGACACGGAATTGATAAGACGGGAGGGAGAGGCTCCTGCCGAACCGTCGC
>Ga0302139_10001195_pt1 | contig 12607 bp, 17 predicted proteins | sample CBN3_331_MG_FD_203104 | JGI IMG/M metagenome (GOLD analysis project Ga0302139, IMG submission 203104) | Marine microbial communities from Western Arctic Ocean, Canada - CBN3_33.1 | ecosystem: Environmental > Aquatic > Marine > Oceanic | place: Canada: Western Arctic Ocean | collected 2017-09-15 | reverse complement strand
CGACTCTATGCCGGAGCCGTAATTCGGCCACCAGCGGACCCACCACGGTGGGGCCCGTCACCACCACCAGACTGCCGAAGAGCAGCGCGAGTTCCCAACTCCAGCCCAGTAGGCCACGCGCGGCCAGGGTGCCGCCGATCAGGGTGATGGCAGCACCCCAAGTCACCAACCGCCGAATCGCCGCCTGCTCCCGGCGAAGCCGGGAAATTTCAAGATTCAGCCCGCCCTCAAAGAGAATCACGGCCACCGCGAGGTCCACCAACGCGTAGAGTCCACCCCCCAACTCACCGGGCCGCACCCAGCCGAGCCCATCGGGCCCCAGCCCAATCCCCACGGCGAGCAGCAAGACGATCCCGGGCACGCGCATGTGGCGGGCCGCCGATTGGGACAAAACCCCCGCGGCCAGGGCCAGAGCAACCATCAGGGTGGGGTGGGCCATTTCCAGGAAGCCTCGTTCCTTCGCCGCCGTGCGACACAAGTTCAGCCCGGCGCGAAATTTCCCGCCACGACGCCTGCCCTTAGACATTCTCCGTATCGAACCGTCGCGTCAAGCAGGACGATTGAAAAAATCATTTGCCTCGCGAATACTGCGCGAAACAAGGAGTTCCCATGGTGCAGTTTAGAGCCCATGTTCTCGTCAGCGGTCGAGTTCAGGGCGTTTTCTTCCGCGAGTCCACACGCCGCTGCGCCGAGGCGCTGGGCCTCTCCGGGTTTGTGCGCAACCTGTCCGACGGGCGCGTCGAGGCACTTTTTTCGGGTGAGGAGGAGGCCGTTCACCGGGCCTTGGATTTTGTCCGTCGCGGCCCGCCCGGGGCCCAAGTCACTGACGTCCACGTCGACCTCAACCCTCCCCGGGCTGACGCAGACGAGGGATCCACAGAATTCCGAATCCAGTCCGCGCCCCTCTGCTGAGGGCTCGAATGGCGTCTCGCGTTTTTGGGGAACCCCGCGCCACGCTCAAAGCACCACAACGGACCAACCCAGAAGTCGACACCGGTCTCTGGCTGCCCCCTGTGGGTGAGGGTTGGGTTGGGTTGGGTAGGGAGAGTTGGCGGGGATCGGTGAGAGTTGGCCGGGGTCGGTGAGAGTCGGTGAGAGCAGGGAAACCGATACGAGGAATTAGTTGTCCCGGGTCCCGGCGATGAACTCCTGCATATTCCGATGGGCCTCGTCGTCGGTGACTTGGATTGGCGGGTGCTTCATGAAATACGAGGAGGGCGAGTGGAGAATGCCCCCGATTCCGCGGTCCAAGGCCACTTTGGCGCAGCGAATCGCGTCGATGGAGACCCCAGCAGAATTCGGCGAATCCTCCACCGATAGCCGCATTTCGAGATTCATGGGCACGTCTCCGAAAAGTTTGCCCTCCATACGGATGAAGCAGACCTTGTTGTCATTTTGCCACGGCACATAGTCGCTCGGGCCAACATGGATGTTGTCCGGGTCCATTCGGGTGGCGGCCACCGATTGGACGGCCTCGGTCTTGGACTTCTTCTTACTCGCCAGGCGGTCGTGGTTGAGCATATTCAGGAAGTCGGTGTTGCCGCCCGTATTCAGCTGATAGGTGCGCTCCAGCTTGACGCCTCGCTTGGCGAAGAGATCGGTCAGCGTTCGGTGAGTAATCGTGGCACCGAGCTGGGCCTTGATATCGTCGCCGACAATCGGGAGGCCCTTGGCCGCGAAGCGTTCGGCAAAGGCCGGGTCGCTCACGATGAACACGGGAATGCAATTGACGAGGCTGACCCCTGCCTCCAGGGCGCACTCGGCGTAGAAACGCGCGGCCTGCTCGGAGCCCACCGGCAGGTAGTTGATCAGGACCTCTGTTCCCGTCTCGCGGAGCTTCTCGACGATTTCGCCCTGGGTGGGTTCGTCCTCATCCGAGGGCAGAAAACTTCTTTCCGCTGCGTAGTCGGCCATATGGCCTGCTACGCCGTCCAGAACACATCCCATACTGACGTGGACACCCGCCTTGGGAACATTCGGACAGAACTCCGTAGTGCAGTTGGGGGCTTCAAAAATCGCCTCGGAAATATCCTTCCCGACCTTTCGCAAGTCCACGTCAAACGCCGCCACCACCTCAAGGTCCGAGGGGACATAGCCGCCGAGGTCCCAATTCATCAGCCCAATTGCCTGATCCGGGCCCTTGTCCGAGTAGTAGTGTATGCCCTGGATCAACGAGCTGGCACAGTTACCCACGCCCACAATTGCGATTTTTATCTTGCCCATCGTTCCCCCCTCATGACTCGAATTGCTGCGCCGACCTCGCTGGCCGTGCGGGTTGCGAACACCCGCGCTCGGGCGAAGCGGATCTTACCGTAGCCAGACGGACTCGACTCATGTCGAGAAACCGGATCCATAGCGAAGCGCTAGCCACGGCCCGCTTTGGCAGCCCCGTTGTATAGCCCGAATCCGGGCCCATACACGTGTCCCGCGGGGCAAAGGTTTGTTTCTGCGCTGGATCACCGAGACAAAATTCGTTCAGAATGCCGATCGCGAACACTGAAAAAGAAAATCAGATCAGCTCGAAGTCTCGGATCAGCAACCGGAGCGGAAAGCATACGGTTATACGGTACAACGGCCTGGGGGTTTTCAAGAAATCGATCGAGACTGCCCGCGTTCCACACCACGGGCGAGTCCAGCATCGCGGCCGAATAGGGAAATCCCTTGACGGATCCGGCTTTGCGACCGAAAAGAGTGGAAAGGGGTGGGCCGATCTTGAAGGCATCACCCCTTGGGTCGTGGCAGGACCAGCAGGGCGTGGCCGCGCGAAGTCCGCGATCGAAGCGCTTTGCATCGGCCTCCCCCAACTCCGCCCGAGTGTCCGCGTATGGGTCGCATGCAATCAAAAAAAAGCAGGCCAGGAACCAGACCCCTACAATCTGCCGAGGGAGGGGAGCAGGCCGAACGAATCGCTCGCTTGGATCGAGGGGGACCGCCATGGATTCGTCGCATCTCCTTTTTTCGAACCCGAAGTGAGACCGTGTCAGGGGTCGAGAACCCGCCCCCGATCACTGACGATGGGACAAAAAATCCCAAAGGGACCCCGTCCCGAATACTTCGCCTCCGAGTCGCCCAAGTCGATAGACGAGATCGTTGTTTGGAGCCAGTCGGAACACAGGAGATTCCAGCCATGCCCCTGATCCCCCGGGCCCGAAAAAACCGCCGCACACTCGCCTGCCGAGGCGTCGCACTCCCCGCGAACTCGTTCCTAGTCGTCGCGTTTCTGGCGGGTAGCGTATACGCCGACCCTTATCTGGGCTCCCGCATCCCCAAGCCGCAGCCTCCCCCCACCTGGATGGAACCCGGAGAGCAAATTCCCATCGAAGGACCGGGATGGACTCCCGTGGTCGCCCTGCTGGAGAATGGCGAAGCGCGAGTTCGGCGGGCATGGCACAACGTGGCCACCGCCCAACAGCTCCTCACCAAGGCTCGGATTCGGCGCTACCCGAGAGGCGAACCGTTTTTCGAGATTCGCGATCGGGTTATTTTTCTCGAGGCCGAGCGGGGGAGCGCTGAGAACGAATTCCTCATGCTGGCGGAACAGGCCCGCCGAGAGGGTATGCCTGCGGGCACGCTCTCTTCGTTCATGGAGTTTTCCGACCAGATTCTTCGCGATCGCGCCGGGCGGACCCCTAGCTCCTGAATTCAGTCGAGAGGGGGGCCGGGGGAGCCACTGGGCTCGAAGACGCCTCGGTGGGCAACCACTCTACGGGCGGACACGCGGTGTAGACCACGCCATGCTCCGGGCGCACATGCATCCAGGCGTAGGCGCCGCCGCCGGCCAGTCTCGCGCGTATTCCCTTCTGTTCCCCGGACTCGCAGGCCTGGAGTTCGTAGGGAGGCGCCCCATCCTCGAGCCAGACAAAGGCCAGAACCCGCTGGCCATCGTCCACCAGCCGCACCCCCAAACCCTCCGGGAGCCCGCTCGGAACGCCCCGATAGACTTGCCCTTCAAGCCAACGCGGGCTCTCGCTGTCCCCCGACAAGCGAATTCCATTGAGGGGCTGGCCAACGGCGTTCTCGGGGAGAGTCTTCAGGTACTCGGCAAGAAGGGGGCCATTGCTCGCGTGCCACTCCGCCGTGGCGGAGACCCGCGCCTGGGCATTCATGGTGCCCAGTGGGTGACCACACGCCATCCCGCTGCCCAGGAGCATCCAGGCAACAACCCGCCCGAGCTTCGGGTATCGAATCCATCCACTCACGACGGTAAACATCCGGGACAAGTACCTTGGGATACGTCCGAAAACACGCTCAGCCCCCTGCCTCTGGAGCACTCAACCGCCGCATCCCGATGAAGGCGAGAAGGGCGCTCACGCTCTCGTAGGCGAGAGCACCGAGATTATACGCTGAGGTCCCGTGCATCAGCAGTCCGAAGGTGCGCGCCAATGCGAGACTACCAATCAGGATAACCATGACGGCTAGCCCCCCGCGCGTGCGTTCTGGGCTCAGTCCGGCGTAAAGGAAGAGGATGCCAACACCTACCTGCAGTCCCCCGTACATGGCCACCACTTCGGTCAGTGCGCTGGCGCCGGGCAGTACCATCCCGGCGTAGTCGGAGACAAGGGTGGGAGAGAGGGCACACGCCAGCCCGTACAGCGCAAAGGCCGCCCCGTTGACCAAAAGCAGTATCCGTGCAAAAAGCATTTTCGTCATCTCCTCTTCTTCATCCGGTCGTGGAGTTACGGCATCTGGAACTCGCCCCGCTTCGCAGTGCGAGACTTGATTTCTGTTCGGATCGCCTTGCGGTAGAGCTGACTTTCATCGAGCCCCGGAAACCGATTTCGCTCGGCGTCCAGGCGCTTCGACACCTCCCCGGGGTCGCCTCCGCAGGCATCGAGCATGAATTCAAAATCCTCGGAGGGCACTCGGCTTCGGCGAAAGCTCGAGAGACCCATGGCTTTCAGCCAACGGCGACCGCGCGTGGTAGTGAAGAAGATGGCCAAAACCGTTGGCACAGCGATGAGCAGCATGAACGTAATTGAGATCGCGCACCCTCCCGTGGGTGTTCACGACGAGAGTAGGCGATTTAAGAGGAATCGAAACAGCAGCCAATGGCCGAATTTCTCCGTTTTTTTCTTCATCGCCGTCGACGATCACCGGGGAGGGGGGCGGCTAGCGGATAGCTTCCCTGGCCAGCCCACGAAAGAGAGCGCTAGAGTGAATTCGAATTTGATTGCACTTGCGAGTTGCAGATCTCGAGAGGAGAACTTTCCATTCGTGCCCTCGTCTTCGACTTAGATGGGCTCACTGTCGGCAGCGACGCGGCCCAGCGTCAGGCTTGGCACGAAACCTTCCTCGCCTACGGAACGCAATTGCGCACAGGCGACTTGGCCGACGGTGACGTTCCGGCGGAGGACGAGAGTGACCCCTGCGATCGGCTTGAGAGACAACTCGGTAAACTTGTGGACCGGGCCCAGGTCCGCCATCAAGTTGCTCAGCGCAAGGCAGCGATTCTCGCCAAGGAGAACCCTCTCCCCGGAATCACGAATTTCATTGAGCGGGCGACGGAAATCGGCCTGATGCTCGGAATCGCCTCGAATTCCAGTCGGCAGAAAGCCGAAGACTCTCTTGACCGACTCGTGATGCGCGAACGCTTCAACGCGATTCGATGCGCGGAGGACGTCGACAAGGCCATGCCCGACCCGGCGCTCTACGTTTCGGTCTGCGATGCCCTGGACGTCCGACCCGACGAGAGCATCGCGGTGCAGAGTTCTCCGGGAGGGATACGCTCAGCCAAGGGCGCGGGCCTCTACTGCATTTCTGTGCCCGACCGGGTGACCGGCAGCGTATCCATGGACTCGGCTGACCTCGTCCTCGTTTCCCTGGACACGGTGACCCTGGATGAAGTGGTGGAACGAGCCAGTCGGCGCAACCATTCCAATCCCTGAACGAATGCCCGCTGGCATCCAGACACGCAAAACCGATCCCCCTTGGACGCCTGCCCTACACCCCCGGCTCCCTCACCTAGCCCGCCGTCAGTCAACCATTGGGCGAAGACGAGCCAAGTACTCCGATGCCGAGGTTCGGCCCAGAATTTCCATGTTCCAGCCCCGGCGAATGGCAACCTCTCCCAACATTGTCTCATCCAGATAGAGCCAGCTGAAGCTCTTGCCCCGGTACCCTTCATACGCGAAGGACACATCAATCCCCTCGGAGAGATCAGATGAGTCCCCGGGAACCCGGAGCAGCGGACTCGAATCCAACAGCAACTGCCCACCGGGGCGGACAAGCGGCCGAAGAAGGTCAAGCAGTTGCTCGAGACCAAAAAGACTCCCCGCTATACCGATGCTCTGCATCAGGAAGAGAACCGTATCGAATCCGCCCAGATCTCTTTCCCCACCAATGCTAAAAACGTCGGCCACATGGGCTTGATTGACTCCTCTCGCCCGCATCACCTCCACACAGAGCGGCGAAATGTCCACGGCAACAACTTCACAACCCAGTTCCTGAAGGGCAAGGGCGTGCCGACCCGCGCCAGCACCCACATCGAGTATCCTGCCGCGTGCGGCGGCAAGCGCGGTCTCATCCAAATCGAGAAGGCGCCCTTTCAGCGAGAAGAATTCTTCGGTCTCAATCGAGTAGAAGAGACCATCGCTACGAGAAACATCGACCGTCCTACCCACTCCAGAGTCCAGATGATCTCGAAGCGCCTTGCCCAGGGGAACGTGGTGATCCACTGGGCGCAGACTTCGGCGCCAATGATTGACTCGCTGCAGGATGCTCATCGTCGAAAACTATACTCCCCAAAGAGTCAGCCTGATCGGCGCTAGAGCCGGAGCCTTATTCCGTGTCCCTGCCTCGAAGCGGTTGTCGCCAGAAACTGGAGTCTCGACAGCGTCCGCTGGTATTCCCGGTTGTCCACGACAATCCGATAGTCAACCTCTTTCCACTCGACCACTCGCAGATCATGCTGCGCGCCGTAGGTCATCCCGTCTGCGGCGTAAAAGATCCGCGAAGCTTCTTCCGAGGCACCCGGAGCCACAGCAGCCTCCCTCCCCCCCCCGATGGGACCCGCGATCAGGTCCAGGGTATTCAGGAGATTCACTTCACCATGACCTTGCAGGGCGTGAAGAGAATTACTGGAGATTTCAAACCGGCAGTCGAAACTGATTTCGTCGACTTCGTTGATCCAGACAAATCCGGCTTCGCCTGAGCAATAGGGGGGGCTTGGGTTGAGGGCCCCCTCAGCGTGATCGAAGTAGTAGGTTTCAGGCGCCTTCATGATTACCCTGCTGCCCTGGGCGGACCGACCCCAAAACACTCAGCCAGACAACGAACCGGTACCCGCCGAGGCCGAGAGGTCCCCGCGTCCGGTGTGGGTAGGTTCGGTGTGGGTAGGCTCGGTAGGTTGGCCGCCGCCCAATTTTACACATCACAGGCAGTCGTTCACCTAGTTGAGGCGCTGCATCTCCGGAGACGGCGTGGTACCCCTGTCCGTGGTGCCCCTGTCGATGTCATCGCCCACGCAGCGGCTCCACTCATCGTCGCCAACGACTTCCATGAGATCTCGATGCTGGCTCTTCATATGAGCGCCACAATTCAGGCACTCGACATAATGAAGCATTTGAGCTCTGCGACGCGTCTCCAAGTCGATAGACGCCCGAATCCAGAGGCGGCTTAAGTCACCTGTCCCATCGCAGTCAACGCATCGAAGCAAGAAGACCGAATCAATCATCAATCTCTCCCTCTTCCCTCCCCAAGGAGCTTCGATCATACACTAGTGCTCATAAAGCGGCGATGAATAGACGGCATTAAACAAGCAAATTCTAAAGCTGTCGGCAGAGAGCCGACCCTTCAATAATCCTTCATTCCTCCCGAACCTCAGCACGATTGATCGCTACCGACTTACGCGGTTTTCCGGACTCGGAGCCATAACTCTCGAGCAAACGCAGTGTTCCCAGCCCACCAACAACCTGGCCGAAAACCGTGTGCCGGCCATCGAGGTGGTCCGCTTTATCGAGAATAATATAGAACTGACTGCCTTCGGTGCGGGGACCGGAATTGGCCATTGCCACAATGCCCCGCTTGGAATGCCTCGCCTTGCGATGGAACTCGCTGGGATAGAGGAAGCCCGGCCCGCCGCCGCCGGTGCCCAGGGGATCACCCCCCTGCACCATGAACTTCGGAATGATACGATGAAAAACGAGTCCATCGTAAAATCCCAGTTGTGTCAGGTAGAGGATGGCCGCAACGCGACGCGGGGCCCATTGAGGTTTCAGTTCGATCTTGAGCACGCCCTCGGTGGTATGGAGATACCAATAATAATGGCGGGATGGGTCGAACTTGACGATCGGCGGCCGGGGTACTCGGAGTTTCCACTCGGGATTTTCGAAATCGACGGGGTGCTGATCCGAATAGGCATCGATGACTTCAAGGACGGGGACATACACCACCTCGGTCGTCGGACCTTCGGGGGCCGGAGAGGGGGAGGAACAGCCCATCCCGAGAAAGAGGCCCAGCGCAATCCACGGCACCAGTCTCCGGCCGAAAAAAAACCGTCTGGAAGATCTCGCGCAGATCCTTCGATCGAACAAGTGGTTGCCCCCCCTGCCACCAGCCCGCTTCTGGGAACCGGTCCCCGAGCAGTTTGGGGTGCCCGGCCACGAACGGCAAGCGTTCGCAAACCAATTTCTTGGCCCGCGCCGTGACTCGCCCACTCGGGCTCGCCGAATGCCGGCGAGTCACGGATATCCCCTGGGCCCATTGGCAAGCGGTGGATACCGCGACCTTGACCTTTGTGGTTCAGCGGAATGAAGTGCTGCTAATTCGAAAGAAGCGCGGGCTGGGAGCGGGCAAAATCAGCGGTCCCGGAGGTCGCCTCGAAAAGGGCGAGACCCTCTTGGAGTGCGCGGTGAGGGAGGTGGAAGAGGAACTTTGCATTACCCCGCTGAATCCAGAACCCAGGGGAGAGCTACGCTTCCAGTTCCTCGACGGCTATTCGATTCACGCCCACGTTTTCACCGCAGATGGATACCGGGGCCGGGCTCAGGAGACCGATGAGGCGATCCCACTTTGGACACCCCTGGGATCGATTCCCTACGACGAGATGTGGGCGGACGATCTCCTGTGGCTCCCGAAGGTGCTCGCCAGGCAGACCGTCTGTGGGCATTTCCTCTTCGATGGTGATCGCATGCTCGATCATCTTCTCGCCTAGAGGAACCCGAGCGTCCTTCCGCGCGACCCACACGCACACACACACACACGCACACACGCACACGTAAAAACCCACTCCGCCCCGGAACCTTCACCAGAGCAGACCCTGGAGCTACCAGAGCATGATGCGGGGACTGCTCCCCGACCCGCCACTCCGCCGACGCGCTCGTCGCCGACGCATCCGGCTATGCAGAGCCCGCCTGCGTGTCTCAAGCTGGGCATTGACCCATTCTGCCCGAGTCGCTGGATCTTCTTTCTTGCCTTTGCCAACCCGGACAGCGCGAGCATTCCGGTATTCACAAAAATCCCGATAGGCTTCAATTTCGTGTTCCAGTTCCACCACCACGAGCTGAACCATGATGGCATCATCAAGAAAACCAAGAACCGGGACCTTGTCGGGAATAATGTCATCGGGCTCGGCGAAGTACGCCATTCCGCGCAGCACGCGATCGCGTTCCCTCCCCGACAATCCCCACTCCGCATCTTCGAGCATGTCGATCAGCACTTCGAGCTTTTGCACTCGCTCTTGAACGAAGTCCGGCGCGGTTGTCTGACCGATGCCCTCGATGAGCAAACGACAGGCTCCGATGATCTCCCCTTCGCTGGATTTGCTGTGTTTTGCACGAACTTCCTTCATCACCCGGCGAAAATACTTAAGGTCGTCCTGGGTGAGATCGAAAGTAACCTTCATCGTTTCGGCCATTGTGTTCCAGCTCCTTTTGTATTTCCGAATCGGTTCCCGCCTGGGTCGCGTTCGAGCGTCGCGATATTCCGTCCTGGGGTGGACGATCCGGCCGCGACCTATCCTGCCCGTCTCCGAGCCCAGGGGCAACCCTACCAAAAAATCAAAATCTTCTTCACCCAGCGGTCAGGGGCCGGGTGCCGCCCGGCATGGGGAAGTCAGTCCTCAAGCCAACCGTCCAGACTCGAGACCACGCCCCTGCGCCCGGGTTGTTGGGTGCATGGCCTCCGCCAGCGTGACCCCGAGGGCCCTCGTGGAAATCAAATATCCCGCTTCTCCGAGGAGTTTCGCGGTTGATACAGGGACTTGGCACGACAAAGCCTGAACGGGACTGCCCCTGTCCGGCCCTCACTATCTCTTCTTCGGCATCGCCTCGAGCCGCTTGCCTAGGGCTTCGGCATCCGACACGTATTCAACATTTCGGACTACCAATTCTTTCAAAAAAATCAGTGTGGCCGACCCAGCCTTATCGGGGAATCTTGCTGTGGCTTCGGTATTTCGATCGAGCAAGATATCGTAGGGACGACGACGCATTTTGGGCAAGGCAAAGAGGCTTGCGGCGAAAGAAGGCATCGCGCTGATGTCGTTGATATAGGCGATTCCCCTGTCGGAAAGAAATTCGCCATCGCGCCCCTCCATGAACTCGGTCATCACTGCGGCACCCGCCCGGTTGCGAGTGAAGAGAATCAGGGAAATACTCGAACCCAACTCATGTTCCTGACCGTGCTGATCTTCCAGTGAAAATGGCGCCAGCTGATTCCCCGGCCTCATGGGTTCGGAACCGGTGGCGCCCACCGGGAACAAAGCCAAGAACAAGACCAACAAGAAGGCCCAGTGTTTTGAACACCCGTTACTCATCATTTCCCTTCCTCCCAACATTCCGTGACGAAGAGCATACCGCGATTGGCCCCGATCACGGCCCCACGCCCACTCCCTGCTAAAGAGGTAACTGCTCCATCCGATTCCTGTCCCCGCCGGGTACCGGCCCGCCCCAGCAAGTGGTTGGACAATTGGTCCGAGCTGGTCTCGGCGCTGATCCAGGCAACCCGGTCAGCGACCGAAACCCGCGACCAGCATTGCCGCCCGGAGAGACTCCACACGGCGGCGATTGACACCCATGTCCGACCAGCCCACGCGGGAAGCCGAGCGAACCGCGATGATTTTCTCGGAAACGCGAAGCTGAAGTTCCAGATCGTCGACAAAACCCATGATCGCGCTGCGAGACTCGGCGCGAAGAAAATCGGGCTCCAAGCGCACGATTCGGGTCCGCGGAATCGCCTTCACCGCGGCCTGGACCGCGGCCCATGCCTTCGCCGAATCGCCTTCGAAACGAATGGGCTCGACAAAGTGCTCTCCTTGCTGCGCGTCGCTGGAAACACAGTTGGGCGATGGGGGACAAGTCGAAAGCCCCGCAACCGTTTCCGCCAAGTTCCCGGGAGGCGCGCTCGTGCAGGAAACCAGAAATCCGGAAAAACCGAGAACGAGTCCCCAGCGCACGAAGCCGATTACCGATTCAGACACAAGCCAAACACGGCGCCGTGGCCATCGCCCCAACCGAACCGCCACTGAGAACTTCAGTTCCCGGGGACGACCGCGATCTGCGCGGGTCGGCGAACCCGGCGTGCTGTACTCGGGCCCGGGTCCTTGGCACCCAACCGGCCGAGGGCCGGGGTCAGGCAACTCGGACAAATACCGTAGTTCTTGGCGTCCAGCTGTGAGGCGGGTGTAGACGAAGTGGACAGTGTGGACGAAGTGGACAGAGGCCCTTGCGAGGCACTGGGCTCGGGCCGCTTGATAGGACTGGACTCCAAAGGAGAATCCATCAGATCGCCGCACCAAGAGCACACGAAGCATTTGGAGGGCGCCGTTGAATTCGAACCAAATTTGGGACTAGGGTTTTGCCTGGGGGGCATCGGAAAACCCTACCATATTTTACGGTGTTTTAGACCCCGCTTTCTTTGTTCCGCAGGAATATGGGTCTGGACTTATCTCTTATCTGCTGGTGAAATGCTTAGCATCGGCCTAAACCCATGGGGGGGGCATGCATTTGTCTGAAAACTTGCACGAGGAAATTGAGTCGGCCTGGCGGCACTTCGTTGAAGTGGGCGACAGCGGGGATTGGAACTCCTGGGCCAATCTGCACAGCCAGGACTGCGTCTGGGTCGAACACCACCTGGGCACCTCTCACGGCCGTGAGGCCATTCGCGAAACCATTCTCCGTGTCATGCAGCCCGTCCCAATGATGGAGTTTCCCGTGGCGTGGCATGCCATCTCAGGTCACCGCGTCGTCTACTACCCCTGGCAAGTCCTGCCGGACCCCACGGGCGGGGACGCGAGCTACCGCTTCGGCTGCGTGACCATCCTTGAGTATGCGGGCGACGGGCTCTGGTCCTACCAGGAGGACCTCTACAACCCAGCCGAGGGACAAGCCGTCTTTAAGAGTTGGATGAAGGCCGGAGGCCAGCTGGCCAATACCCCCGCCGAATGACGCCTTCCCCAGACAACGCCCACGCCATGAAACCTACATGCTAACGAGGAAAATAATTTTGGACTTCTCTAAGATAAGTGACCATGAGCACCCAGAAGAAAGTGTGGACGGGAATCGGTATCGCCTTCCTGGTATTGCAGCTGGTACCAATCGACCGGGAGAACCCCCCCGTGGAATTGGAAGTCACCGCGCCAGAGGAAGTTCGTGAGGTCCTTGAGCGAGCCTGC
>Ga0302139_10001188_pt1 | contig 12632 bp, 13 predicted proteins | sample CBN3_331_MG_FD_203104 | JGI IMG/M metagenome (GOLD analysis project Ga0302139, IMG submission 203104) | Marine microbial communities from Western Arctic Ocean, Canada - CBN3_33.1 | ecosystem: Environmental > Aquatic > Marine > Oceanic | place: Canada: Western Arctic Ocean | collected 2017-09-15 | reverse complement strand
AGGGTTTCTGCCGTGGCGTCCCTGGCCCTTTGGGACCTCTAGAAGCGCATGGACTCGACTAGCACTGGCACCATAGACATATCCTGCTGCTCGATAACTCTTTCCAGCGCCACAAAGGTATCGGCGCTGGTGAGGCCAAAGCCGTGAAAGGCCTGGTACATCTGTTGATTGGAGTCGTAGGCCTGTTCTGCGACGGGAGGCGTAGAATCCCCAACAGTAGAATCCCCAACAGGTGTAGCAGGCGACGGCGAGCAGGCAATTGCCGCAATGGCCAGCCCTGCGAGGGCAGACATAAACCACGTGCGTCTATTAAGCATCATCTTGATCATTAGATGCTACAAGCAGCCTGCAGGTTAAACATCTGGCCATGCTCACGAATTCAGCTGGCCATTCCGTTCGTCCTGAGTGCCGATTTCATCGAGCATCCTCGACAGAGTCGGGACTTGTCGAAGGGCCGCGCCGTTGATGGGCCTGTGGTTCGACGGGCTCACCACGAACGTGTTTCATCTTAAAATTCAAAATCAGCCGGTGATAAAGGACGCCATGCGCTCGCCAATCATCATGGTGGTGACGTTGGTGTTGGCGCGGATGCAGTCAGGCATCACAGAGGCGTCAACCACACGTAGTCCCTCCATGCCGTGCACCCGGCCATACTGGTCCACCACCGCCATGGGGTCCGACGCCGGGCCCATCTTGCAGGTTCCGGAGATGTGCTGGCCGGTAGTAGCCTCGCGCATCAGCCAGTCGTCCAGCGCGTCGTCCGAAGCAAGGTCCGATTCAAGAGGCTCGGTCCGGCCTTCGATAATGGCCGCGAAGTCGGGGTGCTTCACCAGGTCAAGTGCTTTGAACACACCCTCGCGCATGCGTCGCCGGTCGAACTCTTCAGCCAAGTAATTGTAGTTAAGGTTGGGCTGATTGTTGGGATCAGCAGATTCCAGCTTCATTTCGCCTGAGCCTTTTGCCAGGTAGAGCGCCACTATCATGCGAATGCCCAGGCCGTCCATGCGAACACCACCGCGATTCACCCGCTCGGTGGCAAAGGAGTTCATGATGAGAATCATGTCGTTGCGCAGGTCCGAGCCCTCTGCCGTGTAGCGCAAAACGAACTGGTTACGAGGTGCCATGCCGTCCAGAGGATGGTCGGGCTTCGTCTTCCACGTCAGGAACACGATGGGGTGGTCGCGCAGGTTCTGGCCAACGCCGGGCAGTTCGTGTACCAGGGGAACGCCGAACTCTGCCAGGTTGTCAGGGGGTCCAACGCCAGACAGCATCAGTATGTGCGGTGAGCCTACCGCGCCCGCACTGAGCACAATCTCATCGCCGAAGACCTGAAAGATCTCGCCAGCACTTTCGACCTCGACGCCAATGCAGCGCTTGCCGTCGAAAAGCAGGCGATGCGTGGTGCAGTTGGCCTTGATGGTCAGGTTGAGGCGGTGGCGCGACATGCCTAAGTAGCCTATGGCCGTGCTCCAGCGGATGCCCTGCGGGTTGTTGAACGGCGTAGGACTCAGGCCCTCGGAATCGGGGTTGTTGAGGTCGGGGTGTTGCTTATGGCCGGTGGCGATGACCGCCTCTCGGAACGCCTTCTGCGACGGCAGTAGCTCCTCTTCTTTGAAGCGACGGGCGATGATTGGTCCGTCGGTGCCGTGGAAGTCGTCGGAGAAGTCGGTGTCCGTCTCAAGCTGACGGAAGTGGGGCAGCAGCTTCTCGTAGGTCCACTGATCGTTGCCCATATCCGCCCAGCCGTCATAGTCCTCGGGAACGCCGCGCAGGAACATCTGGCCGTTGATGGCGCTGGAGCCGCCGGTGACGCGACCTCGGGGCACCATCATGGGCTCAGCCTTGTCGGTGGCCTTGCCCCAGAACTGCCAGTTGTGGTCGCTGGTCATGACGTCGGTGACGGTGGCGTATCCGTGGCGCACCTCGTCTGGCAGGTCGTCGATGGTGGCGTAGTCAGGCCCTGCCTCCAGCAGCAGCACCGACCGGCTTGGGTCTTCAGACAGCCGTGTGGCCATAATCGCCCCGGCTGACCCGGCCCCAATAACAATGTAGTCGTACTTCATGTCTTTGTCTCCTGAGCGTGTCCGTCACGAATTTGCATGCCAATTTTACGGCGCACGGATTATTGTGAGGGATGATAGGGAAAATTTATTCCTCGGTCAAACGCAACTTGGGTTAAACTTCACATGGATAAGCTAGGTCCTTCACCAGTTCTTCATGACTTCCTCGTCTACCACATGCTGAGGTAACGGTCGAGGGACGTCTTGCTGGAGCGGATTTGGCCATCTCGGGGCCACCCTCTGTGAGATACTAGTCCTAGGCGGGAAAAGCGGCTCAACTCGTGGCCACTCTACTCAGATAAGGGCAATTAAATGAATTCATACAGGAAGACCTGGTGAGGATAGACTTCGCGATTGAAATAGGCGGTTTGCCGCCAACATGGGACGAATATGAATATACTAACAAGCGAATCCCTCGAAGCGACGCCGTCAGTCGGTCCTACGACAAGGGTTTTTATGATGCTGCGGAAGAAGTATGGGCTGCGGCAAAACCGAAGGTTCTAGATGACGAGTAAAATCGCTGGAGATGTGCAAAGGAACCTGTCGGTGCGGGGAAACTCCCTGTCCATATTCAACATCCTCGTGGCGTTTCTATTCGCCTTTACAACTATCACGATGTTTGGAGCGCTGTTCGTTGATATATTCGCAGATCAAATAAAGACAGCAGACACCGTGGCCAATCTCTGGCATCTATGTTTTAACGGGTTTTGGACCACTCTAGGTTTGCTGGCTGGCAAGTCATTCACCCCCAGGTAGATTGGCCTTGTTGTAATGTCCCCAAGTACCCTCGTAGCGCCGTAGTCCTTTAACCCGATATCTTTCGCAAGCCTCGACCTTAAATGCATTTCTTCACATCGGATTCAGCGTCGCGTTACCGCAGAGCTAACCTTCTGATCCCTCTCTGCTAAGCCTACTGCCCATTCCGCATGAAATCCGCGACGCGCTCGCCGATCATCATGGTGGTGACGTTGGTGTTGGCGCGAACGCATTCCGGCATGACAGAGGCGTCGGCGATGCGCAGGCCTTCTATGCCGTGAACCTTGCCGTGCTGGTCTACCACAGCCATGGAGTCCGACGCCGGGCCCATCTTGCAAGTGCAGGAGATGTGCTGGCCAGTGGTTACCTCGCGCAGCAGCCATTGGTCTAGGGTGTCATCGGATACCAGGTCGGCGTCCCTCGGGTTGAGTCGCCCGACGATGATGTCCTCATAATCGGCGTGCTCAGCCATCTGTATCGCTAGCCTCACGGCCTCGCGTCCCCTCTCCTTGTCGAAGGGGTCTTCCAGCAGGTGGTAGTCCAGGAAGGGCTGCTCGTGTGGATCGGTGGATGTGAGGGTGATCTCACCCCTGCTAGCGGCGAGGTAAATTCCCGCCGTTATGCGTATGCCAATGGATTTCATGCGATCGCCGCCCCGGTTGATCCTCTCGGGAGCGAAGTTGCTGGGCCACATCATCATGTCGTTCTTGAGGTGCGAACCTGTGGCGGTGTAGCGCACAGCCACCTGAATGCGAGGGGCCAGGCCGTCCATGGGGAATCCCTCTTTGGCCTGAAAATCGATGAAGATTAGCGGGTGGTCACTGAAGTTCTGGCCTACGCCGGGCAAGTCTAGCACCAGCGGCACGCCCACCTTGCTAAGATTTTCGGCCGGGCCAACTCCGGAGAGCATAAGCAGGTGTGGATTGCCGATGCTACCGCTGCTCAGGACGATCTCATCCGCCTCTACGACGAACCTCTCGCCACCGCTCTCCACCTCGATACCGGTGACCCGATTGCCGTCGAAGATCAGGCGGCGGGCCATGCAGTTGGCCCTCACCGTGAGGTTGAGCCTGTGCCTTGACTGGTTCAGGTAGCCGATGGCCGTGCTCATGCGAATGCCATCGGGGTTGTTGCTTGGGAACGGGCCAATACCCGTAGCGCCTGGCTCATTCAGGTCGGGGCAGTCTTCGTGGCCAAGCGACCTGATGGAGTTGTAGAAGGCAGTCTGCGCTGGCAGCCAATCTCCTTTCTTGAAACGATGGCAGACGATTGGGCCGTCGGTCCCATGAAAGTCATCGTGAAAGTCGGTGTCCGTCTCCAGCTTGCGGAAGTAGGGCAGGACCTTCTCAAAGCTCCACTCGTCGTTGCCCAGCGACTCCCATAGCTCGAAGTCGTGGGTCTGCCCTCGCAAGAAGACCTGGCCGTTGATGGCGCTGGTGCCGCCGGTGACCTTGCCCCTGGGGACAAGCATGGGTTCCGATGTCTCGGTGCCCTTTCCGGTGAACTGCCAGTTGTGGTCGTCGCTGACCATGATGTCGGCAGCGGTGGCGTACCCATACTTCAGCTCGTCCGGCAGGTTGTCGAAGTCAGGGTAGTCTGGCCCTGCCTCCAGAAGGAGGACTGACCGGTCCGGATCCTCTGATAACCTTGTGGCCACTACACTTCCGGCTGATCCGGCTCCCACTACAATGACGTCGTACTTCATCCACTGCCCCCATTTAATTTGTTCAGACGGAGTTGATATTAGCTTCAGCGTTCTGCTTCGTCAACATGTCAATAAACCAGGTATGTTGCTCGCCTTTCGCCGCTGCGGACGCAGGGGTGCGCTGAAATGCTGCATTCAGTCCGACTTTTTGATCAGGGCTTTAACAGTTGTGATCTCGTCAGGTGGCCAAGAGGAAGGGTCTTCCTGGGGGGCCGCCGCCGCGTGCAACTCGATGTGCTTCCACAGCTCGTCTTGCGCCTGGGATTCGAAGGTGCCGGGGCATGAATCCATTCCCGGGTAGTCCTTACAGGCATATGTATAGCTGGCCATATCGTATCCCCTTTATCTATTAAAGATTCGAGAACGTTATTTGCCGTTCATCAGGAAGTCCGCGACGCGTTCGCCGATCATCATAGTGGGCACATTGGTGTTGGCGCGAATGCAGTCCGGCATAATGGAGCAGTCGGCCACCCGCAGGCCCTCCATGCCGTGCACCTTGCCAAACTGGTCTACCACGGCCATGGCGTCTGAAGCAGGCCCCATCTTGCACGTGCACGAGATGTGGTGGCCCGTAGTCACCGTTCGCAGCATCCAGTCCTCCAGGGCGTCGTCGGTGGCTAGCTCGGCGTCGGTCGGGTATATGCGCTCCTGGATGATCGGCGCGAAGTCCGAATGATCGGCCAGCTTCAGGCAGATATTGACCTGCTCCTTCATGCGCTTTATGTCGAAGGCGTCGCTCAGCATACGGTAGTCCAAGAAGGGCTGCTGGCCTGGGTCTGACGACTGCAATCGCAGCTCACCGGCGGCTTTGGCCAGGTAAAGGTGAGCGATCATGCCGATGCCCAGAGGTCGGTCCGTGGGCGATCCGCGGTCGATGCGCTCGGTGGCGTAGGACAGCATGATTATCATCATGTCGTTGCGCAGGTCCGAGCCTTCTGCGGTGTAGCGCATAGAAAGCCCGGAGCGTGCCATGCGATTCAGATCATGCTCGGGCTTCGTCTTCCAGGCGAGGTAAAGCGAGGGATGGTCTCGCAGGTTCTGGCCCACTCCCGGAAGATCGTGGACTACAGGTATGCCATGCTCTTGTAGGTGCGCAGCGGGGCCAACACCCGACAGCATAAGCAGGTGAGGTGAGCCAACAGGGCCCGCGCTCATCACGATTTCGTCGGCCTCCACCGTGAAACGCTCACCGGCGCTCTCCACATCCAGGCCCACGGCTCGTTTGCCCTCAAAGATGATCTTTCGCACCAGGCAGTTGCCTTTGATGGTTAGATTGAGGCGGTGGCGGGACATGCCTAAATAACCAATGGCGGTGCTGACCCGGACGCCATCGAGGTCGTTCTTGGGCATAGGGCCGACGCCGGTGGAGTCGGGGTTGTTGTGGTCAGGGACGTCTGGGTAGCCTTCAGCCCGGCACGCGCTATAGAAGGCGTTTTGCGCTTCTCCCCAGCGCTCGCGTTTGGGCCGCACGGCGATAATAGGCCCCTCGGTGCCGTGGTAGTCGTCCTGAAAGTCCAGGTCGTTCTCCAGCTTGCGGAAGAAGGGCAGCACCTTCTGAAAGCTCCACTCGTCGTTACCCCACGAAGCCCAGTCGTCGTAGTCGTCAGCCTCGCCCCGCAGGAAGATCTGCGCATTGATGGCGCTGGAGCCGCCGGTGACTTTGCCCCTGGGAACGGTCATGGGCTCGCCGCGGTCAGTGGCCTTGCCTGTGAACTGCCAGTTGTAGTCGCTGTCGGAAATCTGCTTGTTGGACTTGGTGTAGTTGTAGCGTACCTCTTCTGGCAACTGGTCGACATCTGGGAAGTCCGGTCCAGCCTCCAGAAGTAGCACCGACTTGGTCGGTTCCTCGGTTAGCCTAGCGGCGATAATGGCGCCGGCTGACCCCGCGCCCACAACAACGTAATCGTATTTCAATGGATTCCTCTCTATTTCTTGATGACCGGCTTAACAAAGTTGCAACGGGATAGCCCTCGGACCAGCAACTAGGCATCCCTTAGACAAGCCCCGACAGAGCCAATATTTCTCATGCCACACTCGATCTGATTTAGGCCTTGTTTAGCCCGGTGTATAGCACATCTTATTACTAATAGCGGGTGAAATCGAACTGGCTCCAGAAGTCGTTCTCGACCTCGTGGCGAAGCTGGTCCAGTGTGCGCCACGGGAAATCAACCGCCTGCTCTTCCGGCGTCTTTGCACGGAGGCCTTCAGAAGAAGCCATGTCAAAATGAAAGCTCAGGTGACGCCGATTCAGCATGCCCGGGATATCTTGAAGACGATCCCGAGCCAGCGTATTCTCCCGGCGGTAGCCCTCCATGAACGCCCGCATGAAGTAGTCCAGAAATGTCCGGCTGTCCATGCTGGTGCCGCCAGACCAGTATTCGTGCTGGCCCAGAGCGTGGTGGTTCGCCTGACATATGACCGCGTTCTGGATGATGGCCGCGAAATCCATAGCAAACCAGTCGTACTGCAGATTGTCGAAATCGAAGGGCCAGACGTCCGAGCCGTCCAAGAAAAAGTTCCAGGGATGCAGGTCCGTGTGCACGAGCCCGAAGCTGTCCGGGTCCGTGGGTAATGAGTCTAGCCATTGCCTATGCTGCCGTCGCTTGTCGAGCAGCGTCCGCTCTACACCCGGAGTATCTATCGAAAAGTCCCAGTAGCTGTCCGCGTCCCAGGTGGGTCTGCGCCAGGCCTGGTTTGAGGAATGATAAGTCTTGGTCAGCCTGTGCATCTTGCCGAGGACAGAGCCCCATTTGCTGTACTTCTTGGGTGTCCATGTGGTCCACTCCACCAAGGCCCCCGGTGCTTTTTCGAAGGCCCAGACTAGGAACTCGCCTTCTTGAGCGGGAATCATCTCCACTAACTTGCCCCGAGCGGAGAGCACCGGTCTGCTAACCGTGACGCCATTAACGGCCAGGTAATCCAAGAAATCCTGTTCGCCACTGATCAGGTCTGCCGAGCGGTGAATAGTATGCGTTATTTTCAGAACGACACTGCGGTCGCCCAGGTCGTAATCGTAGACGTAGCTGTGACTGCCATCCAAGGCTGTCCACGGCACGCCGGTTAGGCCGAAGCGACGCGCTGCCTTTTGACGAACCCCTTCGCTAAATAGGTTTTTAAAGCGTTCCAACATTTCTGATTTTTCGCCTTCTTGATGGTACTATTGCATGTCGCCGCGACAGAGGGCGTGCTCAGGTCAAAATGCGGCAGCATACTGCCCGCCCCAATCAACCTCCAATCAATCAGGGTAATTCTAATAGGCTGAGGTAACTTTTTGCGAACGCCGGAACTAATCGCCAGCTTAGTTAACCAACCGCATTTTGCCGCCTTCCGGTTCACGGACTACCGGCATCTATGGATAGCTAACATGTTCTCCGGCTCAGCCATGTGGACGTTCATCGTCGCCAGCTCCTGGCTCGTCTTAAATCAGTCGGACAAATCGGCACTGGTAGGTGTAATTACCTTCGCTTCGCTGCTGCCGTTTATGTTGGTATCGCCCGTCGGCGGACTGCTAGCCGATCGCTTCGATCGCAGGCGGCTGGCGCAGGTTACGTTCTGGGGAAGCTTCCTGGTGAATGTGATTATTGCTGCCCTAGCTGTTGCCGGTGGACTCCAGGTGTGGCATATCGCAGTAATGGCATTTGTTGGCGGGATATTCCGCGCAACGCAGGAGCCTGCAGTACAGGCATTGATTCCCAACCAGGTGCCCAGCGACGTACTTTTGAACGCCATCACCCTTAACGCGGTTACACGACACGGTGCCAGATTTTTTGGTCTACTGGTCGCAGCACCGCTTCTGGCCATTCCCTCTATCGGAGTTGCCGGCGTGCTTGTTCTTAGTGCAATTTTCAGCGGCATCGGCGTCATTCAGATTATGCGAACACGAACGGTTTCTCGTGGTGAAGTACGGCCAGAGAGAGGATTAGCCCGGGGGATGCTGGACGGCCTGATCTACGTATACACAAACAAGACCATTGCGCTTTTTATGATAATGGTGATGTTGCACTGCGTGCTGGTAATGTCTTTCGAGTCAATCCTACCTATCTTGTCGAGGCAGACTCTCGGTGCTGAAGACGGGTCAGTGCTTGGCTACCTGGTTATGGCTCTGGGTGCAGGGGCTCTGGTGGGCATTCTCTTATTGGCTGGCGTAACGGCTCCAAAAAACAAGGGCCGGCTGCTTCTCATAACTGGGTTGATGAGCGGTATTGCGCTAGTTCTTCTAGCGGTTTCCGGTAATGTTCCCTTGGCCATACTGGCCAGTATTGTTATGGGCGCATCGCAAGCCACCTATATGGCGTTAAGTACCGCCTATATCCAGTTAATTGCGCCGGACCGACTTCGAGGCCGAATATCGAGCTTATATCTGCTCCACACCGGTGGCATGATGGCTTTCGCCAACCTGGGTTACGGGTTCACGGCCGACGCCTTATCTGCCCCGCCCATATTCATAGTCACTGGCCTGGCTTTTATCGTTGCGATAGCTGTTATAGGCGGACTGCAGCCAATTCTTCGTCGGGTGTACATGACAGGTCAGGTCTAGGCGGCACCGGTGCAGGCCTGAAGAAGCAATCCACTTTGTGCCGACCTGCTGCGAACGAGACTAAGCCTTATACACCCTGCTTGATGAAGTCCGCTACGCGCTCGCCGATCATGATGGTCGTGACGTTGGTGTTGGCGCGAACGCAGTCCGGCATTATCGAGGCGTCCGCCACTCGCAGGCCCTCTATGCCGTGAACGTTACCGCGCTGGTCGACCACAGCCATAGGGTCGGAGGCCGGGCCCATCTTGCAGGTGCAGGAGATGTGGTGCATTGTGGAGACGTTTCGCCTTATCCAGGAGTCCAACTCATCGTCAGAATCCAGCTGCTCCTGTGATGGCTGGTTCAGTCCTTTAATGATCTCGCCGAAAGCTGGGAACTGCGACAGCCGGACGCACTGATGAATCCCGTTGCGAAGGCGTTCCAGGTCGAACGGGTCAGACACGTAGTTATAGTCCAGCACTGGCTGTGTATTGAGGTCTGCTGAAGCTAGAGTGAGGGAGCCGGCAGACTTGGCCAGGTAGACGCCGGACGTCATGATGAGCATGCGCGTCTCGTTATTGAAACGCATGATGATGATCATGTCCCTGTCCAGGTCAGAGCCTTCTGCCGTGTAACGCAAGGCCACCTTCTGAGCGCCGACGCCAATCGGGGGAATCGGGTAGTCGTCCTTGCACTCCCACCACACATTGACCGACGGGTGGTCGCGCAGGTTCTGCCCTACACCAGGCGCGTTGCGAACGACGGGTATGCCGTGCGCCTCCAACTGTGCCTTGGGGCCGATGCCCGACAGCATGAGCAGGTGGGGTGAGCCGATCGATCCTGCGCTAACGACAATTTCGTCAGCGAAGACCTCAAAAATCTCGCCCGCGCTCTCCACTTCGACGCCAATTGCTCGCCCATTCTCTATGAGCACTCGACGGGTCATGCAGTTGGGTTTGATTGTCAGGTTCAGCCGATGGCGCACCGGGTTCAGGTAACCCATAGAGGTGCTCCAACGAATGCCATTGGGATTGTTCAGCGCGTAGGGACCGACGCCTGTAGCGTCGGGATGGTTATGATCGCTGTTTGACAGGAACCCTGCGTCCAGGCAGGCGTCATAGAATGCCCTCTGGTCCGTAAGAAGGTCCTCGATCTTGTGTCGCCTCGTCATCATCGGGCCGTCGCTGCCGTGAAAGTCGTCCTGGATGTCCAGGTCCGTCTCCAGCTTGCGATAGTAGGGCAGCACCTGATCGAAGCTCCAGAGGTCGTTGCCCATGCTGACCCAGTAGTCGAAGTCGTCGGGAATGGCCCGCAAAAAAACCTGGCCGTTAATGGAGCTGGTCCCGCCCATCACCTTGCCACGGGGCACGTCCATCGGAGGAGCGTCGTCGGTGGCGTGGCCGGTAAACAGCCAGTTGTGGCGGTCGTCAATGTTGAAGAAGTCTGCGCCGGTGCCCAGGCCCAGCTTGATGTCGTCAGGCATGTTGTCGAAGTCCGGGTAGTCAACGCCTGCCTCCAGCAGTAGCACCGCGCGGTCCGAATCCTCGGAGAGCCTGGCCGCTATGGCTGCGCCTGCGGAACCGCCGCCCACAACAATGACATCATATTTCATAGGGATACCTCAGTTAGTATTCATCTCGCTCAAGGCCGACGGGTTCGTAAAGGCCAGCGTGATGGTCTGTTCTACGTCTGGCGGCACAAGGCCCAGGTCGTTTTTCAGTCGTGAGCAGTCCAGGGAGGCGCATGGTCGAAAGCTCTGTGCCAGACCAGCGTCTGTAGCCCCGGTTGGCTTTACCAGGTCTGCGGAGGCCCCAAGCGCCCACGCTCCTATGCCCGCAGCGTCAGCGTATGATACATCTTTTTCACCAGAAATCTGCCAGGTCCGACCGGCAGGCTGCTCCATGATGGCCGCCAGCGCCTTAGTGGCGAACCACAGGGGAACTGGAGCCATGGCCACGTCCGAAAACGGTCTTACCATCTGACGGTTTTGCAGGGATTCCGCCCAGCCGCGAATCAGCTCGTCATCAGGCGCCATGACGCTGCTGAGGCGGACGATGGCGATGGCCTTTCCCAGGGAGGCCAGCCGGCGCTCGGCCTCGGCCTTCTGCCTGCCGTGCTCGGTTGTGGGCGACAGGGCTGTGTCCTCATGTACCAGAGGAGTTTGGCCGTCAAATACGTGGCCGCTGGACAGGAAGAAGACCGGAGAGCCGGTGTACACCAGACGCCTGGCCAGCATGACGGTGGAGTCGATGTTAATGGCGGCGGTTGCCTTAGGGTCGTCAGAACAGGCCTGCTCACTGGCAATACCAGCGCAGATGATAGTGCCAGTAAGGCCGAAGGGGATGCGCCATGCCTCGACGTCGCCTCCCATGTTCAGAAGCAGGGTGGAACCGTTGATGTGGTCTGGCCTGCGGGTTGTGCCTAAGACCTCGTGGCCCTGCGCTTCAAGGTGCGCGCGCAGCTGGCTGCCGATAAGCCCGTCTGAGCCTACGACAAGGAACTTGTGAGTTAGAGGAGTCATCGGGAGATATGATAGTTCAATTAGGAGTTTGTCGAAAATACTATAAAGAGGGATTCTCTGTGACCTAGGGGGAGAACATTATCTCCACTTTACTTAGATGAAGATTCATGGTCCGAAATATAAAATAAGGCGTCACCGATTGCCGGCGAGGCCTTATTTTCCCTGATCTATTTAGTAAGTGTCAGCTTTTGTTAAATGACATCGTTGAGGCGGCATTCTGCGCACCAGCATTTAGGTCCTTTGTGAAACATACCGTCGAACAGCATGCTAACCATATCGCGCTCGGTTAGGCTGAAAGAGTCTCCGATCTCCGCAAAATTGCGAAAGCGGGTTTCTCGGTCATCTTCTTCGGTCGCGAACAGTACATCTCCGTGGACTATGACTCGTTCAGCATACTCTTTAAGTATGTTGAGGTCTTGCCCAATCAGGTCGTCTGGATTGCGAGAAGCTGCGGTGCCCATTATCAGGTTCCTCCGTTGGAGACTCTCCGGCATCACTGTCGGGGGCTCACTGTTATTGGTAGCACGTCATGCCACTTCCCTTCCAGTCTATTAGGGACGCATTTAGAAGAAATCGGTGGCATCTCGTATTCCAATGCACGGTTAACGAGAAAGGGCATGGGTGTTTCTACGCAGTGGTTCGCCGCAGGGTAGGCGTGCAGGGACCTGTGAGACGTAACAAAAGACACTACGGCAGGGGCAAAACGACCGATGGAGACTGATCACATGAGCTGGATTAGGAGCAATCCAGCTACGAACAGAGGGCTGCCTGGATTAGGCGTCGGTGCGGTTCTTGTCTTTGGCGGGGGTAAATATTGAACCTTCAGGGAAAGATGGGTACTGGTCAGACTCTTGCGACTTGGAGAATAGGCTTCGCGAAATGGAGCCCAGCACGAAGGCGCCGGCTATCCCCAGGGGAATTCCCTTGAGAAATGACCTACGAGAGAACTGCTTGTCCTGTTTCTGATCCATACCTGAAAATCCTCTTTGTTCAGATCGGCCGGGTGTTCTTTTCCGAATTGCGCCGGTTCATCAATAACGCCGTAATTATAACCAGCCCCTATGGATTTGGGCA
>Ga0302139_10001177_pt1 | contig 12680 bp, 12 predicted proteins | sample CBN3_331_MG_FD_203104 | JGI IMG/M metagenome (GOLD analysis project Ga0302139, IMG submission 203104) | Marine microbial communities from Western Arctic Ocean, Canada - CBN3_33.1 | ecosystem: Environmental > Aquatic > Marine > Oceanic | place: Canada: Western Arctic Ocean | collected 2017-09-15 | reverse complement strand
ATGCAGTCAATATCGGTAGGGCCAGTTGGGTTAAAGGAACTCTTCAAACGATTCAAGCTGTATCTCACACCGGCATAGGTTTGGTTCATATTGGCGGTGCGAGCGAAGAAGATGCAAAAATAATGAGGGGTTTTGCTGAAAGCAAAACCGTCAAACTTTGGATTGCCCCCCGACTATCATCTCCTGAATTAGCAGGCCTCATTCGTGGAGCAGATGCCGTGATTAGTCTTGCAATCAATGAGCCATTTGGCTTGACACCAATCGAGGCCTTCTCGATTGGTACTCCTGCAATTTTCGTCGATGAAGGTGGTTTCAAAGATACTATCGAAAATCATGTCAGTGGGCAATTGGTTCCGCGATCAGATCATTCATCTTGGTACGACTTATTGACGAATCTTAATGCTGAACAAAAAACCGCTTGGACAAAATCAGGTAGAACAAAAATTGCCGAATTAGATTTGAGCCCGGAGGCTCATGCGAGGCGAATTAAAGAATCGTTCGATTTGCTCAATGAAGTTGAATAAGTCGCATCATTTTTCCCAAAATTACGCTAATACTATCTCGATTTACTAAAAACGTGAATGCGAACTCTTCATATTTGTTGTATTATGCGTTGTCTGTCATGCTCGAAGATAGTGACCAGCCTATGCCTCAGACAAAAAATGCACTTGCACTAGGAATTGCATTCATCCTTATCGCAAGTATAGTACTTGGTTCAGGAGCACTTGGACAGGAAAATAATGACTTGCGAACCGATGAAAATACCGATACTAATCGTGAAGATGCAGCAACTAATTCACTTACTGGTGTGGCCGATTCCAATATGCGAGATGGAACAGTAACAATGGATTTCGCTGTTGATCTGGACAATGCTTGGAGAGATTGTGCTCCCCGGGTAAACAATCCTAACTTCGCTGGTGAATGGACGATAGATAATTTCCCAGTGGATATCAATCCGGTAGATGAGGAACCACGTGCAACCGGTTTGCAAACAATGCAAGGCAGACCCGGCAATTCAGAGACTGGGACTGCTGACAATGATGCAAATGAAAGGCCTACCGATATTACGATTAGGCCTATGCCTACCGATTTTGATTTCAATGAGATGGGTGAAGATTGTGCCTCATTCGGTCAAGGCATGGGAATGGGCTTCGGATTAGATTCTGGAATGGGGGAATTAGTTTCTCAAATGTGTAGCCTATTCATCGAAGATGCTTTCATTTCCGGTCTCGGAGAAGGTGTTGAACTTCACGAAGATGGAACTATGACAATCACTACTATTGACGGCGATGCAATCGTTGTCGAGGAACTCTCTACTGCTGCTGTCGAAGAACTCTCTGGCGGCCTCAATACCCTCGTCGATTCCTGTAATATGATGATGATGTTAATGATGAATGGCATGGGTCAAGGTATGCCTGGAATGAATCATGGTGGATTCGATGACGGTAACAATGGAAGAGATTGTAACCACATGAATAATCCTAACTTCAACGAAGAATGGCCGGTAGATGAGGAAACACGTGTAACTGGTTTGCAAACAATGCAGGTCAGACCTAGCAATACGAATACTGAGACTGCTGACCATGATGCAAATGAAAGGCGCGCCGGTGAACGTAACCCTTGCATGGATTGGGATTTTGATTGGGATGAAGATTGGGGCGACGACGACCAGGAATGGCGCGAGAACGAGCTAAACGAGATTACTCAAGATATCTGCGAGGAGAGGGGTGGCATCTGGACTGAGGCCCCTGACCGAGGCGAGGGATACCACTACTGTGACTGGGATGAGGAAGATTCTGATTTATCAGACGAGAACGATTCCAATGAAACCGATTAAGATTTAGCCGGTTTAATCTGAAATTTTATTTACGGTTGGACCAAGCTTTAACGCTACGAAAATCGAGGCGATACCAAACACCAGCATGACCATCGAAATCCACCATGGCAAAACGATGGTAGAGGTGAAATCAGGCCAAAATGGCATGATATCCATCACTGATTCGCCAATGGAAATTTTACCACCAATCGAACCAGTGATAATTATCCAAAACATCGCTCCTGATGCACAAATCATCTGAAGCGTTGACAATTTGAAATCATTCCAAATTTTCTCACCAAACCTTACTCTACCAGCAATAAAAGATGCGGTAAAACCGATCGCTAGTCCACTAAAAACAAATTTATTGTATAAAATTGCAATGCCACCAGGATCCGATGTTGCGTATGTTCCAGAAAAAATTGCTAATGGCATACAGATTAAGCAGAGAATAGAAGATTGGAGAGAAGTTTTATCGAAAGATTGTTGAAAATCATCGAGATTGGAAACAAAATTACCTAACCAAGCGAGAAGTGCACAGATTCCCATCAAAATACCGGTGCCAGAAGCAATTCCGACTATCAGATGATGAAAGGTAATTGCGAACATCAAGAATCACCTTTGGGAGGATTATTCGGGTCTGCTACCCACTCAGACTCTACTGGATCCCAAAGCCATCCAGGATTATCTTCTGAATGAATTAATCTTGAATTGTATTCCTCAGCATCATCAGTTTCAACTTCTGGTTCTATATCAGGAATTTCTTCTATTGGTATAGGTTCCGAAACCTCTTCACTAGTTTCGACTTCTAGAGTTTGATCCAGTTCATCTTTCTTCTGACGTGGTGCTAAAATCATATGCATCGTTAAGACAAATCCAATGATGATTAGAGCTGAAGAAATACTTTGTAATCTCGCACCGAAAAGATTACCGTCAAAATAAGGTGGTACCGTCTCCATCGAAAGCCATGGCATTTGGTTGTTGAATTCACCCTGTGATGCAGTAATGCGGTATTCAATTCGAGTGTCCCCAAAAGATGCAGGAATTTGCACTTGCCATTCATTTTCTGCTCCTACGACTTCCGCAATATGAGATTCTATCTCGCCCGCTAATCGCCACTCTACCGAGAGAACATCAGTATTGACGGTGCTGAATTGAAGAGGAGAATCATCACCTTCAATCCTTTCTTCTAGAGCCACCCAATTATCTGCAATGGTTGGATAATCATCTGGAATTGAGTCGATTTGTATTGAGTAACCTTCAGTTGTACCGAGGAAGGCTCGATTATCTGGATTTGAGTCGGAGCCGTGGTGTATCGAGACGTAGATGGATTGAGGACCTACTTCAGAAGGTCCCAACAATACCCAATTGATGGTGATTTCTCCACTTTCAGGAACGGAAATAAGGACGTAATTTGATGACCCGCCATTTGGATCCTGAATTATTGACCAATCGTAATCGCTCGGTGTATCAGAATTACCGTTAATTGAGCCGAGCAAGAAAACCCCCAACAATCTATTCTTCGATAGGGCCATTCCAGATATACTAACTTCAACTTCAGTCATCGTTCCAGCATATGCAGTATCTGCAGTTCTGACTTCGATTACTGCATCTGATGGTGCAGAAAGAGAAGGGTCTCCATGACACGACCCTCCACATGTGAAATCCCTATTCGAATCAACTTCACCACCTGGATTCGCCATGCTTGAAGTCGAGGTTAACAAAAATCCAAAAATTATTGTTACAACTAAAATTCTCGACTTCATCATTAGGACCTCCTTCTTCCGACAATGACATAGGTCATGCTTCCAATTGCCATAGAAATAAACAATAAAATCAATGGTAATTGTAGATATATTATCGAACCGGTAGGTGTATTATCCAATGCTCCTGCAACCACTGTTGCATCGACGCTGATAACATTCTCACCAATACTAATCCAAATCACCTCCTGTCCATCAATAATTTGAGTTACTGCATAGTAAAGTGTCGTGGCAACCGGCGCAACTTCACTCCATGAACTGGATTCACTCGAACCGATTGGCTTCATGTCAACTACTGAATTAATCGGGCTGGTTGAATGATAAATACGGTAATTGTCACCGATTCCTGACCAAGATAATTCAACTATTGTCCCGATTAAATTTACTGTCAATGAATCGATTGTTTGGGCAGAGCCTAATGTTAAATCCGAAGTTATCGATGCTGAATCGCCCCAATCATCGATGGTGGTTAGGCCAACTGAATGAGTGCCCGGTCCGAGAACCACCTCAATTGATTGACCGACATAACTCACTCCATCGACAAGCCAATTCCAGTTTGTCACCTCACCATCAAGATCGATGGAATCACTTCCATCAAGAGTGATTATTGAACCGGCTAAAGGGTTCTCAAGTAGTGTATTCCAAGTAGGAATCGGGGCGAGATTAATGATAATAATCGATTTACTTGCCTCATTCGAAAGTCCCCACGGGTCATTTACGATAACGGTGACTTGCCATTCCTGGCCAGGTTCAAGACGTTCTGCTGGAACTGAATATTCGCCATCCAAATCTGGAACATGAAAGCCATTTCTCAACCATTTGACATCATAGAATAATGGATCGTTATCAACATCTGAAGATGATGCAAAAATGACCATTGATTCCAAAGAATTCGGTACAGCTAATTCTGGGAAAATCATTGGAGCACCAAGATAACCAGTTGAACCAGCACCTAGGACTAACTCTATCATTTCTGGATTGGCATTCTCTATCACCCGAGCAGAAGTTGTCATTCCTGAACCAAGGGTATCGCCATCTCGAGGTAAGATTTGTACCGCCCAATGTTGGTCTCGATGAGTTTCGTTAGATGGTATAGTCACCAATCCATTGTATTCGGGCAACCATTCGCCATTGACCCACCAGCGAATTTCGCTACCATCTCGTACATCTCCATCAAGATCGAATTGTTCCCAGACCACTGTTAAGTTGTCCGTTGTAATCAATTCACCTTCAGGTAATAGATTAATCGAAGTCACAACTGGAGGAGTATTAAGAATCGTAATTTCATCTGCATCCGCCCATTCGGACCAAATTAATCCATCATAAACTCGGGCTCGGGCAGTCCAAGTTTCATCTTTCGTGGTTGCATCTGAAGGAACCCATTCCATATCATTGTAAGCCGAAATTTTGACGCCATTCTTGAACCATCGAATCTCTTCTCCTGCTAAATTATCTCCATCGGCATCATACCAACCAATAATCGCCTGTAACGGTTGGTCGGTTACTGGATTACCAGGAGAAATGTAAATAGAACACGTAGGTTGTGTGTTGGAAGAACCGATTATGATTATTCCAGTCGATGCAAGTACACCATAATCGGTGCCATCATCAGGCGTAACACGAGCTTCCCATTCATCGCCCGAGCGTATCATCAGCGAAGATACCGTATCCGAATCATCGAGATCCTCTATTCGCACTCCATCGAGATACCACCGAATCATGGTCGATTGTTCGACATCTCCATCAAGGTCATAGTAATTGTATGAAAGTGTCAATGAATCAGTATCACTTGGCTCGCTTGGAGTAATATCCAAATTACGAGCAATTGGTATTGTATTGCCAATTGTAACCGGCCCAAATGAATATGTGGAACCCGGTTCAGAACCATCATGAGGGATGATTTCAACCCTCCACTGTTGATCTTTAGCAATCCAACTATCTGGAACCGTCAACATATCATTGATACTCGAAATTCTCAAACCATTTCGGTACCACATAATTTCAGTCTGACTAACGGCTTCAGAATCTCCATCATCATCAAAGTAAGAATATGTTATTCCCAACCCGGTTTCTTTGGTAGGACTGGTCGGCACCCAAGTAACGCCAGTAATCTCTGGAGGAGTATTTGCCGAACCCGTAGATTCTGATACCTGCCACGAGTTCGTACCCCAACCATCACCACTTGTAGCTCCATTACCATTCACAAAATTAACGGCAAGATTGAACGTAACAGTACCAGTGCCAGCAGCAGGAGAAGTCCAATCGACAGTCCAACTACGAGAATTTTTGTTTGAATGCGTAACTTCACCACTATCCAATTTTGCATTCACACCAGGGTTAGAGAATGTTCCCGAAGATGAGGATAAATCGAACCCCCCCTTGGTTCCTGAGGGTGAACCTGTACCACTAATCGTTAGAGAATAAGTAGTCCCTGTATAATAATCTCCACTGGGTAACCCAGAGAGTGAGGGGGTGACCATACCGCTACCACTATGGCAAGTGCATCCAGTAACTGATTTACCGATTTTACCTGAAGAAGAAGCCATCGTCACATTTGCATACGATACTAAGAATAATAATACCAACAGAATTGCGATTCGGCGGCGGGATATCATGACTCGACGGGCAACTATATGTTGATGAACTTCGCGATTTGCTCGGAAAGAAAGAATCCGTTGCATTGATGGATTAAACCCGACTCGCCGAACCATGCGCCCTGTAGAAACAGTCGCGATTATCGGAGCCGGAAATATGGGCTCAGGAATCGCTCAGAAATCTGCCCAAGAGGAATTTGAGGTGCAGATGGTTGACCGCGAGTTGCAATGGGTCGAGCGCGGTCAACAAATCATTACCGATTTCTTGGGAGAAGCAATCGAGCGTCGAATTTTTCGCGAGGCGGAAGTTGAAGCAATTAAAGGACGCATTACCGGTGTTGTTGGAACTGAAAATGTCGCTTCCGACACCGACTTAGTTATCGAAGCAGTGTTTGAAAATTTTGATATCAAAACTGCAGTCTTTGCAACGCTTGACGAGGTATGTGATGAACACACAATTCTCGCTTCAAATACTTCCTCTTTGAGCGTAAATGCACTTGCTGAAGCTACCGGCAGACCAGATCGCTTCGTTGGACTTCACTTCTTTTTTCATCCAGCAAAAAACCGACTCATCGAGATTATTCCAGCCGAGTCGACTTCACAAGAATCCTTGGATGCAGTAGAGCAATACTGCAAAACCATGGGTAAAGTTGTGATAATTTGTAAGGACCGACCTGGTTTTGTTGTCAATCGATTTTTTGTTCCTTGGTTGAATGAAGCTTGCCTATTATTGAAGGAAGGTGTCGCTTCTGCTGCTGCAATCGATGCTGTCGCAATGAAAGCGTTCAGTATTGGATTAGGCCCATTCGCGCTGATGAACTTGACAGGGCCACCGATTGCACTTCACGCAACAGATTATCTCGCTGAACAACTTGAAACACCCCGGTACACCGGTGCACAAAATCTCCGTGAACTGATCGCTGCTGATGAACAATGGGTTATTGGCGATGATACCGAGTGCAACGAGGAGGCTGCAGCGCTGATTTCTGAGCGCCTCCTTGGTCAGATTTTCGCGGTTTCAGCGCAAATTATCGAAGAGGAAATCTGCTCTAAAGAAGATGTCGACCGCGGTGCCAAAGTTGGATTACGATGGGCGCGTGGCCCATTCGAATTAGCGAACCGAATCGGTATCGATAATGCGGTTCGTATGGCATCAGCTTACTCTGAATTAGCAGGATTTGAATTGCCAGAATGGTTTGCCCATACGAGTGAGCCATTGGAATTCAATTTTGTAGATATTATCATTGATGGTGAAATTGCAACAATCCAAATTAACCGACCTGAAGCGATGAATGCACTCAACGAAACTCTCGTTTTACAACTTGGTGCTGCATTGGATGAAGTCAACGCACTAAATGAAATTTCTACAATAGTTCTCGAAGGCGCAGGAAAGGCATTTGTCGCAGGCGCTGATGTCAAATTTTTCGTTGACAAAATTCGTGCTGATTCAATTCAAGACATCTACGATTTTACAGCCTTCGGCCATGAGGTTTTCGACAAACTCGAAAATTCAACAAAAACCACCATTGCATTGACGACCGGATTAGCATTAGGCGGAGGTTTAGAACTCGCGCTCGCTTGCGATTATCGAATCGGAACACGTCGTTCACAATTCCGATTTCCCGAAACTGGAATCGGAATCTACCCCGGACTCGGTGGAACTCAACGTACACCGCGCATTTGTGGAATTGAAGCAGCAAGGTACGCCGTTTTAGCAGGTAATTTCCTCGACGCAAACGGTGCTCTTGCTCTCGGATTACTAACACATTTGGTTGATCCGGCCAACGTTAGAGATGCAGTTGATGAGTTGACAAAATCAGGTAAACCGGTGAACAAATATTCCGGCTCTCCAGCAGATTCTTCCCACCCCGCTGCTGCCTTTGCACTAAATTTCTATGCTGACAAAAATATGGCGGCTTTGAATTCGGGACAATGCCCAGATGGTTTTGATGTAGAAGACAGAATGGTTAGCCGCCAGCTCAAAATGATGAGCCGAGCCGCCCCAATCGCACTCAAAATGTCGAGTGAATTGCTCGATGCAGCGGTTTCGACTGGTGAGGATCTCGATGCTGGTCTAGCCCTTGAATTATCCAAATTGAATGACATCTTCGCAACAGCAGATGCACTCGAAGGCCTATCTGCATTAATCGAAGGACGTCGACCAACATATACTAATTCGTGAATTATTAGGAATTATCAGCATTCAAACGCGCTTTGCGTCATTGAAAGTATGTCGAGGAATCACTCGTTTTGTGTGAGCAGGTGCACGAACTTCAGCCATAGCTTTGTAGACAATTTCCTTGAATTTAGACCAGCTCATTTCAAACCCTCCAGCCTGTAGTAAATATTCGAAGAATTGAAAATCTTCGTTTCGATGAGTTCACAATTTCCATCTCATCCATTCCATCATTCACTTCTTCAACCCAATTTTTTAACCATGCATCCATTTTTGACATCTCCAGTGTAAATTCACACCTTGGTGTAATTTCTACACCGAACGAAAAGCCCTTAATATATGAAGGGGGTGGTTTTCAGGAATACACCGAGGTGCATTTTATACACTAGATGCCGTCTGCCTCATCTGATAACCATGTCACATTCGCAGACTACAATCTCATCTTTAGACATCGAAAAAATTCGTGATGGAGTCGAAGAAGTTCAAGTGATTGGTCGCGAAATTCGACTTATCTTCGCTTCATATTATGGTGAGGAAGTTAATGTAGATTGGGAGGTGGATGCAGCTGTCGAGTCGTTCAATATGTTCAGTTCACGTTGGTCGATTGAAATTCTTGCTGCATTATACATAGCCGGAGATCGCCGCTTCAACGAACTTCGGACTCTTCTTCGCGGAATCTCCAGCCGAACACTTTCGGATAAACTCACTATCTGTGCAGAGCATGGCCTTGTTGATCGAGTTGTCGAGGAAGGCCCCCCTGTTCGTGTTCGTTACCAATTGACAACACACGGCCGAACTTGTGGAAGATTACTCGGACCCCTTGTCGCATACATGAAATTGCACAAAAATTTGCTTATTTCTGAAGATTAAAGAAATCGAGCATTACCGACTCAAGCAACCGATTCTTTCAAAGGCTGGCGTTTCCGAAAACACATATGGCACTCCTCCAACAGTGGCGTAGTAAGCGTTCTTGGTTCGTCGATGGCCTGATTGTGATAGGAGGTGGAATGACTGGGTTCGCAAGCCTGGTTCCAATGCTTGCTCCACCCCTTGCAGAAGGTGCGATTTCTTCTCCTAAATTCTCTCCATTTGAACATCCGCTTCGCTCTCGAATTATTACAACCCTCGACCGCTCACCTGGAATTCACTATCGTGAATTGCAGCGTCGCCTTGACGCTGCGAATGGAACTCTAAGACATCATCTCGACGTTCTTGTCAACAAGGGCATCGTGACAATCGTTCCAGTTAATGGTAGAACTTGCTATTATGCTGGTGCACCGACTCAAGTTGAAATTTTGCTCGGTGTGAATGTATCTAATGAGCGCGCGGCATCGATGATGCCGGTCGGGCTTTCGGGTTTACAAAGAAAAATCGTTGCACAACTCTCACATGTTGAAACACCGGAAAGTCAAGCTCAACTCGCACGCGATTTAGGTCGCTCTCGCTCGGCGGTTCACTCCGCAATCGGAGTTCTTCGCAACCGCGGGATACTCGCTCAAGGTAGATTAGATTTAGCAGATCATCTTCAGACTATTCGATCATCAAATCTAGAATATTCTTGGCTTGATGTTCGAGCAGAATTTGCTTAAATCAAATTTCAAATTCTCATTTCCCACAGAAAACTAAGATTTGGTGCCCTCGTGAAACATGCGTAATCGCAACATTGAGAGTATATCGTGAGCAGAATCCTCTTACACTCTGAATTTCGCCACAAGGTTGTATGTTCAGAATTCGTTTGGTCGAGCAGCCGATGCCGACCGGTAGTAAAGACACTGATGTCTTGCTCGAATGGCTAATCGATTCTCTTTCATTAGTTCGCAGAAAGGCCGAAACATGGGGGCCGAGCGGTGAACCTAGTGCACTTCATCGAATGTTCCGCGAGGCAATACTGGCCGCACCGTTACAAGGATGGAACACCAGAGAATTAGGCGATGCGTGCGGACTATCACAAACTGCAATGCACAATCAGATGGCTCGACTCCGCGAATCGGGATTAGTCGCCTCTGAATTGGATGGCAGATGGCACATCCATGTTCTTCGTGGAGGTTCGATGAGTAATGCTGTCGAATTGGTTTCAGTTCAAGCGAGAAAAATTCTTGAAATGCGATTGACTGAATTATCCGCTCTGATAGAAGATTCGAATGAGCGGATGAAAACGCCAATCGAAGAGGAGGATCTTGCTTTGAAAATCAATATATCCGAACCAGGAGCAACAGCAAATAATCAGGATCGAATCGATGCACTGCTCAATGATTTAGGATTGAATGGTGAGCGTGCGAAGAAAGGTGATAATCTCGCTAGGAAAGTTTTTCTCGGGCTCGCACAATCGCATAATGCAATCACAATGTTAGCGCTCGCAGACAGATTTGATGAAACCCGCTCACGCATTCAGCGGACTCTCGAGCGGATGCGGGAAGTCGGAATTATCGAGCGAGTGGCGATGCCGGAGCGCATTGCCCAAGATGTCTTTGCAGGATTAATGAGGCAGTACGATGCACGAGGTGAAGAATGGCTGATGAATCGAGGAGGAGTTGGAAGATTACCAGAGAGCGTTGCAAAGAAATTAATCTCTGATGTAAAAAAGAAAAAACTCAGCATTGAAAAAGTCGAGAAAAATCTCGCTGAAGTCCCTCTCGATAATCAAAAGTTACTGTTGAACACATTGGGTGGAAGAATGCCATATGGATTCAGAATCGCAGGAAATACTGGGGCTGAAATGTCAGAAAAAATTCTCAATAGATGTGATAGGACATTGCGAAGATTGCGCACGGTTGCTAAAAGATTAGACGAATCTTTGCAGATTTAATCTAAGGAAGTTTCGACTAAATTTTCAAGATACTCAGCAACTTGATTTCCTAATTCTTTTTGATCGCTAATACCATGTAAAGATACACGCATTTTCGAGGCTCCGGGCAAACCTTTTGTGAATGAAACAGCATGTCGTTTGAGATTCTTACACATATCATCTTCATACAATTCTGAACTCAATTCAAGGTATCGATTCCAGCACCATAAACGTGCCATTGCAGTGTTATCTTCTCCCCATGGTGGTGCTTGCTTCGTCCAACCCAAATCGCGTTTAATCTCATAAAAAATCGTTGGTCTGCCGATTGCGCCTCGTCCAATCATCAATCCACCAGCTTTCGTCGCTTGTAGGCAGGCTTCGGCCGAGGTTGCATCGGTAACATCGCCATTGGCGATTACAGGAATGTCAACAGATTCGACGATTTCTCGAATCTGAGTCCAATCAGCCTCTCCTGAGTATCGCTGTCGCAGAGTTCTGCCGTGCACACAAATCCGAGCAACACCCTCAGCCTCCAATCGTTGACAAATCTCCAATGCTGTATTCGGGCCACCACCAGTACCCAAGCGCATCTTGACCGTAATTGGAACATCAGCGGCGGCAATACATTGCCTGACAATGTCGACGACTCGGTCTGGCTCGCGTAATAGTGCAGCTCCAGCATCATTGCGGCATACCTTCGGCGCTGGGCAGCCGAAATTGATGTCAATGATATCGGCGCGATCTTGTAGCATCTCGACGGTGGCGACCATCTCCTCGATATTGCCACCGAAAATTTGCGGAATGAATGGCTTTTCTCTTGGATCGGATTCAACTTTCAACCATGAATGTGAAGCCAATCGAGACAGGCCAGAAGCGGCGGTGAATTCTGTGACGGTGATGTCTGCGCCACATTCCTTTGCGAGAAGGCGATAAGCGAGGTCGGTAACTCCTGCCATCGGTGCCAAAAACAACGGTACTGCCTTCACCATGATTAATCCCAGTCGCTCTGTCGTTATGATTCAAACCATTATAATCTTACAATGTCGGTGAAAATCTTATGTGGAATCGCTCTAATTCTTGAAAATATCATGGATGCGATAGATTTCATCTCAGAGTCCCTAAAATCGGCAACACCTGACACTGACGAATGGTGAATTAAAACTTCAGAAAGTTGATTCCCATTCCATTACGTCTTGAGCACGTTCCCAATCAGCATCGCTAATCAAGCCGCGAATCTTCATCATCTCACGGGACAATAGCCAGTAGACGAGAGCCAATGAGCGGCGACCCTTATTGTTGGCTGGAAGAGCTAAATCGACATTACTCAATCTGTTGTTAGCGTCGACGATTGCAACCACTGGTAGTCCAGTTTTTACAGCCTCAGAAAGTGCTTGTTGGTCAGCTGCTGGGTCGGTAACGACGATGACCTCTGGTTCGATGTAAGTGCGCAAACTTGGGTTGGTAAGAGTTCCTGGTATGAAACGGCCAACGATTCGGAGGGCGCCGATTGTCTGAGCGAACTTTCGAGCAGGGCGTTGTCCATATT
>Ga0302139_10001171_pt1 | contig 12692 bp, 6 predicted proteins | sample CBN3_331_MG_FD_203104 | JGI IMG/M metagenome (GOLD analysis project Ga0302139, IMG submission 203104) | Marine microbial communities from Western Arctic Ocean, Canada - CBN3_33.1 | ecosystem: Environmental > Aquatic > Marine > Oceanic | place: Canada: Western Arctic Ocean | collected 2017-09-15 | reverse complement strand
TAAAGCGTCGTCGCAATGGAGTCATGAGGCCACCTTTTCAGACGCAGTATTGCGTCAGAGAACCATGGCTCACAAAACCAGGAGGCGCAAATCGGTTTCTTCGCTTCAATCGATGCAGCCGGACCCCACCGGAGAGTCACGCTCGCAACTCACCAAACGCGGACCTACTCCAACCCGCTCCCCCACACCCACCGCGTAGCGGTTTAGTTCAACGAATCCTTTAACCGGACGATCCCGAAAAACAGGCGGAATCCTGCGCGTGCGCAGTGGTGGTTGAAACAGTTGTGACGTCTCTCCGGCATGGACGATGGTTCGTCGAAGTGAATGCCTGCATGCTCTCCTAAAAGACGGTTCGATCGTTCCGGTTATGTCCGGTCGAGCCGATTGCGTCAGCGAGACCTCATGCGACGGTCGTGTCAACAGATGGCTGAGATCCCTCCATGGCAGGACACAGGGTTTGTCGGTCCTACGACAAGAGAGGAAAGGCATGATTGTTACGATTCGGTAAGTTCCGTCGACTCGGCGCTTCGTTGCGGCGGATCGCGTTGGTATTGTGGAGCGGATGAACGCACTCGTTGTGACATTTGACCGTTTACCCCTGCGGATGCTGGGTTGCTACGGCAACGATTGGATCGCCACGCCGCATTTCGACCGGCTTGCCGTGGAAAGTGTTGTGTTCGATGCGCACTTCGCCGACACGACAGAGCAAACTCGGCCCAGCGATGCTTGGTGGACTGGGCGTCATCGACTTCAATCAGCTCCGCCATCTGGCGGGAAACCAAGCGGATTGGGCGAACGCCTTCGTGAAGCGGGGGTGCGAACGACGTTGCTGGCGGAAGCGTGCGGCGAGGAGTCCATTCCGGTTCCGGTCGATTTCGACGAGTTGGCAAACCCTGTCGATTCGTTCGCGGAATTGGTCGCCACGGCGATCCAGACCATTGAAAGCTTCAACGACGACGTATCTCCCAGCCTTCTGTGGTTGAAATCGCAGGGCGTTCCGGATGACTGGATGTCGCCGGAAGAGTCGGACGCAGAGCCGATCGAGGTCGTCGAATTGCTGCAAAAGATGGCTGGAAGCGGATTTTCCTCGCTGACATCGGCGGAGCGTACTCTCATACGCCGGGTCTACGGAGAGTGTGTGATGGAGTTGGACGAGTCGTTGGCGCGGCTTCTCGAAGTATGTCACTCACGAGGTCTGCTGGATGACTGCTTGCTGATCGTGGCCGCCGCCGGGGGGGACGACTTGGGCGAACGGGCCGACATCGGTGAGGCTTCTGCGAGGTCTATGCCGTCGTCCTTAAGGGGCGAATTGATTCAGGGGCCGCTGTTCGTGCGAATACCAGGCGCGGACGTGGGAACGAGGCGGCGGGCTTTGGTGCAGACGATCGACATGGTCCCGACGCTCTGCGACTGGTTCGGCATACCGCCCGACGAAGCGAATCATGCCTGCGAGGGAAACAGCCTGTTGCCCGTTGTTCGTGGAGAAATCGAGGCCGTCCACGATCATCTGCTAATTGCCGGTGACGGAGCACGCGCGGTTCGCACAGCCGCCTTTCAGCTGAATCAGGGTCAACTGAATCAGGCCGATTTCGGCGATTCCGAGGTGGAGACGTGGCTGTTCGCGAAGCCGGAAGATCGCTGGGATGTGCTGGACGTGGCGGATCAGTATCCGGCTGTCGTGGCAGAGCTTTCCGAGAGATTGTCTGACCTTTCGCCTTGAATCTCCCTGGATATCGCAATCTTCCCAACTTTCGGTCATGCCGGCCGGTGAGGATTCCGCGTTTCATGCGTCTTTTCTATCGGCTGGCTTTGCGCCCGGCCATTTAGAAGACGTGTTTTTCGACGCAAACCCATTGGGAGGTGTGACTTTCGTTGTCGCATTTGCTTTCGCCCCTAGTTAGGATGGAAGTCGTCGCATTCCCAGATAGCGTTGTCCCTGCCCGTTGAGGCCCGAGAACGAAGAAGGTCTTTCCAGAATGTCCGATACGGCCAATACCCAAGCGTCAATCCACCAGCTCAAAAAGGCCTACGATGATTTGCGCGAGCAGATGTCGAAGGTGATCGTCGGTCAGGATGAAGTCATCGAGCAGTTGCTGATCGCGATGTTTAGTCGCGGCCATTGCATGCTGGAAGGCGTCCCCGGCTTGGCGAAAACGTTGATGATCAGCACGTTAGCACGGTGCTTGTCGATGAGCTTCGCCCGGATTCAGTTCACGCCTGACTTGATGCCCTCGGACATTACGGGGACCGACGTGTTGCAGGAGAACCGTGACACGGGGCAGCGGGAATTCAACTTCATTGAAGGGCCTCTGTTCCACAACGTCATTCTGGCCGACGAAATCAACCGGACGCCTCCGAAAACACAGGCGTCACTGCTGGAAGCGATGCAGGAACGACAGGTGACGATCGGCCGAACCCGTCACACTTTGAGCGACCCGTTCTTCGTGCTGGCGACCCAGAACCCGATCGAGCAGGAAGGAACGTATCCGCTGCCCGAAGCGCAGCAGGATCGCTTCATGTTCAAGGTGTTCGTCGACTACCCGAACTTCGAAGAAGAAAAGCAGATCGCCAAGCAGACGACAACCACGCAGGTGGACGACATTCAGCCGGTCCTCTCCGGACCGGAAATCGTGGCCTTGCAAGAGATCGTGCGGCAGGTGCCGGTGACCGATCATGTGGTCGATTACGCCTTGGCATTGGTACGACAAACACGGATCGGCCAGTCGGGCGTTCCCGATTTCATTAACGAATGGCTCAGCTGGGGTGCCGGCCCGCGTGCGGTGCAGTACCTCTTGCTCGGCGGAAAAGCACGGGCACTGCTGAATGGTCGCAGTCACGTTTCGACCGAAGACATTCAGGCCTTGGCCGCCCCGGTGTTACGGCATCGTATTGTGACCAACTTCTCGGCCGAGAGTGAAGGCGTGACGTCGGATCGGGTGATCGAGCGATTGGTCGAGGAAACGCCGTCGAGAGAAGGCGAGTTGACGAGCGATCCACGATTGCAGGGAATCTTTTCGGCGGCGGCGAACGCGTCGGCCTGACGTTTTCGTCTTGTCGCGAATCGTTCTTTGCTCTCGTTTCTGAAGGACATCGAAAGGCGGTTTCCGCGTGGCTGAGGATTATCGTCAATTACTGCGACCCGAAGAACTTTCGCGAATTTCCCGTTTGGAAATTCGGGCGCGGCATATCGTGGAGGGTTTTCTCTCCGGATTGCACCGTAGTCCGTATTTCGGGCAATCGGTGGAATTCGTGCAGCACCGGGAGTACGTCCAGGGCGACGACATTCGTCGCATCGACTGGAAGGTTTGGTCGAAGACCGACAAGTACTACGTCAAGCTGTATGAAGAAGACACCAACCTGCGAACCACGCTGGTGGTCGACCTGAGCGAGTCGATGCAGTTCGGCTCCGGTGCGATGACCAAGTACGATTACGGCTGCACGATGGCGGCCGCGTTGGCGTATCTGTTGCTGCGGCAGCAGGATTCCGTCGGCTTGGTTTCCTTCGACGACAAAGTCCGCAGCGTGGTTCCGGCACGCAGCAAGAAGAATCATTTGCACGCCATCCTTACCGCGCTCGCCGCAGAAAAGCCTGCGAAGAAAACGGACATCTTCGACATCCTGAGGCAGGTGGCCGAGCAGGAAGCGCGCAAGGGAATGGTTGTCATCATTTCCGATTTGTTCGCCGATCGTGAAGGGCTGTTTCGTGGGTTGCAGATGCTGCGTCACCGCGGCCACGATGTGCTCATTCTGCATGTACTGGACGACGAAGAGTTGGACTTCTCGTACTCGGGTACGACGAAGTTCGAGGGCATGGAAGAAATGGGTGACTTAATTTGCGATCCGCGGGCGTTGCGGGATGGGTACGTTGAGGCCATGACCGCCTTCCAGGAAGAGTTGCGTCGTCACTGTGCCCGCAATGTGATCGACTTCCAAACGGTCCGCACCAGCGAACATCTCGATGCCGCGTTGGCACATTACTTGAATCACCGGATCGGCATGCGGCAGACAGTTCGGAACTAGTACCGCGTTCATTTCGGTTCAGCGTTTATCGCACGTTTATTTCAATTATCCGGCTGATGGAATTCCTGTCGATGCCTTTTGTTTCAGACCCCCTATTCGCATTCGGCTTCGTTCACCCGGCGGTTGCCATCGGGGGAGCGGCGTTAATTGCGTCGCCGATCATCATTCACCTAATCAATCGCATGCGGTTTCGGCGCGTGCGGTTCGCGGCGATGGAGTTTCTGCTGCAAAGTCAGCAGCGAAATCGACGCCGACTGCTGCTGGAGCAACTCCTGCTGTTGCTGATGCGCATCCTGTTGGTGCTTGGTTTGACCGCCTTGATCGCCAAGCTGTTGCTCGACTCGAGCGAGTTCTCCTTACTGACCGACGAAAAGGCACATCATGTCGTGCTGCTCGACGACAGTGGGTCGATGAACGACCAGTGGGGCGATACCACCGCCTTCAAGGAAGCCGCCAAGGTGGTTAAGGATCTCGTGGCCAAGGGATCCGAACGTCCTGGCACACAGAAGCTGACGCTCATCCGGTTATCACGACCCGACGAGCGATTGTATGACCAGGTGGACGTCAACCGAGAGCTGATCACGGGCGTCGAAGAGAAGTTCGAGAATCTCGATTGCTCGCGGCAGCAGTTAGACCTGTCGGTGGGGTTGAAGGCGGCTGGGAAGATCTTGGATGAAGATTCTTCTTCGATCAAGCATTTGCATGTCTTGTCCGATTTTCGTCGCAGTGACTGGGTTGGCGAGCGTGCGATTACCGGAGCGATCAAGGAACTCGACGACGCGAAGGTGACTGTCAACCTGGTGAAGACGGTGCCGGAACGGCATGAGAACCTGGCCCTCACAACGCTCACAGGCCAACTGCACACGGTCTCGGCCGGCTTTGCCGTTCGCATGCAAGTCGGCGTAACGAACTTCGGTCGGAATACCGCCAGCAATGTGCGGGTTTCACTGAAACTGGACGGCGAGAAACTGCCGCTGGTTGTGCCGTTTGAGAAAATCGAAGCAGGAGAGGAAGTCGTCACCGAGCAATACGTGACGTTCGAAAATGCGGGCAAACATCAATTGCACGCACTTCTGGAAGGCGACTCGCTGCGGCAAGACAACGATCGCTTTGTAGCGATCGATGTGGCCGAGCAGAACCGCGTGTTGATTGTTAACGGCGTGCCCGCCTCGGATGAAGCCGAGTACATTGCCGACGCTGTGGGCGATCCGGTGGTGACGGGTTGGTCGCCCCAGATTGTGACGGTCGACGACTTGGATCGTCAGCCGTTGCATAGTTTCGACTGCGTCTATCTAGTGAATGTTCCCGAGATTCCTCCGGCCGAATTGGAGGCGCTTCGCGAGTACGTTGCCAACGGCGGCGGGCTGGCGTGGTTTATGGGCGACGCGGTGAAGCCCGATTTCTACAACGACAAACTGTACGTTAAAAACGGCAAGGGGCTCTTCCCCGCGCCGTTGGAAACTGCGGCGAGTGAGTTGCCAAATGCCACGGAATTCACTCCGGGTCCGGATATGAACGCCCAACCGACGCACCCGATTTTCGAGCTACTGTTCGACGACGGGAAGTCTCCGCTGCTGGACATCGTGAAGATCGACCTCTGGTTGCCGGTTGCCGCCGATTGGGAACGGAACGACAACACGCGACAAGACGGTGTGACCACCATTGCGACGTTGCGGAACAAAGAGCCGTTGTTTTTAGAGCATCGTTACGGTGAAGGAACCGTGCTGACATTTCTGTCGTCGGCCGGTCCGAGTTGGAACAAGTGGACGGGCGACATTTCCTACCCGCTGGTTGTGCTCGAATCTCTCGGGCGGATTGCCAGCCCTGGTCGGACAATCACACAGCGGATGACGGGTGCCCCCATTTCGTTTTCCTTGCCCGCCGCCGATTTTCAGGAAGAGATTGTCATTCGTTCGCCGGATGACGCAAGCGGTCGTGAAGTCAGCCTGAAGGCCACGCTGACAAACATTCCCAAGCCGGGCGAAAAGGCCGACGACCAACCGAAGTCGGATGACGACAAGAAAAGCGATGCTGAAGCGGCACAACCGATGTATGAATTGAAGTTCGACGCAACCGACCGACCGGGTGTTTATGTGGCCCGCTTAACTGACCGCGACGGTGTGCCACAAGAGCGGTGGTTTGCGTACAACGTGTCCCGCGACGAGAGTTCGTTGCAACTGGCGACCGAAAAAGAGCTGCTCAAACGCATCGGTGAGGATGACGAAGGCAACGCATTGAAAAACGTGCATATCCAGGAAGCCGGTAGTCGGAACTGGATTCAAGGCCAGGAGGCGGGGCAGGAGGTTCGTTTCTGGTTGATCGTTGCGTTGCTTGCCCTGCTGTTGGCCGAGCAGTTGTTGGCTTATCGATTGAGTTATCACTCCGGTAGCGGCCAGGCCGGTCGTACCCAGGCAGCAGGTGTGCCCGCATGATTTCCGCGTTGTTCCAACATCCATCGCTGCTCGCAGCCGCCAATGAGGCGGGTGTTTTTCGGGAATATCAAGTCGAGTTCCCGGAAGAGACCTGGAAGCTCGTGCTGTACGGCGGCGGGTTCGTACTCGCCTTCGCCGCCATGATTTGGACCTACATTCGCGACACGCGCGAATTGTCGGTCATCTGGAAACTCTGGTTGACCTTTCTGCGATTCGGCGTGTTGGTCGGACTGCTGGCAATCGCATTGAATCCGCACGAGCGAACCAGCCGCGATTCGTTCCGTCCTTCGCGCGTGGCGATCTTCGTCGACAATTCGACATCGATGTCGTTTCCCGAACGGCAGCCTCCGCCCGGCGTGTCAGCCGAATCGGCCGACTTCAAGCGAACCCGCGCCGAGGCCGTGCGTGCGTTGCTGGAGAAATCCCCGCTGATCGCCGAGCTGACGAAGCGCCATGAAGTCGGCATCTACAGTTTTCCTGTCGAAGATGGCAACGGACGAGCAGCCAGCCGGGTGTTGCATCAATTCCCTGCCAAGATCGATCTTGTCACCGGCGAACCGTTGACCGAAGAACAACTCAAAGCACAGGCCCAAGAGAGACAGGCCGCCCCTGCTCCGGATTGGGATGAACTACTCAACCCGGTTGTCGCCGACACACGCATGGCGGATGCCGTTCGAGATCTCATCGATGATTTGGCCAGTGCGACATTGGCGGGAATTGTTGTCATCGGCGATGGTGGCAACAACGCGGGCAGCGGACCCGAAGCGGCCAACAAGGAAGCGAAATCGCGATCGCCGAAAGTGCGGTTGATTGCCGTGGGTGTCGGTAGCACCGAACGGCAGGCCAACATTCGCATTGCCAATATTCAGGCTCCGACCAACGCACATGTGAACGACCCTTACGAGATCCGCGCCTTCGTGCAAGGAACCGGCGGCAAGAAGGGCGATTTGCAGTCCCGGCGGGTTGATATCGAATTGCTTGCCAAGCCGGCCGGTGAAAAAGATCTCCAACCGACTCTGGTGGAATCTCAGCAGATCACCCTGCCGGCCGACGGGGTTCCGGTCGAGGTGAAGTTCGAGCAGAAGCCAACCGTCCCCGGCAAAATCGAGTTTACGGTGCGTGCCGTTCCGATTCGCGGGCTGCGTGAACTGCGCGACGACGACAACGAAGACAGTCACACCGTTAACGTCACCGATCGCAAGACAAAAGTCCTCATTCTCGCCGGCGGACCGATGCGTGATTTTCGCTTCGTCCGCAACATGCTGTTTCGGCATGAAGGGGTTGAGTCTGATGTTTGGCTGCAAACGGTGGGAGCTGCAGAGGTCGGGCGCGTCAGCCAGGAATCGGAAAACGTTCTCATCGCGTTTCCGGAATCGGAAGAACAACTGTTTGAGTACGACGTTATTTTGGCTTTCGATCCGGATTGGACACAAATCCCCCCGGAAGGCATCGAAATGCTCGATCGCTGGATCGAGGAGTTCGGCGGTGGGATGATTCTGATTGCCGGCGAATCGTACACCGGCGACTTGGCGCGAGCCGACGAAACGTTCGACACGGTTCGAGAGTTCTATCCGGTGTTCCTGCAGGATCGCCGGGGCTTCCAGATCGGTCAGCAAGACAAGTACCAGCAGCCTTGGCCGGTTGCCTTCACCGAAGCGGGCAAGAACGCGGCCTTCCTGAATCTTGTCGACAACGCCATTGGGTCGGAAAAGATCTGGAAGGATTTTCCGGGAATCTTTCGCACGTATCCCACAGCCGGCCCACGAGCCGGGGCCACCATCTACGCCCATTCGTCGGACTTCCGCGAAGTGAGCGATCGTGGTCCGTCGATTTTGCTCGCGTCGCAGTTGTACGGCTCGGGCCGCACGATGTACATCGGCAGTGCCGAGTGGTGGCGTTTGCGTTCCGAAGATGAAGAACATTACGACCGTCTGTGGACGAAGCTCGTACGAGAGGCCGGCCAAGGTCGACTGAAATCGGGTGGCCAACGGGCCGTGCTCATGCCGGAAAAAGAAAGCTACTACCTGGGTGAAACGGTTCGCGTGCGTGCGCGCGTGCTCGATCAACAATTCCAGCCGCTCGAAGCCGATTCCGTCACGCTCGACGTGACCGATCCGCAAGGCCGCTCCGTCTTCCCTGCTCCCAAGTTGATGCGAGACAAAGCACGTCCGGGTGAATTTCTCGGCGGTTTTCGCGCCAGCGAAGATGGCAAGTACGAACTGCGCTTACCCGATCAACAGGCCGAGATGCAATCGGTTCGCGTCACGCTGCCAAACCTCGAAGCCGACCGACCTGAGCAAAACGCCGATGCGTTGCAGATGTTGCAGGAAGGAACCGGCGGTCGCTACCTGCGGTTGGACGTGGCCGAGAAGGAGCTGGCCCAACTGCTGCCCAACGCGGGGACGAAGTTCACCGTCGACGAACGTTTGCAAACATTGTGGGACCGTTCCTGGTTGCTTTATTTGCTGGTCGGCCTGTTATCGGTCGAGTGGCTGACACGAAAACTGTTGAAGCTAGCCTGAGAAAACTCAAAACGCGAAACCGCTCGAACCCGTCGAGTATTTCGAGAGCAAAGACATGCCACAACATATCGATACCCATGTGCAACCGGAAATCGAATCCGTCCTTGCCCGTCTGCGAGCGCGGATTCGACAGTACGTCTTCTTTGAAGGCATGGCGTTGGTCGTTCTGGTTCTCGGCCTGCTGTTCTGGCTGAGTTACGGGGTCGATCATGCTTACTTCTGGATGAGCAGCCTGGAACTGCCGCGATGGTTCCGTGCCGGCTTCGACATCGTTACCTTCGCGCTGGTTTCGGTGGGGTTTCTCATGTGGGTTGGGTTGCGCTTCCTGCGCAGCTTCCGTACCAAAGCTTTGGCGCTCGTTCTTGAACGACGCTTCCCCGAACTGGACGATCGGCTGATCGCGGCTGTCGAATTGGCCGAGTCGTCGACAGGCAACGAATCGCCGTTGACAGTCGCCATGGTCGAGCGAACCGTCGCTCAGGTCACCAAGGCCGCCGCCCAGCTCGAACTGGGAGCCGTCTTCGATAAACGACCGTTGCGGCGGGCATTAATCGGTGCCACATTCTTAATCACCCTCACCGCCGGATTCGGTGTGGTGCGGGCCGACGAAATGCGACGCTGGTGGCAGGCGTTCAATCCGTTCGATCTGCATGAAGTCTATTGGGACCGCGAGACCAAACTACAAGTTCGTGTCGTCGCTCCACCGAATGATCGCGTGCGTAATTTTCGTGACGAAGAAACCGGCAAATCGACCAACGGCCGACCCGGTGACTACAAACATCCTCGCGGCGGCGACCTCACAATTCTTGTGGAAGTCCCGCCCGGAAAAACGGTGCCCGAACGGGTCCGCTTGAATTTCCGCCTGGAAGGCAACGGCGGTAGTGGAACCGCCACCTTAACGAAAACCGGCCCACGCGAGTTTCGCTATTCCCGGGGCGGCTTGCTGGAAACGATGTCGTTCCGCGTACGTGGTGGGGATTTCGCCAGCCGACGTGAATTCGTCGTGCAAGTGGTCGAGCCTCCGCAGGTTGCCGAAATCGTCATGCGCAGTCGGTATCCCGACTACACAAAAATGAACGAGCCCACGGGCAGGGAAGCGGTCAAGGTTCAGGGGACGCAAGTCTCTCTGCCGATGGGGACCGATTTCCTCATGCAGGCCAAGGCGAACAAGCCCATCGTCAGCGCGCGTGTCGAGTACGGACAGGTCGTGATGGAGTTCGGACACTTCCCCGTTTCAGGCAATGCCTCCGACGACGCCAATGCCGCTCGCGAATTCCGCGCTACATTCACCGTGCGAAGCGAGACCGGGCTAGACCATCGAACAGAAACAATTTCCGCTGACGTCGCGAAACGATTCCTTAGCAAAAACGGGCGCAGCTTCCGTCTGCCGTTTTTCTTGCAGGCTGCAGACGACCAAGCCGTGGCCGACCGCATCAAGAAAGGCAACATCGGACTCGACAAGCCATTGCCGTTCCCACCCGACGGGTTGATGCGCATCTATCTCGAAGACACTGACGGCATCGCCAGTGCCGACCCGGCTCGGCTGACGGTCAACGGTATTATCGACACCCCGCCGATCGTCGAAACACAGCTACGTGGCATCGGCTCGGCCATCACACGCCAGGCCAGTATCCCGGTCACCGGCCTCATCACCGACGACTACGGCGTGGTCGTCGCCCGTTTTAACTATCGCATCCGCAGCAAGAACGAAGCACATCCCGAAGCCGGTAAGCCGGAAGATGGGGAAATTGCCAACGACGAGGAAGGGTGGGTCCCGGCGTCTTTCGAGAATGACCCGGAACCAGACGAGGAGTTCCCCCATCGTTACCCCAGAGACTTTATCCTCAAGGCGTCGGAGAAAGACGTCGCCGAGCGGTTCGAGGTCATCGACCTGGGCGTTGAAGTCGGTCAAACATTGACATTGACCGTTTATGCAAAAGACGGCGACAATCTCTACGGACCAAACGAGGTGCGTGGCGAGCGGTTCCAATTCCGCATTGTCACGCCCGAAGAATTGATGGCCATTATTTATGGTAAGGAACTCAATCTGCTCTCGCGGCTCAGGCAGATCAGGAAGGAAGTCGACCAAACCAGACTCGGCCTCATCACGCAACAAACACAACTCGACGAATTGGCCCGCCTGAAAAAGAGCAAGGAAGATTCCGAGCGTCTTACAAAACTTGAAAGCAACTTATTGACCACAGCCGAGCGGTCGTGGGGCCAAGTCTCGAAAAATCATAACGAAACACGCGTTGTCGAAGTTGCCTTCCGCGAACTGCTCGAGGAGATGCACAACAATAAACTTCATTCCGAAGAACAGTTGGCAGCGATCGAACGGTTGATTGTTCTTCCACTGAACGGCATCAATGAAATCGATTTCCCGGCAGTCGACGGGTCGATCGGTAAGTACAAACTCGACGCCACGAAAGGCGACGATACCGGGCCGGCGATCGACAGCAGCATCGAAGGAATCACCTTACTCCTTAAACATCTCGATACCGTACTCACCGAATTAGACGACCTCGTCAACTTCCACGCAGCCGTCAACAAGTTGAAGACAATTATCGAGGACGAAGAGCAACTCAAGAAAGAAACCAACCAGAGAAAGGTCGAAGCGCCCTTTGTTATCGCCATCAAGTTCGCGACATCCAAGGCAGACCTGGACAACTTTGCCGTTCAAATTAAAGGGCTACTGGCCGAAGAAAAAATTTCTCGGCAGGGGTACCTTCGCTTGATGGCCTTAATTAAGGAAACGAAATCGAAACTCTAATGAGTTTCGTTCTTGGCCCCCCAAGGGGAACCAAAGACCTGTCAACTGCGTCAAACTTTTCCATCAAGAACTATAGACCATAAAGAGTGAACTGCCCCGTTACTAACTCGCGGTTTCTCACACGTCCCCGAAGGAGATTGTACGATGCAATTCCGTCAACTGACTCTAAAAACGGCCTTCCTCGCCGTCGCCTGCCTGCTGGCGATTCCCCTGTGGAGTCTCGCCCAGGACAAACCCGCCCCCACCAACAAGCCGGCCGAGAAGGCTGAAGCAGTCGAGGCGGCCGAGCCGACGATTCCTCTGAACACGAAGCAGCGGGCACTCGAGGCCCGCTACAAGCAGTTCGAGGACACACTTCGCCACATGGCCAAGTACATGCAGAAGACCGACCCCGCTAAGGCCGATCTGCTGCTGCGAGCCATTAAATCGGCCCAGGAAGAACAACTCGGCGGGCGGATGCAAACCATCGTGCAACTGCTGGAAGGTGGCGAGTTGGGCGATGCCGTCGAACGACAGGGCGAACTTGTCGGCAGCTTGAAAGCCCTGCTGAAGCTGCTGCAAAGCGAAGACCGCATGAGCGATCTCGAACGCGAGAAGGCACGGATTAAGGATCTGCTCAAAGACCTCGGAAAGCTCATCAATAAGCAAAAGACCAACCGCGCTCAGAACGAGCGCGGCGAAGACGCCAAACGAGTGGCCGACGCTCAGGCGAAAATCGCCGAAGCCACCAAGCGGTTCGAAAACAAGATCGACGCTCAAGACGCCCAAAAGAACGGTGAAGGTAAACCCGGTGAAGGTAAGCCGGGAGAAGGCAAACCCGGTGAGGGTAAGCCCGGTGAAGGCAAACCCGGTGAGGGTAAGCCGGGTGAGGGTAAGCCCGGTGAGGGTAAGCCCGGTGAGGGTAAGCCCGGTGAGGGTAAGCCCGGTGAGGGTAAGCCCGGTGAGGGT
>Ga0302139_10001161_pt1 | contig 12721 bp, 12 predicted proteins | sample CBN3_331_MG_FD_203104 | JGI IMG/M metagenome (GOLD analysis project Ga0302139, IMG submission 203104) | Marine microbial communities from Western Arctic Ocean, Canada - CBN3_33.1 | ecosystem: Environmental > Aquatic > Marine > Oceanic | place: Canada: Western Arctic Ocean | collected 2017-09-15 | reverse complement strand
CGCCGCACCGACCGCGGTCGCTACCACCGCTGCCACTTCGGCGACAACTGCCCACACCGCCGCACCGACCGCGGTTCCTACCACCGCTGCCGCCGAGCCTGTAGCGATCCCGACGTCAGCGGAATGTGCTCCCACCGACGCTCGCCCTGCAGAGAGCGCAGAGCCTGGGTCGTCGGACCTCTCGATCGAGGAGCAGAAGAAGGCGCTGATCACTATTGTGAGTGAGCGGCTGTCGGGACTCAACAACACCGAACTGCCAAGGCTGAAGATACAGCCTGATGCCCGAGACCATCGCACGGGCGGGATATGGGTCACCATCGAGTTCAACAGCGACTTCCTCGACACAATCCCCCAGAGCAAGCTTTGCCTGGACATACTGATGAGAGATACCTACGAGGCACTATTCACCGCGGGATATGACCTCACATGGGTAGACATTACCGCGCTCGGGGAAACCATGGTCAGGGGGTCCAGCGGCGGGAGTGGCATAGCTGCCGCATCGGTCATCAAGACCCGGTTGAAGCGTGAGGTGGCGGAAACCATCGACTGGGCAAACAAGGAGTCGCTGGACTTCGACGAGATATGGGACACGCTGCTGGTGAACCCCACATGGAAAAGGGCACTGCAGGAGGCTCAGGAAGCCAACTAAGAGTCCCCCTCCGCGCCCACGCGCAGTGGTTGGCTTCCCTGAAGGCAGGCCAGGCGGTGCGCGTACAAGGAGAGATTATGATCAAGGTCGGCTGCAATTACCTCAGTTTTCGAGACATGGACGTGGCGTCGTTTGTCCGGACGGCCTACGACCTGAGGCTGGACGTGATCGACCTTCATCGCAGGGCGTTTACGTCCACCGAGCCGGAATACCTTCTCGGAATCAAGATGATGTGTCTGAGACTCGGGCTGCCCATCGGATACCTGGGCGTCAGCAACACATTCGTAGGGACCGAGCCAGAGCTACGGGAAAACGTCGAGATGTGCAAGGAGGCGATCGACGTCGCCGCGTTCATCGGATCACCGCTAATCCGGGTGTTCGGCGGCCACGTATCGCCGGAAATCAAGGACCGCGAACCGCTATTCGAGCCACTGACGAGGTGTAACAGGGAGGTTGCCACGTACGGCGCTGAGAAAGGCGTGATCGTCGCGCTGCAGAACCACGACAATGGCAACATTGCGGCGACTGCCAAGGACGTGCTCCGCATCCTGGAGGAGACCGACCACCCAAACTTCTCCCTGATACTGGACACCGGCCAGTGGCAGGGCTCTCCCGGGGCCGGTGCCCGGGGCGAGTCGGACCCGGACGTCGACATCTACAGCTACATCGAACAGACCGCGCCTCACGCCGTCTACGTACGTACGAAGTTCTACAGAAACGACTCGGGCAAGGAAAAATGGTTGGACTACGAAAAAATCATGACCATCCTAAAAGGGGTCGACTACAACGGTTCGCTGTCCATCGTGTACGAGGGTGAGGCCGAGGGGGACGACCGCGTGGAAGCCGTGAGGAAGGCCGCGGCTGAGATGCGAGGCCTGCTGTGATCATCGACTCGCATTTGCACGTCTGGAGCGACGACGAATCCCTGTACCCCTATGGCGACGTTTCGAGGCCGAAGGCCGGAGACCGAGCCTCGGTGGAGCTGTTGAACGAGCACATGGCCGAGGCAGGCGTGGAAAAGGCCGTCATTGTCCAGCCGATCCACTACCTGTACGACAACCGCTACGTCGCCGATTGTCTCGCGCGGTTTCCGGGTAGGTTCGCGGCCGTGTGCTTGGTGAACCCCAAGGCACCGTCTGCGCCGGACCAGTTGGAAGAACTCGTGCGCGGGCAGGGCTTCGGTGGCATGCGCCTTCACCTGTCACGGCAGGACGACCCCTCGGCGCTGGCAGCGCCTGACCAGGACCCGCTATGGCGTCGCGTCGAGGAGCTGAATGTCTGCCTCATCGTGCTGGGCGGGGCCGCGGAGCTACGGGCACTAGAGCCCATCATCGACCGCTTTCCGAACGTCAAGGTCGTCCTGGACCACCTCGGAGGGCCGCCGGTCGGTGAAGAGCCGACGCATCCGCTGTTGGGAAACGTGTTGAGAATGGCCAGGTATCCCAACGTGTACGTGAAAGTCTCCAACATGAACCGCATGTCGAAGGCCCCCTACCCGCACAATGACACCCATGAGATGGTGCGGCGCATCTACGACGCCTTCGGCCCAGAGCGGCTCATGTGGGGCACCGACTTCCCCCACGTGCTCAAAGCGGGCGGATACGTCCGAGCGCTGGAGCTGGTCCGCAACGAGCTGGACTTCCTGACCAACGAAGACAAGGATTGGCTGTTCAGCAGGACCGTCCAGAAGGTGTGGAAGTTCGAGTAGGCCGGGGGAGGAAGATGTTCTACGAACCAAAGAACGGGGTTCCACTGCCTCACAACCCGCTGAACGCTATCGTCGTGCCAAGGCCGATCGGCTGGATTTCCACGCTTAGCCCCAAGGGAGTACCCAATCTAGCTCCCTACTCGTTCTTCAACATCGTGGCTTACCACCCGCCTCAGGTGATGTTCTCTGCCACCAGCAACCATCGATTCGGCGGTCTGAAGGACGCAGTGGCCGACGCACAGAACACTGGCGAATTCGTCGTCAATCTCGCTACGTGGGATCTCAAAGAGCAGATGAACGCATCGTCGGTGCCCGCCCCTCACGAGATCGACGAGTTCGTCTACTCAGGGCTTACGAAGGCGGAAAGCACGCTGGTGAAGTGTCCTCACGTCGCAGAGTCACCTATTCATCTTGAATGCCGGTACATGCAGTCCCTCGACATACTCTCCGATGACCCAAAAGACGCAAATACCGTCGTATTTGGCGAAGTCATTGGGGTTCACATCGATGACCATGTTTTGGTTAACGGCGAAATCGACTTTCTCAAGGTGCGACCCATCGGCCGGCTGGGATACCTCGATTTCGTAGAGGTGAACAACACCTTCTCGATGCCTCGGCCTGACTGGGAAGCAGAGTAGTAGCCATCCTCGTAGGATAGATCTGTCCCTGGGGATCGACTCTGAACCTGTCCTTACGTTGGGGACCGGACACCCATAGATTCGACGACGTCACGGTGCAGGCGATAACGCCGCGACGAGTCTCAAGCCAGCTATAATTCCAGGATCACGACTCGGGAGGCCAAAATCAATGATCGTAAACAACACTTTCGAATTAGGACCAGAAGGATGGAGTTCCTACGATTACCACCAAAGTGTGGTTCAAAGAGAAGGAAAGGCGATAATGGTTTTAACCACCCATCAAAAAACTGGTGGGATTGACGATAAGGGATATGTTTGGACCAACGAACACGTATGGACCCCAGATATTCCTGAAACACCAGTGTCTATTCTGCCACTCATAATCTACCGCAATTGGACGAATGAAGAACCAGTAGATCTTCGCGACACAAAGGTAACCGTATCCCTTAGAGGAGATGGACTTGAGCTAGAAGGTGCGGAATGCTATTTCTGGGTAGTCTGCGGCATGACACGATGGCACATGAACAGCGAACCCTTCGAAATTGTAGAAGGTGCCTGGCCTACGAGTCCCGCAACAATACAGTTGACCAACGATGAAACGCTTTGGCACAGAAGCTGGTCGAAAGATCCCTCTAACGCCACCTCCCTGGACGACTGTCTGAAAAATTGCGTGAGCTACGGTTTTTCATTTGTTGGATCTACTAGTGCCGTTCGAGGGAAGCTGTCGTTAGGCGGTTTCAAAATAGAGTAGAACTGAATCGATAGACGGGGACGACCGGTTCAAGGGCCACTACGGGCACCCAGGGAGCGGAGTCCCGCGTTGCATTGGGGACTCCAAAGCCCCATGCACCGACACAGGCCAAATGAAGTCTGCGGAGGTCTCCGGATAACATCATGGACAGCCCATCTTGCGGTAGTCCTCACAAGGCTTTCGTAGTATCTGTCGCGATCACTATTGTTGGCGTGCTGGGAGTCATCTATTCCACGGTCCGCGTCTTCGACGCATACATCCGATTGGTGGTTACTCCCGGCCATCGTGAGTGGCATTGCCGGGCTAATCGGAATCAACAGTCTGGTTGGCGATCGGCGAGAGAAGTTCGTTCCAAAGAAGGTCGCTCCTTTCGGTGGCCCGAAAGATGCCTACTACAAAAAGTTGGATCGACAATTGCACCGAGCAGAACAGCACCCTGAGCTACTGGCCTCCATTTCGCGCATTCTGGCTGCATATGACGATGACAATGCGTACACACCCCTCCACCAAGACGCGGCTTTGCTCATATCCACGTTTGCATCGTGCACAGACTCGAGTGACCTTGTCCCCACCTTACGTCAAGATTTGGGCTGGCATGGCGTCGATTGCGAAACGGTAGATTCGGATGCTGAAAGGATTTGGGACACCTGGCAGGAGTACAAGTCCCGGCATTCTATAGCTGACCTGGAGGAATCAGCGGACGATGTATAAGAGCAACCGTCGCCCCCTCACCGTCATGCAGGAACGCTTCGCCGAGGGTATGTAGATACCGGCAACTTCTCGTAGGCGCATCGACTCGCCTACGATGCCATCCCAGATTCGAGTACCTATCAACAGTATCGGTGCCAGGGCCCAGACCCCCGATAATCGTGACGCCAGGAAGCGACATAAATGACGGCTGTGCAACAATGGTCGAGCCAGAAACCCCTGCCAGGGAGCACAAAGCCACTTCCGTCCGGGCCAGGGCAGCAAGGGACCTCAATCCGGCTATAGAACTATGAGGGAGCAAGAGCATGGCAGGCACAAATTCGGCCATTACCGACGAGCAGGCAGCCTTAATCGAGGCCGCCCCGCTGTTCTTCGTAAGCACCGTCGACCCAGGCATGAAAGCCACTGCGGACGGCATCGGACCGATTAACCTGTCTCCAAAGGGTGGAACGCCGCTACACGTATTGGATCCGAACCGTGTGGCCTATCTCGACTACAAGGGAAGCGGTGACGAGACCGCCAGACATACCCAGGCCGGCGGGCCAATCACGGTGATGGTCTGCTCATTCGAAGAAGACAACTGCGCCATCGTCCGGCTCTACGGCACAGCGAAAATCACGCCGCTGGAGGGGTCGCCGTTAACCGAATTCCTTCGAGAAAAGCCCGCCGGGGAATTGAAGCTGCCGGAGAGGCAGGTCGTTGAGATCGAGGTCGAGCACACGGTCACCAGTTGCGGCTACGGCGTCCCAGTGATGCCATTCGCACGAGAACGCACCGTCGGCGACCGCGGACGCAGGTTCAAGGAGAAACGCTGACCGCAAGGCACAGGGTCGGACCAAGACCCCTAACAGTGGCATTGCCTGCCCATATGATCTTCCCATCCAATCGATAATAGCCAACAGCAGCACCATCATCGTGGTGCGGTTCAGACGGCCCGCGGCAGCCATGTTTCATAGAATCGCTGCCAGTTCCGGTACATGATGTTCGATACGTCCTTCTCACTGTACCCTCTTCGCTCAAGGACGCCGATTAGCTTCTGATAGTCGCGGGCCGAGTCGATGCCATGTGGCGCACCGCTCCAACCAACCCCGCCACCGAGGTCAGTGCCCAGGGCTGCATGCAGCGAGTTCCCTGCGAGCTGACATACATAGTCCATATGATCCGCGACATCTTCCAGAGTCACCTCTTCCCTCGCATAGGTCGGTAGCCGCTCCGGGATATTCTGCCAGTCAATGCCGGGCCGGTATAGCATAAACGCGTCGAGGGACGTACCGATGACACCGCCACGCTCGATTACTCGGTTTAAAAGCTCGTCCGGAAATTGCCGCTCTCCGGGCACCAGCGTTCTACAATTCTGATGGCTCGCCAACACCGGGCCCTGAAAGATGTCCATGGCCTGCCGTACCGATTCATCCGACGTATGGGTGACATCCAGGATCATGCCAAGAGAGTCCATCTCTTGAAGCAGATCCTTGGCCGGCGAAAACAGGCCGCCCTTCGTCCCGGTGGACGTCCCGTGCGAATATGTGCTCACTCCGTAATGTGAGAGACTGACGACTCTGACTCCAACCTCCCACCACTCTCGCACCTGATCAGGCCAAAGGATCGCATCTGCTCCTTCTATGCCCAGTATCATTCCTACGGGAAGATTAGAGTAGTCGTCGATATCCGACCATTCCTTCATGTGCGCGGTCAACTGTGCGGTGTCCTTGATGATCCGGGCTTCGCCTCTCCTATCTAGAATTTGATAGTAAGCAGCCTGCCCCCTGGCCATGGCGTAGGCGATATCGCCCGTTCGATAGCCCCACAATGGGCTGCCCGGACGGTAAATCCTCGCCGAGAGCTTGGCTACGACTACCGCAACTCCACCCCGCCGGAACTCGGGAAGCGACACGACGGCCTCGGTGTCCGGAACGCCTGGCACCCAGTTACGGCCAGATGCTGGTGCAGCCCGGATCTCGTCCAACGGGAGCGTCAGATCCCGATCGCGCTCCATCGCTCCAATCATGAATGCGCAATCACCGTCGATTATCAGCATAGTGATCACCTTCTGAGCTCAAACTTGGTTTACAGGGAGGTCGCGGAACCGTTGGGTGAAGGAGCATCGCGGATACCAAATTCGACATCGTCATGAACGGAGAGCCCAAGAACTACGGTGCGGTGTTGGGGCGGATGTCGTGGAACCGCAGGTACTGCTCACACTTCTAAGAGACACCCGTTGCCGCCTCTGCCCTCATGATCGTCCCCGCCAAATGAAAAGCAAAAGGGGCCAACGGCTGTTGGCCTCTTTGACTCTAGTTCAATCTGTTAGCTTCTATTTGACAAGGCCGCACCAAGGTGCCCCGGCGGCGCCATGATTACACGCCTCTTCAGCGTGGACATTGGGAGCCTTTCCCGGCTTGCCGGCCGCGAGGGCGCTCCCTGCTGTTGCCACGATCATAAGCGCAATGATCGTCAGTGACATCAATAGTCATTTCATTTGCCCCTCCTTAGTTTTGTCCGCCAATGCTAATCGTACGATCCGAAACTGTCAACGATGAATCCCAAGCATCAACCCGTTGCAAATACCACCCCACACTCCTCGCCCACACCCAGATCCCTCGCCACCTGTCGCCCAGAGCCTGAACTTCACCGCTGCCTCGGCTATACTGCCCCCAGAGGCATGGTTATTCTCACTGGGATGAGACATAGGGTTCTAGTCGCGGGGGTATGCACGCTGTTGGTGCTGGCTCTATCCGCATGCGGCGGTACACCGGAGCCTGCCCCTGCAGTTGGCTTCACGCCCGAGCCAACCCAAAACATCGAGGCCACCGCAGAGGCCACGGTGGAGGCTAAGGCACAGGCCACGGCAAAAGCTCGGGTAGAGGCTACTGCGAGAGTTGCGCCTACAGCCACACCCGCACCACCTGTGCCGACATCAACACACACACCGACACCCTCGGCAACGGCGACTCCAATGCCTACTGCCACGCCATCGCCTACAGCGACTCCAACGCCTACGGCCACACCAATGCCTACAGCCACACCAACGCCCACGGCCACGCCAGTACCGACTGCCACGCCAACGCCTACTACCTCACCGAAACAGTACGCCGCGCCGCCGGAGATGATGATCGATCCCGACAGAAGCTACACCGCCACCTTCAAGATGCAGAAAGGTGGCGAGTTCACCATCGAGCTTTACCCTAAGGAAGCCCCCGTCACCGTTAACAGCTTCGTCTTCCTAGCCAGGGAAGGCTACTACGATGGCATCACCTTCCACCGCGTCATTGAAGGCGTTTTGGCTCAGGGTGGGGATCCCAAGGGGACCGGTAGAGGAGGACCTGGTTATACGTTCGACAACGAGGTGAGGCCATTCCGTAGGCACGATACGCCAGGCGCCGTTTCCATGGCAAACGCGGGGGTGCGGAACGGCAAAGGAACAAACGGTAGCCAGTTCTTCATCACATCCATCCCAATTCCCTCCCTAGACGGATATACCATCGACGGGAGAGCAAAGGACTGCGCAATTAATTCGTGCCACACGGTTTTCGGACGTGTGATAGCAGGGATGAACGTCGTCAATGGATTATCGCCAAGAGACCCAACCACTGCCACTAAGCCGGGTGATATCATCAGCACCATAACGATTGTGGAAGTGGCTGCCACGCCCACCCCTACGCCATGACCCGTCTCTGGAACAGACCGTAGAAGAGGCGATTTAGGAAAATGGCGGCAAAATGTCGGCAAAACATACTTCTAGGTCATGTCAAGGGGCTCCGGGGAATTACCCGGAGCCCCTAGTTAATACGATGCATCGCTTGGCTGCCCGGCCAGGATTCGAACCTGGGTCAAAGGATTCAAAGTCCTTTGTGTTGCCACTACACCACCGGGCATTGCGATACCTGATCGACGGGCGGTCAGACCACTCCGTCGTCTGGCTGTGGATCTTCCGGCGGCGGATCCTCCGGTGGCGTGTCACCACGTAGCTGCCGCACCACCTGGAAGAGGTTCAGCGACCAGCCCACCCCAAATATCGTCGGCGTGAACACGCGCGGTTCATCAGGATTCCAAACCCGGCGGCGCAGCCTCTCCATCGTCGGCATGCGGAAGTCGTAAGGCACATTCAGGATCCGCCCTTCGGGCTGCTTTGTCCTGTACGCGTACACCGCGGCGGTCACCGTCAACGCCATCGTCAACGTCCGCAGTATTGAGCTCAACGTCCTCACAACCACCGACCTCCTGAGTCGCTCGGCCCCCACGCAGCCATACACGCCACGATTCCGATAGCTCTAATATAACCGATGGCGCACCCAGACGACCATTTTGCGGGGTCCATGCGAAACATCTATACTACGCGACGGTCGCGCCACACACTTAGGCCTCTTCCCGCCCACATACATCGGCAATTCGCCCCAATCCGTATACACGACAAGACGGTACCGCCACTATTGGGAGACCACATGGACGAATCGGGAAACATCACCAAGGTCCAGGCCGCCACCCGAGCATTCAACCACGCCCTCTACGGCAACCACCCCACCCACGGCGACCACCTGGCAGGCATGAGAGCAGAACTAGACGCCGCCATGTCCGAAACGACGTAGCGGTCCACCGCAAGAGCACGATCCCAAGTCAGATCCCAATACCCTCCCGGGTCAAAAAGGGGTGTGCAGAGGGGCATCGCCCCTCTGCCGGGTGTGTGAGGGTGTCCCTCGCTCAACCGTATTGAAAACCCCCTTCCTATCCAGGAAGGGGGCAGGGGGATGGTCGATCGGCCTTGCTAGCGCTCGACTAGCCCATCGTCATTTCACGGGCCATACCACAGCGACACCTGAGCCTGTACACTAGCGCGATGACATTCGACGACCTCGGCCTGCCTTCCGATGTCCTGCTCTGGAAGGCCGGCATCCTGACCGCAGCCTCTTTCGCAATCGGAGTTCTCGGCGGGTTCGTGGGCCTGGCACTGGGCACCATGCGCCTCCCGACGCTCCTGCTCATAGGCGTGCCCGCCCCTGTAGCCGCCGGCACCAACATCATCGTCAGCGGCGCAAGCTCCGTCGTCGGCGCTATAAGCCACTATCGCGGCGGACGCGTTAACCTGCGCCTGGTCATCACAATGGGGCTACCGAGCTTCGTCGGCGCATTCATCGGCGGCTTCTACGCACACCTCGCACCCGAAAACCTGCTGATCTTCGCGGTGGGCGTGCTGGTCCTGTGGCAGGGGATCGAGCTTGTGAACAAGGCCCGGCGAGAGGTAGCCCCAGGCGCATCGGGCTCGGTCTTCGCCGACGCCGCAGCCGCCTCATCGGGGCCTGCGAAGACCAGCCGCACGGCCGTCGCATCGACCATCGGCCTGGTCATCGGGCTGGTCGGCGGGGCCGTCGGACTAATCCTAGGTAGCCTGAGGATACCGGCCCTGATACGCATCCTCGGGGTCGACCCCAGAGTCGCCTCTGGAACCAACATGTTCATCGGAGCGCTCATGGGCGCCACCGGCTGGATAGCCCACGTCGCACGCGGCCAGGTCGACTACCCGCTAATGTTCCTTCTGGCAACAAGTGCCATGATCGGCGTGGCAATCGGGTCACGGTACACGGGACGCGTCAGCCTACAAGGCCTGATCATGACATTGGGCGTCGTGATGGTGGGAATCGGAGCACTACTAATAGCACGCGGTGTGTTCTAAGCGCTGCCCGCGCACAGTGAGGCTGAGGTGGGGTGTGTCTGATACCACCACCCCCTGGCCCCCAAAAAAACAGTCACCGCCTACACCAGACCCTGAGCCCGCACTGCGATCAGCGACTTCTCCGCAGCCTCGACCGTCTCGTCGATGTCCCGGTCCGTGTGGACGGAGCTCACGATGAACCTCTGACCACCGTCTGCGCCATTGGCATACATCGCCAGCTCCAGCTGATGGCGTACCGTACGGTCCTCCACCTTGTGCTGGTCCGCATCCGACATCAAGCAGACCTCTTTATCGCACTCATGGTCCACGCCTAGACGCAAGAATATCGCTGACCCGACGCCAGCAGCGCATCCGGGGATTTCCAGTTTGGACAGAACATCGTTCAGGCCCGCCTTGAGGCGATTGGCCGCCGCAGTAGCCCGGTCGTTGATAGGCTGAGTCGCCAGCAGCTCAAGAGCCTTCGCTCCGGCCGCCGCAGATACCGGGTTGGCGTTGAAGGTCCCGTTGTGACCGACACGCGTGTTTGCGTTAAAACTGGGGTCGTCCCGAAGCTGAATCATGTCGATGATCTCAGCCTTGCCCGTAACCGCGCCCCCCGGCAGACCGCCGCCCAGGATCTTGGCCAGCGTGCAAATATCCGGTGTGACGCCGTAGTAGCCCTGAGCACCACCCTTCGACGTCCGGAATCCCGTGACAACTTCGTCGAAAATCAGCACGACGCCGAGCCTCTCGGTGAGCTCTCGCAGCTCGCTCAGGAAGCTAGGACGCACCGGCCAAAGACCCATGTGGGCTCCAGTCGGCTCGATGATTACCGCCGCCACGTCGCCTGCCTTGAGCGCCTCCTCGACGAGCGAGATGTTGTTTACCGGCAACGAAGTCACCGTGCCCTTGACCTCCTCAGGCACGCCGCCGTCTCCGGTATTCTCCGCAAGCAAGTAGTCATGCCAGCCGTGAAAATGATCGTCGAATTTGACGATGCGGGATTTGCCCGTATATGAACGAGCCATCCGAAGCGCCATCAGCGTCGCCTCGGTACCTGAGCTGTGAAAACGCACCTTCTCGGAGCACGGGATCAACTCCCGGACCAAACTTCCCCACTTGATCTCCAACTCCGTCGACGCCGCGAAGTGAGTACCCTTGGTCATCTGCTCAGAGACTGCGGCGACGATTTCCGGGTGGCTGTGTCCGAGGATCAATGCCCCGTGGCCACCCTTGTAGTCAATGATCTCCTGGCCATCAACATCCCACTTGCGGGCCCCAAGGCCATGGGATACGAAGTACGGGAACGGCTTCAGGTTCCTCGCATCGTGGGTCACCCCGTTGGGGAACAGGTCCTTCGAGGTTGCGTACAGTTCCGCGCACTTAGGGTGTGCGTCGATATAGCGTTGTTCGATTGGCGTTGGCATCCGTCTCCTCTACAATGTGCGCGGGCTCGGCGCGTATTGCGGACAATTATAGACCGCGGCCTAAGTAATGCAACGCTGATACCACCGTTTGAGCACACGGATTGCGTCAGTCCCGGAAACAGGAGAGCCACATGGCCCCCATAAAGCTAGACGGCAACCGGCAACTGTTCATCGACAACGGTTCCATCGACGAGGTCAACGGCCTGGCCAAGGTCCTCAACCAGCCCAAGCCCTACGCAGGAAACCCGATCCTCAGGCCGTCGCCCCCCTGGGAGCACGACGTGGGATTCGTAGGAACGGTCGTACGCGACGACGACGGCACGTTTCGGGCCTGGTACCAGGGCTGGTTTGACGAGTCATATCCGGCTTGCTACGCAACGTCTGAGGATGGCATTCACTGGCACAAGCCCGAGCTAGGTATCCACGAAGTCCACGGATCAACCGCCAACAACCGGGTCCTAAACGAGGCCTGCGTGCCTAACGTGATCATCGAGCCCAACGACCCCGATCCGGCTCGACGGTACAAGATGTTGTCCTGGGATTTTTCGATCCCACGCAAACCCGGCTGGGCGTCGGCCTCCGTCGCCTTTTCGCCCGACGGAATCCACTGGACCGAACACCCCGGCAATCCCATACTCACCGGCACCGGCGATACCCACACCGTGCTCGGCTGGGACGAATCCGTAGGCAAGTACGTCGCCTACGTACGCCCTCGGCGTCAATACAAGGGCGGCCCCAACGTCAGAGTCATCGGGCGCTCAGTCAGCGACAACTTCATAGACTGGACGATGCCCGAGGTTGTGCTGGCCCCAGACGAAGACGAGCCCGATCTCGAGTTCTACGGCATGCCCGTGTTTAAGTACGAGGGCCTCTACCTCGGACTGCCGTGGGCCTACCACACTTACTCGGAGGAGCCTCATCCCAGGCGCGCCGGTACCACCGACATCCAGCTCGCCGTCAGCCGCGACGGCATCGACTGGCAACGAGCCGGCGACCGTCAAGCCTTCATTCCCCTGGGTGCAAACGGCAAGATGGACCAGGGAATCGTCAGTGCCGCGAAGGAGCCCATCCGCATGGGCGACGAGCTGTGGTTCTACGGCGTGGCGTCCGATGGGGACCACGGCACCACCCACCGCAACGCCCGTGGCACGCTGGCCAAGCTCAGGCTCGACGGCTTCGTGTCCCTCGACGCC